>Ga0209587_1000081_pt1 | contig 45431 bp, 46 predicted proteins | sample NGEPerD_2_FD_184512 | JGI IMG/M metagenome (GOLD analysis project Ga0209587, IMG submission 184512) | Arctic peat soil microbial communities from the Barrow Environmental Observatory site, Barrow, Alaska, USA - NGEE PermafrostL1-D... | ecosystem: Environmental > Terrestrial > Soil > Wetlands >...
GTGTCGGCAGCACCAGGCCGTTCAGCAACCGGACGAACGTCGACTTCCCCGACCCGTTGGCGCCGATGACACCGATTCGTCGCTCCGTCAGCCGCACCGAGATGTCGGCGAGGACCACGCGTCGGCCGTGCTGCTCGCCGTACACGTGAGTGACGCCGTCCACCTCGATCACCGGCATCGTTCGACCACCATGGCGACTCCCTGTCCTCCGCCGGCGGCGATGGCAGCGAGGCCGTAACGTCCGCGAGAGCTGCGCACCAGCTGGGAGAAGAGTCGTACGACGAGCACGGCACCCGACGCTCCCCAGGGGTGACCAAGCGCCAGTGCGCCACCTTCGACACAGACACGCTCCGACGCGAGCGACAGCGCGTCGCAACAGGCCAGCACCTGGCCAGCGAAGGCCTCGTTGAGCTCGATCACGTCGATCTCCGAGAGCCGCAGACCCGCTCGTTCTAGTGCGAGCTCGCTCGCCGGAACGATGCCGAGGCCGGGTCGGCGGGGGTGCACGCCCGCCGTGGCCGTTGCCAGCACTCGCAACCCCGGCACACGCAGAGACTGGTGGGTGGCGTGGTCAACCATCGCCACCGCGGCCGCCCCGTCGTTGATGCCGCACGAGTTCCCGGCGGTCACCGTGCCGTCGCTCCGGAACGTCGGGGGGAGCCGTGCCAGCCGCGACGCCGTCATCCCCGCACGCGGCCGGTCGTCGTGGGAGACCCCCCCTACGGCGACGACCTCCTCGGCGAACCCCCCGGTGTCGCGCGTGCGAACGGCTCGCTCGTGCGAGCGCGCGGCGTACTCGTCCTGCCTCTCCCGAGAAACCCGGCGTTCCTCGGCCAACAGATCTGCCGCGAACCCCATGTCGGGGTCACCCCAGTCTGCCGGCGAGAAGGGCGCGCGTTCATAGCGCTCCGGTTTGCCGCCGACCGGAGGCGGCCAGTACCGCCACGGCGCAGTCGACGCGGACTCCACGCCACCGGCGAGTATCACTCCCGGCTCCGCGCGCAGCGTCGAGGCTGCCAGCGCCAGCGCGGCCAGCCCGCTGCCGCACTGCCGGTCCACTGTCAGCGCGGGGACACCGGAGGGGAGGCCGGCCGTCAACGCGGCAACCCGGGCGACGTTCCCACCGGGACCCATGCAGTTCCCCAGCACCACGTCACGGAGATCGCCGGGCGTGGCGCCGGCCGAGGCGGCGAGAGCTGCCAAAACGGGGGCGGCCAGGTCGGCGGCGGAGATCGACCTCAGTGAGCGTCCTGCCGTTCCGATCGGCGAGCGCAGCGCGGCTACGACGACGGGGGAGTCATCGAGGCTGGGGGAGTCGAAACGCGGGCTCATCGCTGCACACGCTATCGGCGCGGCTCAGGTCAGCCGCCGCACACCGGGCCCGGGTGAGACGAGCAGGGCGGCAAGGGCCAGGCGATCGACCTTCCCTGCCACGCCCAGGGGTGGTTCTGGGACTTCGAACCACAGTCGGGGACGCTGCGTGCGTGCAAGGGATGTCCGCGCGCGGGCACGCGCACCAGGGAAGGACCGCGCATCGGTCAGCACCGCGGCGACCACCTCGCCCAGCTCCTGGTGGGCCACTCCGAGAACCACGAGCTCACCCTCGACGAAAGGTCGCAGCGCGCTCTCCACCTCAGCGACGTGGACGGTCGCGCCCCCCGTGGTGACGGCAGTGTTCCCACGCCCGGAGACGATGAGCCTGCCGTGAGCCAGCGACCCGCGGTCACCGACCGTCCCGAACCCCTCGTCGTCGAACTGCACGGCGCCAGCGCGGTCGTCGTACCTTTCGCAGAGGAACGGGGAGCGCACCCACAGCACACCGTCCCGGACGGCCAGCTCAACCTCAGGGAAGGGTCGAAGGTTGGCTTCGTGGGAGCCCCAGCCAACCAAGGAGAGCTCGGCTGCGCCGTAGTAGTGGCTGACGAAGAACCCGGCGGCGCGTGCCCGGTCGTGCAGTGAGGAGCTGAGCCGGTCTCCGGCGACCACCACATGTATCCCGGTCAGGTCGGGCCGCTGGTCGAGCAGGCGGTTCAGCGCCGAAGGGGTGAGATGCGCGTGGGTCGCGCGGTCCGGCGCGGCAACGACCCGAGCACCCAGAAATTCGGCATGGGTGGCCGCGAAGAGGTTCATCGTCGACGAAAGCGCGCCCGGGACCCACACCCGGGACTGGGTGTCCATCGCCAGCAGCGACGTCACAAGCGGGAAAGAGGACACCCAGGAGCCGGTTGACCGCACGACCGACCGTGCCGCCGCAGAGGTGCCGGACGTGCGAAGCTTGACCAGCTGACCGCGGGCGTGCGCCTCCACGAAGGCAGAGACAGGGTCCGCTGCCGCGAGGACGTCGCAGGCACGCTCAGACAGCCGAGCTCTCCTTCGCATCAGCCGCCGCCGTGCCGATGAGACCCGGGTAGGCGCGGTTCACACCTCTGGCGACAACCGCTGCCAGCACCGCCTTGATCAGGTCCCCAGGGACGAACAGAAGCGCAACCACGGTGGCGGCTTCGACCGAGATGTCGGCAACGAGCGCGGTCCCGGCGATCCCGAACGCGTAGAGCACGACGACTCCGCCCAGGATGTTTGCGGCCAGGCCCCACGCCAGCTTGTAGGTCGGACCCCCTCGGTCCGTGATCCACCCGACCACGAACGCCGCCCCCAGGAACCCGAGGAGGTAGCCGACACTGGGACCGAAGAACACGCCGAGGCCACCGCGGCCCCCGGAGAGCAGCGGCAGCCCCACCGCGACCAGGGCCAGGAACAGGAGGACCGACAGGGTCCCGCGTCGTCCACCGAGCACCGCCCCGGCCAGCATGACACCCAGGGACTGTGCGGTGATCGGGACAGCCGTGCCGAACGGGTAGAAGGCCGGCAGCAGGCCGAGAACGGCGATGATGCCCGCGAACGTTGCGATCAGGGCGAGGTCACGGGCCGGGCGGCTCGCGGACGCGGCGGACTTGTCGGGCATAGCTATCGGAGACCTCTCGGGTGGGGACCTGCGCTGAGTCTAGAACTACTCGCCGCGCGGGCATCACGCAGGCGTCCACCCGCGTCATCGTCGTTGCGTAGACTAGTTCATATGAGCTCCGTGACGGATTAGCCGACAGCGACTCTACGTCCAGCTGCCATCCGTCTGACCGAGGACCTGCATTGATCACCGCACACCAGCTCGACGTACGCGCGGGCGCACGCTTGCTCATGGCGGACGTGAGCTTCCGCGTCGCGTCCGGCGACAAGATCGGACTCGTCGGTCGCAACGGTTCCGGGAAGACCACGCTGACCAGGATCCTTTCCGGCGAAGCTCTGCCGGCTTCGGGGAAGGTCATCATGTCCGGGAGTGTCGGCTACCTGCCGCAGGACCCGCGCACCGACGACCCGGAGGTCCTGGCAAAGGCGCGGATCCTCTCGGCGAGAGGGCTCGACGACGTCGTCCGAAGGCTCCGGGCGGCCGAGGAGGACATGGCCTCCGAGGACCCGACGCGCGGTGAGAAGGGTATGCGCCGCTACGAACGTGCCGACGCGGAGCTGCACGCGGGTGGCGGATACGCGGCGGAGTCGGAGGCCGCCCAGATCGCCTCCAGCCTGGGGATCGAGGAACGGGTTCTCGAGCAGCCGCTGCGCACCCTTTCGGGTGGCCAGCGACGGCGGGTCGAGCTGGCCCGCATCCTGTTCTCCGGGGCCGAGACGTTGCTCCTCGATGAGCCCACCAACCACCTCGATGCCGACTCCATCGTCTGGCTTCGTGAGTTTCTCAGGTCCCACAAGGGTGGCCTGATCGTGATCAGCCACGACGTGGGTCTGCTCGGGGCGTGCGTGAACAGAGTGCTCCACCTCGATGCCAACCGCGCCGAGATCGATGTCTACAACATGGGCTGGAAGGCCTACCTGGATCAGCGGGAGACAGACGAGCGGCGCCGCAAACGGGAGCGGTCGAACGCGGAACGCAAGGCCAACACGCTGACCGACCAGGCGAACCGGATGCGGGCAAAGGCGAGCAAGGCGCAGGCCGCCCAGTCGATGCTGAAACGCGCCGAGAAGCTGATGGCGGGCATCGAGGGTGAGCGCAGGGCAGACAAGGTTGCCCGGATCAAGTTCCCCGCGCCGGCACCCTGCGGCAAGACTCCGCTCACTGCTGCGGAGCTGTCGAAGTCCTACGGGTCGCTCGAGGTGTTCACCGACGTCGACCTCGCCATCGACAAAGGCAGCCGGGTGGTCATCCTCGGACTCAACGGAGCGGGGAAGACGACGTTGCTACGGATCCTCGCGGGTGTCGACGAGTCGGACACCGGCGAGGTGCAGCCAGGCCACGGGCTCAAGCTCGGCTACTACGCGCAGGAGCACGAAACGCTCGACACCGAGCGCACCGTCCTGGAGAACATGAGGACCGCTGCCCCGCAGCTCGCCGACACCGAGGCGCGCAGCGTGCTGGGGTCGTTCCTGTTCAGCGGCGATGACGCGAACAAGCCCGCGGGTGTCCTCTCCGGCGGGGAGAAGACCCGGTTGGCGCTCGCGATCCTGGTGGTCTCGAGTGCCAACGTGCTGCTCCTCGACGAGCCGACCAACAACCTGGACCCCGCGTCGCGGGAAGAGGTGCTGGCGGCGATCAAGAGCTACCGGGGAGCGATCATCCTGGTCACCCACGACGAGGGAGCCGTGGCCGCGCTCGAACCGGACCGCGTGCTGATCCTGCCCGACGGGGTCGAGGACCTTTGGAACGCTGAGTACGCCGACCTGGTCGCCCTGGCCTGATCCGCGCCCGGCTCTGTATGCGCCCCCTCGAGCGCCGGTATCGTGCGCTCATGACCTTCACGCAACTGGACCCTGAGATGCTCGACCGGGCCGGACTCAAGCTCGACGTCAACGGACTCGTCGCGACGATCACCCTCAACCGGCCCGAGACCAAGAACCCGCAGACTCCTGCGACCTGGCTGGCCTTGCGGGCGATCGGCGCGGACCTGGACCCCCCCGTTCGGGTCGTCGTCATCGCGGGTGAGGGGGACTCGTTCTCGTCGGGTCTGGACCGGCGGATGCTGACCCCGGAGGGTGCCGACGGCGAGGGCTCGCTCCTGCAGCTGCTCGCACTGCCGGACGCGGAGATAGCCGAGACGATCTCCGGATATCAGGAGGGCTTCACCTGGCTGCGCCGCAGTGACATCGTCACGGTGGCAGCCGTGCAGGGGCACGCCATCGGAGCGGGCTTTCAGCTGGCCCTCTCCTGCGACCTTCGGGTTCTCGCCGACGACGCCAAGATGTCGATGCGCGAGACGCTGCTCGGCCTCGTGCCGGACCTGACGGGAACAAAACCCCTGGTTGACCTTGTTGGGTACTCACGAGCGATGGAGATCTGTGCCACCGCACGCTGGATTCACGCCGAGGAGGCGCGCGAGATCGGGCTGGCGACCGCAGTGGTGCCGCGTGAGGAGCTGCAGGCGGCGGTGGCGGATCTGGTGGCAGCGCTGACTGCGCCGCTGTACGGCGCGGTCTCCGAGACGAAGAAGCTGCTGCAGAGCGCGGCGGTGCTGGATCTCGATGAACAGCGTCGGGAAGAGCGCGAGGCGCAGGTACGCCGCTTCCGCGAGCTGGCAGCGTTGATGGGCGGATAGCGCCACGTAGGACGGCGAGATGGGAGGTGCTTCATGTCGATGCACTCCGGCATGGGCGCCACCTGGCGCAACCTGCGCACGGACCGCAGCGTCGTGGGCAAGAAGCTTGCCCGCGAGACGGTACGCCGCGTCGTCGGCTTCGCGCGGCCGCACAAGAAGCTCATCGGAGTGTTCCTCGCCATCGTGGTCGTGGACGCGTCGATGGTGGTGGTCACGCCGCTGTTGGTGAAGCAGATCGTCGACGACGGGATCCTCAAGGGCGACAGCTCTCTCGTCACCGTGCTCGCGCTCGCGATGGCCGGAGTCGCGATCTTCAGCGCCTTCCTCTCGCTCGGGATGGGCTATCTCTCCTCGCGGATCGGCGAGGGCCTCATCTTCGACCTGCGCACCCAGGTCTTCGGGCACGTCCAGCGGATGTCACTGGCCTTCTTCACCCGCACCCAGACCGGCGCCCTGGTCTCGCGTCTGAACAACGACGTGATCGGAGCTCAACGAGCCTTCACGTCCACTCTGTCCAGCACCGTGTCGAACTCGATCAGCGTGGTTGTGGTCGGGATAGCGATGCTGGCTCTGAGCTGGCGGGTCACGCTTCTGTGCCTGTTGCTGTTCCCGATCCTGCTCCTCGCTTCGCGCTGGGTCGGTAACAAGCTCTCCAGTCTCACCCGCCTGCAGATGGACGGAAATGCCGACCTCGGCAACAACATGACCGAGCGCTTCAACGTCGGCGGCGCCCTCTTGCTCAAGCTCTTCGGTCGCCGGGACGAGGAGGACCGGGTCTTTGCGAGGAAGGCAGCGCTGGTGCGTGACCTCGGCGTCCGCATCTCACTGATCACCCGCGTGTTCGCCGCCAGCCTGATGCTGATCCCGGCGCTGGCCACGGCGATGGTGTACGGCGTGGGTGGCCAGCTGGCGATCGACGGGACACTGACGGTGGGCACGCTGCTCGCGCTCGCCACCTTGCTGCTCCGCCTGCTCGGGCCCATGCAGGGGCTCTCCAACGTGCGGATCGACGTGATGACTGCCCTGGTCAGCTTCGAGCGCGTCTTCGAAGTGCTGGACCTGCCGTCGATGATCAGTCAGAGGCCGGACGCGGTCGCACTGTCCCGCCGCGCGGGGAAGGTCGAGTTCGACCACGTTGCGTTCACCTACCCGCGCGCCGACGAGGTGTCTCTGGCCAGCCTGGAAACCGTCGCCCGCGTCGAGTCCCGCGATACCGGGCAGGTGCTGAAGAGCATCTCCTTCGCCGCAGAACCCGGCCAGATGGTCGCTCTGGTCGGCCCGTCCGGCGCCGGCAAGACCACGATCACCCACCTGGTCGCCAGGCTGTACGACGTCACCTCCGGCTCGGTCCGCGTAGACGGTCACGACGTTCGCGAGGTGACCCTGCAGTCGCTCGAGGACGCCGTCGGCTACGTCACGCAGGACGCGCACATGTTCCACGACACAATCCGGGTGAACTTGCAGTACGCCAAGCCGGACGCGAGTGACGAGGAGATCTGGGAGTCGCTGGCTTCGGCCCAGATCGAGACGCTGGTCTCCACGCTTCCCGACGGACTCGACACGGTCGTCGGTGACCGCGGGTACCGGCTGTCCGGAGGTGAACGTCAGCGTCTGGCGATCGCCCGACTTCTGCTGAAGGCTCCCTCGATCGTCGTACTCGATGAGGCGACAGCGCACCTCGACTCCGAGTCCGAGTTCGCCGTGCAGCGCGCCCTCGACCGGGCCCTCGAGGGGCGCACCTCTCTGGTGATCGCGCACCGCCTGTCCACGATCCGTAACGCGGACCTCATCCTGGTCATCGACGATGGCCGGGTCGTGCAGTCTGGCGCGCACACTGCCCTGCTCGGTGAGGGCGGGTTGTACGCCGATCTCTACGAGACCCAGTTCTCGGCTCGCACCGCCTGATGCCGTGCCAGGATGCTGTCATGGATCTTGGTCTCAGTGGTCGCGTCTACATCCTCACCGGCGCCGCGAAGGGGCTGGGGCGTGCCACTGCTGAGGTGCTGGTTGCCGAAGGGGCACACGTCGTCATCTCGGGGCGACACGAGGAGCCCCTGGACAATGCGGTCGGCGAACTGGGTAGCGACAACGCGGTCGCCGTGGTCGCAGACAACGCCGACCCGCGGACGCCAGGAAAGCTCGTCGCCGCCGCTCACCAGAACTTCGGCAGGCTAGACGGCGCACTGATCTCCGTCGGTGGCCCACCGCCCGGGCGGTTCATGGACTCCCGCGACGAGGACTGGACAGCGGCCTACGAAGCGGTGTTTCTCGGGGCGGTCCGGCTCGGCCGGGAAATCGCCCGGGAGCTCGGAGCAGGCGGCTCACTCGCGTTCGTGCTGTCCACGTCGGTCAAGGCCCCAATCGAGGGGCTGTCCATCTCCAACGGCTTGCGACCGGGTCTGGCGATGGTGGCCAAGACGATGGCCGATGAGCTCGGCCCTTTCGACGTCCGGGTCAACGGGCTCCTGCCCGGTCGCATCGACACCGAGCGGGTCCAGGATCTCGACGCGCGCAGCGCGAACCCTGCGGAGGCCAGGAAGCAGCACGAGCAGAACATCCCGCTACGCCGCTACGGCCTTCCCGAGGAGTTCGCCCGGGCCGCTGCCTTCCTGCTGTCTCCGGCGGCGTCGTTCGTCACCGGGACGATGCTGCCCGTTGACGGGGGGATGATGCGGGCCCTCTAGCGGTCTTCCTGCGTTCGTCCCGGGCCAGGTAACCGAACCCGAACAGCGCGAGCGCCGCGAAGAACCACCACTGCAGCCCGTAGAAGAAGTGCGGACCCTCACCGAGGTCCGGGAGCTCGGTCCTCGACAGTGGCTCCTGCGGCGCCGGAGACTCGCTGGCCACGTCGACGAAACCGCCGTACACCTCGAACGGCAGGGTCGCGCCGATCTCCACGCTGGACACCGCTCTCGCGGACTGGTCGGCCACCTGGGCCGAGTCGCCGGTGGCGTCCGCGCGCACCCACCCCTCGACGGTGACCTCACCGGACGGGGCAGGGGGTACGTCGGGTCGGGTGCTGCCCACGTTGTCGGTCGGCAACCATCCGCGGTCCACCAGAAGCGCGACCCCGGAATCGGTGAGCAGGGGAGTGACCACATCCACACCCGACTGACCCTCGCGAGTCTGGTAGCGGACGATTACGCTCTCGTCCTCGGCGTAGCTTCCGTTCGCGGTCACCCGCTGCCACTCGTGCTCGGATGAGACGGGCTGCCCGGGAGCCAGGATCTGGTCGACCGGCACCGGATCGGTAGCCAGGTTGCGCTCGGTGACCAGGCTGGCGTCCTCACGGTCAGCTAGCCGGTGGAACTGCCATTCACCCAGGCGAAAGGCGAAGAAAGCCAGCAGCGCAACCGTGATTCCGAACAGGATCCAGCGCCGGCTGAGCAAGAACCTCACGGGAAGACACTAACCTCAGGTCCGCCACCTAGACTTGTGGGGTGAACATCGCAGGATTGGCAGATACGTTCGGGAGAACGGCAACGGACCTGCGGGTCTCGTTGACCGATCGCTGCAACCTGCGCTGCTCCTACTGCATGCCCGCGGAGGGGCTGGACTGGCTCCCGCACGACGAGACGCTGACCGACGACGAAGTTGTCCGGCTGATCGCGATCGGCGTGCAGCGCCTGGGTATCCGAGAGGTCCGGTTCACCGGTGGTGAGCCGTTGGTACGCCGCGGGTTGGTCGACATCGTGCGTCGCACCAAGCAGCTGGTTCCGACTCCGGAGGCCTCTCTGACGACCAACGCCCTGGGTCTGTCGCGCACTGCGGCGGCTCTTGCGGATGCGGGGCTGGACCGGGTCAACGTCAGCCTGGACACGGTCCGTCGGGAGCAGTTCCACGAGATCACCCGGCGGGACCGGCTCGATGATGTCGTGGCCGGCCTCGAGGCTGCCCAGGCAGCGGGGCTCGGGCCGATCAAGGTCAACGCGGTGCTCCTGCGCGGCGTCAATGACAACCAGGCCCCCGAGCTGCTCCGCTGGTGCATCGAGCGCGGGTACGAGCTGCGGTTCATCGAGCAGATGCCGCTCGACGCCCAGCACGGGTGGCGACGCGACACGATGGTCACTGCCGAGGAGATCTTCGAGGCTCTGCGCGCGGGGTTCGTGCTCGAGCCGGCCGAGGAGCCACGTGGCAGCGCGCCGGCCGAGTTGTTCACCGTCAACGGCGGCCCGGCCACCGTCGGGGTGATCGCCTCGGTGACCCGTCCGTTCTGCGGGGACTGCGACCGGGTCCGGCTCACTGCCGACGGTCAGGTGCGCAACTGCCTGTTCGCACGCGAGGAATCTGACCTGCGTGCCTCCCTGCGCGCCGGCGCCGACGACGAGGAGATCGCCGAGCGGTGGCGTGCGGCGATGCTCACCAAGGCGCCCGGCCACGGCATCGACGACGTCTCGTTCCTCCAGCCGACTCGGCCGATGTCAGCTATCGGGGGCTGACCCCGCGTCGCTCGCGACAGGCTCCACATCGCGCAGGAAGTTCCGAGCGCGCAGGAAGTCGCCGAGGGTCTCGCGGTGCTCCTCGCAGGCCAGCCAGGTCTTGCGCCGCTCCGGTGAGTGGATCTTGGGGTTGTTCCACAACAACGCCCACGAAGCCGGCATCCGACAGTCCTTGGCCGAGCAGGTCAGCGCCGTGGACATGAATCGAGACTAGCTTCCGGTCCGGACCCGACCGGGAGAGACCCCACAGGAGAGACACACAGAAAGACCCCGCCGACTAGTGATGCCGGTCGACCTCGGGGGGGTCGTCCGGCATCACAAGGCGCGAACTCAGACGGGGGAGACTGAGTTCGCGTTGCCCCGGATTGTTGCACGCGCGCATAGGCAGTTTCTAGCACCGCTGCGTGGACACGACGATCAGCAGGCACAGGTCTAGACGATCCTCGGCCAAGGCTAGGCCGGGCGAGGCGGCTCGATCCCCTTTCGGGACGGGTCAGGTCCGAAGGGCTCCGGTCCGCCCCGGTCGGCTGGGGCCGCGGCATTGGCAGCCACCACAGCGACGTACGGCAGGATGAACGACGCGGCGATGAAGACCCACATCAGCGGGGTCCCGCGGAAGACGATGGCGAGGATGAAGGCTGCGGTCCGGATCGCCATCGAGATCAGGTAACGCCGCTGACGCCTGCTGATGTCCTCATTGTGACTGCGGGTGGCAGTGGTGATCCGAATGGCTTCGGGCTCCTTGCGGGCCATGGCTCCACCGTACGCCGAACCTGGTCACCGACCTAGGTCCGAGCGGTCGCACTACGATCGTCCCTGCATCGCAAAGATCGCAAGCAGGATCGCAAGCGGGATCGCAAGCATGCCCACTCACCCTCCGAGGCTCAGGAGCACCAAATGTCCGATCGCACCTACCGCGTCACCGAGATCGTCGGCACCTCTCACGAGGGAGTCGACGCCGCGATCCGCAACGGCATCGAGCGCGCGTCGCGCACCCTGCGCCACCTCGACTGGTTCGAGGTGACCCAGGTCCGCGGCCAGGTCAAGGACAACGCTGTCGAGCACTTCCAGGTCGGCATGAAGCTCGGCTTCCGCCTCGAGGACGACTGATACCGTCCCCTGCATGGCTGAGAGCAGATCGGTACTGGTGACCGGCGGCAACCGCGGGATCGGCCGCGGCATCGCCGAGGCGTTCGCTTCCAACGGTGACCGGGTCGCGATCACCTACCGCAGCGGGGAGCCCCCGGAAGGCTTCCTCGCGGTCCGCTGCGACGTCACCGACACCGCCTCCGTGGACCAGGCCTTTGCCGAGATCGAGGAGAAGCAGGGACCCGTCGAGGTGCTCGTCTCCAACGCCGGCATCACCAAGGACACCTTGATGCTACGGATGAGCGACGATGACTGGGCCTCGGTCCTCGAGACCAACCTGACCGGTTCCTTTCGAGTCGCGAAGCGGGCAGCGAAGGGGATGCTGCGGATGCGGCGTGGACGGATCATCTTCATCTCCTCCGTCGTCGGTCTTCTCGGCTCCGCCGGGCAGGTGAACTACGCGGCCAGCAAGGCGGGTCTCGTGGGGATGGCCAGGTCGCTGGCCAGGGAGCTGGGAAGTCGCGCGATCACCGCCAACGTCGTCGCGCCAGGTTTCGTCGAGACCGACATGACCGAGGCGCTGCCGGAGGAGAAGAAGGCGGAGTACAAGGCGCAGATACCGTTGGGCCGTTACGCGTCGGTCGAAGAGGTGGCCTCGACCGTGCAGTGGCTGGCCTCGGACGGCGGGGCATACGTGACGGGTGCGGTCATTCCCGTCGACGGCGGACTCGGCATGGGCCACTGAGCAGCGCTACAGAGGGAGAACCACGAGCATGGGCATTCTCGACGGCAAGCGGATCCTGGTTGCCGGGGTCACCATGGACAACTCGATCGGCTTCTCGGTGGCCAGGGTCGCCCAGGAGCAGGGTGCGACCGTGGTGGTGTCCAACTTCGGCAGGGCACTCGGCATCACCAAGCGGATCGTGAAGCGGCTGCCTCAGGAGGCGCCGGTGATCGAGCTCGACGTCACCGACCAGTCCCACCTGGACCGGTTGCCGGACCTTCTCGGCGAGCACCTCGACGGGCTCGACGGCGTCGTGCACTCGATCGCCTTCGGCAACCCGGAGACCCTGCTCGGGGGCAAGTTCCTCGAAGGGCCCTGGCCAGACGTTGCGCAGGCGGTGCAGGTGTCGGCGTACTCCCTGGCGTCGTTGTCGACGGCGTGCCTTCCGATGATGTCGTCGGGAGGTTCCGTGGTGGGGATGACCTTCGACGCGACAGTCGCCTGGCCGGCGTACGACTGGATGGGCGTGGCCAAGTCGGCGCTGGAGTCCACGTCGCGCTACCTGGCCCGTGATCTCGGCCCGAAGGGGATCCGGGTCAACCTGGTCTCAGCCGGGCCGCTGCAGACCCTCGCCGCGAAAGCGATTCCCGGGTTCGAGGATCTGGAGTCGATGTGGAGCGACCGCTCACCCCTGGGTTGGGACGAGAAGGACCAGGAGCCGACGGCTAAGGCTGTCGTGGCGCTGCTGTCTGAGTTCTTTCCAGCGACCACCGGTGAGATCGTGCACGTCGACGGCGGCTACCACGCGATGGGCGCCTGAGTTCGATAGCGTGCGCGGGTGCCCTCATCACTCGTCGAGCTGCGTGTCCTCGATGGACCCAACCTGTATTTTCCGAGGGCGGCGATCAAGCTCACCCTCGACGTGACGGCCCTGAGCGAGGCCGAAGGGCCGCTCGTCAACCGGTTGGCGGAGCGGATCGGCCTGCGGAACGTCCGACCCGGTGAGCCGGGCAGTGGATTCCGGCAGAGGTTCGTAGCCCGCGCGACGGCCAGGCTGGTGCGCCAAATCGCGGCCGAGTCGGGCGCGAACCGGCTGGCGGTCCGGGTCCGCCCCACCAACGACCCGCACCAGCTCGTCGTCGCCTACCCGTGGCGTCGCCGGGGTCGCGCGCAGGAGCTCGGCCGTGCGGTCGCCGAGGTTCTGGACGCGTTACCGAACCAGGACGTGGTGAAGCTCGTGGGGACCGCCGCCGAACGAGTGCGGGCAGCCGACGCCGGGGAAGCGCCGAGGACCCTGCGGCCGAAGGTGCCGGTGATCGCGGTGACGGGGACGAATGGAAAGACCACCACCTCCCGGCTAATCGCACACATCGCCCGTTTGCAGGGCCTACACGTCGGTTGGTCCAGCACCGACGGGATCTACGTCGACGGGGTTCTGGTCGAGGCAGGGGACTACTCCGGCCCCAGTGGGGCGGGTCGTGTGCTCTCACACCGGGGCGTCGAGCTCGCAGTGACCGAGACCGCTCGCGGCGGCATCCTGCTGCGGGGCATCGGCCTGGTCTCCAACGACGTCTCGGTTGTCACCAACGTCTCTGCCGACCACCTCGGTCTGCACGGGATCGACACCGTCGACCAGCTTGCGGAGGTCAAGAGCGTGGTCGCGCGGATCACCAAGCCCAGTGGCTGGAGCGTTCTCAACGCTGACGACCCCAGGGTCCTGGCGATGCGTACGACGATCAGGGCGAGGCCGTGGGTGACCTCGCGAGATCCCGACTCGCCCGCCCTGCGCGAGGTGATCAGCTCCGGCGGCCGGGCCACGACGGTGATCGACGGCTGGCTCAGCGTGCTGCGGCCCGACTCGGACCCGGACCCGTTGCTCGAAGTGGTCGACATCCCGATGACACTGGCCGGCCTGTCCCGCTTCAACGTGGAGAACGCCCTGTCCGCGGCGTCCGCGGCACTTGCCATCGGGCTTGCTCGCGAGGTTGTCGTGGAAGGGCTGAGGACCTTCCATCCCGGGCCCGACCACAACCCGGGTCGGATGAACATCTACTCAGTCGGCGACGTCACGGTGGTGATCGACCTCGCCCACAACGAAGCTGGGGTCGAGGCGCTACTCGAGATCATGCATGGCCTGCGCGCCCCCGACGCTCGTGTGCTGCTCGGCCTGGGCACGGCGGGAGACCGCACCGACGAGCTGCTCCGGTCTCTCGGCGAGATCGCGGCTCGTGGCGCCGATCTGGTCGTGGTGGTGCACAAGATGGAGTACTTGCGGGGACGCGAGCCCGACGAGATGGCTGACCTCTTCCGTGAGGGGGCGGCCCACGTGGGAGTTCCCGAGCTGGCGGCCTACGACAGCGAGCTCGACGGCTTAGTCGCCCTGGTCGGTGCCGCGGATCCCGGCGACGTGGTCGCGATCATGTGCCACCAGGACCGGCCCGGGGTCCAATCGTGGATACACGAACAGGGCGGCGCGGTCGACTCCCCGGAGACCCTGAGCCAGAAGGTCCGTTCAGCCAAGTTCTGACGCGGCCTGCGGGGCGAAGTCTGGATCGGCAACTGAATCCGAGGCCGACGTCCCTGCGCCGGCCTGCGCCTGGTTAGACCAGTTCTCCAGCTCCGCCATCACCTCGGAGTGCTGGTCGACGCAGAGCACGACCAGGTCACCCTTGTTCGCGCGGGACATGGCGTGCCGCACGGCTTCGATCTCCTCCAGAGCTATCTCGAGCTGCTTGCATCGCACCCCTTCCGTCATCCGTGCCCGAGCTCCCTCGGCGACCAGGTCCGCGGTTGCCCCGCGCTCGCGTCCGCGCAAAGCCACGTCCTCGCGCACGACGAGCACGTCGAAATGCTCTGAAGCGATCGCACCGAGCTCGCGCATGTCGTCGTCCCTCCGGTCACCGGCCGTGGCGACGACACCGATCCGGGACGGCTTGGCGAGATCGCTGGTGTCCTCGAGGCCGTCGCCGACCCGGTCCACGAAGTCGCCCAGAGCCTTCATCCCCGGCGCGTTGTGGCAGTAGTCGACGATCACGTTGACGCCGTCGACATCAACCTCGTTGAGCCGGCCGGGGGAGAGGTAGTAGTTCGTCGCGAACGTGCGAAGGCCCTGGCGGATGTCGTGCAACGGTGCCCCGGAGGCGAAGGCCGCCGCGGCAGCGGCGAGGCAGTTCGCCACGTTCATCCTGGCGCGCCCTCCGAAGGTGGACGGAAGCAGATGCGTCCAGGCCAGCTGCATCTCGCGTCGGCCGTGTCTGACCACGATCATCTCGCCCCGCTCGCTCGGCTCGAGGACGAGCGCCTTGCCGCCGCGGCGGCAGTGCTGGTCAATCATGTCGCGTTCCTCCGAGCCGGGCTCGGCCATCGAGAACCACACGACCTGGCCCGAGCACTGTCGCCGCATCTTCCGCACCAGCGGGTCGTCCGCGTTGAGCACGGCGTGCCCGTCGCGGGGAACCGCCTCGACGAGCACCGCCTTGACATCGGCCAACTGCTCGACGGTGTCGATCCCGCGAAGACCCAGGTGGTCGGGCTGCACATTGAGTACGACGGCCACGTCGTTGCGCTCGTAGCCGAGCCCCTCACGGAGGATGCCCCCGCGGGCGACCTCGAACACCGCGAAGTCCACGCGCGGGTTCTGCAGCACCATCCGCGCCGACTTCGGCCCGGACGCATCGGCTCGGATCACCAGCCGCTCGTCGATGACCACACCGTCGGTCGAGGTCATGCCCACCTTCTGGCCCATCCCCTTGAAGATGTGGGAGATCATTCGCGCCGTGGTGGTCTTGCCGTTGGTGCCGGTCACCGCGACGACCGGGATCCGGCTGGGTGCGCCCGGCGGGAACAACATGTCGACGACGGGCTTGGAGATGAACTGCGGGTCACCCATCGTGGGGTGGGTGTGCATCCGGAATCCGGGCGCCGCGTTCACCTCACAGATCGCCCCTCCCGTCTCTCGCACGGGCTCGGTGATGTCGGGGCAGATGAAGTCGATGCCGGCTATGTCGAGGCCGATGACGCGCGCCGCCTCCTCCGCGATCTCGATGTTCTCCGGATGCGCCTCGAAGGTGCGGTCGATCGAGATACCGCCGGTGGACATGTTGCCGGTCAGTGTCAGCTTCACCGTCTCGCCTGCCGGAGGGACGTCGCCGACCTTGTAGCCCTGCGTCCCCACCAGCTCGAGGGCGGCATCGTCGATCTTGAGCCGCGTGAGCACCTTCTCGTGGCCGACACCGCGGCGGGGGTCGGCGTTGGTCAGCTCAACGAGCTCCTCAATGGTGCTCTGCCCGTCACCGACTACGTGCGCGGGCACTCGCTCAGCCACGGCGGACAACCGGCCGTCGATGATCAGGCAGCGGTAGTCGCGTCCGTCGACGAACGACTCGACAATGACCCAGCCACCCCGGGACTGGTCCTTCGCGATGGGGAACGCCTCGCGCACGGCGTCATCGTGCTGAAGGTCGAGGCACACGCCGCGACCGTGGTTGCCGTCGAGGGGTTTGCACACGACCGGGTAGCCGATCCGGTTCGCGACGGCGACTGCCTGGTCGGCCGTGCGTACCGACTCCTGCCTGGGCACCGGAAGACCCGCTGCCCCGAGCAGTCGCGTGGTCAGATCCTTGTCCGAGGCGACGTCGACCGCGATTGCACCTGTTGCCGACGTCATCGTTGCGCGGATGCGCTTCTGGTGCACGCCTTGACCGAGCTGCACCAGCGAATGCTTGTTGAGCCGGATCCACGGGATGTCGCGCGAGAGCGCCTCGTCGAGGATCGCCTGCGTCGAAGGACCGAACGCGGTCCGCTCGGCGCGCAGGATGAACTGCTCGAGCTCCTCGTCGAAGCTGAAGTCGGGGTCGGCGGAGACCAGATGGTTGACCAGGCGTACGGCGAGTCGCGCGGCCGCGAGACCTACCTGTTCGTCGACGTACCCGTAGATGACGTTGTAACGGCTGTGCTCGCCCTTGACCTGCCGAGTCTTGCCACGCCGGATGTCGTGGCCGACAGCCTGTTGCAGGGCGAGGGCGACATGCTCGGCGACGTGACCGAGCCAGGTGCCTTCGTTGAGGCGTTCGACGAACCCACCGCGACGACCGCGGGAGCAGGAGTGTTCACGCAGACCCGGCAGCATCACGAGAAGGTTGTCGGTGAAGTCGGGAAGGGTGTGGGTGGGGAAGTCCTCGAGCGAGCCGAGGTCGACGACCAGGTGAATCGCCCGGTCGTAGGACCAGATGTTCGCACCCCGGTAGACCCTGGTTTCGAGTATCGCTAAGTCGGGGGTGGGACGGGTCGGGCTGCTCATGTGGAATCTCCTTCGGAATGCCGTCGTGCGCGACGGCGTCGTAGCGCGGACGGTGAGATGTCATCGGCGGCGATGTCACGGGCGAGCTGCCTGAGGCCGTGTCCCGCGACAGCGAGCTCCTCGGCCTGCGCGGGATCGGCGGCCTGGTTCGGTGTGATCAATGCTCTGTCGGTCAGGCTGAACGCGGAGCCAGCGGTGAGCACGTGCAGCACCACCCCCGAGGCAAGCAACGGAGCCGTCTGTCGTGCTTCGTAGGCGTTGGACACGACGTTCCGCCCGTCCAGGATCGTGACGGCGCCGCGACCGGCCACCCGCATGACCTGTTGGCCGTCCTCCTCGGTGACGATGGCCGCGGTGTCCTCGTCGACGCCGATCCCCAGCAGGCTGGGGCTCTGGGCGACGATCATCAGCAGTCGGCCATAGCGGTTGCGCTGGTCGAAATGCTGGTCGATCACGCAGTCACGGACGAGGCTGAGCCCCGCCGCGAGCTGGGTCATCCGCTGCTTCGGGGTGGCCCCACCCGCCCCGAACGCCACCATGTGTGAGGACTGGATGCTGGCCCCTGCCGAGGTGCCGCCGACGGTGGCTCCACGCGCGTGGGCAGCGCGGATGGCGTCTCCGAAGGGCGTCCCGTTGACGATCGCGGAGAGCTTGAGCTGGTTGCCGCCGGTCATGAAGATTCCGGTCACGTCGTCGAGCAGGGCCACCATCGCAGGATCACTGGCCTCCTCGCGCGACTCGGGTCGCGCGGCGATCACATCGCGTGCGCCGAGCTTGCGGAAGGTCGCGTCGTACACCTCGACGACGGCGGGACCCAGGGAGGAGGCAGTGGGGACCACGGCGATCCTTGCCGACTCGCCACCGGCCAACGAGACGAACGCACGAAGCACCGACCGACGTCCGAGCTTGTCCTCGGCTCCGCCGATGGCGAGCAGCGCCCCCGGCCGCCCCATGGGGTACGCAGGTGAGGATGCGTGGTGGTCAGCTGGCCCATTCGGCATGCAAGGCAGCCTAAGGGGTGGCAGAGTTGCCCAATGATTAGCCCAATGATTGGCCCAATGATTGGCCCAAATGATGGCCCAGTGGTCAGCGCAATGATGAGCCCGTGATCAGTAGCCGACGCTTGATCGTGATGCGCCATGGGAAGGCCGAGCCTTTCGCTGAGTCCGATCATGAACGGGCGCTCACCGAGCGTGGCATCCGCAGCGCCGCCGACGCCGGGGGCCACCTCGCGGAGGTCGGTCACATTCCGGACTACGCGATCGTGTCGTCGTCGGCGCGGACCCGGCGTACGTGGGCGGAGGTCGCCGAGGCTTGTGGTTCCGGCGCCGTGGTCGCCGTGGACGATGCGGTCTACTCCGGTAGCTCGGACATCGTGCTCGAGGCAATCCGGGCGGTGCCGGCCGACGCCGGTGTCGTCATCTTCGTCGGGCACAACCCCAGCGCCGCCTCCGTCGCGAACGAGCTCGACGACGGCGACGGCGACCAAGCCGCGATCGACGAGATGCTGCACGGCTTTCCTGCGGGCGCGCTGGCTGTCTTCGAGATCGGCGTCACCTGGCAAGAACTGGGCTCCGAGACCGGACGCCTCGTCGACTTCTACGTCGGTCGGGATTAGATCGCGGCTGCGGGCTGCTTCTTTGCCAGCGGTATGGACGGTTTGCAAGCGGTGTGGCGCTTGTAGAGCGTCCACACCACCCCATGCAAAGTTGCGTGTTCAGCGGTGCCAGCGAACCTCGATCGATCCGCCGGGTCGGGTGGCCTGGTTGCCGACGAGGTCTGTGGCCACGAACCGGTATCGGTATGAGCCGGGAACCGAAAGCTTGCCTTTCGGCCGGTGCCCAGCCCAGCTGGTGGCGAACCTGCCGCTCTGCGAGCCAAGCGGAAGCGTTCGCCTCACGGTGCCGTCACGCAGAATCTCAACGCGGAGCCGCGACGTGGGCTCTGAAAGCGTCCCGGCGATCCGCACCCGATGCGTGTTGCCGTCCTTGGTCGGGTACAACACCCGCGGTCTGGCAGACACGTTGCTGACCTTGGCCGCGGCCCGGTCGATTTCGAGAGTCGTGGAGACCCTGCCGGAGATCTGCCGATCGTCATCGTTCGGGTCGGGTGTGCGCGGCGTGAATGCTTCCACCGTCAACCTATAGGTCCCCGAGCGCAGAGGCAGGTCGTCATCGCCTCGACCGGCTACGGAGAAGGTGTACGGGCCGGGTTGGCGTTCGGTCAATCCTTCGCTTGATGCCACGGTTTCACCACCCCGTTCCAGTTTCCAGTAGACCCATTGCATGGTGTCCACGGTCATAGTCACCGAAGCCCTGTCGGCGATCCCGTTGCCGTCCGGGCTGATCACGCGCGGCCGCACCCTGGTGATGGTGGGGTGTAAGGCGGTCCGGATCGCGAAGGACCGGACTTCGCTGGCGTTGGCCAGGTCGCAGACCGGAGGCTCGATGAGATGCAGCCCGGAGCTCTCGGTGCAGTGAGCCACCTGCACCGTATGCGTGCCGTCACCCAGGTACCCCGCCTCCATCCGGAACCACAGAGATGTGTCCAAGCCGGGCACATACTCACCGTCGAAGAAGAATCCATACCATGCCCACGGGTCGTAGGGACCCGTCTCATCCGCCTCGGTGACGCGCACGAAGAAGTCTCCGCGCCACTCGTCGAGCCAGGATGCCTCGTTGAATGCAGGTGAGCCATTGGCGACATCGACTTGCAATGCTGCCCCCGCTCCGTCGCAGACGGCGGACACGGTCGGGGGGTGCTGCACCAGCCTGCAGTCTCTTGCCACGATCGTGCTGGGACCGCGGTACCCCGAGGTTGACAGGAAAGCCGTCGCCTCCCCTTCGACCACGTTTACGGCGTAGTCCTGGGTCCACTCCGTGTCCGACTCCCAGGCGATGAGCACCTTCGGGGCGTCGCTCGTCACCGTCACCACGATCCGTCCGCCCACCTGCTCACCGTCCGAGTGCGAGGTGAATGCTGGTGCGGTCGGCTCCTCAGCAGACATGGGGAGCGTGGCGTTCGCCGCCCGCGCCGGCAAGAGCAAGAGTGCCGCGATCGCGAGAACCATCAAGCGGGTGCGTGCGCCGACGTCGTAGCGTCGCTCCAGCGCCTTCATGCCTAACCCCTCGTGTTGTCTGAGGGCAGACTAGCGATAAACCGGCACAAAAAGGTGTTTTAGCTCTAAGTCGCATGAAAGATCATGCGCTGCATTAGGCGATCCACGACGTGTCACGGAAGTGGAGGGGCCGGGGTGACGATGCCCATCTCCGCGTCGGCGGCCTCGACCTCCTCCCGGGTGATGCCGAGCAGGTAGATGATCGCGTCGAGGTAGGGGACGTTCACCGATGTGTCGGCAGCCTGCCGAACGACCGGCTTAGCGTTGAAGGCGATGCCGAGGCCCGCGGCGGACAGCATATCGAGATCGTTGGCACCGTCGCCGATCGCGATCGTCGCGGCCTGCGAGACGCCGACCTCGGCCGCGAACCGCCGCAGCGCGTCGGCCTTCCCGGCCCGGTCAAGCACCTCACCGACGATCCTTCCGGTCAGCTTGCCGCGGACGACCTCGAGCTCGTTGGCAGCCGAGAAGTCGATCCCGAGATCCGCAGCGATCCGGTCGGTCACGGCGGTGAACCCGCCGGAGACGATCGCGAACCGGTAGCCGAGCCTCTTGAGGGTGCGCACCATGGTGCGGGCGCCGGGGGCGAGCACGATGGCGTCGTACACCTCGTCCAGGCAGGACGCGTCGAGTCCCTTCAACAGTGCGACCCGATCGCGCAGGGACTGCTCGAAGTCCAGGTCGCCGCGCATGGCCGCCTCGGTGACGAGGGCGACCTCGGCACGACACCCCGCCAGGTCGGCGAGCCTCTCGATGACCTCGCCCTGCACGAGTGTGGAGTCGACGTCCATCACGATCAGCCGCATCCCGTGCCGGAGCAGGTTCGCTGGCTGCACGGCGACGTCGACGGACTGTCTTGCCGCCTCCTCCGCCAGGACGACGCGCAGCCGGTCCGGGTTCGTCCCGGAGACGTGCAGGTCGATCGCGGTGATCGGATAACGCGCCATCCGCTCGATGCGGTCGATGTTCGCCCCAGTATCGGCGATCCGCCCGGCGATCGCTGCGACGGACCTGGGTTTGAGCGGCATCCCGAGCACCGTCACGTGGCTGCGTCCCTCGCGACGTTCCTGGTTGTCACCGGTGCCGTGGTCGACCTCGGCCTGCATGTCGAGGGCGTCGGCGACCTGCTCCACTGCTGAACGCAGTGCCTTCCAGTCCCGCGGCGCGGTGACCAGCACCCCGAGGACGAGTCGACGCCGAAGAACGATCTGCTCGATGTCCAGGACCTCCACCCCGAACGCTGCCAGCGTGGAGAACACCTCGGAGGTCACCCCCGGGCGGTCCTTGCCGGTCAGGGTGATCAGAAGGGTCTTCGGCGTGTCGCTGTCGGTTGCCATGGCCCGCCGAGGCTACCGCTCATCCCACGGATGTGAGCAGACCGCGACCAGGCCACGTCTCGCTGCGTGGTCGAGGGGCGAGAGGGCTTCCCTGCGTTCGTCGACCTCTCGCGAGGTGATGGCGGACCCGTCGTACTCCAGCGCGAGGTCTACGATCGTGCGGCAACGTGCTGCGAGCGAGGCGAGTCTGAGGGTCCGCGGAGCCATCCCCCGGGGAAGGTTGAGGTCCGCGCGGCCACGCAGTTCCATCAGCGCGTCAGCTACCTCCGGTTGCCAGCGCGCGACATCTAGGTCGGCCAACGTGTTCGCGGCCGCCAACACAGCCTCGCGAAGTGAGGTGTCGGCCTCGGACGGGTCGGGAACCTGGCGCCGGGAGACCGCCTGGTAGCACTGCCACACCACACCGGCCCCCACCCGGTGCGGCACGAGCCCGATCTCCGCGCCGTCGAACACGACACCCTCACCGGCCTCGATCGCGTCCGCGTTGAACTCACCCGGACCGGCAAGGCCCAGGGGGTCGCCCGGGACGGGAAGGGCGAGACCGGCCGCGGCTGCGCGGGCGGAGCGAAACCGAGCGAACGCCAGGATCAGGGGGACGACGTCGACCTCGTCGGGAAGGCCAGCGATGTCGTGGGCGGCATCGGCTCCGATGATCGCGTCTCGTGCGTCGTCCGGGCTGACTGCACCAGAGGCCCACGCGGAGTACCACAGGGCGAACTCTGCGGATCTCGGCAGTGGCATGGTCGTGCTCACCCCGCCGAGCCTACGTGCGCAGCCCATCCGGCTGGATCCGGGTGGGAGACCGTGTCGTAGGTTTGGGGCGCCGGAAAGGACCGCCCGCCGTATCACCAGCCGAGGGAGACATGGACCCCGTTCTCGAGCTCGCCGACGTCACCGTCAAGCGAGGGCAGGCCACCCTGGTCGAAGGTGTCGACTGGACTGTCGAGGAGGACGAGCGGTGGGTGGTGCTGGGCCCGAACGGCGCCGGCAAGACGACGCTGCTCCAGGTCGCTTCTGCGCAGATGCATCCCTCGAATGGTGTGGTCGGAATCCTGGGTGAGGTGCTGGGGACCGTCGACGTCTTCGACCTGCGGCCGCGGATCGGGCTCACGAGTGCCGCGCTGGCCGACCGGATCCCGCGCGACGAAATGGTCCACGATGTGGTGGTCGCCGCGTCGTACGGCGTGATCGGCCGCTGGCGAGAGCGGTACGACGAGCTCGACCACCGGCGAGCTCGGGTGCTGCTGGCCGAGGTCGGTGCGGGGAGCCTCAGCGAGCGAACCTTCGGCACCCTGAGCGAGGGCGAGCGCAAACGTGTGCAGATCGCGCGTGCGCTGATGACCGACCCGGAGCTCCTGCTTCTCGACGAGCCCGCCGCGGGGCTTGACCTGGGCGGCCGCGAGGATCTCGTCTCCACGCTTTCGGTGTTGGCCATGGACGAGATGTCGCCGGCGACGGTGCTCGTCTCCCACCATGTCGAGGAGATACCGCCCGGCTTCACGCACGCCCTGCTGCTCCGCAGGGGTCGGGTGGTCGCAGCGGGCCCGCTCGAGGAGGTGCTGACCGAACAGATCCTGTCCACCACGTTCGGGATGCCGCTGCGGCTGACCCACGAGGACGGTCGATGGGCCGCGCGTCGTCGTGCCCGTAGACGCACCTGAACTAGGCTGGGGGTATGGATTGGCCCGGATGGTTGCAGGATTGGCAGGCCTGGCTCGGTGGTGCCCTGGTGCTGGCGGGCGCCGAGCTGCTCAGCCTCGACCTCGTGCTGCTGATGCTGGCAATCGGGGCACTCGTGGGCGGGCTGACTGCCCTGCTCGGAGTGCCCGTTGCGGTGCAGATCCTGGCCGCTGTCGCTACCTCGGTCGCCACGCTCGTGCTGGTGCGGCCGAACATCGTCAAACGTCTTCACTCGGGCCCGGATCTCACCCTCGGCCACGCCGCCCTGGTCGGCCGGCAGGGTGTCGTGGTCAACCAGGTGACGTCCCAGGGTGGCCAGATCAAGATCGCCGGTGAGCTGTGGACAGCCCGCCCTTACGACGAGGACGGGACGATCGAAGCCGGGGCGACGGTTGACGTCTTCGAGATCCGCGGTGCGACCGCCCTCGTGCACCAGGTCCCTACGCTGGACCCGTGAAACCGGGTCTCACATCGACCCGGCAGCGAGCTAACGACGAGAGAGAGGAATCACCGTGGACGGGATAGGCATCCTGGTGCTGTTCGTTCTGCTGGTGCTGTTCGCGGTGGTGGTGCTCACCAAGACGATCCGCATCGTCCCGCAGGCACGAGCCGGCGTCGTGGAGCGGTTCGGGAAGTACAAGGGCACACTCCCGGCGGGTCTGAACCTGGTGGTCCCGTTCGTCGACAAGGTCCGCTACATGATCGACCTTCGAGAGCAGGTCGTCTCGTTCCCGCCGCAGCCGGTGATCACCGAGGACAACCTGGTGGTCTCGATCGACACCGTGATCTACTTCCAGGTCACCGACCCGGTCGCCGCGACGTACGAGATCGCCAACTACATCCAGGCCGTCGAGCAGCTCACGATGACCACCCTTCGCAACATCGTCGGTGGGATGGACCTCGAGGAGACGCTGACCAGCCGCGACGAGATCAACAGCCGGCTGCGCGGAGTCCTCGACGAGGCCACCGGCAAGTGGGGGATCCGGGTGAACCGTGTGGAGCTGAAGGGCATCGACCCACCCCCGTCGATCAAGGACTCGATGGAGAAGCAGATGCGGGCGGACCGCGAGAAGCGTGCGGTCATCCTCACTGCGGAGGGCCAGCGCCAGGCCGCGATCCTGACCGCCGAGGGGGGCAAGCAGTCCGCCATCCTCACCGCGGAAGGTGATCGGGAGTCGCTGATCCTGCGGGCGCAAGCCGACCGCGAATCCCAGATCCTCAAGGCTCAGGGTGAGGGGCAGGCGATCCAGACCGTCTTCCAGGCGATCCATGACGGGTCACCGGACCAGGCACTACTCGCCTACCAGTACCTTCAGATGCTGCCCAAGATCGCCGACGGCAGCGCCAACAAGGTGTGGGTGGTGCCCAGCGAGATCACCAAGGCTCTCGAGGGCCTCGGGTCGACGATCGGCGGTGCACAGGGCATCCCGGTCGACAACGCCGGCCCGCGCAGGCGAGTCGACATGGGATCGGACCTTCCGGACGCCGCGACCATCTCGGCCGAGAGCGACAAGACGCTGCAGAACGCGCACAACGAGGTGGCTGCGGCGATCGCCGCAGCGGAGGCGTCGGCGGCGGGTGGCTCACGGGGGTCGGCTAAGACCCGTGAGTCTCCGGCCGACCCTCCCACCGAAGGCGAGGAACCTCCTGGTCGGTGACCGGCCTGGAGATGGCGGGGGTGCTTCTCGCGGGGATCGCCGCCGGCACGCTGAACGTGGTAGTCGGTTCGGGAACGCTGATCACCTTTCCGACCCTGCTTGCGTTCGGGGTACCCCCAGTCACGGCCAACGTCTCGAACACCATCGGTCTGGTGCCCGGTTCGTTCTCGGGGGCGATCGGCTACCGGCGGGAGCTGGCAGGTCAGGGCAGCCGCCTGCTCAGGCTCGGCGGGGCCTCGGTGCTGGGCGGGATCGTGGGCGCTCTCTTGCTGCTCGGGCTCCCCGAGGAGGCCTTCGACACGATCGTCCCGGTCCTGATCGCGATCGGCTGCGTCCTCGTTCTGCTCCAGCCGGTGATCAGCCGCCGGATGGCGGCCTCGGCCCACGCGCGTGAAGACAAACCGGCGGGCTCGGTGTGGGTGTGGGGCCTCGTTCTCGTGACCGGGGTGTATGGCGGGTACTTCGGCGCCGCGCAGGGTGTCCTCCTGATGGCGATCTTGGGAATCGGCATCCAGGACTCGCTCCAGCGGCTCAACGGCACTAAGAACGTCCTGGCCGGTCTGGTGAACGGGGTCGCGGCGCTGGTCTTCATCGTCGTGGCGGAGGTGGACTGGGGAGTGGTCGGGCTGATTGCGGTGGGCTCGGTGATCGGCGGTCAGCTCGGCGCGGTGTTCGGTCGCCGACTTCCGCCGCTGGCGCTGCGACTCTTCATCGTCGTCGTCGGAGTGAGCGCTCTGATCACGTTCCTGTTCACCTGAGTCCAAGATTCCCTTGCGTGGGCGGGGTCTTCATGCTTCCTTGCCAGGGGTATGGACGCTGTGCAAGCGGCATACCGCTCGTAGAGCGTCCTTACCACGTGCAAGGATCCGGGGATGGCCTGGATGTTTGTCCGCCATCTGTGCACCGCCGGGTCAGGCGGCATGGAGCCGCCGCAAAGGGGCAAATGCGAATGCCGGCTCGCATCGATCAGGGGCCACAACTGCACATGGACCGGGTCGAACACCCAACAGACTCTATTGCGTTACGGGTGATCCCTTGCCCTCGCGTGCCCTACCCCTGCGATCAGGCGCGGCGTGGTCGCGCAGCGCGCTGGGGTTGCTGATGCGAGGATTCCCTGCTGTGTCAAAGGCAAGGGGTTGAACCGGGTGGTTCCAGCCCAACGGCACCATGTCCGGCGCCCTCACGGTGTCGTTGGACTGGACTGGGACCGGTGGGTGGTTGGCGCGATCCGCCAGACCCGAGGGCCCGCAGCCAGGCACCGAATCTTCGCGTCGCGCGAACATGGAAAGGGGCAGCCCGACAAGGCTGCCCCTTCCACATCTCAGAATCTCAGCGTTGCGCGTGAGATCCGCTGTACTTGAACTTCGGCGCCTTGTAGCGCGTCATCCGCAGGCTTCCGTCCTCGAAGAAGCCGGTCTTGGTGCGGGCCAACGTCCACACGGCGTGGGCCGCCGCGTCGCTCATCTCGCCGAGGGCTTTCGTGCTCAGGTTGTTGATCGTGTCGCAGGCCAGGTGGTAGCAGGAGTCATAGGCCTTGCCCGCTGTGCCTCCATAGATCGCGGCTTCCTCGGCGGTCTTGACGCCTTCAGCACCGGTGAAAAGTCCACCGGCTGGGATGCCGGCCGCGATGAACGGGCCGTAGTCGGAACGACCACTGAACTCGGTGGGTGCGCTCTCAAGGCCCTGCCCCGCGAAGTACTCGGTGAAGATATCCTCGATCTGAGCCGACCCCGGAGGTCCTTCGGGATCGGAGTCCGACCCGTCGCCGTCGTAGACGAAGCGGACGTAGTTGGTTGACCCAACCATGTCGAAGTTGAGATTCGCCACGATCTCCCCGAACTCCTGGTCACCGAGAGTGTCGACGTAGTGCTCCGAGCCGAGCAACCCCGACTCCTCGGCGCCCCAGAACGCGAACCGGATCCGCTGACGTGGCTGCTTGTTGAGCTCGGCCATCTCCTCGGCGATCTCCAGGATGGCGGACGTGCCGCTGCCGTTGTCGTTGATTCCGGCGCCGTCGATGACAGAGTCGAGGTGCGCGCCGACCACAGTCGTCTTACTCGCGTTGCCGGCTGGTGAGTCCGCGAGGATGTTCGAGGTCGTTCGCTCCTCGGACTCCGTCGAGGTGACGACGTTCATCACGACCGCGCCGCGCTGCGTCTGCTGGTAGAGGGCATCGCCATCGGCGTGTGAAATCCCGACCACGGGGAGCGTAAAGGGTCGACCAAGTGTGCCGGTGAGCAGCTCCGTGCGGCCGCCCTGGCCCTCGTTGAAGATCACCACCGCGTCGTAGCCGGCCGCCTCGGCGTTGGCCGCCTTGACCTCGAACGTGCAGGTTCCGCGCTGGATCAGGGCGATCGCGTCCTCGGTGGGCGCGGCCGGGAAGTCGCCCGGCTCGCAGCCGGAGTCCGAACCGGGTGCGGTAGGCGGCGGACTATCGATGTCGATCGGCACGACCCGGCCGGTGACGTCTCCACTGCCGGAGTAGCTGAAGGTGGCGGTCTCGTAGTCAGTGGATGTGGGGCTGACCTGGGACAGGGATGCCGGAGCGAGCTCACGGAAGAAGGGGAAGCTGAACTCCTGCTCGGAGACGTCGTAGCCCGCGCGAGTCAGGGTGCGCTTGACGTAGTCGGCGGACGCGTCGTAGCCGGGCGTGCCGGAGGCACGGGTGCCGTCGTTGCGGTTCGCGATCCGCTGGAGCGCCCGCTCGTGGCCGAGGATTCCGCCAATCGTGACGGCCTCTCGAATCTCCTGGGTGTTGATCTCGTCTACTGCGACCGATGGGCCGGGCACGGCTGTCAGCGCGAGTGCGCTGACGACTCCCACCGCGGCAAGTCGAAACTTTCTCAAAATAGCCTCCTGGAGAATGAAGAGTCCCCGATTCGGGACGAGGACAACAACGGACAAACAGGGGCAACCCTAACAGGGGATGTGACGCACTGCATACCCTCGGGCGGAAAAGTGTAAGTCGCGGCGAGAACGGGTACTCCTCTACGGCTCCACGTAGGCAGCGAGCCACCGGGAGATCTCCGCGAAAGCCAAAGCGCGCACCGGCTCGGCCGACAACGTGATGTCGTGCAGGGCGCCCGGGATCCGGGCCAGAGTGACGTGGTCGCCGAGCCGGTGCGCCCACTTCCGGATCTGCTCGACGTCGAGGACGATGTCATGGCCGGTCACGGAGTCGTCCCACGCCCGGGGATAGACGCTTCCGCCCGAGGTCATCACCAGGATCGGCGCGCCCACGTTGACGCCGCGGTGCAGTTTCGCGTGTCCTCGACGAACCGCGCGCAGCCATCCGGCGTACACGGGCCAGCTTTCGAGGGGTTTCCACTCCAGGTTGAAGTCCCATTCGCCGCTGTGGTCGCGGTGCAAACTCTGCGCGTAGAGACCCGAGACGTTGCGCGGGATCGTGAGGTACGGCCGGCGTGCCCCCACCTGGTCAATCGCCCTCGTTCCGGCGGTGCGAAGCAGGAAGTTTCCAGGAAGGTCGAGCCAGGGAGAGTTCAACACCATCCCGGCGAGCCCCGGCGCGCGGTCGTCGGCCCACAGCGGTGCAATGAGACCGCCGGTCGAGTGTGCGGTCATCACCACGTGGTCATGACCGTCGCGCTCCCGCACTCGCAGCATGGCCTGGTCGATCTCCTCGAAGTAGAGCCGCAGGTCGGTGACGAAGTTCGGTGTCTGGTGCGGGCGGATGGAGCGGCCGTACTTGCGTAGGTCGAGGGCATAGAAGTCGTAGCCGCGGGAGACCCAGAAGTCGGCGGCCATGGTCTGGAAGAAGTAGTCGGCGTACCCGTGCAGGTGGAGCACCGCGCGCGTAGTGGGCTGGTTGGCGCTCCGCGAGACCAAGGTGGCGACGACGACGCCCTCGTCGTCGTCCGGCAGCTCGATGGTCTCCGCGAAGTAGGGTTCCCCGAGCAGGTCCGATTCCCGGTTGTGTTTCCCGTGGTCGATCCCGGTGTCCTCTGCCATGCGCAGATTCTCTCCTAGGGCCTCTCTGCGAGGATGGACGGCTAGGTTTGCCGAGGAACGCAGGGATCGGGCACTCGTCGAGGAGAGCATGTGACCAGGAGCAACGCATCACCGCGAGCCGAGGACCAGGTGCCGTGCGCCGAACGCAACTGTCTGCTCGCCAGTGTGGTGCTCGTCGACTCACGAGGATGGCTCCTGCTTCAGGAGCGTGACGAGCGGGCTCTGGTCGCCCCCAACCAGTGGGGAATCGTCGGCGGGCACCTCGAGGAGGGTGAGGACTGGACTGCCGCCCTCTACCGCGAGCTGGCGGAAGAGACCGGGCTGCACCTCGAGGGTGGCCTCGAGCTGTGGTTCGACGAGGTCGTCCAGCACTCACCCAAGGTGTCCACCCACCTCGCCGACCACTGGAAGATCTGGGCAGGAAAGGTCGACCTGACCGACCGGGACATCGTCCTGGGCGAAGGCCGGCAGATCGTGTTCGTCGACCCCGCCAGGATCACGGACGGGTCGCTCGACCTATCGGTCGCCGCTGGCCACGTTCTGCCGTTGTTTCTCGCATCGGAGATCTACCGCGCCCTGCTCTGACCGGGTCAGCACCCACCGCCCTCCGAGGCGTGCCGTGGCAGGAGCGAAGGTTCGGTGCCTGTCCCCTCAGCCTCGTGGGCAACAGTTTCATCAAGGTATGCGGGTGAACCTGCACGTCCCACGACGAGTTCGTCGTGGGGAGTGCAGGACTGTCGTGGGAAGTCGTTCGCGTGGGCAATCACAGCCCTGCGGACCGCCGTGGCGTGCGATGACCCAGTCTTCGGTGGGGGTACTTGGTCGGACAACGCCTCGGCTCGGGCCGCATTTCAGCCACTTGTGCAGGTCGCCGAAGAGCGTTATCCAACCCGCGCGCAACAGCGACCAGAACCTATGACGTCCGAGGCCGTTGCGCGGTGGGTGCCGGGTGCGCTGTTGAGCGTGACGGTGGCCGGAATGCGTGGCATCCTGCCGGGTTCGTCGTTGACGTGGTCGAGCAATGGCCACAATCGACCACATGCGCAGTTGTGCCCCTTTCGCGGCCTGAACTGGGCCACAATCGACCGTGTGCGCAGTGTGGCCCTCCACGATCTGAGCCGCACCCACAACCACCCTTTCGGCGGCTCTATGCCGCTTGCACAGGCGTCCATACCCCTGCCAAAGGAGCATCCAGGCCTTGCCCCGAGACGAATCCTCGAGTCAAAACTGGTAGGTGCCGTGAATTATCGCCCGTCCGAGGGTCTTGAACGCGAGGTTGAACGAAACCACCGCCGGTGACGCGTCGGTGTCCACCCCGAGCGATTCCTCCTTCACCGCATGCACCACGAAGAAGTAGCGATGTGGCTGGTCGTTCTCGGGCGGAGCGGCCCCCATGAACCCTTTCTCGCCGCCATCGTTGCGGCAATGGAAGGCGTCGCCAGGGAGGTCGCCGGACGCGGCTCCGGTATCGAGCGAGGTCACGTCGGCGGGTATGTCGACGAGCATCCAGTGCCAGAAACCGGACGGGGTCGGCGCGTCCGGGTCAAAGCAGGTGACCACGAAGCTCTGGGTCCCCTCAGGTGCGTGCGCCCAGCTGAGCTGAGGCGAGACATCGCCCTTGCCTGAGACCTGTTCGTCCTGGAGCGGCTGACCTTCCCGGACGTCGGCACTGGTGACGGTGAACGAGGCCACTGAGGGCAACAGCTCGTAGGGGTTCGGGCTGACTGGGCGCTCGAGACTCATTCATCCTCCTGGGGGTAGTGGCAGACGCACGTGGCTTCGACCCTAGTCCGCAGGTCGGTCGTGTTCCACCGTCGGCGCGAGCACAGGGAGAATGGGGGGATGCTCCGGACCACGATCCAGGCGATCGAGCCGCTCGACGCCACAAGCATGCGTGAAGCCGCCGAACGTCAGGCCCAGCTGACGAAGCCAGCCGGGTCGCTCGGCGTACTCGAGCAGGCTTCGATCACCTTGTGCGGCATCCAGGCAACCTGCCCGCCCGTCCGGCTCGCCCGTCCGGTGGTTGCGGTGTTCGCCGGCGACCACGGTGTGCACGCCCAGGGAGTCAGCCCCTGGCCGCAGGAAGTGACCGCCGCCATGATCGAGAACTTCCGCGCCGGCGGCGCCGCGGTCAACGTGCTGGCACGGCACGCGGGCGCAGATGTCGTCGTGGTGGACATGGGGGTGGCCGGCGACCTCGCTGCCGGTGACTTCCTGATGGACCACAAGATCAGGAGGGGTACGTCGGACCTGGCAACCGGGCCCGCGATGAGCCGAAGCGAGGCACTTCGTGGTCTGGGCGCGGGAATCTTGGTCGCCAACGACCTCGCGGACCGGGGTTACGACTGTTTCCTGACCGGTGACATGGGGATCGCCAACACCACGCCGTCGGCTGCGTTGATCGCGGCCTTTGCCGGAGTCGAGCCAGAGACTGTGACCGGCCGTGGAGCCGGGGCCGACGACGCCTCCTTCACCCGCAAGGTCGAGGTGCTCAGGACCGCCCTTGCCCAGCGGCCACCGGGGGAGGATCCGGTCGAGACTCTCGCGTCGATGGGCGGCTTCGAGCATGCCGGGATCGCGGGCTTCATCCTCGCAGCGGCAGCCCGACGGGTTCCAGTGATCCTGGACGGTGTCATCGCGGGCGCAGCTGCACTCGTGGCATACGCGCTCGCACCGGTCGCGATGACCTACTGCTACGCAGGGCACCGTAGTGCTGAACCCGGTCATGTCGTGGCACTGGATCGACTGGGCTTGCGCCCGTTGGTGGACCTCGATCTGCGCCTCGGCGAAGGGACCGGCGCAGTGCTCGCGTTCCCGATTGTCGAAGCCGCGGGCGCGACCCTTCGGGAGATGGCCACGTTCGACTCGGCCGGAGTCGCCACGAAGTCGGGCAGCGGAATGCGTGACCGGTCATGAGCGATGACTTCCCGCCCTACCCGTCGGGTCTCCGGCTCGCTGGTCGCGAGGTCGTCGTCGTCGGCGGGGGCCATGTCGCCCAGAGGCGCGTCCCAGGGTTGATCGCGGTCGGCGCCCGTGTTGTCGTCGTGTCCCCGGTCGTCACTCCCGCGATCGAGGGACTGGTGGGCTCCGGTGAGGTGACCTGGCACCCCCGCGGCTTCGAACCGGCCGACCTGGACCAGGCGTGGTACGTGATCGCGGCAACCGATGACCCAGCGGCGAACGAACTCGTCAGCCGGGTTTCCGAGGCACGCCGGATCTTCTGCGTGCGCAGCGACGACGCTGTGAAGGCCACCGCCTGGACACCCGCGGTGGGGCGACACGCCGGAGTCACGGTTGCGGTGCTCGGCAACCGGACCCCACGGCGATCCGCGGACGTCCGTGACGAGATCCTCACCGGTCTGCGAAACGGCACCATCGCCGCCACCGACCATCGTGACAGGACACCCGGCGTCGTCCTGGTGGGCGGCGGCCCGGGGAACCCGGAGCTGGTCACGATTGCGGCTCGACGTGCCCTGAGTGAGGCCGATGTCGTGGTCGCGGACCGCCTCGCGCCCAGGGAGCTGCTCAGCGAGCTCTCTCCCGAGGTGGAGCTCATCGACGTGGCCAAGCTGCCGCGCGGTCGCTCGGCGAAGCAGGAGGAGATCAACCGACTCATCGTCGAGCGCGCCAAAGCGGGCAAGTGTGTGGTCCGCTTCAAGGGCGGTGACTCGTTCGTGTTCGGCCGTGGGTTCGAGGAGGCCATCGCCTGCGCCGAAGCGGGCGTGCCCTACCGCGTGGTACCCGGCCTGACCAGTGCGATCTCGGTCCCCGCGCTGGCGGGCATCCCGGTCACGCACAGGGGAGTCGCCCACGAGTTCACCGTCATCTCGGGTCATCTGCCGCCCGATGATGAGTCGTCCTTGGTCGAGTGGGACGCGGTCGCACGGCTGCGGGGGACCGTCGTACTCCTGATGGCCGTGGAGAACCTACCTGCCATCGCCGCTCGCCTGGTGGCCGGCGGCCGGAAGGAGGACACCCCAGTCGCGGTGGTGGCCGATGGGACGATGCCCGCGGAGCGCCGCCTGTTCTCCACCCTGGGTGAGGTCGCCGACGACACCGTGCGGGAACGGGTGCAGCCGCCCGCGATCGTGGTGATCGGTGACGTGGTCGCTGTGGCCAACCCGGGCAGGTACTCGTGGCCGAGCTGATCACGATCAGCGACCCGGAGGATCCGCGACTTGCCGACTATCGGTCCCTCCGCGACGTCGAGCTACGCAAGCACCTTGAGGCTGAGCACGGCTTGTTCCTCGCCGAGGGTGAGAAAGTCGTCCGACGTGCGGTGGAGAGCGGGTTCCAGGCGCGGTCGTTTCTGATGGCACGACGCTGGTTGGACGGTCTCACCGACGTGCTCGGCGTGAGCGAGGCACCTTGCTACGTCGTCAGTGAGTCACTGGCCGAGGAGGTGACCGGCTTCCATGTGCACAGGGGAGCCCTCGCCTCGCTGCACCGACGGCCTCTGCGTCCGGTCTCCGAGGTGGTCGCCCAGGCACGCACTGTGGTGGTGCTCGAGGACATGGTCGACCACGCGAATGTCGGCGCCGTTTTCCGCTCGGCGGCGGCCCTGGGGGTGGATGCGCTCGTGCTGTCCCCCCGCTGCGCGGACCCCTTCTACCGACGGTCGGTCAAGGTGGCGATGGGCGCCGTGTTCAGCATTGCGCACTCGCGGATGGAGATCTGGTACGACGGTGTGGCGGACCTGTCCGCAGCGGGGTTCACCACCGTCGCGCTCGCGCTGGCCGACGACGCGGTCGAGATGGAGGAAGCCGTTGCAGGCCTGGGAAAGGTGGCCCTGCTGTTCGGCGCAGAGGGTGCCGGCCTGTCCGAGCGTTGGCTGCGTTCGGCCGACGTACGCGCAGTGATTCCGATGGCCGCAGGCGTCGACTCCCTCAACGTCGCAGCGGCTGCGGCCGTGGCCTGCTACGTCGCCGCCCGCCGCTGACCCGTGCGAGCGCAGCCCCCGTGCCGAGGTCGGTTTCCAGCCGCGGCCGGTCAGGTCGAGGGCTGGTCGTGGCCGACCCCGCCCGAGACGGGCCACGCGTCGGGAAAGTCCGCGGCAAAGCTGTCGGCCTCTTTGAACAGCTTCCTGCGCGCCCGCTTGTTCAGCCTGTCTCCGAACACGATCCCCCTGCAGTGGTCGGTCTCGTGCTGGAGGCAGCGCGCAAGCAGGCCGGTTCCCGAGTAGCTCACCGGGTTGCCGTGCACGTCTTGCCCCTCCACGCGGGCGAAGTCCGGACGGGCGCAGTCGATGAAGGCACCCGGCAGCGACAAGCAGCCCTCCTCGCTATCGTCGAGCTTGCGGTCGCGACCCTCAGGGAGGAGCGCCTCGGGATTGCAGACCACCCCTTCGTGCCGCTCACCTTCGTCGTCGGTGCAGTCGAAGACGAACAGGGCGAAGTCCACTCCGATCTGGCAGGCGGCCAGGCCGACCCCGTCGGCGGCGCGCATCGTGGCCACCATGTCGGCTGCCAACGTCTCGACGTCAGTGCCGAAGTCGGTGACCGGCTCCTGCACCCGATGCATCACCGGCTCGCCCCAGCGGACGATCGGCCGGGGAGTGCCTCCGGTCGGCAAGGAGGAGATGCTCGAGGATGCCTGCGACATGCCCGCCATCCTAAAGGGGCTCCCAGCGAGGTAGAGGTGACGAGGTGGAGGCTGACGAGGTGGACGTGACTGGTAACACGCTCCCAACCGGTGGGCGGGAGGTGTAACTCAGAGTTACAGTTTCGGTGTGTCCCAACTCCAAGACAACCCAGAGAGCCGCCCGATCGGCTTCGCCGTCGCCGTCCTCAACAGGCTGGCGCAGACCGGCGTCCTGGACCGGTTCGGCTTGCGCCGGACGACCGAGAGAGCCGTCTTCCAAACCACGAAGTCCGGCTTCCGCGCCCTGGGTGCGGTCAACCGCACGTTCGCGAGGCGGAGCCGACGAAGCGGCCAACCCACGCGCGTCCCGACGGCTTCGGCCAAGGGAGTCTTCGACCTGACGCCGACCGAGGACGAGCAGATGCTAGTCGATGTCGTGGCGGAGTTCGCCAGTGAGGTGCTCCGTCCTGCCGCGGCTGAGGCCAACGACTCCGGCCAGGCGCCGCACGCGCTCCTCAAGTCCAGCCTGGAGATCGGGCTGCCGATCCTCGCCGTGCCTGAGGAGCTCGATGGCATCTCCACCGAACGATCCGTGATGGCCGGCACTCTCGTCGCCGAGGCGCTGGCCAAGGGCGACATGGGACTGGCCGTTGCCTGTCTGGCCCCCGGCGCGGTGAGCACGGCACTCTCGTTGTGGGGCAGCGACGAGCAGCAGGCGACCTACCTTCCTGCGTTCACCGGCGACGACGTGCCCGCCGCGGCTCTCGCCGTCACCGAACCCCGACCCCTCTTCGACCCCTTCGAGCTGCGGACCACTGCGGTCGGCGACGGTGACGGATACCGTCTGAACGGCGTGAAGTCGTTGGTGCCCCGTGGCGCCGAGGCGGAGCTGTTCGTGATCGCGGCCCGGCTGGAGGAACAGCCCGCGCTGTTCCTCGTCGAGTCGGCGACCGAGGGCATCGAGATCGAGGCAGAGCCCTCCATGGGTCTGCGGGCGGCAGGGCTGAGCCGGGTGATCCTTCGCGACGTCCGGGTCACGTCGACGAGCCTGCTCGGAGACACCTCCGGGCAGGCGTACGCCGAGTGCGTGCGACTGTCCCGCCTGGCCTGGTGCGCGTTGGCAGTCGGCACCGCGCAGGCGGTTCTGGACTATGTCATCCCCTATGTCAACCAGAGGCACGCCTTCGGTGAGCCGGTCAGCCACCGGCAGTCGGTGGCGTTCATGGTGGCCAACATCGGGATCGAGCTGGAGGGGATGCGCCTGGTCACCTACCGTGCCGCGTCCCGGGCCGCACAGGGAAAGTCGTTCGCCAGGGAGGTCGCTCTGGCCCGTCGGCTCTGCGCCGAGCGGGGCATGCAGATCGGCAACGACGGCGTCCAGCTGCTCGGCGGGCACGGCTTCGTTAAGGAACACCCCGTGGAGCGGTGGTACCGCGACCTGCGAGCCATTGCTGTGATGGAAGGAGGCGTCCTCGTGTGACGCGAACGCTGGTTGAGCTTGTCGAAACCACGACCTCCCGAGGACATCACCATGATCAATCTCGAAACCCCCAAGAAGTTCCGGCCGTTGATCGGTCAGGCCCACCAGGTCGCGATGAACCTGTTGCGCCCCAACTCACGCAAGTACGACCTCCTCGAGCACGAGTACCCCAAGGAGCTCGACATGCTCGCGGCGATGATCGACGGGCTCTCGGAGTCCGGGGCGTCGAGCGGGGCGGGCGCGTCCGGCGTACGACGGTCGGAGGAAGGCGCTGAGGGCACCGGCGGCAGCGCCACGATCAACGGATCCCACCTCGCCTCGGTGTTGTCCATCATGGAGATGTGCTGGGGCGACGTTGGTCTGTTGCTGTCGATGCCACGCCAGGGACTGGGGAACTCCGCCATCGCCTCGGTGGCCAACGAGGAACAGCACGAGCGGTTCGACGGGCTGTGGGCCAGCATGGCTATCACCGAACCCGGCACGGGGTCGGACTCCGCGAATATTGCGACCACGGCGGTTCTCGATGGGGACGGCTACGTCCTCAACGGCGAGAAGATCTTCGTCACCGCGGGCGAGCGCAGCGACGCCGTGGTGGTGTGGGCGACTCTGGACAGGGAGCTCGGCCGCGCCGCGATCAAGTCGTTCGTGGTCCCCAAGGGAACGACGGGCATGACCGTGGAGCGGCTCGAGCACAAGCTCGGCATCCGTTCCTCCGATACGGCCACGATCCGGTTCGAGGACTGCCGGGTTCCCAGGGAGAACCTGCTCGGCGACCCGGAGGTTGACCCGAAACAGGGCTTCGCCGGCGCTATGGCGACCTTCGACAACACCCGTCCGCTGGTCGCCGCGATGGCCGTCGGCTGTGCGCGAGCGTCGCTGGAGCTGACTCGCGAGCTCCTGGAGGCGGCGGAGGTCACCATCGACTACGACCGTGCGGCGTTGTCCCAGTCCGCGGCCGCGGCGACGTTCCTCCAGCTCGAGGCGGACTGGGAGGCGGCGTACCTCCTCACCCTTCAGTCCGCCTGGATGGCCGACAACCGCAAGCCGAACTCGTTGCAGGCGTCGATGGCCAAGGCGAAGGCGGGTCGCGTCGGGAGCGATGTCACACTGCGGTGCGTGGAGCTGGCGGGCAGCATCGGCTACAGCGAGCACGAGCTGCTCGAGAAGTGGTCGCGCGACTCGAAGATCCTTGACATCTTCGAGGGCACCCAGCAGATTCAGCAGCTGATCGTGGCTCGTCGCCTGCTCGGAAAGTCCTCGGCCGAGCTGAAGTAGCTCCACTCAGCCGACTACCTCGATCCGGCACCTGGGCCCGGTCGCGGCGGCGAGCCGTCGGTCAGTGGTGACGAGGACCGCATCGAGCGCCTCTGCGGGCTGCCGCGTACATCGCGTCCCAGTCGCGCACATTGTCTCGCAGCTGCCAGGCTCGCGCGAGAAGGAGCCGGTGTCCGAAGCGCTCGCCTGGCCAAGACTCGAGCTCATCGACCGCCTGGGTGGCCTCGGTGCGATCCAGGCGACCACGCAGGTGCTCGCGGCGGACGACGCCGAAGACCTCGACGTCCACGATCTGTGGTGCCGCGTGATCACTGTTGGCGGCCAGCCGGCGGCGGGTCGACTCGGCGCCCGGTCCCCCGACCAGCACCTCACACAGGCACGACGCGTCAACTACGAGCATCGGGCCACGAGCCGCGCTGCTCGTCGAGCGCCGCGAGAACCTCGGCGCGCTCGAGGGGAGAGGAACGCCGACGGGTGCGCGCCAGCCACGTCTCCACGCTGGGGCGCGCAGCCAAGCGGGTGGCCTCGAGGCGTAGGAGTTCGGGCACGCTGATCCCGGACTCGGCTGCGTGCCGGGCCAGTCCCGCGCAAACATCGTCGTCCAGGTCGCGAATCTGAATGGTCTTGGGCATGATTTCGCTCTACATGCGCATGCGCATGAGAACATGCAGTGCCGCATCTATGGAGCGCGGGACCCGACCTCGTGCCCACGGGGTACGTTCGCTGTGTGACCAGAATGTGGGACCTCGCCATCGTCGGCGCCGGCCCCGCCGGGTCGGCTACCGCCCTCGGAGCACTCGACGCGAACCCTGGCCTGTCGGTGCTGCTCCTGGATCGTGCGGAGTTCCCGCGCGACAAGGCATGCGGAGACGGCATCGCTCCGCACGCTCTCGATGTGCTCGCGGAGGTGGGGGTGACAGGGCTGCTCGACGACTGGGCGCCGGTTCGCCAGCTGCGCCTGCGCCGCGGGAACCACACGGTCGAGAGAACGATGCGACGTCCCGCGTTCGTGGTCCCGCGGATGGTGTTCGACGCTCGCCTGGTCCAGGCTGCGTCCGCGGCGGGCGCACAGGTGGCCCGGCGCCGGGTGCGCGATGTCGGTCAGGAGGACCGCGCTGTGCTGCTCGACGGTCAGGTCCGTGCTCGGGTGGTCGTGGGCGCAGACGGCGCTCATTCCCTGGTACGTCGGCAGTTGAGGATGCCGCGCGCGCAGCACACAGCGATCGCGATCCGTGGCTACGCACCCGTCGCAGCGAGCCACCGCGGGCAGCAGTCGATGGTGTTCGGCCAGCACCATCAACCGTCGTATGCCTGGTCCTTCGACCGTGGTGACGGCCTGGCCAACCTCGGGTACGGAGAGCTCCTGCGGCGGGAGCGGCCGCCTCCTTCGCGGGGGTGGCTCCTGGACCAGCTGGCCAGCCTGCTGCCGGGCTCGACCGAGGGGGGTGAGTTATGGCGGGCCCATCATCTACCCCTTTCCTCGTGGTCATGCCGCCAGCCGGCGGGCCGGGTCCTGCTGGCCGGTGACGCAGCAAACCTGATCAACCCGATGACCGGCGAGGGCATCTACTACGCGGTGGCGACCGGAGTCCTCGCGGGACGTGCGGCATCGGACGCGCTCGCCGCCGACGACGGGGCAAGTGCCGGTGTTCGTCACCGCCGGTCGGTCCGTTCCCTGCTGGGCCGTCACCTGCGGCACACCACAGTGGCCTCCCGGCTCGTGGCGAGACCATTGGTTCTCGACGCGGGCGTGCGAGCGGCGGCGCGGGACCAGCGGGTGTTCGACGACCTGGTCGAGCTCGGGCTCGGTCGCGGGAGGATCACACCAACCCTGCTGGGCGGGCTGGTCGCTGAGACACCCGGAGCGCTGGCCGAGGGCCGTTCGGACCGAAGGGTAACCTGAAAAGATGCGGATCCTGGGTGTGCATGGTGCGTTGCCGGAGCATCGCTATGGGCAGGAAGAGGTCACCGAAGCGTTTGCCGAGCGAATGTTGCGGCCGGAGGCGAACCGGGGTCTGCTGAAGCGCCTGCATGGGAACTCGGGGGTGCGCTTTCGGCATCTCGTGCTCCCTCTGGAGCGCTACGCCACACTGGGTGACTTCGGCGAGGCCAACGACGCGTTCATCGAGGCCGGTGTGGAGCTCGGCTCGAGGGCTGTGATCGACGCGCTGAAGGCCGTGGGTCTGACGCCGCACGACGTGGACGTGATCATCTCCGCGACAGTCACCGGTCTTGCGGTCCCCTCCCTGGACGCCCGGGTGGCCACGCAGATCGGGCTACGACCAGATGTGAAGCGGCTCCCGCTGGTCGGTCTCGGCTGCGTGGCAGGCGCGGCAGGAGTGGCCCGCCTCCACGACTATCTGGTCGGCCACCCCGACGACGTCGCTGTGCTGATGTCGGTCGAGCTGTGTTCGTTGACCGTGCAACGTGACGACGCATCTGTGCCGAACCTGGTGGCGAGCGGCCTCTTCGGCGATGGTGCGGCTGCTGTGGTGGCAGTGGGTGAGCGGCGCGCGAGGGATCATGCCGACCGCGCGACGACGCCGCGCGGTCAAGTGGCCCAACCCGAGGTCCTGGCCAGCCGGAGTCGGCTCTACCCGGACACCGAACGCGCGATGGGCTGGGACGTCGGCGCCACCGGCCTTCGGATTGTGCTGGACGCGCAGGTCCCCGCGCTGGTGGAGGCGCACATCGGCGCCGACGTGGACCTGTTCCTCGCAGACCAGGACCTGTGCCGCGACGACATCGAATGGTGGGTGGCACATCCCGGCGGGCCCAAGGTGCTCGAGGCGATGCAGACCTCGCTCGGTCTGGAAAGGGACGCTCTGTCTGTGACCTGGAACTCGCTGGCGCAGATCGGAAACCTCTCGTCGGCGTCGGTGCTCCATGTCTTGGCTGACACGCTCCGGGACCGGGCGCCGCGACCGGACTCCTACGGGATGATGCTCGCCATGGGCCCCGGGTTCTGTGCCGAGATGGTGCTGCTGCGCGCCACGGAGGTAGCGGTGTGAGCAGCCTGACGCTGTTCACCGTGCTGGTTGCACTGGTCGGTCTGGAACGCCTTGCCGAGCTGGTCGTCTCGCGTCGAAACGCTGAATGGAGCCTTCGCCGCGGGGGAGTGGAGACCGGTCAGCGTCACTACCTGGTGATGGTCGTCCTGCACACCGGCCTCCTGGTCGGGGTTCTCGTGGAGGTCTGGGCACGCCGACCCGAGTTCATCCCCGCCCTTGGTTGGGTCATGTTGGCGGCGGTGATCGCATCCCAGGCCCTGCGGTGGTGGTGCATCCTCACGCTGGGCCCTCGTTGGAACACACGGGTGATCGTCGTACCCGGTCTGCCGCTGGTCCGGAACGGGCCGTACCGCTGGTTCTCCCACCCCAACTACGTCGCCGTGGTGGTCGAGGGCCTCGCCCTCCCGTTGGTGCACTCGACGTGGATCACCGCTGCGCTTTTCACCGGGCTCAACGCGGCCCTGCTCACGGTGCGGATCCGGGTCGAGAGCCGTGCTCTCGAAGGACTGGTTCCCGCCATCGAGCCACAGGTCAGCAGGGTGGACTGATGCAGGACCTCCTGGTCGCCGGGGGAGGTCCCGCCGGGCTCGCGACGGCGATGTACGCCGCCCGTTCCGGCCTCGACGTCACGGTGTGGGAGCCACGAGGTGAGAGCATCGACAAGGCCTGCGGCGAGGGCCTGATGCCGGGTGCACTCAACGCCCTCAAGGATCTTGGCGTCGATCCGCAGGGGCAGCGGCTGCACGGGATCAGGTATCTCTCGCCCGATCACCAGGCCGAGGCCCGGTTCCGCTCAGGTCACGGACGCGGAGTGCGTCGTACGACCCTGCACGCCGCCCTGCGCGCGGCGGCGGTGGATGCCGGTGTCACCATGGTCGCGCGGGCAGTGAACGACGTCGCCCAGGATGACGACCACGTCCTGGTCGACGGCACCCGAACCCGCTACCTCGTCGCCGCTGACGGCCTGCACTCCCCGGTCCGGCGCGCGCTCGGGCTGGAGGGTCGCCTCACCGCTGCACGGCGCTACGGCCTGCGGTGTCACGTGGAGATGGAACCGTGGACCTCTTACGTCGAGGTGCACTGGTCTCCTTCGTCCGAGGCCTACGTGACCCCGGTGGCACCAGGTCTGGTGGGCGTGGCCCTGCTGACGAAGGTCCGGGAACCGTTCTCGCGTCAGATTCGCGCGTTCCCCACGCTCGTGGAACGGATGTCTGGCCACGCGTCCGGCCCGGTCCGGGGCGCCGGACCGCTGCACCGCAAGACGCGCTCCCGGGTGGCCGGACGGGTGCTGCTGGTGGGCGACGCGTCAGGCTATGTCGACGCGCTGACAGGTGAGGGTGTTGCCCTCGCCCTCGCCGAGGCCCGCGCCGCGGTTGGTGCGTTGGCAGCCGGCCGGCCGAAGGACTACGAACGCTGCTGGCGCCAGATCACCTGGCGCTACCGGCTGCTGACCAGCGCCCTGGTGACTTCGACACGAGTGCCCGTCCTACGCCGCGGCCTCGTCCCCGCGGCGGGGGCCCTCCCGGGCGTCTTCGCCGCCGCCGTCAACCAGCTTGCCAGGCCGGCATGAGTGTCGTACGGCGGTCCGTCGGCGAGGCGGATGGTCCGCAGCAGGAGCCGGTGGTGCTTGTCGACGAGTCCGGGAACGCGGTGGGCACAGCTGCCAAGCACGAGGTGCACCATCAGCACACACCCCTTCACCTCGCGTTCTCCTGCTACGTATTCGACCCCGGCTCCCGGCTGCTGTTGACCCGCCGCGCCCTCGGGAAGCTCACCTGGCCCGGCGTCTGGACCAACAGCTTCTGTGGTCATCCCGGACCCGGCGAGAACATCCTCGAGGCAGTGACTCGCCGTGCGCGCGAGGAGCTTGGCGTCGGGCTGCGACACCTCTCGGTCGCCCTGCCGTCGTTCCGGTACCAAGCGGTGATGGCCAACGGGGTGAGGGAGAACGAGCTGTGCCCGGTGTTCACCGCCGTCACCTCCGATCCGGTGCGCCCCGACGCGGACGAGGTGGAGGAGTTCGAGTGGGTGGACTGGCCGACGTTCCGGACCGAGGTGCTGGCCCGAGAACGCGACGTCAGCCCGTGGTGCACAGAGCAGGTCGCCCACCTCGCGCCGGATGCGCCGAGCAGTGGTGGCGCGGAACCGGACCTGTCGGCGCTGCCTGCGGCGGCCCGCCCTAGCTGACTCGAAGTGGTCGAGCAGCAGGGCCTGGATGCTTATTCGCCGGGGTATGCACGCTGTGCAGGCGGCACCCGTCTCCCGACCGCAACGGCATCCGTCGGACGTCATACGTTCTGGTCGCTGTTGCGCGCGGGTGGGATGACGTTATCCAGCGACGCGCGCACGTGCCTGAATGCGACCCGAGTCGAGGCGTAGTCCGACCAAGGACCCCCACCGATGACTGGGTCATCGCTGCGCCACCGCGGGTCCGCAGGGCAGACTATGTCGGACGCGAACCACTTCCCACGACAGTCCTGCACGTCCCATGACGAACTCGTCGTGGGACGTGCAGGTTCGCCCGCATACCTTGATGAAACTGTTGCCCAAGAGACTGAGGGGACAAGAACCGGATCTTCGCAGTGCCACCGAAGGCCCGGGGGGCGCAGATAGAAGACTCGAGGTAGTCGAGCGGTGACCTCAATCGAACCTGTGCGCAGTCGTGGCCTCCGGTCCGCGAACCCACCGTTGACACATTCCACAGGGGACTCCCATAGTTCAGGTGGGGAATCCCGAATCACCCTGCCGTGAGCGAGGATCGAGGAGTCGAGATGGCCGGTCAGCAACCCGTCGGACGCAGCTGCGGTGCACAGGTGGAGCACCGCCGGCTCCTCAACGAGGATCCCGCGTACGCCGCACGACGGGCCGAGATCGAGACTCTCGCCGGAGAGTTCGCGATGGGCGCGCGGCTTCCGCAGCGATCCGGCGTGACCCACATCCCGATCGTCGTCCACGTTGTCTGGAACACCGAGGAGCAGAACATCTCCGATGCCCAGATCCACAGCCAGATCGATGTCTTGAACCGGGACTTCCGACGCACCAACCCCGACGTTGAGCAAGTGCCGGAGGTTTGGCAAGGCATCGCCGCGGACTCTCGCATCGAGTTCGTCCTGGCTACGACCGACGCGGATGGGAATGCGAGTGAGGGGATCACCCGGACCCAGACGGAGACTGCGTCCTTCGCCCAGCCCGGGAACCCGATCAAGTCGACCGAGACGGGTGGGGCCAGCCCCTGGCCCACGGAGAGCTACCTCAACATGTGGGTCGCGCCGGCGATCCACAGCGGCGCCAACCAGCTCCTCGGCTACGCACAGTTCCCAGGTGGTCCGGCCGCGACCGACGGCGTCGTCATGCTGAACTCCGCGTTCGGAACGAGCGGCACCGCAGCGGCCCCGTTCAACCAAGGACGGACCGCCACCCACGAGATCGGTCACTGGCTGAACCTCTTCCACATCTGGGGCGACGACGGGACGGGCTGCAACGGGACGGACGAGGTCGCCGACACTCCCAACGCAGCTGGTCCGAACTTCGGCTCCCCAGAGTTTCCGCACGTGACGTGCAACAACGCGCCGGACGGAGACATGTTCATGAACTACATGGACTACACCGACGACGCGGCCATGTTCATGTTCACCGAAGGACAGGTGTCCCGGATTCAGGCCACCTTGGACGGCCCCAGAGCCGCCATTGGGGCGGCCATTGGGGCCGCCGAAGTGTCAGGTGACCCAGTCGGGCCGGGATGACCGCCACCCGGCTCCTGGAGGCGTGCCTCGCGGGGCGATGGCTGCACTTGCACGAAGAAGACAGCCGCGGTGCCCAGGTCTACCGGCGGGAAGGCTATTCGTTCCCGCCGGCGAGGGGGCGGGACGGGTTCGAGTTCGGGCCGGACGGGGAGCTGACATACCTCGGCATCGCGCCTGCGGACGGAACCCAAGAAGCTCACGGCCGTTGGCGGGTGGAGAGTCCCGATCGTGTCCGGATCGAGTTCCAGGACGGGCGGAGCGAGCCGTCCACGTTCGAGGTGGTCTCCTGCGATGAGGACACCCTGACGATCAAGAGGTAACCGGTCGACGGTCCGGTTTCCATCGGGCGAGCAGTCCCTGGCTAGGCTGGCGCAATGACTCAAGTCCCCAACCTCATCTGCAACAACGGCGTCGAGATCCCACAGCTCGGCTACGGCGTGTTTCAAGTGCCTGCCGACGAGACGAAGGCCGCCGTGGCGATGGCGCTCGAGGCGGGCTACCGCCACATCGACACTGCGACGGTCTACGACAACGAGGCCGGCGTCGGTGCGGCGATCGGCGATTCGGGACTCGACCGCGATGCGGTGTTCGTGACCACCAAGCTCTGGAACAGCGACCAAGGCTACGACGCCACGATGGCGGCGTTCTCCGCCAGCAGGGAACGCCTCGGGCTCGACGTACTCGATCTCTACCTCATCCACTGGCCGACGCCGGCCAGGGATCTCTACGTCGACACATGGCGGGCCATGGAGAAGCTCTATCTCGACGGGCAGATCCGCGCGATAGGTGTCTCCAACTTCCAGCCGGACCACCTGCGCAGGCTGAGCGACACCTCGGAGGTCGTTCCCGTCATCAACCAGGTTGAGCTGCACCCCTACCTCCAGCAAGCGGAGGTACGACGCACCAACAACGAGCTTGGCGTTCTCACCGAGGCATGGAGCCCCCTCGCCAAGGGGGGAGAGCTGCTCAAGGACACGGTGATCACCGGGGTCGCAGACAAGCATGGGCGTACGCCGGCCCAGGTCGTCCTGCGCTGGCACATCGAGCTCGGCAACGTGGTGATCCCGAAGTCAGTCACGTCGTCCCGGGTCGAGGAGAACGCGGACATCTTCGACTTCTCCCTCGATGATGACGACATGGCTGCCATTACCGAGCTGGATCGCGGCGAGCGCACCGGACCGGACCCGGATCGCCTCGACGGCGGCTAACGCCGATTTTCGCGTCGGGGTGTTGGCCCCCATCCGCGGCCGCTGAGGATAGCGGCGGCGACTCGGTTTGCCCTTGTAGGCATGGAGTTGGTCACCGGCTGCCGCATGTCGCCAGTCGCCTGTGCGGGTCAAATACGCTGACCAGTTACTGGTATTCCCGTTCGTGTTGGTCCTGCGGGACGGTACAGCGCATGCCTCACGTGTGCCAAAAATCGTTAAAGCAC
>Ga0209587_1000082_pt1 | contig 45215 bp, 50 predicted proteins | sample NGEPerD_2_FD_184512 | JGI IMG/M metagenome (GOLD analysis project Ga0209587, IMG submission 184512) | Arctic peat soil microbial communities from the Barrow Environmental Observatory site, Barrow, Alaska, USA - NGEE PermafrostL1-D... | ecosystem: Environmental > Terrestrial > Soil > Wetlands >...
GCGGGGGCGAAGCCGCTGACCTGGATGCTGAAGCTGCCTGTGGCCATCATCCGCTCCTGTGCCGCGTCAGTCGGGGTCGCCGAAGGGGAAGAAGATCTCCCAGTACAGCGATAGCTCTTGGTCGGTCCGCTTCTCGATGGGCTCGAAGGTGACCCGGTTGTAGAGACGACGGGTGCCGTCAGGCGCCGTGTGCAGCAGCGCCGCCTCGGCGACCGGCCCGGCCAGGGCACTGTCGTCGCCGGCCGGCAGCAGGACCCGCGCGGACACGCGCACGCGGCGGTTCGGCTCCTCCACGGTGACGCTGAAGGCGGCCGCGTCGACGGCGGCGTCGCGCGGGCCGGTCAGCTCGCCGGTGCTGTCCGAGGACGCGGCCAGCTCCGTGGTGGTGAACGGGGGGACCTCCGGAGCGGGGTCCGCGCCGACGCTCATCATGTTAATCGCACCGCCGCCCTCCGCGCCGCGGAAGAGGTCCGCCACCAGCTGCGCGCCGCCCTGCAGGACGGCGTTGCGGGCCTGCCGCCGGCCCGCGACGGCCCCGCCCGGCTCCAGCAACCGGACGGTGACCCGTGCGCCGTATCTCTGGGGCATCCTCACTCCAGTCGCGAGCGGTCGAGGGGCGTGACATCGAGCAGCGCGCCGAAGTCCGGTGCGGGGCTGGGCGCCGGCGGTGCGGCGTCGCGCAGCTCCAGCCCGGTGTGCAGCACCGCACGGTCGGTGAGGGCGCTCACCTCGCGCAGCGCCACCAGCTTGACGGAGCTCCGCACCCCGGCCGCGCGCAGCTCGCCGACGCCGCGGTCGAGCAGGACCTGCAGGCGCTCCCGGGCGGTGTCGCGGTCCGGCCACAACGGCGGGTCGGCGGCCATCACCCCGGCGGGGACCTCGATCGCGAACGTGGCCGGGGCCGTGGCCCGCCAGAAGAGCTCGGCGGAGATGGTCGCCGGTTGGGAGAACAGGGCGTCGGCGAACTCGTCCTGGTCGAACCTTCCCTGGCGCAGGCTGCCGCCGGCGACCGCGAACATCACCGCGTCGAGCTCGGGGCGGTCGTACAGGCCCGCGGTGACGTACCACAGCCGGGTCGGGCCCGGCGGCAGCAGCAGCGGCTCGGCGGGCTGGACGATGTCGTCGCGCGCAAGCGGCTGACCGGGCTGGTAGCCGCGCACGCTGAACAGCAGGTCGGAGACGTCCTCGCCGTCGAGGGTGGCCGCCACGGTCGGCCCGGTGGCGCCCTCATCGCCGGCGCGGATCCCCTGGCCGGCGCGGATTCTCAGGCGCGCGCCGGCCGGGATCACCCCCGCCCAGCCCAGCATGGCGGCACCGCCGCGGGGGCCGCCTTGTTGAAGTGCGGTGGCGTCGGTCACGGCCATCGGCGGCACGGCCAGCAGCGGCACGGCGGCGCGCGTGCCCGGCAGTGCGACCAGGTTCGCCTGCAGCACCGCGGGGGTCAGCCCGCGGTTGGTGACCTCCATGCGATCCAGCGGGGTCAGATCACCCGCGATCAGGCGGCCGGTGAGCTCCGGGTTCTCCCGCAGCTGTGCGCCGCCGGGGGCGCCGGCGTCGATGCGCAGCCCCAGCCGCTGCACGGCGGCGCGCAGGATGTCGCCCACGAACCGCTCGATCGGGCCGCGCGCCACCCCGCCCGCCAGCCGCGCCCTGGCCAGCGCCTTCAGATGGTCGCGGAACAGCTCGGTCGGCTGCCACGGCTCCAGGCGACGGTCCAGCAGCGCCCCGAGCTTCTCGACGTCGGCGCGTTCCACCGCGGCGTCGATCCAGTGCGAGCGCTGCACCCGCAGGCGCTCCTCGTCGAGCACCTCGACCGGCAGCGCCAGCGCGCTCAGCAGCTGCGCGAGCAGGGTGTCCGGGCTGGTGTCGTACACCGGCGGCAGGCGCTGCGCCATGGCGGTGACCCGGCTCACCGGACCTCCTCCACGTCCACGCCCGCCAGCGAGGCGGTCTCGGTGGCGGCCAGCGGCCGCGGCGGTGAGCCCGACACCAGCTGCTCGAAGCGCCCGTCGGCCTCCAGCACCAGGGCGGCGTCCTCCAGGACCAGACCGTAGGCGGCGTCGTCGCGGACGGCGGCCGCGAAGTCGTCGAAGGACAGCACGGCGGCGGCGGTGAGCCAGGTCTGCGTCCGGGACCGGATCTGCGCGGCGGCGTCCTCCAGGGTGGTGGCCCCGACCAGCTGCAGCCGAGCGATCACGCGCACCTCGAGCTGGGTGGGCGGCCCCTGCGCGGTGTCCACGTAGGACACGACCGGGAAGACCACCGGTGTCAGGGGCCGGGCGGTCGTACCCGGGGGCAGGCTGACCTCGGCCCGGCCCGTCTCCCCCGCCACGGTGAAGCGCACGTCGATGTCGGCGATCGCCTCGTCGGCCAGCGCCAGCGCCGCGGCACGGGCGGCGGTCAGCCGCCCTCCCGGCGGCAGGCCGCGGACCGCACCGACGAGTCGGTCGGTCAGTCCGCCCCGCACCGCCTCGAGCTCGTCGACGGGACGGTTGGACCCGGTCAGCACCAGGGTGGCGATGGCGATCGCGACCTCGACGCTGTCGGCGGGGCGCCAGCGGATGACCACGCCGGCGGGGCGCAGCCGTTCGATGGTGTCGCGCACCAGCGCGATGTGCTGGGGGTTGTCGGGCTCGGCCAGGGCCACGTCCAGGTCCACCACGCCCGGCTGGCCGTCGGGGAACTCCTGCGCGTTGACGCCGGTGACGACGTCCAGCCCGCCGATGCCGTGCAGCAGGGCGTCGTAGGTGCCGCGCCCGGTGCCGGAGAAGGCGCGGCGCGCGCGGGCGCGCAGCTGCTCGTCTCGCTCGCCTTCCGCGGGACGGTGGGTGGGCGCCTCGTTGACGACGCGGTCGATGCCGGCGATGGCGTGCGCCAGGCGGTCCAGGGCGCCGGCGTCGACCGGCGGGATGGTGCGCTCCGTGGCGGCGACGGTCACCTCGACGCTGGTCTCGCCGCGCTGCAGCACGGCCTCGCGGGTGGTGGCGTAGCGCTCGGCGTCGGCGGTGAGCACCTCCGTGCCCACCGGGATGGTGACCAGCCCGGCGCTGCCGCTGCGCCGATGGAACCGCACCTTGCCCTGCGGGGTGTCGGGTGGGCGGCGATCGATGCCCAGCAACGCGACCACGCGGTCCAGGGACCGGCCCTCGGCAGTGTCCAGGAACGCGGAGTCGTACACGGTCTGCAGCTGGGCCTCGGCGTCGGCGAGCTCGCGGGCGAGCGTCTCCAGCAGCGTGCGGGTCACCGACCCGACGGTCAGATCGGTCAGCGGCAGCGGCGGGGTCTCGCGCGGCCAGTAGCTGACCGTCAGCACGGTGCCGCCGGCCGGCCGCGGACGCCGTGGCCGGAAGCGCAGGGCGTCGAGCTCCTCGGGCCGGCCGGTGCTTGAGACCAGCTCCCAGTCCTCCTCCGTGAAGCGCCAGCGGACCTCGGCGCCGTCGGGCCCGACGCGGACGCCGTCGACGCGGCTCACCCGGCGCACGGGTCGCGAGGACAGGAAGAACAGGTGCTCGTCGGGGACCGCGGGGGGCACGGGCACCGCCTCGCCGACCACGCCGTGAGTCACCGTCGTGATCAGGCTGGCGACGATGTCGGGGTACAGGCGCGCCTGGAAGGTCACAGCCCCACCTCGAAGTCGAGCGTGATGGGCTGCCCGCCATCGAGCGGGTCGACCGGGAGGATGGCCAGGGTGAAGGCGATCGCGTCAGCCCGCTGCCCCGGCCCGGCCCCGAAGTCCAGGCCGACGATCCGGGCGCGGGACTCCTTCGCCACCGCCTCCAGGACGTAGCGGCGGGCGAGGAAGCGGGTGACGTCGGTGTTCTCCCCGCCGACCAGCTCCCCCAGCCGCGAGCCGTAGTCCGGATGGCCCAGCTCGGCGAGGCTGCCGACCGGCGTCAGCAGCCGCAGGATCAGCGCCTGCGCCAGGTTCGCGCGCTCCGACAAGGTGACCAGGTCGCTGGGTTCCGCGGCGGACGTCACGCCGCGCGGCGCGTCCACCAGCCGGGGTGTGCGACCGCCGGCGCGCCGGCTGGGCTCGGCATGCAGGTCGTGGGCGCCCCACTCATCGGCCGCGAACAGCCGCGTGAGCGCGAGGTCGGCGCCGAGCGTCATCCGATCAACACCGTCCCCGCCGCCACGATGCGGCCCACCGGGGCGTCGGCGGGGTCGTTGCAGGTGAGGCAGGGGTCGCCCGCCCGGGCGGCGCCCTTGCCCGTGATCCGCACGGTGGTCGAGCCCACCTGCACGGTCGCGCGGTTGGCCGGCGGCACCTGGAAGGAGGTCCCCGGTGGGGTGGGCACGTGCGCGGGCTGGTTGCTGGCGGTGGACCCGACCACCGCGGCGGGCTTGCCGCCGATCTTCACCGTGGTCGCCAGCGCGCCGTCCAGCGCCCCGCTGAAGGGATGCGGCAGCGGTGTCGGCACGGGGCCACCGGGACTCGGGACCAGCACGATGTGGATGTCGACGGCGACCACGCGGTGGTCCTGCGTCGCGGCGGGCGGCCCGGCCATCAGTTGATCTCCACCATCTGGCCGTTGACCTTCACGCTGGCGGCGCCCTGGATCTCGATGTCGGTGGCCTTGAGGGTCAAGGTCTTGTCGGCGGTGAGGGTGACGTCGCCACCGCCGCCGATGGTGACCTCGTTGCCGCCGACGCGGACGGTCGCCTCGCCCGGTGAGCCGGCGGGCTGGCGCAGGCGCAGCTCCGCGTCGCCGACCGCGGCGGTGAGCTCGCCCGGCGTGAGCGTGAGCGTCACCGGGCTGTCGCCGTCGAGGGTCACGCGCAGCGCACGGCTCGCGGCATCCGGCGCCGTGAGCAGCACGTCCAGGCGCGCCGCCGGGTCCGGCTCGCCGGCGGGCAGGCGGACGACGTGGTCGTCGGGACCGTGCTCGGGCGGCTCCAGCTGGTCGGAGTACAGCCGGCCGACGACCAGCGGGGCGTGCAGGTCACCGCCGACGAACAGCACCACCACCAGGTCGCCGACCCGCGGCGGGCTGGCCGCGCCGGTGAGCCCCACGGCCAGCGCCACCCGCGGCAGCACCAGACCGGTGTCGCGCAGCTCCACGCCGCAGGCGTGATCGCGCTCACCGCCCTGGTTGGGGAACACCGAGCGCACGATCCCCAGCTCGCAGGTGCGCAGCCGCGCGACCTCGTTGCGCGCCAGCGCGCTGACCGCGGAGGCGAGCTCGGTCACGGCAGCGCCCCGGCCACGAGTCCGCCCGCGAGCCCGATGATGGCGTCGAGCCCGGGCAGGTCCGCCGAGGCGGGCAGCGCGTCGACGTAGGTGAGCGCGCCCCTGGCGTCCACCCGATGCTCCAGCCGGCGCACCTGCAGCAGAGGCACCTCGACCGGGCTGTCCTGGATCTCGAGGTAGCCGCCGGGCCGGAGCTGCGGCAGCAGGAACGTGCGCAGCCGGATCCCACGCCGGCGAGCGGCCTCGTGCCGTGTCCACGCCGCGGTGGCTTGGGTCACCGCGCTGGTGTCGCGCAGCGCGGGGCGCGACCGGGTGAACGCGGGGTCGCCTGCACCGGCGGGCTCGGCGGCGGAGAAGCCCAACGCGCCGGGCCGCGCGTCGGCGGGCCCGGGTCCCCCGCCGGCCACGCGCACGGCGGCGGGTGCCGAGGCGGCGGACACCACCCGCAGGTCCAGCACCTCCCGGCCCCAGCGAAGGGCGTGGTCGGCCATCACCGGCTGACCGATGCGCACCGTGACGCGGTCGTCGGCGTCGACGCCGGCGTCGGCCCCGTACCAGGCGGCCAGCCGGCCGATGTGCTCCCAGGCGGTGGACCCGCCGTCGGCCACGTACAGAGGCAGCAGCGGTCCGGAGTCCACCTCGGTGTCGTCCACGCCGCCCTGCCGGCACAGGTCGGTGATCACCTCCGACGCCCGCTGGGCGACGTAGGTCGTCCCCGGCCGCCGTGCCGCCAGGCGCTGTGCCGCGTCGCCGGCGCGCAGCTCCACGCCCCGGGGCCCTGACACCAGCCGCGTGGCGGTGCCGGTGAACACCAGCGCCTCGGCGTCTCCCGAGTCCAGCCGCAGGTGCACGGGCGTGCCGGTCGCCCCGTCGACGTTCATCCCATGCGGCAGCCAGGCCCGCAGCACGCCGACGTCGGGCGCCAGCCCGCGTTTGCAGATCAGCCGCAGCAGCTGCGCCCCGTAGGCCTTCCGGCCAACCGTGAGGGTGTAGTCGAGGGTGAGCATCAGCTCTCCCCCAGGAAGGCGTTGACGACCGCCGTCACCGCACCGCTCGCGCTTTGGGCGACGCCGCCGAGCTTGCCGATCTCATCGGTGAGGGGCCCCACCGGGTTGCCCACGTCGAGTCCGGCGGCGGCGTCGATCAGCCCGCCCAGGGCCTGCACCGCGTCCAGTGCGGCGTCGGCGGCGCCCGCCACCTGCTCCCCCAGCGCGGCGATGTCGCCCAGCACGCCCGGGTCGATGCCGAGGTCGTCGAGGCCGAAGTCGCCGAGACCGCCCGCCAGGGGTCCGGCGACCGTGGCCGGCGGCGGCAGCTCGGGGGACTCCAGCAGTCGGATGCGGTAGGCGTAGTGGTTGGGGTGGCCGGCGATCTCGGCCGCGACGAAGCGCTCGATCACGACCGTGTGCAGGTTCAGCGCGCTGGCGATGTCGGCGGCGAACACATGCTCCTGCCCGCCGGCGGCCAGCTCCTGCAGGGTCGCCAGGTCCTCCCGCGCCGTGTCGCCGTGGAGGATGCCCTCCAGCTCCAGGACGTGGCTGCCGCGACCGCGGCGCTGCACCAGCCGGCCGTCCAGGTTCTCCACCGGCAGGACCGCGAAGCCGCCGTGCTGGTCGTGGCGGATGCGCTGCACGGCCTGCAGCGCCACATCGCCGATCAGCGGGATCGGTCTCACGGCTCGAGCTCGATGGCACCCAGATCCATGGCGGCCTCCTCCAGGTGCAGGGCCAGGCGCCCCGCCAGGTCGGCGATGTCCACCTCATCGAGGGCGTCGGCGTCCAGTCGCGGCGACGCCTGTGGGTCGCTGTCGTCGAGGCCGGCGGCGAGTGCGGCCGCATGGCTCGCGTCCCCGTCGCCCGACGGCGGGGGCAGCAGCGGAGCCAGCGCCGCGGCCACCAGGTCGGCGGACAGCGGCGTCGCCGGCGCCGCGGGCGCAGTCCCGGACTGCCGCGGCGCGGGCTCCGGGTCCTGCCCGGGCGCGACCGCCTCGCTGGGACTGCCCGATCGGGGGCCGACGGCTCCGCTGCCGCTTGCCGGTTCGACCGCGGGCGCGCGGAAGGCCGGCCCCCGACCGGCCGCCGCGCCCCCCATCCGTGTCGCCGCACCCGCGGCGGGCCGGCCCGCCGCGTTCGCGGCCGTCTGCCGGCCCGTCCCCACGCCCGACGACGGTCCCCGGCCGCGGCCGGCGCGGTCCGCCCGACCCCGCACGCCGCCACCGGTGGCAGCGGCCGGCGGCGCGTTGGTGACCGGCGGCGCGTCGGCGGCCGCCGGCGCGGGCGGCTCCGTCACGGCCGTTCCCGCCAGGGGCTTGCCTGTGGCCTCACCGGCTGCGTCCCCGGCGGCGTCCCCGGCGGCGTCTCCCTCGGCGTCCCCCTGGGCGTCCGCGGGGTTGGCCAGCAGCGGCGCGGCCAACGCCCGCAGCCATGTCGTGATCTCGCTGTAGGCGCCGGCCAGGTCCGGCTGGCGATCGCGCTCGGCCATCACTCACTCCTCCAAGATGAAGGTGGTAAAGCCGTCACCCGCGCCCGGGTCGGTCACGCCCGGGTCGGTCACGCCCGGGTCGGTCACGCCCAGGTCGGTCACGCCCAGGTCGGTCACGACGGGGTCAGTCGATGCGGTGGCGCCGCGGCGCGTGGCCGCGTACCAGGCATCCACGTCGCAGGCGGCCGCGGCGTCGATGGTGTCCGGGGACCAGCCGGTGACCATGGCCAGCGCAACGGTCTGCGACGCCGGGTCGACCCCCGGAACGGGTGCGGGCTGCCGTGAGCCGCCGCCGGCGGACCATGCCAAAGCCGCCAGCCCGAGCACCTCGCCGGCCTCCTCCGTCGGCGGGGGCGACACCAGCAGCTCCGCGGCCGCCGACACCAGCGCCGCGACGTCCACGCCGGCGCCGCCGCGGGCATGGACCGCCAGCAGCCGGCGCCGCTCGGCGAAGGTCCAGGCTCGCAGCCGATGGCTGCGGGCATCCGGACCCTGTCCCACGACCACCTCGGCGTCGCCGGTCGCCGGGTCGAGCCGTGCGTCCAGCCGCCGGTCGCCCAACCGGATCCGGTCGGGTGCCACCTCGATGGCGTGGAATCTCACTCGGCGTCCTGCTCGCGCACGCGTGTGGCGCTGAAGACGTACAGCGTCTCGGCGTGCCCTCCATCAGCGAGGCCCACGTCCTTGGACTCCAACCAGCACTCATCGAACGCGACCGTGCGGGCCGAGTCGCCGTGGCGAAGCGTCGCCACCACCTGGAAGGACTGCGGCTCGGCCAGGAGCCGATCGAGCATGTCCGCGGCCGACGCCACCCGCAGCCGCCCGATCACGGACTTCGCGCCGTAGTACACCGCGATGCGCTCGTCGCTGCCGATCGCGGTGACCTGATGCTGCGCCCTCGCCGAGCGGTACTCGACGGCGCGCACCCCCTGCACCAGGTCGTTGCCGACGCGGACCTCCGAATCGTTCGCAGAGAACACGAGTGCCATCTGGTTGCTCCTCCTCCGCCTGGTCCGCGCCGTGCCGTGGTGGTTGCCGCCTGCCGCCCGCCATGCCCTCCATCACCTACATGACTTCCAGAACTTCCATGACTTCCATGACTTCCATGACTCACATGGCCTTCACGCGGATGGTCGCGTAGACGTAGTCGATGGCCCGGACCGGCCGGATCGCGATGTCGATGCGCACGATGCCCTGCGCGAAGTCCAGCCCGCTGGCGTAGACGCGGCTGGTGAAGGCGGGATCCTCGCCGTCGGTGGACGGCACGATGGCGCCGTCGCGCTCCAGCCCCAACAGGTAGGCGGTCACCTGCTGGGCCAGCGACGTGCGGCTGGCCTGGTCGTTGAGCTCGCCGATGAAGCCCTCCGCGATCTTCTTGATCTCGCGTACGGCCGCGTCCGCGGTGCGGGTGACGTTGATCTGCCAGCCGTTGGTGGCGACGCCCTTGACGATGATGATCCCGCGACTGCGGTGCCGCTGCACGACCAGCACGTTGCCGGTGGTGGGATCGACCAGCCGGCGCAGCTCGGACTCGCGGAACAGGCCCGGGTCCACGGCCAGGCTCGGGACTCCCTTGAAGGTCGGCGAGCGATGCACGGCCAGTCGACCGATCAGGCCCGCCACCGCGGCATGCGTGCCATGCGGCGCGCAGAGGACGAAGCGCGAGGAGCGGACCTCGTTGGCGTGGTCCAGGATCTCCGCGACGTCGTCCTCGGCGGGGCCGACGGAGCCGAAGGCGATCGCCGGGGCGCCGCGGTCCGCCGCCGCGTCCGCGAGGGCGCGCAGGGCGCCGTGGACCTGCCGGACATCGAGGTTGGCGTGACCGTGGACCTGCACGGACGCCGCCAGCAGGTCGATGCGCTCGTCGTCGGCCAGCGCATCGATGGCCGCGAGGTACGCCGAGGTCGGTGCCGGAGCGCTGGCCGACAGCGGCCGGCGCCCCCCCGTGGCGCGGGGCAGCACCGAGGTGCGCGAGCGCACCAGCAGGTCCGCGGCCACCAGGCGCTCCGACTCGCGCTCGAGCACGGCGGGCAGGTAGCGCTCCGAGTCCGGGTCCATGCTGAGGTCGTCGTGGCGCTCGAGGCGGTTGCCCTCGCGGCTGAGCGTCAGGCGGAACCCGCCGGAGGTGGTGGCCAGCGCCAGCACCCAGCCCTGGGGATCCTGCCCCGGCGCGGCGGCGACCTCCGCCACCTCCCCGGCCGGCGCGGTCAGCCGCACGGCCGGCGCCTGGCCCCGGCCGCCCGTGAGGAACCCGGAGTTTGCCTCGGTGGCGTCGAGTGGCTCGGTCGTGGGCGCGAGCTCCTCGGCGTCGACGAACGGGTTGCCGGCGAGGGCCTCGATCACCTCGCTCACCGACCGGCGGTCGGCCGCCACCAGCTCGTCGGCACCCGCGGGGCGGACCACCAGCGTGCGGGTGTCGCCGAGCGTGGTCGTGCCCACCGCCGGCAGCCCCCCGCCGGCGATCGGCTCTGCGCGCACGATCTCGCTGGTGGACAGGGCGGTGACGATGGCGCCCACGGTTCGCAGATCCGCGAACTGCTCGTCGGTGGTGCCCTGCACGACCGTGACGGTCACCGTGTCGGCCACCGTCCCCGCCGCGACCGTCACCTCGATGTCCGGCCCGGTCGCCGCGCGGGCGGTGACGCGCAGGGTCGGGTCCTCGTCGTCGGACAGCACCGCGGCCGGGCGACCCGCGACGACCTCGACGGAGATGGCGTTGCCGCCCTCGCCGGCGCTCTTGCTGCGGATGCGCAGGGCGTCCACGCCGCCGGCCGTCAGGATGCGTGCGGCCCGGGCGGGTTCGCGCACGGCGAGCTCCCCGCCGTCGGTGACCCCGGTGGGGTTCTCGGCCAGCAGGTGCGCGTCCAGCGCCACCAGCACCGTGGAGTCCCGGTTGAGCACGCGGAACAGGTCGCGCGTCGGTGTGCGTGGGTCCATGATCAGGTTGCGGTGGGACTCCAGCAGCCCTGCGCCCTTGTAGACGGAGACGTCCACGGAGCGCACGGAGCGGCCGTCGGGGCCGAGCACCTCGTCCACCTGCACCGCGACGTCGTCGGCCCACGGGCCGGGCGCGCGGGCGCGCAGCACCACGACGTCCTCGCCGTCGCGGTCGGCCAGGGTGAGGCTGCCGGTGCCGGCGGCCGCCGCGGCCACCGGGGAGACGACGACCTCGGATGCGCCGTTGCGCAGCGCGTCGACCAGCTCCGGCAGGGAGTGCACCGTGCCGGGCCCGAACACCTCGGCGATCTCCGCGGTGCTCGTCACCGCCGCGAGGCCCGCGCCGGCGCGGTCCACGATGCCGGCGAGGCCCAAGATCCCGGATGGGGAAGGCGGCGGAGGGACGACGTCGAAGCGCGCCTCGACCCTGACACCAGGAATGACCAAAGCAGTCATAAGCCGCCTCGAGAGTCGGTTATCCGGGAAATGCCAGATCCCTGTCCCGGACGGTGAGTAATCCGCTTTTGTGCAGTTCTACCTATGCTGCGGCCAGATCGTCAAGGGTTGAAAAGTTGAAGGCTCCTTGCGTGATTGGCTCGGTGGTGCCCGCGGGGGCAGCCCAAGGCCCGCCCGGTACGCCCTGGTTCGCGGTGGAATGGGGCCCTACACTGCCGGGCGCCGGCACCGATCGGCGCAACTCCTCACCCAAGGAAGGCGGAGGCATGAGACGAGCACTGAAGCGATCCGGGATGGCGATGCTGCTCATCGCGGCCCTGATGCTTGGCACCCCGGTTGCGAGCGCCACCTCGGACAAGCACGGCAAGGACTTCGTGCTCGAGGAGGCCACGATCGCGCAGGTCCAAGCCGCCTTCGACGACGGCTCACTGACCTGCGTCGAGCTGGTGGAGCGCTACCTGGACCGCATCGAGGCCTACGAGGAGAACGGCCCCGAGCTCAACGCCATCACGACGATCAACCCCGATGCGTTGGAGACCGCAGAGGAGTTGGACGCCGAGCGCGAGCGGTTCGGCCCGCGCAGCCGCCTGCACTGCATCCCGGTGCTGCTGAAGGACAACATCGACACCTTCGACATGCCCACCAGCAACGGCTCGGTCATCCTCAAGGACGCCTTCGCGCCCGACGACGCCTACGTCGCCGACAACCTCCGCGCCCAGGGCGCGCTCATCCTGGGCAAGGCGTCGATGGGCGAGTTCGCGGGGGGTCCCTACTCCACCCTCGACGGCCAGATGATCAATCCCTACAATTTCAAGCGCAACACCGGTGGGTCAAGCGCCGGGTCGGCGGCCGCGGTGGCGGCGAACCTGACCATGCTGGCGGTTGGCACCGACACCAGCACCTCCGTGCGTGGCCCGTCCTCCTACAACGGCATCGTGGGGCTGCGCCCCACCACCGGGCTGATCAGCCGCGACGGCATCGCACCGAAGAACCTGACCTTCGACACGGCAGGTCCGATGGGCCGCACGGTGACCGACGTCGCCCTCATGATGGGGGCGCTGACCGGCAGGGACCATTCGGACCCGTTGAACGTCGAGGTCTACGAGGAGTACCCGTTCGACCCCGAGGAGGGCTCGCCGGACAACGGCATCGACTACACGGGCTACCTGGATGATGAGGCACTCGAGGGCGTCCGGCTGGGCGTCCTGCGGGACTTCTTCGAGGGTGCCGACCCGGAGATCGTCGAGCTGGCCGAGGACGCGCTCAAGGTGATGGAGAAGCAGGGCGCCACCCTGGTCGACATCTCCATCGACCCGGAGTTCCTGGAGTTCTACGTCACCAACGGCGGCGACAACATCCGGGAGATCGCCGACTACCGCTTCTACGACGAGTTCCAGGCCTATCTGGAGACGCTGGGCCCTGACGAGGATGTGCCGGACTCGATCGAGGAGATGATCGAGATCTACGAGACCGAGGTCAACGACTCGGACCTGCCCGTCGCCGACAGCGTGTTGGAGGACTTGCTGAGGGACTCGCTGGACGACTCCATCGACGAGCCGGAGTTCCAGAACCTGGTCAACAACCTGCTGCCCGCGGCGGCTGAGTACAAGCTGTCGTTGTTCGACGATCACGATCTTGATGCGCTGGTCTTCCCCTACGAAGCCAGCTTCGCCGCGCCCATCTCCAACCCCGTCGAGACGGTCGAGGACCCGACCTACGTGCCGGACACCACGCCGCAGGCGGCGATCTTCGCCGGCTACAGCGATCCCGGCTTCCCCGGCATCGTGGTGCCGATGGGCTTCGGCTCGCAGGGGCTGCCGATGGACATCTCGTTCATGGGCAAGCCCTACAGCGAGGGGCAGCTGATCGCCTACGCCTACGACTACGAGCAGGCGTCGCGGGAGCGGGAGCCCTCGCCGCTGACCCCGCCGCTGGACGACTGAGGAACACCGCTCCGCACCACGACCCGCTCTGTCGAGCGGGTCGTGGCCTGTTGCGCCTGGCTCAGCGACCGCCGCGGACGCAGGTCATCAGGAACAGGTCGAAGCTGTGCTCGGACTTCTCCATCTGGTAGGCGTGCTGGAAGCGGATGTCGTCGAAGCCGGACTTCCGCAGTCGCTCGGCCAGCGGGTCGCGGTCGAAGCCCTCGTGGCCGGGGAAGCCGTGACCGTGGAATGAGCCGTCTTCGCGCTCCAGGTCCACCACGCACAGGTGGCCGCCGTCCTCGAGCATGGCCGCGAAGCCGTCCAGCACCGGGTCGAGGTCGGGGATGTGGTGGAGCGTCATCACGGTGACGATGAGGTCGAAGCGCTCGTCGAGCGCGGGGTCCCGCGACAGGTCCAGGTCGAGGACGCGGGCGTCCGGCAAGACCCCATCCGCCACCTTGGCACGCAGGACGTCCAGCATCCCCTGCGAGCTGTCGGCGAGGGTGATGGGGCCCACGTGGTCGCGCAGCGCCTGCGACACCAGGCCCGTGCCGGCGCCGTATTCGAGCAGGCGCATGTCCGGCCGCAGCGCCACGGCCGTGCGGATGGACTCCGCGACGCCATCAGCGCGTTGGCGCTTCTTCGGGTCCTCGTCCCAGGTTGCTGCCCGCTCATCGAAGCTGTTGTTGGACACCTGGCGACCTCCTCGGCCCTGGCCTTCTTGACCGTCGAATGGGTGACACTCCGGCGGGATTACAGCAGATGCCGGCGTTGACCGTCGGAGCGGCTGAGGACGCCGAGGTCAGGGTGCCGCCGGCTCAGCGCGATCGGAGCGGCGACGAAGGCCCACGGCCAGCAGCATGGCGGCCGCGGCCAACCCGCCCGTGGTGAAGCCCAGCGTGAGGCCGACAGCGGTGATGAGCGCGCCGATCAGCACCGGCGCAGCCGTCCCCGCCGTCTGGTTCACCGTGCCGCGCAGACCGAGCGCCACCCCGCGCTTGTCGGCCGGGGCGGCGGTGGCGATCATGCCCAGCAGCAGAGGCAGGCTCAGTCCGCCACCGATTCCGATCAGCGCCGGAACGAGGTACACGATCGGAACGACAGCGATGTGCGGCGCCAGCAGCAGCGCGGTCGCGCCACAGCCCAAGCCGAGCACCGCGGCAGTGCGCTGGGACAGAAATCGGGTCCAGAACCCGGTGGTGGGCGCCACCGCCGCCGCCACGAGGCCCGAGGTCGCCATGACCGTCCCGACCACCCCCGGCTCCAAGCCTGTCGCCACAAGGGTCACCGGCAGGAACGCGGCGTAGACGCGGTTGATCCACACGCGGGCGAAGGTCAGCAGGAGCACGACCCGGATGCCCGGGAGGGCGACCATCTGGAGGGCCGAACGGAAGCCGGATCCCTGTGCCTTCCGCGTGAGGGCGTGATCGCGGGCCCTCGTCTCACCCAGCAGCAGCCCCACGATGGCGAAGGCCAGCGCGTACGCAGCGGGAAAGAGAAAGGCCCAGCGGAACCCCACCAGCTGCGCCATCCCGCCCACCAGCACCGGCCCCGCCATCTGGCCCACGGCGCCGAAGAAGGTGAAGCGCCCGGTCAGCTTGGGTCGTTCCTGGGCGGTCCCGATGCTGGTGATGTAGCTCTGGGACGCCACCCAGCCGAGGTTGCGCGAGACGCCGACCAGGGGCTGCAGCAGGAAGAACCACCAGTAGCTGGTGATGAACACGAACAGCACGGACAGCAGTGCGGTCGTGGCGGTGCCCAGGACGAAGCTGCGCTTGGGGCCGAGCCGGTCGATCACCGCGCCGAGCGACACGGAGGAAAGGGCGGCCGCCAAGCCGCTGGCGCCGATGATCAGACCGATGACATCGAAGTCGGCGCCCAGCTCGAAGGCGCGCAGCGGCACGAGGAAGGTGACCTGGGCGGTCATCGCCTGCCCGAACGCCCCGCTGAGGTAGGCCAGCAACAGCAGCCGCCGAGACTGGACGACGCCGCCAGCACTGGACACCAATAGCTTCCCGGCCCTTCTTGGGCGTTGCCTCCCCGACGGATCGGGGGGCACGCTAGCAAGCGACCGGTGTGGCCTTACGAAGGCTCGGGCGGGGCGGCCTCCAGGAGGCGCAGACCGAGGAGGGCGATCTCGACCAGGCTCGAGCGCACGTCGCCGCCCCACTCCGGCGCATGCCGACCCAGGAGGACGGCGGCGGCCATGAGACCGACGGCGACGTCAGCGGTGGCGTGCACGCCCAACGCCTCCAGGTGATCTCGGTAGGCCTGCTCGAGCAGATGCAGCTCGGCCGCCTGCCAGGCCTCGATCTCCGAAGCCTGGGCCCGCACGAGGGTCGTCAACTCCTGCGAACCGTCCACCGCACACCTCCCGCCGGCCTTGAAGGTAACCGGGCGGGAGGCGCTTGTGGAAGGGGCAATCGCTAGCTCTGCTGGATGGCCTCGACCGACAGCTCGATCTTGACCTCCTTGCCGACCAGCCAGCCGCCGGTCTCCAGGGCCTGGTTCCAGGTGAGCCCGAAGTCCTCGCGGTTGACCTTGGTCTCCGCCTGGAAGCCCACGCGGGCGTTGCCCCACGGGTCCTTGGCGCCGCCGTCGAACTCGACGTCCAGGGTCACGGGCCGGGTCTGCCCCGCGATCGAGAGCTCGCCGTCCAGCAGCCACTCGCCGGCCTCGTGGCGCACGCCGGTGGAGCGGAACTCAAGGGTCGGGTGGTTCTCGACATCGAGGAAGTCGCCGCTGCGCAGGTGCGTGTCACGGCCTTGGTCGCGGGTGTCGATGCTGGCCGCCTGGATGGTGACCACGGTGGAGGACGAAGCGATGTCGTCACCGATCTGGAGCGTGCCGGCGAACTCGTTGAAGCGGCCGCGGACGCGGGCGAGGCCGAGGTGGCGAACGACGAACTCGACGACCGAGTGGGCAGGGTCGATCTCGTAGGTGCCGGCCTCGGGGACCTTGATGCCTTCGACGGTGCGGACTGCGATGGCCATGGTGAAGTCTCCTCTTGCGTTGTTGGGGGTCGAACGGATTACCCGGCGGGGCGGACTCCTACGGGTGCGCAGCCGGGATGCGCCGAACGGATCAGGAGGCCGCCGGGGTGGAGATCCCGACCCCTCCGCGGGTGGCCCCGCCGTAGCGGGCGCTCTCCCGGGTCAGATCGAGGTGGCCGATGCGCGTGCGCGCGGCCCTGGCCTCGTCCGTCAGCCGGTCGGCCGGCACGATCCAGGCGATCTCGAACTCCAGACCGTCGGGGTCGCGCCCGTACAGGCTCTTGGTGGTGCCGTGGTCGGAGGCGCCGGACAGGGCGCCGGCCCGGGTCAGGTCGATCTGCAAGCGCTCGAGCTCGTCGAGGGTGTCGACCTCCCAGGCCAGGTGGTACAGCCCCACCGTGCCGCGGCCGGCGGACGACGCTCCGGCATCGGGCCCGACCTCGAACAGGCCCAGGTCATGATCGTTGCTGGAGCCTGCGGCCTGCAGGAACGCGGCGTTGAACCCCTCGGGGGCCATGGGGACGACGCGGAACCCGAGCACATCGGTGTAGAAGGCCACGCTGCGGCGCAGGTCGCTGACGAACAGCACGGCGTGGTTCAGGCGGGTGACGGCCATGACGGACCTCCGTGGAGCGTGGGCGATGGACAGAACATTGAGCGTTCAACGACTTACCAGGGCAAGGCTAGCACAGCCTCATTGAGAGTTCAACCAGTCCTTCGATAGGGGATACAGTGGGTTGCATGCCCGACCCGCGCTGGCTGGACGCCAAGGAGCAGTGCACGTGGCGTGCCTACCTGCACGCCACCGGCTTGGTGCGCGACCGACTGGATCGCCAGCTGCAGCGGGACTCCGGGATGCCCCACGCCTACTACGAGATCCTGGTCCGGCTGTCGGAGGCCCCGGGCCGGACCCTGCGCATGCACGAGCTGGCGGCGCTGTCCCAGTCATCCCGCAGCCGGCTGTCGCATGCCGTGGCGCGGTTGGAGCAGCAGGGCTGGATCGAGCGGCGCGAGCACCCCACCGACCGGCGCGGGCTGCTGGCGGTGCTCACCGACCGGGGCTTCGCCGCGCTGGCCGCGGCTGCCCCCGGCCATGTCGAGGCGGTGCGCCGCATCCTGTTGGACTCCCTCTCCCCGGAGCAGGTGGCGCAGCTGCGGGACATCTGCGAAGCCGTGCTGGCCGCCAACGGCGAACCGCTGCCGGAGCTCCCCTTCGACGACGGCTCGTAGCCGGCTGGCGTGCCCGCTTGCGTCTGGCGATTGTCGACTGAGTGCGCGAAACGCCGCCTCAGTCGACAATCGTCATCGGGACCGCACCTCCGCCGGCGCCCCCGGGATGTTCTCGGTCGTGAGCATGGCGGCCCTGCGACCGGCGTGCGTCGGGCCGCCGGGGACAGCGGCGGGACGCCGGGCGTCGAGCTCCTTGCGCAGCACGGGCACGACCTCCCCCCCGAGCAGCTCCAGCTGGTCCAGCACGGTCGCCAGCGGCAGGCCGGCGTGGTCAACCAGGAAGAGCTGACGCTGGTAGTCCCCGAAGTGCTCGCGGAAGGTCAGGGTCTTGTCGATCACCTCTTGCGGGCTGCCCACGGTCAGCGGGGTCTGCGCGGTGAACTCCTCAAGCGTCGGGCCGTGGCCGTACACCGGGGCGTTGTCGAAGTAGGGCCGGAACTCGCGCACGGCGTCCTGGGAGCGCTTGCGCATGAAGACCTGGCCGCCGAGCCCGACGATGGCCTGATCGGCGGTGCCGTGGCCGTAGTGCTCGAAGCGCGCGCGGTACAGGTTGACCAGCTGGATGAAGTGCTCCTTGGGCCAGAAGATGTGGTTGGCGAAGAAGCCGTCGCCGTAGTACGCCGCCTGCTCGGCGATCTCGGGGCTGCGGATGGATCCGTGCCACACGAACGGCGGGACTCCGTCCAGCGGCCGCGGCGTCGAGGTGAAGGACTGCAGCGGGCTGCGGAACGTGCCCTCCCAGTCGACCACCTCCTCGCGCCACAGGCGGTGCAGCAGGTGGTAGTGCTCGATGGCGAGGGGGATCCCGTTGCGGATGTCCTGCCCGAACCACGGGTACACGGGGCCGGTGTTGCCCCGCCCCATCATCAGATCGACCCGACCGTCGGCCAGGTGCTGCAGCAGCGCGTAGTCCTCGGCGATCTTGACCGGGTCGTTGGTCGTGATCAGCGTGGTCGCGGTCGACAGGATCATCCGTTCGGTGCGCGCCGCGATGTAGCCGAGCATGGTGGTCGGCGAGGACGGCACGAACGGCGGGTTGTGATGCTCACCGGTCGCGAACACGTCGAGGCCGACCTCCTCGGCCTTCAGCGCGATGGTGACCATCGCCTTGATCCGCTCCGCCTCGCTCGGCGTGCGTCCTGTCAGTGGGTCGGTGGTGACATCGCCCACGCTGAAGATCCCGAACTGCACGTCAGCTCCTCGTCGGACTCGCTTAATGGTTGATCTCTCAACTACCTCGTCAGCCTACCGCAACGCCGCGAGCCGTCTTGCCTATTCCGGGTCACCACGAGCCTGCAGACCCCTGGCCGCGGCAACCCATGGCCGCGGCAACCCTGGCCGCGGCAGCGAGGTGGAATACCTCCTCGGCTGGGAAGGTTGCCCCAGGTAGTTGCACGGTCAACAAAGAGGATGCCTGCATGCCCGAACCCGTCAAGATCGACATCTGGTCCGACATCGCCTGCCCCTGGTGCTACATCGGCAAGCGCAACCTCGAGGCCGGCGTCGCAGCCTTCGCCGCCAACCCCGAGGCGCCTGACGTCGAGGTCGAGTACCACAGCTTCGAGCTCAGCCCCGACACGCCGGTCGACTTCTCCGGCAGCGCGATCGACTTCCTGATGCAGCACAAGGGTTTGCCAGCCAACCGGGTCACCCAGATGATCGATCGCGTCGTCGCGATCGCCGAGTCGGTCGGCCTGCGGTACGACTACGACGCGCTGCGGCACACCAACACCGTGAAGGCGCACCAGCTGCTGCACTACGCGAAGGCGCATGGCAAGCAGCTGGAGGCCAAGGAGCGCCTCTTGCGGGCCTTCTTCACCGAGGGCCGGCACGTCGGCCGTGCCGAGGACCTGGCCGACCTGGCCGCCGAGATCGGGCTCGACCGCGATGACGTCCTGCGGTCGCTGCGCAGCGACGAGCACCTCGCCGACGTGCAGGCCGACGTCCGCTTGGCCCGCGAGTACGGGATCCAGGGGGTGCCGTTCTTCGTGATCGACGGCAGGTACGGCGTCTCGGGAGCGCAGCCCCCCGAGACGTTCTCCAGCGCCCTCGACCGGGTGCTGGCTGATCGCAGCGCCGCGGTGACGCCATGACCGCGCCTGCCATGCCCGACCGACCGCAACCGGAGACCGCCTCCACCACGTCCTCGCAGATCCCGCCGGCGGTGCTGGAGCTGCTCGGCGACAGCGACGCGATCGTGTGCACGGGAGACTTCTGCGACCTGCCACCATCAGCGGACAGCGCCTGAGGCGCCGTCGTGGCGGAAGGGCCGTTGCACCCGTCTCGGCCCGCGTCACCCGAGGGCACACTGGAGCGCGGAGGTGGTAGCGATGGACCAAGGACGGTTGACACGCAGCGAGACCGACCGGATGGTCGCCGGCGTGTGCGGCGGCGTCGGGAAGTTCTTCAACGTCGACTCGACGCTGGTGCGGGTGGGGTTCGTGATGGCCACGCTGCTCGGCGGGAGCGGGGTGCTGCTGTACCTGGCGATGTGGGTCATCGTGCCGCCGGCCTCACGGGTGGACACGCCGGGCCGCGACGTCGTGCGGGACAACGTCGCGGAGGGGCGGCGGTTCGCCGAGGACACGGCCCGGACCGTGGGCGAGAGGTTCGATCGGCTTCGCGGGGCACCCCGGGATCATCGGGATCGCCCCGAACAGGCGCCGACTCCCCCGCCCTACGGCGAGGAGCCGCCACCGCGACCCGAATCGGGTCACCCGCCGGTTCCCTAGCCCCGCCGCCGCGGTGACAGCCGCCGGTCAGGCCTGGTAGCGGCTCGCGCCGGCGTGGCCGGTGCGGCGCACGATGCCAGCCTGGGCGTACCCCGCGAGGCCGGTGCGGACGGCAGCGGGCGGGAGGGCGAGCTCCTCGGCGAGCTCGCGGGTCGAGGCGCTGCCACGGGCGCGCAGCTCGGCGAGCAACGGGTCGTCGGTGTCGCCGTCACCGGCGGCGAGTCGCCAGGCCACCCGTGCGGCGTCGGCGACCAGCTGCTCGAGGGCAGCGACGTCCGCCGGCCCGCAACCCGGGGGCGTACCGAGGCGGCGCAGCGTCGCGGTGGTGTCGGCCGGCGGCTCGGGGTGGACCGCGATCCCGGCGAGGTTGCCGGGGCTGTCCCACAGGGTCGTGGCCGACAGCGCCGCGAGCGGCACGGGTCCCGGCTGCTCCGCCGGCTCGTCGACCGCCTCGGTGCCCGAGCGTGCGGCGCGCAGCCCGGCCAGCAGCCGGCCGCGGTCCCGTCCGCGCAGGCTCGGCAGAAGGAACGGGTCCGCGTCGAAGGTCTGCCCGAGGACGTAGTGCACCGCGGCGACGTGCTTGCACGGGTTCGCCCAGTCCGGGCACGAGCAGGTGGTCGTGAGCTCACCCGGCCGCGGGAACAGCGACACGCCACAGGTGGCGAACACGTCGTCCACGTGAGGAGGCATCTGGCCGTCGAGGAGGACGGCGGCGTGGCGCAGCTCGCCGGCCAGCTCGGCAAGAACCGCCTCCCAGGTCGCGTCGTCGAACGCGGGCAGCTGCAACGTCACCCGGTACGGGCGTGCGCGGCTGCCCTGCACCCGCGCGCTGACGGATCCCGCCGTCAGCGCCAGGTCGGTGACCGCGCCACGGCGGGCGTAGGTGCGGCCCCGCGGCAGGCGGTTGGCGTACAGCGCACCGAGCGCCTCCAGCGCAGCGATCCAGCGTTGGCCCCACCACGTCAGGCCGAAGCGCGTCGCCGCCATCTACGCCGCCTCCTCGCCGTCGTCGCTCACATCGCCGTCGGACAGGGCGACCAGGTCGCGCAGCTCCTCGTCACCGAGCTCGGACAGCCAGGTCTCCCCCGTCCCGACGACCGCGTCGGCCAAGGCGCGCTTGTCCTCCAGCAGCAGGGCCACCTTCTCCTCGAGCGTCCCGGCGGTGACGAGCTTGTGGGCGGTCACCGCGCGGGTCTGTCCGATGCGGTAGGCCCGGTCGGTGGCCTGGTCCTCCACCGCCGGGTTCCACCACCGGTCGTAGTGGACGACCTCGGTCGCGGCGGTGAGGTTCAGGCCCGTTCCTCCGGCCTTCAGGGACACCAGCAGCACCGGCGGAGACGCCGGGTCGGTCTGGAAGCGGTCGACCATCGCCTGGCGCTGCTTCAGCGACAACCCGCCGTGCAGGAACGGGACCTCGGACAACTGGAGTTCGCCGGCGAGATGGCGCGACAGCAGCGTGCCCATCGCGCGGTACTGCGTGAACACCAGCGCGCGGTCACCTGAGGCGACCACCTCGCCCAGCATCTCGGTCACGCGGGCGAGCTTGCCGGAGCGCCCCGGCAGCGGACCGGACTCGCCCAGGTACTGCGCGGGGTGGTTGCAGATCTGCTTCAACGCGGTCAGCAACGCCAGGATCCGCCCGCGCCGGTCGATGCCCTCACCGAGCCCCTCGTCGGCGAACGCGTTGTCGATGGCTGCCTGGTACAGCGTGGCCTGCTCGCGGGTCAAGGCACACGCGACCGTGATCTCGGTCTTGTCGGGCAGGTCGGTGGCGACCTCCCGCTTCGTGCGCCGCAGCAGGAACGGGGCGCACAGCCGACGCAGACGCGCGGCCGCGTCGGCGTCGTGCCAGCGCTCGACCGGCACGGCGTACCGCTGCTTGAACGCGGCGAACGGTCCCAGCAGACCGGGGTTGGCGAAGTCCATGATCGACCACAGCTCGCTCAGGCGGTTCTCCACCGGCGTGCCCGTCAGCGCGACCCGGGCGTGTGCCGGCAGCCGCCGGACGGCCTTCGCCGCCTGCGCCGCGGAGTTCTTCACCTGCTGGGCCTCGTCCAGCACGACCGCGTCCCAGTCGACCGACGCGAGCAGGTCGACGTCGCGGCGCACCAGCCCGTAGCTGGTCACCGTCACGGACCCGCCGGGAAAGCCGGCCGGGTCGTCGGGGCGGTCGGGGCCGTGGTGGCGGACGACGGCCAGCTCCGGTGCGAAGCGGGCGAGCTCGCGCTCCCAGTTGCCGACCACCGACGTCGGGCACACGACCAGGTGCGGGCGCGTGCCGCCTCGTCGGGAGCGGTCGGTGAGCAGTGCGATCGTCTGCAGGGTCTTGCCCAGGCCCATGTCGTCGGCGAGCACCGCCCCCTGGCCGAGGTCGGTCAGCGTCTGCAGCCATGCCACGCCGGTGCGCTGGTAGGGCCGCAGGGTTGCGTGGACGCCGGCCAGCCTGGGGCGCCGCGACCCGCCGGCGGCGGAGCGAAGCCGCTCCACGAGCTCGGCGAGCACTCCGTCGGCGATCACCTCGACGGTGCCGTGGCCGCGCAGGGTCACCTGCCCCGCCAGCGCACCGGCCAGCGCCTCGCCCGGGTCGAGTCGCCCGCGGCTGCCGGCGAGGTCGGCCAGCGCCAGCGCCTCGTCGGGGTCGACGCGCACCCAGCGGCCGCGCCAGCGCACCAGCGGCTGCTTGAGCGCGGCGATCTCGACGAACTCCGCGGGGGTGAGCGTCTCCTCGCCCAGGGCGACCTCCCAGCGGAAGTCGGCCAGCCCGTCGGCGTTCAGGCCGGCCGCGGTGATTCCCTGGCCCGGGTCGAGGACCGGCGTGCCGACCCGCAGCCGGGCGCGCAGCCTGCGCGCTCCGGCCGCAGTCAGCTCCGCCGGCAGCAGCACCCCGAGGCCCGCGGCAGCGAGCTGGCCGGCACCCTCGGCGAGGAAGGCGGCGGCGTCCTCGGGGGCGAGATCGACCCCGACGGGGGCCGGTTGGGACAGGCTGCGGTCCAGCGGCGGGAACAGCCGGGCGGCCTCGGCCAGCCCGCGCACGAGGGTCTCCTGCGGGTCGCCGAAGCTCCGGCCCAGGGTGCGAAGGCTGGCGCCGGTGGCAGCCCACACCTGCCCGGCGTCCACGACGAGGCTGGGGTCGTCCGCGGCCTGCAGGTGATAGGCCAGCGGCCATCGGGCGCTCGCGGCGCCCGGGTGGTCAGGGTCGTCCGCGTCGTCGGGGTCCTTCGAGGCCGGGATGTGCAGCTGCACGCACAGGCGGGCGCCGGCGTGGCCGTTCCGGCCCGACTGGCTCGCAGCCCAGGCCTCGACCCGCTCCGGCAGGTCCGCCTCGTCGGGACGGAGCGCAACGACGGGCGCATCCGTGGCGAGGGCGGTGGTCCAGCGGGTCGTCGCGCTGCCGGCTGCCTCGCGGGGTGCGGACGTCCCGCCGGTGGTGCGTGCGCAGGTGTCGACCACCGCGTCGAAGAAGGCGGCGAGCAACTCCTGCGGTGCCCAGATCGCCTGGTCCTCATCCTCGTCGGTGCGCAGGGCGTGCGCGGCCGGGGGGAGCGCGGCGGCAAGGTCGGCGAAGCGCCCGTCCTCCGGCGGCGCCGCTCGCCACCCGGCCACGGCCGACGATGGTCCAGCGGTGCGCAGCCCCGGCACGACTCGCCCGCGGGCGACGCATTCCAGTGCGAGCTTGGCCGCCACGCTCCAGGCGAGCACGGCGTCCGACGGCCGGGTCCACGCCGGCCAGCTCCCGGGAGGAGCCAGCGCGGCGAGCGCGCGGACCGCCGACAGGACGGGCACGACCCTCGCCGCCACGTCCGCCGGCGCCACGCGGATCCGGGCTCGGGCGCTGCGCGGCAACACGGTCGGCAGCAGCGCCGGCGCTCCGGTGGGCAGGCCGAGGGCCTGCGCCGCCGCCTCCAGCGCGTCCGCCGGAACGCCCCACAGCGCGAGGTGCCCGTCGGAGGGCACCCGGGGAGCCGGCCAGAAGGTCGCCTGCAACCTGCCGGGCAACCTGTCGTCAAGCAAAGGAGCCACCTCGAGATCCGCCGCGTCGGAGTGTGGTCGGAAGTGTAGGCCGGAGAACGCCAGACCCTGTTGATCTGCTCCAGGGCCCTGTTGAAGTGCTTCGTCCCTCAACCGGGTTCGACGTCCTGGCCCGAGCCCTGGTCACGCAGCCACGTGGCGACGGCGCCCACGTAGCTGCGGTAGTCGCGCACCGCCAGCGGGATGGCCGCGGCCACCCGGCTGAGGTCGATGTCCAGATAGGCGTGGACGATCGCATTGCGCAGCCCGGCCGACGGCGCCAGAGCTTCGGCCAGCTCGGCAGGGAGTGCCCCGACCGCGGCGGCGGCCGCGAAGCTCGACCGATAGTCGGTTGGCACCTCGCCACCCGACGCCGCGCTGACGTGGCTGTTGACGGCCGCGGCGAGGTCGACGAGCGCAGCGAGGATGCGCTCGACGGCATGGCGCAGCAATCGATCGGACTCGAGCAGATCGACGCTGACCGTTTCCAACCGCTGCAGATCCCCCAGCAACCGATCCATCTCGGCGAGCCGCCGCAGCACGATGTCGCGCTCAAGGCGCCGGGGCGTCACGAGACGAGCCGCTCAAGCTCCAGCCGGCGCAGCCAGGCGGTGTCCCAGCGCGTGAGCAGCGCGGCGATCCGCGCCTCGGCGAAGGCTGCTGCCACGTCCTCGAACAGGGGCACCCCCGACAGCGCCTCCGCGCGGGCCACCGGCTCCGCGGCGTCGAGGTCGAGCGGATCGAGCTCGGCGGGACCGGCGAGGACGGCGAGCCGATCGATGAACCCGAACAGGTCACCGGCCACGCCCGGTCGGAAGGCCACGGCGACGTCGAGGTCGCGCGGTGCGACAGGATGGCCACGGTCAGGGCGCACAGCGCTGCCGAACAGCGCCAGCAACCGGACCCCGAACTGCTCGCAGAGATCGTCGAGCGCCCCGGATTCACCGGCGGCGACCAGCCGCCTGGCGGCGGCGCGATGGTCAGGCCTCATCACCCGACGATAACCGCTCGTTGGGACAGGCCGTGAGATGAGGAACCCTTGTGGGGCTGCAGCCGGAGGCGCAGTCTGCAAATGCCCGTGTTGCGGAGCGGGTCCGTCAAAGCCGACCGATGAGTTCGGGCGCCGGCGGCGGTCGGTACCTGTCAGCAGGCATCGAGCAGGGAGGTCCACATGGCACAGGTCCGGGTTCTGGTCGGGACGCGCAAGGGTGCGTTCCTCCTCACATCCGACGGTTCGCGGGACGGCTGGAAGGTCGACGGGCCGCACTTCGGAGGCTGGGAGATCTATCACGTCAAGGGTTCGCCGGCGGACCCGGACCGGCTGTACGCCTCGCAGTCCAGCGGGTGGGCCGGCCAGGTCGTGCAGCGCTCCGACGACGGCGGGCGGTCGTGGGAGGCCGTGGGCAACGAGTTCGCCTACGCCGGCACGCCGGGCACGCACCAGTGGTATGACGGCACCCCCCATCCGTGGGAGTTCGCGCGGGTGTGGCACTTCGAGCCCTCGCCGCACGACCCGGACACCGTCTTCGCCGGCGTGGAGGACGCCGGGCTGTTCCGCTCGACCGACGGCGGCGGCTCCTGGGAGGAGCTGGACGCGCTGCGCAACCACAGCACCGGGCAGAGCTGGCAGCCCGGCGCGGGTGGGCTGTGCCTGCACACGATCCTGATCGACCCGGCGAACACCGACCGCATGTATGTGGCCATCTCGGCGGCGGGCGCGTTCCGCACCGATGACGCCGGCAAGTCCTGGCAGCCCATCAACAAGGGCCTGCGCTCGCCGTACCTGCCCGACGAGGATGCCGAGGTCGGCCACTGCGTCCACAACCTCGCCTTCCACCCGTCGCGTCCGGACACGGTGTTCATGCAGAAGCACTGGGACGTCCTGCGCACCGACGACGCCGGCGAGCAATGGAGCGAGATCAGCGGGGACCTGCCCAGCGACTTCGGCTTCCCGATCGCGGTGGACAGCAACGACCCCGACACGCTCTTCGTGGTGCCGATCAAAAGCGACCTCGAGCACTACCCGCCGGAGGGCAAGTTGCGGGTGGCGCGCTCGCGGACCGGCGGCAACGAGTGGGAGCTGCTGACCAACGGCCTGCCGCAGAAGGACTGCTACGTCAACGTCCTGCGCGACGCGATGGCCGTGGACGCGCTCGACCCGTGCGGCGTGTACTTCGGCACGACGGGTGGCGACGTGTACGCGTCACCGGACGGCGGGGACTCCTGGAAGCCGATCGTCGAGCACCTGCCGTCGGTGCTGTCCGTCGAAGTGCAGACGCTGCCGTGACCAGCGTCACCGTGGCGCTGCCACCGCATCTGCGGACGCTCGCGGGAGTCAGCGGCAACGTCGCCGTCGAAGTTCCGGCGGAGCCCTGCATCGCTGATGTGCTGGACGCGCTGGAGGCGAGCTATCCGGTGCTGCGCGGGACGATCCGCGACCACGGGACCTTGCAGCGCCGCGCGTTCATGCGTTTCTTCGCCTGCGAGGAGGACCTGTCGCACGAACCGCCGGACACACCGGTGCCCGCCCCGGTCGTCGCCGGCCGCGACGTGTTCCGCGTGGTCGGAGCGATCGCCGGCGGTTGAGGCCTGGCACGGACCGCCTCCCGGGCGGGCGGTTGGCCGTCCCTTCGCACAAACTCTAGTTTGGCGCCGCAGGGAGTACGAACTCGAGTTTGTCCCGGGCGCGCCGTAGGCGCGCACGCCGAAGGGGCGGCCTATCGGCCGCCCCTCCCCGGCGGAGGTGCTACTTCAGGATCGGGAAGCGCTTGACGACGGCGGTGCGCTCCCACAGGCGACCGAGACCGAGGTAGCGGCCGGCGCCGAAGACGGCCAGACCGATCAGCACGATCGCGTAGACGATGTGGTCATCCATGAACGGGTTGTTCTCCAGGCGCAGCTGCGCGGCCCACATCAGGCCCAACATCACCGCGCCGGACGCCGCCGCGATCCGCATTGCGATGCCCAGCAGCAGCGCGACGCCGATGCCGAGCAGTCCGGTCATGAACAGCCAGTCGGCCACGGGCCCGGCCAGGCCGGCGAAGAAGTCGTGGAAGACCTTGCCATCGGTGGCGAAGTTCAGGAAGCCGAAGGTGGGCGATCCACCGTTGACCCAGGCGTCCTCGCCAGCTGTGGCGAACCCGAGCCCAAAGGTCTTGTCGAGGAAGGCCCACAGGAACACCCACGCCAGCGAGATCCGGGCGACCGCCCAGACGTAACGGGACTTGTAGGCCTGGGCTCCGTCCTCCACCGGGATGTGCATCGCGGCGAGCCCGGGGTGGACGTCGGTGTTGCGCGCGTTGGTGCTCATCGCTGTCTCCTTGGTCGTGATTGGATGACAGCAGTGTCGCGTTCCTCACCCGCCGGGACCAGGCGGTTCGGCCCCCTTCCTGGGGACCATCGGCGTGCTGCAGACGGGTCCAACGCCCGGCGCCGGCGGTGTAGCGTCACGGCTCATCGCACAAGGCGGTCGACGGAAGCTGGTCAGGCCCTCAGGAAGGACGTGCCTACTGTGGTGAAGATGGTGGTGGCTGCGGCGCAACTCGGGCCCGCCGACGAAGACAAGGGCCGCAACGTCGAGAGGGTTGTCGCGCTCTTGGCTCGCTCCCGAGAAGTGGGCGCGGAGCTGGTCAGCTTCCCGGAGCTGGCATTGACGCCCTACTTCTGCCTTGATCCGGAGCCGACGGATTCGCACGGCGATTCCCTCGAGTCGACGCATGTTCGTCGCGTGCGTGAGGCCGTGGAGGCGACGGGGATCAGCACCGTGCTGCCCCTGGCGGAACGTGACGCCTCAGGTACGTACAACGCCGCCTTGGTCATTGGGCCTGACGGTGGCGTCATCGGGCGATATCAGAAGGTCCATCTCCCATACGCCGAGCAGAACCACTTCCTGGCTGGCCGTGAATTCACGGTTACTCACATGGACAATTATGTCCTGGGGGTGCTGATATGTGCCGACAGGGGCTTCCCGGAGAGCTGGCGAGTGCTTGGGCTGCGAGGGGCGGAGGTCGTTTGCGCTCCATACAACACTTCGACCCATCAGGCGCACGGCTGCCCGCCGCACGTATCGGAGATCGACTGGGCGCGGGACCTTCAGGTAACAAGGATGCGGGCCGCTGCCATGTCGAACGGCTTCTACGTCATTGCGCCTGGCAAGGGTGGGCGAGAGCGGGACGTCGACTACATCGCCGACAGCATGATCATCAGCCCGTGGGGCGAGGTGATCGCCCGCGCTCGCACCAATGGCGATGAGTTGGTGGTAGCCGAGATCGACTTGGAAGAGGTCGCGAAGTTCCGCAAGGGTGGTCGATACGAGCGACGCGTTCCAGCGGCGTACGCCGCCATCACCGCCACGGATCCCGATTCGTTCATCCAACAGCCATAGGAACGTCCATGTCCATGAAGCGCATCGGAAAGCCTGCAGTCCTTGGCATGGTGGCGGCTGCGCTCGTGGTCGCCTGCGGCCAGGACCCGCCGCAGTCCGTCGAACCAACGAGCGGTGAGGCGACACCCACCAGCCAGGCGCTATCCGGTTACGAGGCCGTGGTCGCGGAGATCGAAGGCCTGGGCTCCGAGGAGCGCTGGAGCCGTTTGGTGGAGCTGGCGGAGGAGGAGGAGGAGGGCACACTGCAGGTGTATGCCACCATCAGCGGGGATGAGATCGGTCCCTTGATGGACGGCTTCGTGGAGGCGACCGGTAGCGACCAGATCAAGACCACATCCTACCGGGCGGGCACCACCAGCGTCCTTCAGCGCATCTCCGAAGAGGAGAGCGCGGGTGCACGGCAGGTGGACGCCGTCGTCTCGACGGGCACCGCGCTGCAGGAGCTCAGCAACGAAGGACTGCTACAGCCGTTCGAAACCCCCTTGGCGGAGGACCTCATCGAGGACGGCATTCATCCCGATTGGGCCGCCATCTACATCAACCTGTACACGGCGGCGTGGAACACCGACTTGGTCGCCGAGTCAGCGGCACCAACGACGTGGGAGGAAGTGCTCAGCTACACGGCGGGACCCGTGGGAGTCGAGGTCAAGAGCTATGACTGGTTCGCGACCCTCGTCACCGAGTACTTCATGGAGCAGCAGGGGCTGTCTGAAGATGAAGCCGTCGCGCTCTTCATGGAGGCCGACATGGTGCCCGTGGACGGACGAACCGCGCTGACGGAGTTCACCGTGGCCGGACAATTCGATGTGGCAGCCTCCACGTACACGCAGAATGTCGATAAGTTCAAGGCCGAGGGCGCCCCGATTGACTGGGAGCCGCCGGTGGAGCCTCTGCTGCTGCAGCCCAACGGTGTGGCGCCTGTGGCTGAGAGCGACGTGCCGGCCACGACGCTGCTGTTCATTGACTATCTGCTGGGCGAAGAAGGGCAGGAGGTGCTCGTTGGCTTCGAGAGGATCCCAACCAACGTGAATGTGGAGGGGTCCATGACCGAAGACTATGAGGTCGTACCCGTGGACGTGGCGGAGATGGTCGACAATCGGGAGAAGTGGGAAGGGTTGTTCGCCGAGGTGACGGGTGACCCCGTGGCCTCGCCGTAGACCCTGATCCCATCCGTTGGTGAAGATGCTGCGGACGTGTTTCTCCACGGCGCCCCCGGTGACCACGAGGTACTCGGCGATCGCGGCGTTGACCCGCCGCACACCCACGCCCGTCAGGTGAGGATCAGCGCGAGGTCGTACGCCCACGCCCCGATGCCGGCAAGCGCCAGGCCGACGGCCCAGCCGCGACGGCTCCACGCCAACGCCGTCAGGGCCAGAAACGCCGGCAGCAGGCTCAGCCCGTAGCGGGGGGGTATGTGGATGAAGCGTCCGATCACGACGATCTCGGCGAAGCCCAGCAGCACGCCGCCCACCACCGCCGTCAACAGCAGCGTGGTCGCCAGCGCACGGTCGCGCGCCACCGCGCCGAGCAGGGCGACTGCCATGACGCCGCCGACGAGCGTCAGGTCGAGCAACCGCCGGAAGAGCAGCGTCAAACCAGTCCTGATCGCCGCTGGGACGTAGCTGCCGCGCACCGGGCTGACGAAGGCGGCGACGTTGGGCAGATGATCGTCGAACGTCGGGTCGTGGATGTCGGACACCTGCGGTGGCAGCGCCTCGAATGGGAGGGTCGCCGTGGCCTCGATCACCACGACCCAGAGCACCACCGCGGCGACGCAGCTTGCGACCAGGGTTACCCCCGCCAGCGCCGCGCGGTGGTCGTAGCGCCGCCACCATGAGCCCTCCTCGGCGCCGCGTCCCACGCCGGCCCACAGCAGGAACAGCCCGCACGCCATAGCGGCGAATGCATTCGTGGACTTCAGCGCTCCGGCCGCGAACCCGGCGACCGCCAACCACCCCAACCCGCGGCGAGCTCGTTCCCAGCGCAGCGTGACGGCCACCAGGATGGCGCCGGCGAGCAGCGCGGACACGTCGTTGTTGACCGTCGCGGCGGCGTGCTGCGCGGCCGGCGTGGAGATCGCCAACAGCAGGATCCCGCCCAGCGCCAGCCGTGGCGCGCCGAGCTGGCGGCCGACCACCCATGCTGCCGCCAGCCCTGCCGCCAACCACAGCACGCCCACGAGCCGGGCGGCCAGGACGAAGTCCTGAACGTCACCCAGGGCCTGTACAACCGGCACCAGCGCCGCCGTCACCGCGTAGTAGGTCGGCGGATGCTGGAACAGGTACTGCAACTCCTCGGGCTCGCCCGAGTCCGGTTCCACGACGCGGTCGTCGCAGGTGGGTAGTGGCGGCCCGCTGCCCAACCCGCGGCAGGCGCGCGCCCGCAAGGCGACCTGTCCGACGGCGTCGCCGCGGGTTACCAGGTCGCCGCGGCTGATTGAATCGACGTAGTCGATGTGGTGGGCCTCGTCGAAGACGGAAAGGGGTGAGTCCATCCGGGCCGTGGAGGCGACCAGCAGCGCACCGGCGATGGACAGGCCCACCACCCACGCCACGTCGGCGCCATGCACCGCCAACCAGCGGCGAAGCGCGCCGCGTAGGCCCCTGAACAATCGCCGCTCCTCCTGTTCACCGCCGTCACCGATCGAGCCCGCCAGCGCCTCCTTCCGGGCCTCCCTTCCGGCCGACGCCGCTGGACCATAGCGAGGAGGTGCTGGGCATCCCGGGCTCCACGGCGGTGAGCGGTGACCGCCGCGGCATACTTTTCGCCATGGCGACGACCGATGCGCCGTACTACGGCGCGGATCTCGCGTTCGTGCATCACCGCGGGTTCGGCCGCCACGCCGAGGCCTGCGCCGATAGCATCCTGGCGCTCCTGGAGCCGGTCAGGCAACGCCGAGGAGTCGTGCTTGAGCTGGGCTGCGGCAGCGGTCTGCTGACACGGCACCTGGTCGACGCGGGACATCGCGTGATCGCCAGCGACGCTTCCCCCGCGATGCTGCAGCTGGCCCGGCAGGTGGTGCCCGACGTGGACGAGCTGCGCCAGCTCCGCCTGCCGGATGATCCCCTGCCGGCCGTGGACGCGGTGGTCTCGGTGGGCCACACGCTCAACTACCTGGCCGACGAGCCCGCGGTCGAGCAAGCGCTGCGGATGATCGCGGATGCGCTGCGTCCCGGCGGGGTTCTCGCCATCGACCTGTGCGACCTGCGCTGGGGGCGGGTGCGCCGGAACCAGCCGAACCACGGGCAGGCCGGCGATGACTGGGCGATCATCACGGAGTTCTCGGTGCCTTCGCCGCGACGGTTCGTGCGCGAGATCACCACCTTCGTCCGGTGCGAGGACGGGTCGTGGCGGCGCGGGCACGAACGTCACGACAACGTTCTGGTGGATACCTCGGAGATGGCGCGGTTGCTGGCGCGGCATGGCGTGGACGCGAACGTCCAGACCACGCTCGGGAGCTACGAGCTGCCGGAGGGCCTGGTCGCGATCGTCGGCGAGCGGCAGGGTTAGGCGCCGTCCGCGGCTGCCCGAACCGGGTGTAGCAACGCCCGAATACTGCAGATCTCACACCCACTTCGCCGATTCTACAAGGTGGGGGTGCGGGATCACCAGTCGCGCTATCGGCGAGCGGATCGATGAGCACCTTGGCTTGCGTGGTCGTTCCCGACCCGAGCTCGGTCAGGACCTCCTGCCCTAGACTTCCCCCTTCGAGATGAGCTCTAGCAGGTCCCGGACGTGGAGTTGGAAGCCCGTGAGTCGAACGCTCGAAGCGCGTGACCCGGCAGCGCCGCGGCGATCTCCCGCCGCGGAGCAGATGATCGAGGGTCACGTCGCGGGGCTCGGGCGCGCACTGATCGGGCGCCGACGCGCGAAGGCGGACCTGCTCGGCGAAGCGCAGGCCGGGCTGCACGATGCCGTCGATGCGCTGCTGGCCCAGGGCGTGGATGCGCCCACGGCTGCGGCGCGTGCAATTGGGGACTTCGGTTCGATCAGGGAGGTTGCGCCTGCCTTCCAGCGCGAGCTGGCGCTGTCGGACCTGGCGCGAAGCGCGCGGCTGATCGTCGCGGTGCTGCTCCTCCAGGCGGTGCTCTGGGCCCGCGTCGCCACGAGCGGCGGCGCAGGTGATCTGTTCCTCAGGCTCGACGGCGTCGTGGGGTTGGTAGCGGCCGCGGCCGTGGTGCTGGCGCTGGCCGTACTGCTCGGCTGCGGCATCGGGCTGCGCTACGTCGACCTGAACGGCCGCGTGCTCCGGGCGAGCGGAGCCGCGGCCTTGGCCGCGTGCGTGCTCTTCGCCGCGCTGGGCCTCGCCATGTGGCTGGCCAGCGGCGGTGACGGGTCCACCCTGTTGTGGCTCATGTGCAACCTGCTCGCGCCCCTGGGCATCGTCGCCGCGGGAGCACGGCGCTGCCTCGCGGCGAGGTAGCACCTGCTCAGGCTGGGCGCAGCACGCCCTCGATCGCGCTGGCGAAGTCCCGCCACGCCGACCGCTCGGAGGTCAGCGCACGCCTCCCCCCGCCGGTGAGGTGGTAGGTGCGGCGCCGGCGACCGCCGACGGTCGTCCACTCGCTGTGCACGTAGCCGGCGCGCTCCAGGCGGCGAAGGGCCGGATAGACGGTGCCGGTCGGAAGGTCGAACGCGCCGCTGCTGCGCCGGCGAAGCGCCTCGATCACCGCGTAGCCATGCAACGGCTCGTCCTCGATGACGGCGAGGATCAGCGCGTCGAGGCGGCCTCGGACGGTGTCGGATGGCATGTAGACAGCCTACGCGTCCCCCGGAGTGCGGTGATAGTGTGTCGCCTACATGTAGACACACGACATATGAGCCGAGGAGCCGTCATCATGCGACCCCCGACAACCGCTATGTGGGCCATCTCCCCGGCCATGCGCGGCACCATGACCCTGGCGGACGAACGATGAGCGGCCGCGGACCCCTGCGGATCCTCGTGGCCGGCGTGGCGCTGGGCGTGATCGCCCAGGCCATCCTGGCCGGCTTGTTCCTGTCCGGCGTCGGCGAAGCGCGCCTGGTGCACACCATCGTGGGCTGGCTCCTGCCCTACTACGCGCTCATCGTCGCGGTGGTGGCGGCGCTCACCAGGCCTCGCCACGGATGGTCCAGGGGTGCGGCGCTGGGGGTCTACCTGCTGCCGGTGGTGCTGTGGTCACAGGAGGTCCTCGGCCACCTGCCCTTCCCCTGGGCGACCGCGGTGCACGTGCCATTGGGGGTGCTGCTGTTCGCGGGCGCGCTGCTGCTCGCCGTCTTCGCCAAGCCCTCCGGCGGTGCCAAGGAGCAGCCTCGGCATCCAGCCGCCGCGCGGCGATCCTGACGCTGTCGAGCACCTCGAGCTCCGTACAGTTGGCCCGATGAAGCCGGCGCCCGGCTCATCGACCCTCAGCGAGGATGACCGCCGCCTGCTCGCAGTGTGGGCGGCCGACGGTAGTCTCCCGCGACGCCGCTTCAACCCGCGAGCACACGTTCGCCGAAGCGGCGCTGCGGAGGTGCGCTGTGGCCGTCTATCTGAGCAACGACGACGTTCGCCAGGTCCTCACCATGTCGGCGTGCATCGAGGCCTTTGACAGCGCGCTGCAGGAGCTCGCCGAGGGGCGGGCCGCCAACGAGCCGCGCTCCCACGGCTACCTGGCGGGACCCAGGGACGGCACCGTCTTCCGCATGAAGCTGTTCCACGGCGGGGTGACCGCCCTTGGCATGTACGCCTTGCGCGTCCTCACCGACTTCCTGGAGCCGCGCACCGTCGCGGGCATGGAGCGCGAGACCCAGGAGCGCCGCTTCAACAAGATCCTGGTGTTCAGCCTGGAGACCGGTGACCTGGTCGGCGTCGTCGAGGACGACTTCCTGCAGCGGCTGCGCGTGGGGGCGGAGTCCGCGGTGGTGGCGCGTCGACTCGCCCGGCACGATGCCGAGGTGGTCGGCCTGCTGGGCAGCGGGCGGCAAGCCGTCACGCAGCTGCTGGGGCTGGCCGAGGTCCGGCCGCTGCGGGAGGTGCGCGTGTTCAGCCCCACCGCCGCCCGCCGGCAGGACTTCGCCGTCCGCATGTCCGACCGGCTGGGCATCCCGGTCGTCGCGGTCGACGAAGCCGTCGCCGCGGTGCGCGGCGCCGACATCGTCGTCGCGGCCACCAACACCACCGAACCGGTGCTGCATGGTGCATGGCTGGAGCCCGGCATGCACGTGATCTCGCTGGTCAACTCCGACAAGCGCCTGCGCCGCCGGGAGGTCGACGACGAGGTTCTGCGCCGCTGCGACCCGATCATCATCTCCGCACGCGATCAGGTCGCCAACGATGAGCCGGCGGACATCTTCGATCCGCTGCGGGCGGGGATCATCCAATGGGACGCGCTCACCCCCATGGTGGAGCTGTTCGCCAGCGACCACCCTGGCCGGCTGCGCGATGACCAGATCACCCTGCACAAGAACAACGGCTTGGCCATCCAGTTCGTGGCAGCCGCCGCCGTGGCCCTGCAGGCCGCCTGCGAGCGCGGCCTGGGTGAGAAGCTGCCGGAGCTGCTGTCCTCGAGCGGGCGTCAGAGCAGGCTCGTTTGAATCGGGGCCCGACCGACGACCCGACGGTCCCCTCGATGGTCCGCATCCCCGGTGGCGCCGTGGAGCTCCGAGACGACCGACGCGGCACCCGCTGGCGGACCCAAGTCGCTTCCTTCCTGATCGGCCGGTATCCCGTCACGGCGGACCTGCACCGTGCCGTCACGGGGATGGACCGGAATCCCTCGGCGAGCGGCGCCTCGCCCGTGACCAACGTCAGCTGGTTCGACGCGATCGAGCTGTGCAACCGCATCTCGACCCGGTCCGGGCTGAACCCGGCCTACTCCCGAGACGAACAGAGCGGGGAGGTGACCTGCGCCTGGGCGTCCGACGGCTATCGCATGCCGACCGAGGCGGAGTGGCAGTACGCCTGCAAGGCGGGCACCAACGGGTACCGGTACGGCGAGATCGACGACATCGCCTGGTACGCGGACAACTCCGGAGGCCGGGTCCACGACGTCGGCGGCAAGGCACCCAACCCGTGCGGGCTGCACGACATGCTCGGCAACGTCTGGGAGTGGTGCTGGGACCTCTACGACGAGGAGGTCTACGGCTCCTACCGCATATTCCGCGGCGGGGGCTGGGCCGAGTCGAAGCGGGGCTGCGGGGCCTCCGTGCGCCGCCGCAGCCACCCCTCGTTCACCATCGAGACCTGGGCTTCCGCCTCGCCCGAACCGTGTCCTGAGTCAGGATGAGCAGCAGCGCCGGCAGCATCGGTCATGCTGCCGGGCGTGCGCGGGTCAGGCTTGCGACCCGGCGATGTTGACCATCCAGCTGACGCCGAACTGGTCCACGCACATGCCGAACTCATCGCCCCACATCTGCTTCTCCAGGGGCACCGGCACCGTGCCGCCCTCGGACAACTTGCTCCAGTAGCCCCGCAGCTCGTCGGCGTCGTCGCCGCTCAGACTGACCGAGATGTTGGTGCCCGCGTTGTACTCCTCGCCCGGAGGGTTGTCGGCGCACATCAACGTGAAGCCGCTGTCGGTCTCCAGCATGCTGTGCATCACGAGATCCGCGTGCGGCTGGCCCTGTTCGCCGAGCTCACCGAACGTGCTCAGGTCCAACGTGCCGCCAAAGACGTCCTTGTAGAACCCCACCGCCTGACGGGCGGTGCCGGGGAAGCTGATGTAGGGGTTGAGACGAGAGGCCATTGTCTTGCTCCTTTTGCCCGCCGAGACGTCGGCCTGTGCCGACAGCGCATCGTCCCTCTTCGCCGCGCGGCGATCAAAGGGCCAGCGACCGCCGTGTGGCGACACATCGGCGCTGCGCACCAAGGCGGATTACTGACCGCCACGCTCGGCGAGCGGCACGCTCTGGTCACCGCAGCCAGGCGGCGACCGCGCGCACGAAGGCCGGTAGTCGGGCACGGCCAAGGGCACGCCCGCGGCGACACGATCCAGGTCGAGATGCCCGTCGGCGTGGCGCGGACCGAATGTTTACGCGGGCTCATCCGCGGTGATCACGCGGAGGACCTCTGCGGCGACCCACCGCCGCTGCCCACGTCGGCCGGCCTCCTCCTCGGTGAGGATCTCCAGGCTGGCCAGTTGCACCAGCAGCTTCAGCGCTGTTGGGCGACTCACGTCGAGTTGTTGCTCGATGACTCGGCTGGTCAGGATGGGGAAGGCGAACAGAACGTCGACCGCTGCGACGGCTCGGCTGCGGGTCGCGGCCTGCACCTGCAGCCGGTAGCGCTCGCGAAGATCGAGCAGTTGCTCTGCACGGTCGACGGCGTCGTTGGACTGCCGCTCCACGCCGGTGAGGAAGAACTGAAGGTAGTGGTCGATGTCACCGCGTTCCCTGACGGCTTGCAGGGAGGCGTAGTACTCGTCGCGCCGCCGTTCGAAGTACGGGGAGAGGTACAGCAACGGGCTAGGAAGCCTCCCGGTGGTGACCAGAAGGAACACGACGAGTAGACGCCCGAGGCGTCCGTTGCCGTCGAGGAACGGATGGATCGTCTCGAACTGGTAGTGCAACAGGCCGGCCCGCACGAGCGCCGGGGGCGGACCGTTCTCGTGGGCGAAGCGCTCTAAATCGGCGAGAAGGTCGGCCAGCTCCTCTGGCGGCGGGGGCACAAACGTGGCCGTCTCCAGGGTCGCACCGGGGGCTCCGATCCAGTTGGGACTGCTGCGGAGCTCGCCGGGTTGCCGTTCGCGACCTCGGACACCTGCCAGCAACTCGGCGTGCATCTCCCTGAGAAGCCGGACGCTGAGTGGCAGCGACTCCAGCCGGCGCAGGCCTATCTCCATGGCGCGGATGTAGTTCAGCACTTCTTCGACATCGGGACCGGGCGCGTCACCGGTGGCGGCGAGGGCGTACACCTGCCCCACGTCGGCACGCGTGCCCTCGATGCGAGTCGATGCCACCGCCTCGCGGGCCAGATAGGGACGGACCAACAGGTGCGGCGCCGGCAACAGCCGGCCTGCGCCGGCCAACCGACCCAGGGCAGCCTCCGCGTCTGCGAGCCGTTGCACCGTCGCCGAGGCAAGGGCCAGACTTCGAGGAATCGGCTTCGGGAAGTACGCGACATAGCCGAAGCGTCCGCCCGTGCGGCCGATGGAGCCGAACGGCGTCTCCAGATACCGCTCTGGATCCAGCATGGGGTCTCCGTAGGCTGCGTCGACTGGAACCTGACCATGAACACTATGCCCTGTTTCTTTAGGGTCACGGCCCGACCGGAAAGGAACAGTTCCAGACGATGCAAGAGGGCCCACTCGGCGGGCGTCGAGCCCCCATGCGAAGCGTCGCCGGTGCCCACCGATCCGGCCGCCGCCGCCACGACGCTCGGTCCGCTGACGCCGCGGGGCGTCACGCTGTTCGCCGACGAACCGATGCCCGAGGTCTAGGAGATCGGCGAGGGGCCCTTCGATGCGCCCACGGTGGTGGTGCGCGCCGACCTGTACGGCGAGGGCGGCCAGGACGCCGCCGAGCGCACGGACCCCGAGTGGGCGGCGTGGCTGGGCGCCCACGTCGAGGGTTTCACGCCCATGGGCTGAAGCGCAGGGCCGATGATCACGGCCGGATGCGCGGACCCGGCCCCGGCCGAACAAACTCGAGTCTGGGGCCCGAAGCGAGGTCAAACTCGAGTTTGATCAGACAGGGGGCGGGCTGCCGGCGCGGGCCGGCGGAGGGCGCGACCGTCATCCGCGTCACCCCGGCCGAGCCGGGGCCGGTTGGGTCCGCCGGCCTCGGGGAACGGGCGCCTGATGGAGATCGGACTCTCTTCCTTCGGTGACGTTGGGACCGGCGTGGCCGGTCCACCCATCAGCCCCCAGCAGCGCCTCCACAACCTGCTCGAGGAGATCGTCCTGGCCGACGAGGTCGGGCTGGACGTGTTCGGCGTCGGGGAGCACCACCGCGCGGACTTCGCGGTGTCCGCCCCGGCGGTCGTGCTGGCCGCCGCGGCGGTGCGGACGCAGCGCATCCGGCTGTCGAGCGCGGTCACGGTGCTCAGCTCCGACGACCCGGTGCGGGTGTTCGAGCAGTTCGCCACCGTGGACCTGCTGTCGGACGGGCGCGCGGAGATCATGGCCGGGCGCGGATCCTTCATCGAGTCCTTCCCGCTGTTCGGCTTCGACCTGGGCGACTACGACGACCTGTTTGCCGAGAACCTCCAGCTGCTGCTGCGCATCCGTGAGTCGGAGCGGGTCACGTGGCCCGGCGGTCACCGCGCGGCGATCCCGGACCGCGGCGTCTACCCGCGCCCGGTGCAGCAGCCGTTGCCGGTGTGGATCGCGGTCGGCGGCACGCCCGAGTCGGTGTACCGCGCCGGCACGCTCGGGCTCCCGGTGACCATCGCCATCATCGGCGGCGCGCCCGAGCGCTTCGCCCCCCTGGTGCAGCTCCACCGCGACGCCGCCCAGCAGGCTGGCCACCCGCCGCTGCCGGTCGCCACCAACTGCCACACCTACGTCGCCGACACCACGAAGCAGGCGGCCGATGAGTTCTTCGAGCCCTACAGCTCGATGATGAACCGCATCGGCCGGGAACGCGGCTGGTCGCCCCTAACGCGGGGCCAGTACGAGGACGGGCGAGATCGGCGTGGCCACCTGGTGGTCGGCAGCCCCGAGGAGGTGGCGGACAAGTTGCTGTTCCAGCACGAGCTGTTCGGCCACGACCGGTTCCTGGCGCAGATCAGCGTCGGCACGATGCCGCACGCGCAGGTGATGCACGCCATCGAGCTGCTCGGGACTCGAGTCGCGCCCGTGGTGCGCGAGGAGGTCCGCCGGCGCGCCGGCGACTGACCCGGGCTGAGGTGGCCAAGGTCGACGGCCGGGAGGTCGCGGTGTTCCGCGAGGACGGCGGGTTCTACGCGCTGGACAACACCTGCCTGCACATGGGCGGCTCCATCGCCGATGGCAGGGTGAAGCGGGTCTCGGCTGCGGGGAACGCAGAGCCGGAGGGCCCGGCGGAGGAGGTGCACATCCAGTGCCCGCTGCACGGCTGGGAGTACGACATCAAGACCGGTGGGTTCACCGGCGACCGCAAGCGCAAGCTGCGCTGCTACGACGTCACCACCCGCGGGGAAGACCTCTACATCCAGACGTGAGCCGATGAACGAGCTCGTCATCGGCGGGCCGCACCGCGGGCCGTCCGTGGTGACGCTGGCCTTCGACCTGGCCGCCACCAGCGCCAGCCTTCAAGATGGCGGCGTGACGCTGGAGGTTGTGGAGGCCGACTACGACACCCTGAGCTCCTGGCTGGCCACGGGACGCATCCAGCTGTGCCGGCGCGGCCCCGACGTTGATGTGGTGGCGGCCGCTGGCGGTGCGCCCGTGAGCTCCTGTGCCGCGGTTCTGCAGGCCGTCCCCGCCGACGTCGTGGTGCAGGAGGGCATCGCCGACGCCAGCGCGCTGGAGGGCCGCAAGGTCGCGGTCATCCATCCGACCATGGGCAGCACCCTGGCTGCCGGTGCTGGCGGCGCTCGACGAGCACCTCGGTCCGTTCCTGTTCTCCGCCGTGCAGGTCTCCACCGCGCCGCAGCGGCCCGGCGGGACGACATCGCGGCCTACCTGGCGGCGGTGATGGACGCCATCGACGGGCTGGCGAGCGGCACCATGCCGGCTGGCGTCGTCGCCGAGGCGTGCGGGTCGATGCTGGCGTGGCAGATGCCATCCTGCGCCGGGCTCGAAGCCGGCGAGCCGGTCGGCGTTGGTGCCGCGGCCCGTGAAACGGTCCACTCGCCGCCGCCGCCCGGGTCCGGCGGGCGTTGCCCAGATGCCTGTGGTGCAGGTCCGCTAGTCCGCTGCCACGGGCAGCAGCTTCTCGAGCAGCTCCACCAGCTCCTGGCGTTCGTCGCGGTTGAACCTGGCGAGCAGGGAGGCGGTCTGGCCGCGCATCGCGTCATCAACCTGGCGGAGGGCTTCGCGGCCGGGCTCGGAGATGTGCACGAGCACGCGCCGGCGGTCGAGCGGGTCGCCGCGCCGGCCGGCTGTGGAGGGCGGCCGACTCCACGGTCGGCTACCACGGGCCGCGGGGCTCGGTGCACCTCGAGAACCGCCACCTCGTGCAGGACGTGTACCTGGCCGAGGCGGATGGCGTCACGTTCGACGTGGTGACGCGGCTCTAGAACCTGCGGGCACGGTCGCTGCGTGCGGCTGCCGCGCGACCCCTTGACAGCAGGCGCCACGCCACTATGTTGCTGATGTGGAAATATTCCACAGCGGACGCAGCAGGCTGTTGATGGTCGGAGCCCAAACCGGTCGCCGCCTGCCACGGACGGGAGGGGTGCATGCCCGTTTACGAGTACCGCTGTCCGCGCTGCGGGCCATTCGAAGTGGGGCAGGCCATGGGCACCGCGGCGCCGTCGCGTCCCTGCGCGGCGTGCGGAGCCGATGCCACCCGACGCTACTCGCCTCCCAACGTGAACCGCACGCCGGCGGCCCTTGCCGCGGCTCTCGTGCAGGCGGAGAAGTCACGTGACGAACCCGAGGTGGTGACGAGCATCCCCGGCCGGGGCGCGCCCCGGTCGACGCCGCAGGGACCGCGCCTGAGACATCTGCCGCGGTTGTGACACGCGGGCACCGGCTGACCACGCAGCGCGCCATGCTCGGAGGTCCTCCGGTTTGGAAGCCGCGAGCCACTCGTCCCGGGGGGCCGGCTCTGCGGACGCGCACCTCAACGCACGGCCACGAAGCACACCAATATAAGGAGGTATCCCACCATGCCGGATGTTGCCTTCCCCATCGATTACTCGAAGTCGATGTTCGAGCAGGATGTCCCCGGTCACAACCGCTGGCATCCTGACATCCCAATCGCCTCGGAGGTGTCTCCGGGTGATGAGTTCCGCGTGGAGTGCCTGGACTGGACCGACGGGCAGGTCGTGAACGACGACTCGTCCAATGACATCCGCGACATGGTGCTGGAGCGCTGCCACGTGCTGAGCGGCCCGATCGGTGTGCGGGGAGCCGAGCCGGGCGACCTGCTGGTGATCGACATCCTCGATCTGGGGCCGGTGCCACAGGTCGTCGGCGACCTGCCCGGACAGGGCTGGGGCTACAGCGGCATCTTCGCGAAGGCCAACGGGGGCGGCTTCCTGACTGACTACTTCCCCGACGCGTACAAGGTGATCTGGGATCTGCACGGGCAGCAGGCGGCATCCCGCCACGTCCCGGGTGTGCGCTACACGGGCGTGACCCATCCCGGGTTGTTCGGCACGGCCCCCTCCGCGGAGCTGCTCGCCAGCTGGAACGAGCGTGAAAGCGCGCTCGTCGCCCGCGACCCGGATCGGGTTCCGCCGCTGGCGCTGCTGCCCAACGAGACGGAGGCGCTGGCGGGAGCGCTGCAGCAGGGGACCCCGGAGTTCCAGAAGGTCGCGCAGGAGGGGGCCCGTACAATCCCGGCACGCGAGAACGGCGGCAACCACGACATCAAGAACTTCTCCCGCGGCTCACGGGTGTTCTACCCCGTGCACGTGCCGGGGGCGAAGTTCTCCGGCGGCGATCTGCACTTCAGCCAGGGCGATGGTGAAATCACCTTCTGCGGCGCCATCGAGATCGGTGGCTTCATCGACTTCGGCGTCGACCTCATCAAGGGCGGCATGGAGAAGTACGGGGTCACAACCAACCCCATCTTCATGCCCGGCAACGTCGAGCCGCGCTACTCGGAGTTCATCGCCTTCGCGGGGGTCTCCGTGGAGCACGAGACGAACAGGCAGGAGTACATCGACGCGACCCTCGCGTATCAGCGCGCCTGCCTCAACGCCATCGAGTACCTCAAGAAGTTCGGTTACACCGGTGAGCAGGCGTACTTCATCATCGGCACCGCGCCCGTGGAGGGCCGGGTCAGCGCGGTGGTCGACATCCCCAACGCCTGCTGCTCGCTGTACCTCCCGACCGCGATCTTCGATTTCGACGTCCGCCCGAACGCGGACGGCCCGACCCGCCAGGACCGCGGGCAGGTTGCCGTGAGCTCCTAGCGACTGTCCGACACGCAGCGCCGGGCCGGCGGCAGCGGGCACGCTGCCGCCAGCCCCGGCGGCTGGCTTGGCCGAACGCTCGCGCCTGTGTCAAGGCGCGCGGGGGTGAAATCCGATGCTCGGATTGATACTGCTCTACGTCGGGGCTGTGCTGTTCGTGAACGGCATCTGGCTGCTCGGCAAGATCGAAGCGCGCGAGGTCGCCATCATCAACGTGTTCACCGGCCTTGTGGGGCTGCTGGTGGCGGTGTTCGCCGTCGCGCAGCAGGACCTCGCCTCGGTCCGGCTGGCCGCATACGTGCTGCTGTTCGCGTTCACCTACCTGTGGGTGGCCTACAACCAGTACGTGCGGGCCGACGGCGTGGGTCTGGGCTGGTACTGCCTGTTCGTCGCGATCACCGCGGTGCCGGTGGCCATCCTGACCCTGCGGGGCGCCGACAGCGTGTTCCTCGTGTGGCTGGGGTTGAACTGGGCTGCGTGGGCCGTCCTGTGGTTCATGTACTTCCTGCTGCTGGCGCTGAAGAGGCCCATCCAACGCCTGACCGCCTATGTCACCACAGCAGAGGGCATCGCCACCGCGTGGATCCCCGGGTTCCTGTTCCTCAACGACATCATCTGAGGGTCACGGCTGCGTCCGCGATGTGGGCACATGTCGGAGCCGTCGCCGTGGGCGGTGCGGTCGGGGCCGTCGCGCGGTATCTGGTCGCCAGGGTCGCGGCGGCCTCGCTGGGACCTGCGTTCCCCTACGGCACCCTGACCGTCAACCTGGTCGGTTCGCTGATCCTGGGTCTACTGGCCGGCTTCGCGATCGGGCGTGTGACGGTCCCGGCGCCGATCCGCCTGCTGGTCGGGGTCGGGTTCTGCGGCTCGTTCACGACCTTCTCGACCTTCGCTGTGGAGACGCTGACCCAGCAGTCCCTCCGGCTGGCGATCGTGAACCTCGTGGTGAACAACGCGGCGTCCATCGGCGCTGCGGCGATCGGGCTGTCGGTCGGTATGCGGGCGTAGTCGGCACGGCTAGGGATCTTGCCCTGTAGGGAGTTCCTCGGCGCCGCCCATCCACCGCCGTGAAGCGCACGACCAAGACCACGCGCCCCGGAATAGCCTTGCGATGTGCGAGGGTAAAGACATCTGACCAGATACCTCCATAGGGGTATAGATCGACAGCGGGAGTACGTCCCCCATGGCAACCGTGAGCCTGACCGAGGAGACGTTCAACCAGACCGTGAGGGGCGAGGGCATCACCCTCGTTGACTGGTGGGCGGCGTGGTGCGGCCCTTGCAAGGCGTTCGCGCCGGTGTTCGACGATGCGAGCGAGCAGCACACCGACATCAGCTTCGCGAAGGTGGACACCGAGGCGGAGCAGGAGCTGGCGGCGTCGGCGAACATCATGTCAATCCCGACGCTCATGGCCTTCCGCGACGGGATCCTCGTGTTCTCCCAGCCCGGCGCGTTGCCGCCGGCAGCGCTCGAGCAGCTCATCACCGCGGTGCGGGAACTGGACATGGACGAGGTGCGGCGCAAATACGACGCCACCACGGACTGACCGTCGGAAGCAGTCAGCGGCGCCTCTCCCTCGGTTCGGCGCGGGGGGCAATCGCCGCCCACTGCGGTGCCGCACTTCGTCAGCTGGTCGCCAAGGCTGCGCGGAGGCCCGAGGCGCGGGCGATGGGCCGGGTCACGGCGGCGCGGATGCTCGCCTCGGTGCCCACCACGGTGAGCTGCCGGCGCGCGCGGGTGACCGCGGTGTAGAGCAGCTCGCGGGTGAGGATCGGCGAGGTCGGGTCGGGCAGCAGCACGGCGACGGATGTGAACTGCGAGCCCTGGCTCTTGTGGATCGTCATCGCGTAGGCGGTCTCCACCGCGGACAGCACGGTGGGCGCGACGCGGACCAGTTCCCCGCGGCGTTCGAACACGGCGGCGACGCGCTCGCCGCCGGCGGTGACGACCACGCCGGTGTCGCCGTTGTACAGACCCAAGCCGTAGTCGTTGGCGGTCACCAGCAGCGGCCGGCCGGGATACCACTCGCCGCGCGTGGAGAACCCGTCCACGCCGGCGTCCAGCCAGGACTGCAGCTGGCGCATCCAGCGGCTGACGCCGTACGGCCCGTGGCGGTGGGCGCACAGCACCCGCATGGTCCCCAGCGCGTCCAGGGCCGCGCGCCCGTCGCCGGCGCTGGCCGCGTCGACGACGCGGCGGCCGGCGTCGACCACCGCGGTGCGCACCGGCGCCAGGGCCCCGTCGGCGATCGCGTCGGTGGCCACGTCGGCGTCGATCCAGGTCACGTCCTCGCGACCGGTCGTGAGCACCGCCATCGCGGCATCGGCTTCGCCGGCCTGGACGGCAGCGGCGAGCTCGGCGATGCCGCCGCCGAAGCGGTACACGTGGCGCAGCACCACCACGCCGTCGCCGATCGCCCCGCCCGGGGCGACCAGGTCCCCCAGCACCGCGCCGGCCTCGACCGAGGCGAGCTGCTGCGGGTCGCCCACCAGCACCAGCCGGGCGCTGGGGCGCACCGCCTCCGCCAGCTTGGCCATCATCGACAGCGACACCATCGAGGTCTCGTCAACGATCACCACATCGTGCGGCAGGCGGTTGCCGCGGTGGTGGGCGAAGCGGGTGCGGTGCCCGGGGCGCCAGCCGAGCAGCCGGTGCAGCGTGGTCGCGCTGGAGGCGAGCAGGCGTTCGCGCACCGCGGGGGTCACGTCCAGCGTGCGCGCCTCGTCGTGCACCGCCTCCTCGAGGCGCGCCGCGGCCTTGCCGGTGGGCGCAGCCAACGCCACCCGCAAGGGCGGGGAGCCGTGGGCGTCCGTCTGCTCGTGCAACAACGCAAGGATGCGCGCCACCGTGGTGGTCTTGCCGGTGCCGGGGCCGCCGGCGACGATCGTCAGCCGGCGGCGTGGCAC
>Ga0209587_1000083_pt1 | contig 45191 bp, 33 predicted proteins | sample NGEPerD_2_FD_184512 | JGI IMG/M metagenome (GOLD analysis project Ga0209587, IMG submission 184512) | Arctic peat soil microbial communities from the Barrow Environmental Observatory site, Barrow, Alaska, USA - NGEE PermafrostL1-D... | ecosystem: Environmental > Terrestrial > Soil > Wetlands >...
ATATAATTTTGTTAATTTAAGTTAGTTTTTTACACACCCCCAGCCCCCTCTCAAGAGGGGAATCCTCCTTACCTCCCCTTATCCAAGGGGAGGATTAATTGGAGAAAATCAGCAGGCCCTATATAATATCTTTTATTATATTTCCTCCTGTCTTTCGACGACTCTGATTCCAAGTATATTTTGCATATGCTCGAAAATCATCGCATCAATTCCTGTGAGCGTCATCGTGCTGTCTTTGGCAACCGTCACATCATAGTCACGATTGCGTAGGTCAGCCGCAGTGTATAGAACGCAAATATCAGCGTATATTCCAACCACAACAATTTTTTCCGCATTTTCTTTTTGCAAAACTTTTTCAAGAGTGGTGCGAAATAGTCCACTATAACGAGTTTTAGAAATATAATTATCTTCCCCAACAAACTCTTCCAATTCCATAACTATCTGAGTTTCTTCGGTTCCGATAACACAGTGCTTTGGGAACATTTCAAATTCTAGGTCGTTTTCCTTGTGGTTGTCGGCCAGGAAAATTACTTTCCACCCTTCCTTCGTTTTTCTCTCTAGTAGATCTCTAATATTAGGAATAACCTTTCTGGCATCTGGATTTGCGAGTAACCCCGCATCCTTATCAAGAAATCCTTTCAGAGTATCTACAACCAAAATTACATTTGTCATCATTGCCTCCTTTGTGATATTTTTTCTTTATGACAAATATTTATCTATACTAAGTGTCGTTTTAACACTTAGTATAGACATTAAAATACCCTAATTATTCTTAGGTGCCATTACGTCATCGGCATTTGGTACTAGTTCCACTTCAAAACCTCCCTTTGCTTTGTTCTTCTGTCTATTTTATTTTTTTCATTCAATTTTATTTATTTGTTTTTACTACACCTCTATCCAGAGTCACCACATCGTTCATTCTAGCATTTTCGGCTTTGACTCTCTTGATCATTTGCCTTTGCAAAGTTCTAAGTTTGTCGCTAACGTTGACTTGATATTTTTCTGGCTTTTCAATTCTTCGAACTTCCTCGGGAAGCATCGCAACACTATCAAATGCAAATTCTCTGATTTCTGCTAAACTTCTTTCTTTATATGTGATTTTGCTCCTTCTTGTTTTTCCTCCTTTCATTGCCTGCACAAGAACTGGTTTGAAATTTCCTTCTGGAATTTCTTCTTCGTTCAAGGCAATTATATCACCAACATTTTTTCCTTCATCAATATTTCTATAAACGATTTTCTTACCAGGCAAAAGAGTTTTGATTTCGTCATCTGAGATTTTGATGACTGGCACCATTTCTCCGCCCATATCCATCATAACCAATTTATAGACAAGTCCAGCAGTTGTTGGGTCTGACGGTGCAACCATCTTCCCTCCGACTGCGAATCCTGTTGCTGGTGCTTTTCTTTGCATCGCCTCATAAATCAGCTCAAAGGTATAATCACCACTTGGCATAATCTCTTGATAAGCTTCTCTGTTCGGATCACGCTTCCTCATTTCGAAGGTATAACCAATTGTGTCTCCACTGTCAGTTCTTGCACCTTTAGCAGGTCTGCCAACGATTTTGACAGCTCTCTTTATATTTTCAATTCCAGCAATTGTGCCAAAAGTGTCTGCAATGAGCACATCATTTTCTTTATTGTGCATCATCATCGCCACAAAGGCATCTACTTCCGTTCTGAGTTGTGCTGTCAGACCCATAATTCCTTCGTGGGAAGTTGTTCCTGCCCAGGGAATTTTCAGATTAACAGCCGCCCGACCGTTTGAAGTTGCATCTAGCCCTCCAATATAAGCTGCTCTGGCAGAACTGACGTTCGCTCCGTCTCCTTTTGATCTTCGGAGGCCAAAATCAAGGACTGGAACATTTCCAGCTGCCACTTTTGCTCTTGAGGCATAAGTTGCAATCAAAGATGCGTCATCAGTTGCCTTGAGAATTGCACTCTCAACCATCCACGTTTCCAGCCAATTGCCTTCAACTCGCAAAATCGGTTCTTCGACATATGCTAGCTCTCCCTCAGGGATTGCCCACACATCTCCTTTGAATCGAAGCTTTGCCAGATAATCAAGATATCCATCATATTTTGTCTCCAAGCTCGGAGGGTCCATCAAACCTACTGCTTCAATGTCTTCTGCCGTAAATTTGAAATTGTGTAAATGTTTGATCACTCTTTCGATACCGTTCACCAAAAGATAACTTCCAAACGGAGTTCTTCTGGCAAAGGCATCATGAACAGTTTTGACTTCAGAAAAGCCCAATGCCCAAATTGTTCTCGCTTGCGTAAAGTGATATTTGTCTGCGATAAATGGATCACCAAGACGAGTTTCTTGCTCATCATAATTCCAGATGTCTGTCATTTCCAATCACTTCCTTAATATTTTTTCAGCATAACTGAGATGTCCAAGTATTTTCACATCAGACATCATTCCTTCGTCTTCCTTTTCTTTCAACCAGTTTTCAACCTCCTCGATTGGTATTTCATAAACCGTAATGCCTCTTTCTTCTCTCCCATCTTTTTTGCCGACAAATTTCAACTCGCGTGCCAAAAATACGGTGAGATATTCAGAAGAGAGTCCAGCAGAGATGGAACCTGCAAAAAGTTTTTGCATATTTTTTGCCAAATATCCAGTTTCCTCTTGAAGTTCTCTTCTTGCCGATTTGACAACATTTTCTCCTACCAGGTCGCAAAGACCGGCTGGAAATTCAATTACATATTTTCCAACTGGAGGACGAAATTGACTGATCAAGATTACTTTTGCTTCATCAGTAATTGCCACAATCGACACAATTCCATTTCCAGTTGTTCTTTCCGCTGCTTCCCATTTTCTTTGATTGCCTTCTTCGTCAATCCAATCAATTTCTGATAATTTAAGAAATCTCCCAGAGGAGACCTCTCTTGATTTTTTTATTTTGCTTTTCATCTTATTTGCCTTTTTGATTTAATTTCGGTACATCGCCAATTTCGACGAAAAGTGTTTCTTTCCCTGATTTTTGAATCACCAAATGATGGCAAATCAAAACCATGACTTCATTTCCATCAATTGCCAACCGAGCCTTGCCAAATATCCTTTTCAGCTTGAAGACAGTATCGTCTGGTCGAATCAAATATGGCAGTTGTTCCCGATTGCTTGGTGAAACAACTCTCAAAATCAATCTGTCATCGTTGATCAAGGTTGGTCCGCCTGCACTCTCTGCATAAGCGGTTGAACCAGTTCGAGTCGCGAAGATAATTCCGTCACCACGATATTCGCTGCACATTCCATCTGTCAAAACTTTACAAGCGATTGCCTTGGTTTCAACTCTTTCAATCACAATATCATTCAAGGCATCTTTTGTCAGAATTACATTGCCTTTCTCATCTTTCACCTCCACCTTGATTCTCGTTCTCTTTTTGATAATATAATTATCATTATCAAGAATTTCTGTTAGCTTTTCAAAAACATCTTCAGATTTTATATTAGTCAGAAAACCAACATAACCAAAATTAACTCGAATTAATGGAATCTTGTAATCTGCAACTCGATTGGCAGTATGAAGCACCAGGCCATCACCACCAAAAGTTACAACAAAAGCTAGATCCTCAAGCAAATCATCATTTTGATTGACATCGCACACTTCACATTTTTTTTCGAGAAGCCACGTTGAAACCTCCAAAGCAAGATTTTTGGCGGACTCTTTGTCAGGATCATACACAATTCCAATTTTCATATTTCTCACCTCTTAAAAATAAATAATAGTCCCCCCTAAGAGTTTAATCTTCGAGTTTGTTCTGTCTTTTGTTTGGTATTATATTATTTATTCTACAACCATATTTTGATTATGTCACCTTTGTTTACAATTTTGTTTACAATTCGATTTTCAGTAGGGGAGGCAATTCATTTTTAAATCGATTATTCTCGATTCTGGAAAGAACCATTTCAACCGCATTTTGCGGATAGAAATATTCATCCGTTAATCTCTGCCTTTCAACTTTCTTCTCGTCCAAAAGCCACAGCATCAGATCCACTGCCGCATAAGAAATACCCAAATCGTCTTCATCATTTTGCCCTAAGCTCAGTTCAGCTGAAGGTTTTCTTGTGATGATTTCTTCGGGAACATTCAAACGGCGGGAAAGTTGCCAAACTTGAGTCTTATATATTCCGCCCATCGGATTATAATCACTGGCACCGTCACCATAGCGAGTGAAATATCCAAGTAACACTTCTGTTTTATTGCAGGTGTCGATTACCATTCCATTCTTGACACGGGCAACGGCATAGAGATTTTTCATCCTTTCTCTCGCCATCACATTTCCTGCGTCCAGTGGCTCAATCGTAATACTAGCGTTTTTCAGACCAGCTAAGGTTGCATCAACTGCTTTTGTAATTGAAACCTCAAATACATTTTCTTTGGGCAATTGCAGAAATTCAATTAGCTGATTTGCATATTGAGTACTTTCATTTGAGCTAACACCGTCATAGGGCATTTTCACACCAATGACATTTTCCTTTCCCATGGCCATGACCAGCAGAGTCGCCGTCAAAGCAGAATCAATTCCACCAGAAATTCCGACAACCGCTTTTGGCCTTTTCGCATTCTTTTGTTGAAATTTCATAAATTCAACAATTTGTTTGATTACAGTTTCAGTATTTTGTTCGAGTGATTCTTCGAATTTCCCGAATTCAACTTTTTGCTGTTCACTAAGCTTATACATTTGCTTCACCTTTTTATATTTTCTCAGAGCTATACACAAAGATACATATATTCTTTTCTCTATTTTCAGTTTCTTTTATTCAATTGTCAAAGAACTCTTCTGAACATCTTCAGTCCAGATATAAATTATTTGTGTTGTCATTTGGATTAACCTCTTCGTTAACTCAAACATATCTGATTAAGAGAGATTCCTCGACTTCGCTCGAAATGACACAGATAACTAATATCTAAATTGAAAATTATTCTCGGACTGTCTTTTTTTCAAAGACAGTCCAATTCGAGATTCTCTCATTTTATAAATTCAATCCAATCTCCCTCCATTTGCTCGCTGTGAAAAATCACATCTTTCCAACCAGCTTCAATATACATTTTTTTTATTTTCGCTTCAATTTTCAAATTGATTCCAGTCCTTTCAATCCGCACAGAGAGACTATATCCCCTGAACTCTTGATTTCTTAAACCAACATCAATCTTGTTTTCTAATAATTCTGTTCTTTCCTCGTCTTCTTCTGTTAGCGTCTCAAGCTCTTTCGGACCAACAACCATCAACTCACCTCCTTTATTTTCACATCTTTGCAAAATTCAAATTTCGGTGAAGATTTCTGATTTCAGTTGCACTAGTCAACATGTGCACTGCTCCAGTTGGACCTTCGTATTCAAACTTGTTTCTGCCAACAACTCTGATTTGAAAGCCAAGATTTTCCATCGCGTCCATATATTCTTTTGGCGGGTTATTATCTCCTGTATAGAATATATTTTCTGTTTCATCTGTAATTCCAGAATTGCTTTTCAAATACTCTGGCCACTTTTCATCAGAATCAATATCCTCCAAGATCACGATTCTCAATTTCTTGTTTTCAATTTCTAGATTTTCCAGAAAATCATTAACTCGACGAAATCGTTCATCAGCGCGAAGTGGATTTCTTTCAAAATCAATTTTTTCAGCAGAGCCAATCACAATCACAACTTCATCATTCTCCTCTAAAGCTGTGCTAATCAGAAATTTATGTCCAGCATGAAGTGGTTGAAATCTGCCGATGACTAGTCCTAATTTTTTCATTATTTCACCTCTTAACTTTGGATTAAATTTATTTTTCAATGAACATTCTGAATTTTTTTTAAATCCAGGTCTGAAAGTGAAAATAATATATTTTTCACTTTCCAGATTTAGATTGAAAATAATAGTTTATGTTTTTTGTCATTCCCTTGAAGAAGGGAATCCAGGGTTTAACTCAAAGACTGAATTCTTACACATAATTTTGTTAGTCTAAGTATTATTTAGCATTATGTATTTTGATTGATACTAATCCTGGATCCCCGTGTTCACGAGGATGACAATTTATTTTATGCGATTTTCAAAATACAATTATTTAATCTCCAGCATCCGTTCAATGCATTTTCTCGCCTTATCTCCGATTGTTTGATCTACCACAATCTTATTTTCCATATTTTCAAGAACATTCAAAATCTTCTCTAGATTATTTTTTTTCATATTGGGACAAACCGCGAGGGGACTGGCTTGAATGAAATTTTTCTCAACTCATTTATTTTCTCAATCACATTTAATTCGTTCATATTTTTTAATTATTTTTTAAGAACTTATCAACAATATCGATGGCTAAATTTAATCTATCTTTTCCTTTGCCGCGAATAATTTGATATGCAATATTTCGATCAATGAGATTTTTTCGAAATATCTTTTCAAATTCTTTTCTTCTTTCCTTTAAATCTCTTTGCGGGTCAGCTACCCAAGGAAGATCAGTTTTGGTGAATAGATATAAATCAAACCGTTTCTCGTTTGCCAGTTTCTCAAGTAATTTTGGCACTTTGCCAAAATAATGCTGAGAATATATTGCAGTGGTAATTGAATCAGTATCGCAGAATAATAATTTGTTCGATTTTTTTATCATTCTTTTTTCTAATCCCAACTGCCCTCTGCCAATTTTTTCCATATCCTTGAAACGAAATATATTGTGTTGCTTTTCGATATAACTTCTTGCAAACTCACCGACATATTCAGTTTTATAATGTTTCGCTAATTGTTTCGTCAGTGTCGATTTGCCAGTTGACTCTGGGCCATATATACAGATTTTCTTTACAAAATATTCTCGCACAACTTTTGGTATATACTCCCAATTTTCAAAAGGATGATTGCGAATATCAGTCGCTGAAATTGAAACCATTTTTCTTTCAAGATCAAACTGCGCGTGTTCAATGTTCATATATTTTGCCAGATAATCTCCATAAATTTCTGAAGAAAATATTACATTGACTTGAGGAAATCTCTTGTTCAGATAGCTACTCCAAATTTTTGATGCTCGTCGAGATGGCTCTCTGTCTTGAGGCAAGTCTTTTCGAATCCAAACAACTTTGATTTTCTTGTTATCTTGAAAGATTTCCTTCATCCACCAATATCGCAATCTTGGTGCAATTGGTTCTGTCGGCCTTGAGCAAACTGCAACAACTAATTCGTCGCAATGTCTCAATCCAAACTCAATCAGTTTGAGATGTCCTTTATGCACTGGCATAAATTTCCCGATTATCAATCCTGTTTTTTTCATAATTTCTCAACTCCTTTCTCCAATTGAAATATCCTTTTGTGGCGATGATCAAGAAGATTAGATAGAGAAAAGAGACAAACACCACCTCCTTCTCAAAGTACAGCCCGACTCCAATCACATCTACCAATATCCACAGATACCAACACTCAATTTTTTTCTGGGCCATCAAGATTGTAGCTGCAAAACTCATTACCGTCGTGAAAGCGTCAAGATAGGGGAATGATGCTTGCTCGGGAAAAATCTGTGGGAGATATATATTTATATGTCCTACAAAATATCCCATAGCTATCGTTCCCAAAGCTATCACCACTAGATAAACCTTGTTACTTTGCTTTGAATTCAAAGTAATTTTCAACTTTGTTTGAGGATTTTTTTGCTTTGTATTCTTCAGGCTACTCCACATCCACCATCCATAGATACTCATAAAGAAAAAGTATATCTGTTCGATGAAATCAGAGTAGAGTTGAATTTGCCAAAACAGAAATCCGAAAAGAATGATGCCCACCATTCCAATTGGCCAAGTCAGAATATTATTTTTGGCAACAAGCCAAACACACCAAAGATTAAAGATTGTTCCAAAAAATTCGATATAGCTCATTTCATATCCCCAAATTGTAAAAAGAACATTACTGACACTGAATAATTCCGTCATATATTTTATTTAGTTATTAAATCGATTAGCTGATTCGTTAATTATTAATATAATGGCAACCTCGACTCTCCCTGTTTTTCTTGGCTGCTTCGGCAATTACTAGGGCAGTTTGCACACCACTTCGCAGTTCCAAAAGATCCTTATTCAAGCGAGCATCCCTATAGAATTTTTCAATTCTATGCTTGAGATAGTTCAAGTCCAATACTGCTCTTTCAAGTCTTTCTTCCGATCTGACAATTCCCACATAATTCCACATTACCGATTTCACACTCAGCCAATCTTGCTTGATCAAAGCTAAGTCAGCTGTTTGCTTGCCAATATATTCCCATGGTTTAATTTCCCCCTCTTCTATCAAATTAGTATATCTGAGACTTCTCTTGATATCATCCGCCGCTCGATTTGCCCAAACGAGTCCCTCTAATAGCGAGGTGCTGGCCAAACGATTTGCACCATGAATACCTGTGCAAGACACTTCACCAAGGGCATATAAATTTTCTAATGAACTTTTTCCAAACTCATCCACCTTGATTCCTCCGCAATGATAATGAGCTGTCGGTGCAACTGGAATCATTTCCTTGGTAATATCAATTCCCAATCCCAAACAAGTTTTATAGATTAACGGAAATCTTTTGATGATATACTCCTTTTTCATATATGAGCTCAAATCAAGATAGACAAACTCTTTTTTGCTCATCAGAATTTCTTGATAAATCCCTCGGGCCACAATGTCTCGCGGAGCAAGACTTCCTCGTTTGTCATATTTTTTCATAAAGAGCTCTCCTTTTTCATTTTTCAACTCTGCTCCTTCTCCTCGAACCGATTCGGAAATCAGAAAGTTGTCGAGATCTCTGTGAAATAGGGAAGTGGGATGAAACTGCACAAATTCCGCATTAATAATTGATACTCCCGCTCGACTTGCTGCGGCCAAACCATCTCCTGTAATAACTTTTGGATTTGTCGTCCGCGCAAATACCTGCCCAACTCCTCCAGTTGCCAAAATTGTTTTTTGGGCAATCACCGTTTCGACATTTCCAGTTTCGTTATCAAGCAAATATCCCCCTACACATTTTTGGTTTTCATAAACTTTTATTCTGTCAGTTGCATGATGTGGCAATGTCAACAAATCTATCAGGGTGTGACTTGTTAAGATTTTAATGTTCTTCTTTCTTTTGGTCGCTTCAACTAATTTTGTCTCAATCTCTTCTCCAGTATGATCATTTTTATAAAGTATCCGATTTCCACTATGAGCAGCTTCTTTTGTGTAATCCAGTTTTCCATTTTTTGTGCTAAATTGCACTCCTACATTTTCAATCAATATTTTTTTCACCAAATCTGGTCCTTCTTTGGCCAAAATATCCACCGCCTTTTCATTACACAATCCATCACCAGCCACCATAATATCCTTTTTCAACTTTTCAGCAGAATCATTCGGGCCTCGGGCGATAATTCCTCCCTGAGCATATTGAGTTGATGTCTGTTTTATGTCCGCATCTTTGGTGACAAGCAAAATATTTAGATTTTTCTTTTCTGCCAATTTCAAAGCAGCTACACATCCTGCAATGCCAGTTCCTATGATTAATATATCTGTTCTGAGTATTTTTTGATTATTCATATATTTGATATATTAGGTTTAATAACACATTGAGATTCCTATGCTTTGAATTAATTATTATAGTGTTGTTATTACACTAACTAAATTGTTTTTAAATGGCCTACTGGCCTACACACTATAATAACGAATCAATAGTGTTTTTGTTACACTAAGTAAATATTTTATAAAAAAGTCTTTCAACTTTGATTTGTCCACCAGACCATCTCCCGCAGTTTGATTGTTGTATCTTGATTATTGGGATTTGTTTGTGATTTGTATCTTGGTTATTGTTTCTTATCACAGTTGTGTCTTGTATCCTTGCATCCTTACATCTTGTCCTAAAAAGGTTATACACTACACAATCTAAAAGAGGAAGGACATCGGGTTACACGCTAAACGTTACACTCTATACAACAATTTGACACTTTAACAATTTAGCAATGTATTTTATAACAATTTAACAATTTAGCATTTTGTTTTAAAATATCTCAACATAAACTGGGTGATTGCTTTTGAAAGAGTATAATTTTGAAGGTCGGTGGGGAACGCCTTCTTCTGTGCCAGATTCCTTAATCAGATTTGAAGACAAAATTTTCTTTCTGAAATTTCTTTTGTCCAATTTTTTTTCAAGGCTAAGCTCATACATTTTTTGCAAATCGCTCAATGAAAATTTATGAGGAAGAAGGCTATACATAATGTTTGTATACTTGATTTTATTTTTCAGTCTAAAAAGTGCGTATTTGATGATTTCATTATGGTCATAGGCTAATTTTTCAAGCTTATGAACAGGGAACCAACCAATTTCCGCATATTTCCCTGTCGATTCCAACTCAACTTCATTACAATTCACCAGAGCAAAATAGGAAACACTAATAATCCTGACACTTGGGTCTCTCTTGATTGAACCGAAGGAATATAATTGTTCAAGATAAACATCTTTCAGACCGGTTTTTTCCGAAAGTTCTCTTTTGGCTGCGCCCTCCAAAGTTTCATCAATTTTCACTCGACCACCTGGAATTCCAAAGTTTCCTTTAAACGGACCAAATTTAATTTTTGCCAACAAAACACATAGCTTTTTTTCACAAACTGTCAAAATCACCGTGTCCACTGCAACTAGGGGAGTTTGAATTAATTTCATATTTTTTGACATAATATTAAGCTTAGTGTTGTCTATACACATAGTAACACGACTAATATTGTTGTCAATATTAAGTTGTGCACAATCATATATAGAGCCTGTCTAATCAGTCCAAAAATACGGAATTTATCCTTTAGGATTTCATAATTTCGACTAAGATAAGCGACGCTTCTTGAAACCCTAAAGGGTAAATTCCACTTATTCTGGCAGCCTGTAAGGGGAGGCAAGGAGGGTTCCCCTCTTGAGAGGGGGCTGGGGGTGTGTAAAAAACTGGCTTAAATTAACAATATTATATTTTTAGATTGATATAAATTTATCTCATTTTACAAAAGATAGATGAAAATCAGCAGACCCTATATAAAGTGTTTTCACAATATTCCATAATCTGCTATAATAGACTCAATATCAAAATAATATACAACAAATATGAATCTCATTGAACTATCTCAAAAAGAAGAACGATTAACTTCTGGACACCGACTTTGTGCTGGTTGTGCAGAGCCAATCAATATCAAGCTAGTTTTAGCGGCCATTGAAGAACCGGTAGTCATCATCAATGCCACCAGTTGCTTGGAGGTGGCTACAACGATATATCCATATACCGCTTGGAAAACTCCCTGGATTCATAATGCTTTTGAAAATGCCTCTGCCACAGCCAGCGGAATTATTGAAACCTACAAGGTAATTTTGAAGAAGAAAGTGAAAGACCGACCAAAATGGGCAAAGAGTCTCCCAGATAATGTCAAATTTTTGGTTATTGGTGGCGATGGCGGAACCTATGATATTGGTCTGCAAAGCCTTTCGGGTGCACTCGAAAGAGGACATCAGTTCCTTTATGTTTGTTATGATAATGGGGCATATATGAACACAGGTAATCAAAGATCTGGAGCAACTCCTCGAGGCTCCAGCACCACGACTTCTCCAGCTGGAAAAGTTCAGCAGGGAAAAAATGAATTTCGCAAAGATTTGACTGCCATTATCGAAGGACATCACATTGACTATGTCGCGCAAAGTTCAATTTCCAATTTTGTAGACCTTACTCGAAAAGTGAAAAAAGCCATGGAAGTTAAAGGACCATCGTTCATAAATTTGATTAGTCCTTGTCAGCGAAGTTGGGGATTTGACCCATCGCTGACTGTGAAGATTGCCAACTTGGCAGTGCAAGCCAACTATTGGCCACTTTATGAAGTAGATCATGGCAAGTTTATTCTGAATTACACACCCAAAGAAAGAAAACCGATCACCGAATGGCTCAAATCCCAAAAAAGATTCAAACATCTTTTCCAGAAGGGGAACGAAGGACTCATTCAAGAGATTCAAGAACATATCGACAGTGAGTTTGCCAGAATACAGAAGAGGGCAGAAAGGGAAGATTAGTATTAAGTATTAAGAAAATATTGTTAAATTGCTAAATGGCTAAATTGTTATCCCCGAGGTCCAATAGTCCCCCCTGATAAGGGGGGTTGGGGGTTCGAAGTCTCACGAAAATAATTCACGCGAGGGTTCCATAGTCCTGAAAGGCTGTGGATTCCAGAATGCAAACTTTACGAAAATAATTTTCAATTATCAATTCACAATTTTTCCTCCTACGGCGGACCAGCCTATGGCTGGCAATATACAATTCTGTCATTCTGGACTTGATCCAGAATCTTCAAGATATTACGCATAGCCCTCCGATTTGTCCACCTGACCATCTCTTACGGTCCAACAATTTAACAATTTAGCCATTTAACAATGCTTTTAGTCATTTGTCTCACAAAACTATCTCTAACAGTTTGATTATTTGTTTTTTGGTTATTGCCAGCCCCGAAGGAGGATATCCTTGTATCTTGTTTAAGGTTACACGCTAAACGCTACACGTTACACATCGTCCATCAATTTAACAATTTAACAATTTAACAATTTGTCTTCTCTCTTGAGGCTTCTTTGTCTTCCTCTATACAAAACACAATTTATATATTATAATGGTTTTATTAGACTCACTGAATAATTAATTCCTACTGCAATCCTTATATTTTGGTCAAATTCCACAAAAATCTTTTCAGCTTAGCTTTGGCTAAACCTCAAATATTATTTGAAAAATTTGCCTCAAAATATAAGAATTTCGTTAAGAAACTAATTGTTCAGTGAGTCTATTGTAGACATATTAAATTGCTTAAAAAACAGAATTTTTATGAAGAAAAAAATCAACCCAAAAGTTAACACCAAAAAAGCGTTAAAAAACGAACTGTTTAAGAATGTTCTGACAGTTATTTTGCTATTTATCCTCTTGGCAAGTCTTTTTTCATTTATGGATACTTCAGAAAAAAAGCCTGAGGAAATTTCGATGAGTCAGCTTGCTAGACAGGTTGACGAAGGTCAAGTTAAGGAAATCAGCGTTAAGGAAGATAAAATTGAGGTGACTCTCAATGATGAATCTTCTACAAAAGAAACTTTATTGAAAACTGGCATTTCGTCGCTGGAAGATGAGCTGATTAATGTTCACAAAATTGAAAAAGAAAAAGTCTATCAGGCTAATATTAGCACCAAGGGACGAACAGGAACGGAAACTTTTTTTCTCTCTTATGGACCAACCATTTTAACATTTCTTTTTCTGGGAATTTTGCTTTGGATTATGCTTGGAAAAGCACAGAAACAAAATGGACAAGCCATGTCTTTTGGAAAATCAACGGCCAAATTTATGAAACCAGGCGACAAGAAAACAACTTTCAAGGATGTGGCTGGAGTCAAAGAAGCCAAGGAGGAACTATTGGAGATTGTTGATTTTTTGAAAAATCCAAAGAAGTTTTTGGACCTAGGTGCCAGAATTCCTCGAGGTGTTTTGCTCCTCGGAGCTCCTGGAACGGGAAAAACATTGCTTGCAAAAGCGGTTGCTGGAGAAGCAGATGTACCATTTTTCAATATCTCAGGTTCAGAATTTGTGGAAATGTTTGTTGGAGTTGGAGCATCGAGAGTTCGCGACCTTTTCAAAAATGCTCAAAAGCATGCTCCGAGTATTTTGTTTATTGATGAAATTGATGCTGTTGGGAGACACAGGGGAGCAGGTCTTGGCGGCGGACACGATGAAAGAGAGCAAACACTCAATCAAATTTTGGTAGAAATGGATGGATTTAATACGGAAACAAATGTCATCGTAATGGCGGCCACCAACAGACCAGATGTTCTTGATCCTGCTCTTCTTCGTCCTGGACGATTTGACCGTCGAGTGACACTTGATTTGCCGGATATTAATGATCGAGAAGAAATTTTGCAAGTTCATGCAAAAAATAAGCCTTTGGACAAGAACGTCAATTTGCGTCGAATTGCTGAAAGAACTCCTGGGTTTTCGGGGGCTGAGTTATTCAATCTTCTCAATGAAGCAGCAATTTTGACTGCTCGAGAAAACAAGAAAATAATTGGTAATGAAGAAGTTTTGGAATCGATTGAAAAGGTGATGATGGGACCGGAGAAAAAAAGCAATCTTCTTTTGAAAAATGAAAAAAAAATTACGGCCTATCATGAAGCAGGTCACGCTTTGCTGGGACATATTTTGCCCAAAACAGATCCAATTCACAAAATCTCAATTGTTTCTCGAGGAAGAGCAGCGGGATATACTTTGAATTTGCCAGAGGAAGACCGGCATTTTCATTCAAAGTCAGAATTTTTGGATAATTTGGTGATGTTGATGGGCGGTTATACAGCAGAGCAAATTGTTTTCAACGACTTGACCACTGGTGCCAGCAATGATTTGATGAGAGCCAGCAGAATTGCCAGAGAGCTTGTCACAAAATATGGGATGAGTGATAAAATTGGACCAGTTGTTTTTGGTCAACATAGTGAAACGGTCTTTTTGGGCAAAGAAATTCATGAGCAAAGAAATTATAGCGAAAAAGTTGCAGCGGATATTGATGCAGAAGTTGACCGAATTATCAAAGAAGCTTCAGCTAAATCAATCGATTTAATCCAAAAGAATCGAGCCAAATTGGACAAGATTGCCAAAAAATTAATTGAGGTGGAAACAATTGAAAAAGATGCATTCATAGAGTTGATGAAATAGGATTTAATTGTCAAATTGTTAAATTGTTGACGATGTGTAACGTGTAACGTGCAGCGTGTAACCCTGTTGTCCCTCCCCAATCAGGGGAGGTGCAGCCTGTCCTGAGCGGAGCCGAATGGATGGGGTAAATTCCACTAGTGTAGAAAATACAGCTTCAACCCATTCCTACCCTCTCTAACTCCCCCTAAAAAGGGGAGGACTAACAACATCCTAACTCCTAACTGCTAACTCCTAAATCATTCGTCATTCGCCATTGGAAGCTCGTCATTGAATTTTACCCCCTCTAACTCCCCCTAAAAGGGGGAGAATAAAGGTGAATTGCTAAAGTATAAAAATGTCAGATTATGTAACCTTTCAGAAAAGATACAAGGATATCCTCCTTCGGCGGACCAGCCTAGGGCTGGCAAGATACAAATTACAAACAAATTCCAATAACCAAATCTCAATATCCAATAACAAAAAATAGTGCCTGTATGAAATTTATATAAATTATATAAAAATATGATTCAAAAAATCAATCGAAAGACATTAGTCATTTTTGCATTTGTTATTTTCTTTTTTGGCGGGATAAATTTTGTTAGTGCTACAGTTGATTGTGGACCTGATTTGGGAATTTTTTGTAATGTAATTTCCGTTGACTCTCTTTCTGGAGCAATTATGCTGGTCATCAAGTATTTGTTGACTATTGTTGGATTATTATCCTTACTGTTTTTGGTTATTGGTGGAATCAAATATATACTTTCTTCTGGCAATGAAGAAAAGATGAAATCAGCCAAAGACGCAACTTATTCGGCTGGACTCGGTTTGGCAATTGCCTTGATGGCTTATGGAATGTTGGAATTGATAAATAATATTTTGAGGGCATAGGAATATTTCAATTTTTCCTCTTGTCGTTGGCTCCAGTCTCCTGACTGGATCTTTTTATTTTCAATGATGTAAAATTGTGGTATAATTGAACCAAATCGATTAATATATTTTAATAAGAGTTATGAATATTCAAAACAAATTTTTCTCAATGATTTTCTTGAGTTTGTTTTTTGTTGCTTTGGGTTTGTTTGCACCAGTTGATGACGCTTTGAGTTCAAAATGTATGAACAAAGTTGACTGTGAAGATGGCAGTTGTTGTGCTTTGAGTGACCCAACCGCTGGGACTGGTGATAAGTGCACTTCTGCCGCGGGCTGTTATGCGGATCAGTCCAGACTCTATGATCTCTCTGTCTGCCTAATTCAACCGAAGACTCCTGTCGGAGTGGCATGTTCGCAAGACGGAAGTGATTATACCAACCCAGTGGGTGGTCTTCCTCCTGTTTATGCTCAAATTCCAGAGTGGTACTCACAATGTACTGAAAGTAAATGCGATTTTGATACGGCATCTCCTGATGGTGCGAAATGTCTCATCTCTGTCAAAGGAAAAGCTGGAAATGCTAATATGAATTTTTATGATGATGTGCAGAAAAATGCTTCTAGTTGGGATGCAAGCGAGAAAAAATGTATGTATTGCTTGGATAGCAAGATTGAAACTGCGGTGTGTGGTGATGAAGATGGAACTTATGTGCAGTGGAATGGGTCGGTGCTACAATGTCTTGGCGGAAGTCCAAACGGTCTTTGTGAATCAGGATGTAGTGGTACAAGTTCTCAATGTGATGAAAAATCACCTCTTGGGACTGTTGATATACCTGTTTCCCTTCCTGATATTCCAATTGCTGGCACTTGTGAGGGTTGTATTTTTACCCCTAGTACTACTGGTGGCTTAACTTTGACTGCGAGTGCTTCGCGTACTGATATTCAGGCAACAGAATTTTCCACGATTACTTTTACTGTGAAAGATGGCTCAGGGAATCCAGTTAATGGAGCAGTTGTTAATTCAATCAATATAGATCGAGTAGGACCAACACTTGACATTACTTCTTGCACAACTGTCAACGGGAAATGTGTAGTTGAATTTACTTCAATCGCTGGATCGGCAGGAACATATAAAATATCATCTGATAACGCAACTTTTGATGGCGACGAAACTCTGGGAGCCTTCGTCTCAATCTCAATCTCGTCTTGTACTGGTGGAGTGACTTCAGTGCCTGTAATTAGTGCTAGTAGTAGCGCAGTAACTTTTGGTGGTGCTGCTTATGGTTCAAAAAATATAATTTGTTTATATGATCCGAGTGATTCAAAAGTTGACAGTGTTCAAGTTGATATTGGTGGAATTGAGACAAAAACATATCCGCAAGGTGGCTTTGGCATTTGGACAGCGACATCTGAAAGTGGTACTTCGTGCCCGTCCTCTCCGGGTAATTGCCGAATGACTGATTCGGTGACGGATGATGGAAATAGTGGTGGATGTATTCCGTCTTGGAGCGGTTGGTCGGCAGCGACTTGCAGTGCAGGCTCTCAAAGTCAAACTCGATCTGATTCAAATAGTTGTTTTTCTGATGAAACAAGAACTGAAAGTTGTTGTGCAACTAGCGCTGATTGTGCGGGAAGCTCAACTGGTCCGATTTGCAACCCTGCTGGAAATGGAAAATGTGTTGCATGTATGACGAATGATGATTGTTTGGGGGATCTGGTTTGTAATGTGGGATCAAATGTTTGTGAACCTTGTAGCGGTGAGGGAGTTTCACCCGCCGCTCAATCAATGTGTTGTAAAGACCTTGACTACTATTGGGACAAAGATCAAGATGGAAACAAGGAATGCACCACAAGTTGTGATTCAAGCACGGGATACTTTTGCAATTCTGTCAGGAACACAGTTGATGGCATTGTTCAATCTGGAGAATCTATGATTCGGGCTGTTCTTGGGATAGTTGGATCGTTGACGTTGCTGTTAATGATAATTTCGGGTACAATGTATATAACAGCGGTTGGCAATGAGGAAAAAATTGTTCTGTCAAAAAAAATTCTGACAGGAGCCGCAATTGGCCTCGGAATTGTTCTTCTTTCCTTTTCACTTTTGCAGGCAATTATTGTGATGATGTGATATTTTTTAGTATCAAATATTAGTATTAAGTAGCTAGTATTAAGAATTAAGGAAATGTTAAATTGTTAAATGGCTAAATTGTTAAATCCCATCCGTAGGGATGGTTTGCCAGCCCTAGGCTGGTCCGCCTCAGGAGGGAAACCATCCTTTATAGGGGTTGGGGTGGTTGTGATGTTAGTATAAAGTAGATAGTATTAAGCCTCTGCGGGAACTGGTTTGTAACCAGTTTCATAATGTTTCTTAGTCTCACAAGCCGTGATTATAAAATTATACTGATAATAACGAATAGTCGAAACTTTGAAACCTAGGAAACCGATTGCAAATCAGTTCCCGCGACGAAGCAATCTTAGTGTTGGCTCAAGTCTCCTGACTGGAGCCTATGTGCAATTTCACAACGAACTTCCGATTCACAAAAGGCTCCACACTGGAGTATGGAGCCAACGATTGCGAAGCATGGAGCCATCGATTGTGGAGCATTGAGCCAACAATTGCGGAGCAAGGATTGTCCTTATGATGCGATGAAAAAACTAATTAATTCAGTAACAAATATGAATTTCAAAACAAAATTTTTCTCAATGTTTTTGGTGAGTTTGGTTTTTGGAATATTCTTGAATGCATCATTAATTGATAACGCACAAGCATATACTTATAGCGGTGCCGCAAGAATATCGTGCAATGATAATAGTATGACAGGGTGTAGTCTTCTTTGTGGTGGTTGTGGATGTTACTATACCGATAATTATATTTTTGGTTCAGGAAATATTTCAGATAAGGGGGCTTGTACTGTAAGAAAAACTGTAGCGTTGCCCGTACCAGATGAATGTCATCCAATCGCAATTTTTGATTCAAGTTGCTCGAGTACTGAATCGATGTGTAAAGAAGACATGTGTCCGAATGATGCTTCACTTCTAGACGGCGCAAAATGTACCGTTGCACTTGGAAAATCGATAAAAAATCCATTTGGTGCTGGTGCTGTTGTTGATTTTTCTCATACAGTAATTCAGGGTCGCTGGGATGCTTCTGAGAAGCAATGCGTTGAATGCTCTGGAGATAAGCAAGCTCGAATCTGTGCTACTACGACTGCAATCTCAATAGTAGATTCTTCTCGAACATGTATAGTGGGCATGACTGCTGGCGCTACATTTGAAAAAGGGTGTCAAACTTTAGTAAGTGCTGCTTGTGATGATAAATCTGAAGGCGAGGCCTGTAGTCCTTCAGATCCTGTTGGCGGTGGATTTTGCGATTCAACCGGCCAATGTGTTGGTGCAGCAGTGTTGACAATGATTGCAACAACATCTGATTCAACATTAGCCCCTAGCGGCATAGCGAATATTACTTTTACAGTAAAATTAAATGGTTCTGTAATAGAGGGAGTGGCTGTTACTGGGATATCTTCTACTGGAGGTGGAAGTATTGCGAGTGATTGTACAAATCTTACTGACGCGAATGGAACATGTACAGAACAATATACAGCACCTACACCTCCTATAGCTCCTAACCCTGTCACTATTACAGCGAGTACTGCATCATTAGCACCAAATACATCAAGTAGTTCAGCTTCGGTTAACATTGCTATTAATGGTTGTGGATCTCTGGTAGATATAAGCTGTGCAACTAATGATGACTGTTTAACCGACACGCTGTTTAATCAATGTACTGGAAGTTCAAAGTGGTATACGCACAATGTATGTGATACTGCCGCTGGAATATGTAAACCTAAATTTGAAGCAAGTTGTTCCTGCAACGCAGATTGTGATGCCTGCTTAGCATGTAATCCAGGAGACTGTGTTGGACCTCAATGGTGTGATGGAAGCTTTGCTCCAGCTGTTCTGCGAGATTGTGATGGTAGCTCTGGCGAGCCAGGATGTTGTCCTGATGCTGGACCTCCATCACCTCCACCTCCACCTCCATGTACAAGTAACTACGTAAGGACTAAAACTGGCCCATGTAGTGGTGTACCTGGAGCAATGATGATTAATATTGAGGTTGATGATACTGGTTCATGCAATAATCCAACGACTTATGAAGATTATTCTTGTTGTGTCACTAATGCAGATTGTATTGGGACCGATGCCTGTGATCCTTCCACTGGAGCTTACGGCACTTGTGTCCCATGTTCTGGTGAAGGAGAGACTGCGACTAGTGCAGGTTTGTGTTGTGAAGGATTAGATTGGATGGAAGAAGGAGGAGTCATGATTTGCAGTTCGAAATGTGACCCAAAGAGGTCGTTTTTTTGCAATCCGCTCAGAAAAACAGTTGAGACTTTGATTCAGGGTTCGGAGAAAATTATGAGTTATATTTTGGGAATAATTGGTTCAGTGGCATTACTTTTGATTATTGTGTCAGGAACAATGTACATAACTTCGACTGGAAATGATGAGAAAATCGCCTCGTCGAAAAAAATTCTCACAGGAGCGGTGATTGGACTTGGAATTTCACTGCTTGCCTATTCTTTGCTGGAAGCTGTCATTTCGATAATATAATATTTCGACCAGTTTCTACCCCCTCTAACTCCCCCAAAAAAGGGGAAGACAAAAGGTGGTGGTCCCTCCCCAATTAGGGGAGGCTAGGTGGAGTAAAGTTTAGACTCAACCAACATTATTCACCCCTGTTCTACCCCCTCTAACTCCCCCCTAAAAGGGGAGGACCAATTTTTTGAGAAAAAGAAAGAAAATTGTAAATTCTAATTTTAAATAAATTACAATGAAGAATATTATCAAGGCATTTTTAATTTTGTTTATAATTATTTCAGTGATAGCTCCATCTATGGGAAATGTTACGGAGGTTGATGCAGCAATTGGCGTTCCAACTCCTGCTGCCAATGATGGTTGCCTTCCTGATACGAATGATCCAGATTGTGATCCTAATTGTGTGGTTGATGGTTCTGCGGGACTGATACCTTGTGGGAGAAATTGTGATGATAGGGACACCACTTATACAAACGAGTCTGATGATTGTACACTTTGTCATGGAATGTTGATGGGGCAGTTGATTATAGAATTTATGGTAAAAATTGCCGGCATTGCAGCTATGATTGCCATTGCGATTGGAGGATTCTTATATATGTTTGCAATCGGAAATCAAGGAACGCTAGATATGGCAAAATCAATGATTAAAAATGTGTTGATTGGTTTCATTTTGGTTTTTGTTGCTTGGATATTAGTTGATACAATACTGACGACCTTTGGCTATATTGATCCACTCGATGGGACGATTGGTTGGTCTATTATGAATTGCTGATTTATTTAAACTGTTAAATTGCTAAATTGTTAAATTGTTGTATAGAGTGTAGCGCGTAGCGTGCAGCGTGTAACCTGTTGTCCCTCCCCTTTTAGGGGAGGCTAGGTGGGGTAAAAATAATAACAAATGACTAAATTTCCAATGACATATATTTACCTGCGGGAACTGGTTTGATAGCCAGCTTTCAAAATGTTTTTTAGTCTCACAAACCGTGATTATAAAATTATACCGATAATAACGAATAGTCGAAACTTTGAAACCCGCTCCCGCACGAAATAATGATAATCCGACCATTTCCCCACAGTTTGATTATTGATTATTGGAATTTGAGTTTTGTTTGTGATTTGTATCTTGCCAGCCCTAGGCTGGTCCGCCGAAGGAGGATATCCTTGTATCTTTTCCCGCTAGGGCTGTGGATTTCAGAATATATTCTAAAAAACAAGATGCAAGAAACAATAACCAATAACCAAACAATAACCAATAACCAATTTCCAAATCTGTCATTCCGACCGTAGTGGAACGGAGCGGAGGAATCGCTCTTTATCTCACATAGTTTAATATAAAGTTTTGTGCAACAAAGAGGGATCTCTCGACTCCTATCGTCGCTCGGGATGACAAATAACAACAGAGCAGAAACAGAATGGTTCAAGTCAGAGACATCGAACCAACAATTTGACAATTTAGCAATCCAACATTTAACATCAAAAAACCATCTTTTTGGGAGTTCAGGTTTTAACCTGTAAAATCGTGTTTTGCACAACTAGCTTACACCCTGAAGAGCCTGCCCTGAGCGATAGTCGAATAGGGTGAACTCCATAAACAATAATCGATATTTCAAAACAAAAGGAACAGGTTACAAACCCGCTCCCGCAATAAAAAAATTACAAAAATTTAAAAATTCTTAAATCATTATTCTAAAGCATTCAATAAATAACAAACAAAAGAAATGAAGATGCAGATAAAATTTTTCTTGATGCTTCTAGTCATAGTAATTCTAGCGGGCGTTTTTTTTGATGTAAAATCTTCAAAAGCAGCAGCTACGGAATGGAACTTTTTGGAAATTGTTCTAGATACTGATTTCGGGGGTGCTTATGGCGATTCTTATCTCGAGCAATTTCATGGTTTCGACTTTGGAAAAAGTCCAACTCATACTGACAGTGGTGGTACATCGTGGTATAATAAATGGGAAGAGATATTAAATTTGCCAAGTTCTCCAACGCCTGAGCCGGGATTCAATTGTGGTATATGGATAATTGAAGATGATTCACCAAGTGACAAAACTGGCATTTTGTGGGCGAAGAAAAAAACAAAACTTTCAGTCTGGGGATCAAGTTTATTGTCAGATCTTGGTACTATAAATGTTAATTGGAAGTGGTGTGATTGCGATAAAAGTAGCACGGCGGGGGATTGTACGATAAATAAAAGTGGAGCAGCTCTTTTGTCTTGCAGTGTCGCAGGAGCAAATAAAGTTGTGGAGTTCAGTTATGGAAATATGGATGAAACAATGTCAGGCGGAAGCTATGACAGCACCTTAGCAGTTGGTGGGACAAATAATAGATATAAGCCTGACCATGACATTTTGTGTGTTGATACGAATAAATGGTCTGTTTGCGATGATGAAAATGCTTGTGCATTGGTTGACACAACGAGCTATTCTTGTAGTGATATTGGTGTTTGGGCAGAGTGTACTGGAACATGTACAGGAGGTACTTGTGATGATGCAGAGGTAACTTGTTTTACTGATGGCACAAAGACGATAGATGAGCAATGTGATGGTACGGACTTTGGTATAGCTACTTGTGTTGGTTTTGGTTTTGATTCAGGAGATTTAATATGTGATGATTGTGTGATTGACACGAGTGACTGCGTTGGAGAACCAACATGCATATCAACTGGTCCGGAAATTTGTGGAGATGGAATTGATAACGATTGTCTAAATGGACAGGACTGTGAGGATCCAGTATGTGAAAGCACTGATTGTGATTCTGGTGATGTTTGTCAAGTTGGAAAATGCATAATAGATGATCTTGGAATCGGAGTTTGCGCTCCTGTTCTCAACATTTGTGGTGGTCTTGTTCCTTGTGGAAGAGAAGCTGATAATCCAGCAACTACATGGGATGATTCGGAACCGTGTGAGGTTTGTCATGGTGCTTTGCTTTTGAATCAAGGAACAGATTTTTTGCTCCAGCTTGCGAGCATCGTGGCGATTTTGGGATTTGTGGTTGTTGGATTTTTGTTTGTGATTTCCTCTGGAAACCCAGAAATGAAAACACTTGCCAAAAATTCTTTGAAGTGGATTATCATCGGATATTTGATATTGTTTTTGTCCTGGATGTTCGTTGACTTTATTCTCAGTGCCTGGGGTTTTCTCGATCCGATGGGAGGAGAGTGGAGTGTTATTTGTGATTAAATTATATAAATTGTTAAATTGTTAGAATGTGTAACGTATAACGTGTAGCGTGTAACTATTCTTAGGAAAGATACAAGGATATCCTCCTCCCTAGGCAGGCTGTCTAAAAACTCCAAAATACATGGAATTTATCCTTTAGGATTTCATAATTTCGGCTAAGATAAGCGACGCTTCTTGAAACCCTGAAGGGTAAATTCCACTTTTTAGACAGCCTGTAGGCGGACACGGCGCCGCAGGAGGATATCTTGTATCTTTTCCAAAAAAGGACAGTCCTTCTGCTAATAAACCCAACAGAAACCTAAAAATATGATAAAGCGATATTATAAATACAAAGCCTCAAGGGACTGTCCTTCTAAAACACGCCACACATTGTCCAACAATCCAACCATTTAACAATTTAATCAAACTCTTAATCAAATCCTGTTAATCAAATCCTGTTAATCAAATCCTGTTAATCAAATCCTGTTAATCAAATCCTTGACCGAATGGTTTTTTTTTATTAGAATTACAATGTTATGAAAAAGGGGCCATTAGCTCAGTTGGTCAGAGCGCGATCCTTATAAGGTCGAAGTCCTTGGTTCAAGTCCAAGATGGCCCACTTCTTATAATAAAAAAATAGCCTCAAGGCTATTTTTTTATTAGCTGAATATTCTGGAATTATTGAAGTGCTTTGATTTTTCTACCGGCACTTTCGATAATGTCATTAGTGGTTATTTCTTTATCGACTAATTCCTTGGCGAGATCTTTTGATGTCAAATGGTCGATTAGTTCGACTAGAATAATATCACTGTTTTCACTATCTGGATGCTCCCATCCTTTTGCTGTGAGAACCTGACCTGCAAAGATACTTCTTATTCCGTTAGTTTGGTTGAATTGTTCTCTGGCAAGCTTCAGATTGGCAGCCGGTCTGTTTGTATTATCTAAATATATTTTCGCATTTACTTCTTGCGTTGCGAACTTTATGAACTCCCATGCTAGTGCACGACAATCTACTTTTACTTTTGAGTCACAGGGAGCTATCGCTGGAACGACAGGAGACCAATAGTTGGCATAATTAACTTTGTGATTTTCGTCGAGCTGTGGAATTGGTGCAATTCTGTAGTTTAGCTCTCCTTGAGTTTTTTCATCTATATTTTCAATCGCATATGAATAGTTTATCATCATAGCAGCCTTGTTCTGTACAAAGGCATCAATGGAATACATCCAGTCTTCGTTCCAAGTATAAAATCTTTTTGCTGGATCAGTAAAACTTGTATAAAAATTTATAGCATCTTTACTTTCTTGGTTTCGGAAAGAAAGAGTTTCCTCATCTGTGTTTATATTATTTTGCATAGCCAAAAGAATAATAATATCTTGGCTACGATTCACATTCCATCCTCCTCCAAAAGTGGCTCCGGCTATTTCTATTTCTTTTTCGGATACATTCTTTTGAGGGCTCGCTGGTAAAGTTGTATTTGTTTCTTTTTTGAAACGACTGAGATTCTCGACATAATTTTTGAATTCATCCCAGTCTTTTGGAGGTTCGATATAACCTGCCTGTAGCAGCATATCTTCATTATAAAAGAGTGCCAGAGTATCAACGTATAAAGGCAGAGAATATATCTTCCCATCTGTGGTTGTAAAATCTTCAGCGGTTACCTTCGCAAATGTATTTTTGAATTGAGTTAAACTCATCATTTCCTTTGGGGCAGGCAGGATGTCATCTTCATATTTTGGTAACCAAGAATTAAACAACATAAAAATATTAGGTCCCTTGCTTTTGTATTGTAAATCTTTTATAGCATCTTCATAATCACCATTCACAACTTCATATTTTATTGACACATCTAAAAAGCCATTTGATTCTAGTTTTTTGTAGGCATTAAACTTTTCAAATATTTCGCTCCAGTCTTTCGTGCTGTCCCAAGGTCCCATAAAACTAAGAGACACTTTTGGCTGGTTTGCTTTTTTTACTTTTCCACCAGGGCATTTTTCCAGAGGTGGGCAGCCAATTGCAAACCAAAGAACAGCAAAAAGAAATATTAAAATTATTGCGATAAAAGTTATTTTCGGTTTTGTCATTTTTGTATAATTAAAATTTATTTGAATATCAGCCCATAGTGAAGATTTCCAGCATCAATTGTTCCAATGGATATCAGCCCATTTTTAATGGTTAGTTTTTTGACATCAGATTCACTTAAACAATGTTCAAATTTTGGTCCCATAGAAATCATATTCGGAATCCAATCAATAATCACAATTCGGCCATTATTTTTCAAGATTCGCTTCGCCTCTTTGAATATGGCATCATGATCGTTCGTTTGAAACAGTATATTTGCTAAGATGACAAAATCGACAGATTCTTCTTTTATTTTTGAATTTTTATCTGCTTCTACGTTAGCTCTAATAGTTTCTATATTTAATAGTCCGTATAATTTTGCTTTACTTGAAACAGATTCAAGGGCACTACTGAGAACATCAATTGCATAAACCTTACCACTGTTCGTGACAATCTTGGCAATTGGAATTGTGAAATAGCCAGCTCCGCACCCAAAATCTGCCACGGTCATACCGCTTTTTAGATTTAATTCTGCCAGAATGCTATCTACATTAATCAATCCTCCACTTCCAACTTTATTAATGAAGCCGAAGTTTTTTTGATTATTAGACATAATTTTTGTTTTTAGTTTTTTTATAAGCAAGAGTGATTTCTTATAGGAATGGGTTTGTATTAAGCAGTTTGTATTAAGTACTAAGTGTTTGCGGGAGCGGGAAAATACGTATCATTGAAAATTGAAAATTATTTTTACATAGTCTGCTTTGGAAGGAAAGTTCTTTGGGGCGAAGAATGATATGTCATCGTTATTTATATTTTTTACTTTCTATTTGATAAATCCGCAGAAGGACTGTTCTTTTTTGTTGCATTCTGCTTCAAAATGGTAGAGACGCCGATTTATCGCGTCTCAAATCGTTTTAATTTCAATCCATATTCATCCCACATTCAAATCGCTACATTTTGATAATACAATTTTATCAAATCCGTAGAGACGCCGATTCATCGCGTCTCAAATCGTTTTAACTCCATCTCGCATTCAAGTCGTGATGAATCGCGACTTTCCGATTTTTAGAACTGTCTAGACAATAGCAACAGATGAAATTTTGTCTTCAGGCTTCATTTTCATAATTCTTACTCCTTGGGTAGCACGGCCCGATTTGGCAATTTTTGAAAATGGTGTTCGGATAACTTGTCCTTTTTGAGAAATAATCAACAAATCTTTTCCAAGCTGTGTTTCGCTGATGACCATTGAACTGACGAGTGACCCTGTTTTAGCATTCACAATAGCTGCTTTCGTTCCACTTCCCCCACGGTTTTGAGTCTTATATAACCCAAGTTCGCTTAATTTTCCGAATCCTTTTTCTGATATAGTGAATATGAATAATTTTTCATCTTTGGAATCAGAAACGATGTCCATACTAGTTACAAAACTATTGCTTTTGAGTTTGATAGCATGCACTCCTGAAGCACTTCTTCCCATCGCTCTAATATCTTTTTCTTTAAACTTAATTCCTTGTCCACCTGATGAAGCGATGACAACTTCGTTGTTTCCGTTGCTTGGTTTGACCCAGCCGAGTTCGTCACCTTTTTTGAGTGTAATTGCAATCAGGCCTGATCGGCGAACATTGGCAAATTCGGCGATGTCTGTTTTCTTTATTATACCATTTTTCGTCGCCATTACAAGGAACTTTATATTTTCTTTTTTGCTTATTGAAATGACAGTTGTGACAATTTCATCTGGAGATAGTTGCAGAAAATTAACTAGAGCTTGACCTTTGCTCGTGCGGGCACTTTCTGGAATTTCATAGGTTTTTGTTTGAAAAACACGACCAAAATTAGTGAAGAATAAAAGATTATTATGAGTATTTGTGATGAAGAAATGTTCAACAATATCTTCTTCTTTCATTGCCGCTCCGATAACCCCTTTGCCTCCTCGATGTTGAACATGGTAGGTCTGGGAGTCCATTCTTTTGATGTAACCCTCTTTTGTCAGCGTGACAATAACATCTTCGTCGGGAACCAAGTCTTCTTCTGAAATTTCGTCGATGGCGTTTCTATATATTTTTGTTCTTCTGTCTTCTCCATACTTATTGGCTGCTTCACTGAGTTCATCCTTGATGATTTCTCTGATTTTTGCTTTACTTTTCAGAATAGCTTCCAGATCCTTGATAATTATTCTTTTCTCCTCAAGTTCATCCTTGATTTTCTTGATTTCCAAACCAGCCAGAGCTTGAAGTCTCATTTCCAAAATGGCAGAGGCTTGACGATCGCTGAGCTTGAATTTTTTCATTAAGTCGGTATGAGCAACTTCCTTGGTTGGAGCTTGCTTGATTGTCTTGATAACAGCATCAATATTATCCAAAGCGATATTCAATCCCTCCAAGATATGTGCTCTTTCTTTTGCTTTGTCCAGTTCGAAGCGAGTTCTCCTTTCGATAACTTGTTCTCGATGAGCGATGAAATATTCAAGAATCATTTTTAGATTCAAGACTCTGGGTTGGATACCGTCAACAAGGGCAAGCATATTAAAGTGATAGGCTTTTTGAAGATCTGTTAATTTATATAGCTTATTCAACACTTTTTTGGGGTAAGCGTCATTTTTCAAATCAATCACAACCCTGACTCCATCTCGATCTGACTCATCGCGAATATCTCGAATTCCTTCAATCTTTTTTGTTTTGACGAGTTCAGCCATCTTTTCAATCAGGTTGGATTTATTTGTTTGATAAATCATCTCGGTTGCAATGATTTGAAATTTCCCCTTATTGTTTTCCACAATTTCAACTTTGGCGCGAATGTTAATTCTTCCTCGGCCAGTTGAATAGGCGTTGAAAAGGTCCTTATGTCCATAGATAATGCCACCGGTTGGGAAATCTGGTCCTTTGACAGATTTCATGAGGTCTTCAATGGTTGCATCTGGGTTATCGATTAAGGTGTTGGTTGCTCCGATTAGTTCATTGAGATTATGAGGAGGGATGTTTGTGGCCATACCAACTGCGATTCCCATCACGCCGTTGAGAAGTAGCTGTGGAATTTTTGCTGGAAGAACAGTTGGTTCTTTGTGGCTCTTGTCATAATTGTCAACAAAATCAACTGTTTTTTTGTCGATATCAGAAAGCAATTCATCTGCGATTGGTTTTAGTTTACATTCAGTATATCTCATGGCAGCAGCGCTATCTCCGTCCATGGAGCCAAAATTTCCTTGTCCATTCACAAGAGGATATCTCATGGAAAAGTCTTGGGCCATTCTTACCAAAGATTCATAAACAGCTGTATCTCCATGTGGATGATATTTACCGAGAACTTCTCCCACAACTGTGGCAGATTTTTTGAATTTTGCCGTAGATTTCAATCCGACACTGTTCATAGCATATAGGATTCTTCGATGGACAGGCTTCAAACCATCGCGAACGTCAGGTAGTGCTCGTGAGACAATGACACTCATCGCATAATCAAGATAACACTCTTGCATTTCGTCGACGATAGGCTTGTCATCAATCTTTCCTCGAGTATCTCTGATAACTTCTGTCTTTTTTATTTCTTCTTTCTTCATATGTAATTTATTTAGTTTAGGTTAATGAAATATTGTTAAAGCGATAAAAAAATTATTAAATGGCTAAATTGTTAAATTGTTATTATATATTAGGTGAAATCTTTTTCAAAAAGAAACAATAACCAAGGCACAAGATACAAACAAATCACAATATTCAATCAATTTTCAATAACATAATTTGTCATTCTGGATTTAGTTCAGAATCTTTCATAGATAACACACAGCCCTCTGATTTGTCTACCATACTATCGTCCATATTGTGAACATTGATATTTGTGTAGTGGAGTTTGTTTGTGATTTGCATCTTTTCACAATCACAGTTTTTACATCTTGAAATTTACCTAGTGCTATAACAAGTTATAACTATATAATCCTCATTCTATTTCTCTAAATTATAATAATAGAGGATGTCGCCATTCTGAGCATCGATATAATAATAACGATTATAGAAAGGCTCGGAAATTATATTTATTTTCCATGCTAAATGGTATACTAACGGATTTTTGATAATATTTTTATAAATTACTAGGGTAGAATTTTCGAATTCTAACTGGTCGAGGCTTAGTTCCGTGGTTATCAGTTTGTGAGCTTCGTCTAGTTGAACTTTTGGAATAGTATCAATTTCTATATTTTTATCATAAGTCGAAATGAAATTTATAACTTCTTCGGCTGTATCGTTTATAATCAAAGACATTTGATTATCATCGACCAAAATTCCTTGATAAGATTGTTGATAGGCGACGTTCCAATTATCGGCTATTTTTTCAATTCGGAGGAGAGCGAGATTTTCCAAACTAAGATTGTCGATATTTTCAAGAAGATATTTTTTCGCAATCTCTTCAATCCCGATTTTTCTCTGTTCATTTGTTAATTCGTTTTTGAGACTATCGAAATTTTCGCTTATTTCATTAATACCACTTAGTTCTTCTTTGATATCTGGAAAAGAGGAGATTGATATATTTTTAATTTCATGGCTAGTTGATTGATAGCTATTCTTTAAAGTAAAAAACCAGATACCAACTACAAAAAGCATGCAAAAACCTGAAAAAAACCAGATAATTTTTGTTTTATCCTCCTCTGATCTTTCTCGATTGTGTTCTTTCTCCGTAGCCGTATTCTTTTTCATGACCATACTTAAGAAATTTTCATAATTATAACTGTCTCTTCGTCTTGAGGCAAATCTTTCTTTTTGATGTTAAGCTTATCAACGGCATCATTAGATGAAATTCCATGTTCTTTCGAAAAATTGCTTATATCGTCAAGTTTTAATAAATCACCTTTTATTCCAGGAATTTTATAGTGCATCGGTATAATGATTCGAGGTTCAATTTGGCTAATAATATTGCTGGCTTCTTTCCAACCTAATGTAAAGACTCCTCCAATTGGGATAAAGAGGATATCAACTTGACCAATTTTTTCAATCTGTTTATCTTGAAGGCTTTTCTGACCAAGGTCTCCGAGGTGGCAAATATTTATATCTTCCATCTCAATCACAAATATAATATTTGATCCTCTTTCTTTGCCATTTTCGTTGTCGTGATATGATTCAATTCCTCTTATAGATACTTTTTTGATTTCATACTCTCCGGCACTGTCAATCAAGAAGGGATTACCTTTGAGAGTCGTGAAATTATTATGATCGTAATGGTCATGACTAACTGTGACAATGTCCGCAGTTCCGAAAGGAGGCTTCAATCCAATTTTTTTGTCGAATGGGTCAGTAATCAAAATAATATCTTTGCTTTGCAACTTAAAACAGCTGTGACCATACCAAGTTATATTCATATAATTATATTTTAGCTATGTGTTAATTAATTTATCCTCAAATTACACTAAAAGCTTAACACGGAATCGGCTTTTTGACAACACATTAATATTATGATTTTAAACTAGATTTAAACTAGACCCCTTGACAAATGTTTATTTTTTGGTAGAATAATCGGAACAAACTAGTCATTAAGAGTGGCTTATGTTAGGCAATATTTGACTTAACTCTAAAAGGGCTTAGTATTTGTTAAATAATTTAATCAATAATTTATGTTTATGAGAAAAGAAACAAAGAAGATTTTGATTGCTATTCTGATAGTTTTTCAATTGGTTGGAAGCTTTATTTTTATAGAAAAAAAAGTTCAGGCAGATCCTGCTCTCAATCAGACTGCTGGAAGTTGGAGTGATACATTCTTAGATGACAGTCCAACTAACTCTGTCCAAGATGGAGTCGGCTCGTCAACTGAAATTGAATTTGCTAGTGGTGATGCTAGTCTTTCGGCTTGGCGAGATCAGCAGTCAAACAGTATTGCGATTGATTCAGCTAAGAACACTTATATTGCTGGATACCAAAACAATGTCGCTGGCAATAAAGATATACTCGTTAGAAAATATGATTCCAATGGTGTTGAGCTTTGGACTAATCTTTATGATGGAGGGGTAGCTGGCATTGATGTTGCCACTGGCATCGCTGTTGATTCTGCTGGAAATGTGGTCGTTTCGGGTCGAAGTGACAATGGAACAGATTTTGATTTTATTGTGTTGAAATATAATTCAAACGGAGAGCCACTCTGGAGTGGCAAGTCTGGTTTCGGTGGTATTGCTGTTTTGTACGATAGTGGAGATCTTGATCGTGCCGAGGCTATTGCCATTGATTCTGCTGACAATATTATTGTATCTGGTTATATAATAGCTGGGACAAATGAAAATTATTACACAATTAAATATGATTCAAATGGGACAGAAATTTGGAGTAAAGTTTATGATAATACTGCCATCGTAGATGGCTCTGATGTATCAACTTCTGTGGCAATTGACACTTTGGACAATGTAATTGTTTCTGGTTTTTCTGAAAATAGTATAAGTACTCATAAAAAAGATTTTTATACAATCAAATATAATTCTTCTGGAGCAGTCCTTTGGGAAAAAAGGTATAATGATATTGGATTTCGTAACGAAGCTTTTGGATTGGCAATTGACTCTCTGAACAATGTCGTCGTCGTCGGTCGTACTGATGTGAGCGGTAATTCTGATTTTCGTACAATCAAATATAATTCAGTTGATGGAACCATTGCATGGAATAAAACTTATAATTCTGGATCAAGTGCCAATGATGTTGCTCGTAGCGTAGCAATTGATAGTAATGGCAATATTTTTGTAGCAGGTCAAATTGGAGGAAATACTGATTGGAATTTTGGAATTTTGAAATATAATTCCAGTGGTGTCAAAGTTTGGAATACCTATTCAGATAGCGGTTATACTCCAGATGTTGCTAAATCTGTGGCGATTGATAGTAGTAATGATATTTGGATAACTGGATTTTTTCAAAATTCTTTATATTCTGTTTCTGATATTTTCACGATGAAATATAAGGAGAACCTAAATCCGGAATTTCAACTTAATCGTCAAAAAACAGGAACAGTTGTTTCTTCTGAAATTGCTCCTACTGGAATTATTTTGTGGAATCAATTTTCTTGGAATGACACAATTTCTGCTCCGCTTTTGGCAAGTATAAATTATACCATTGAGGTCTATGACAATGTTGCATCTCTTTGGAAAACACCTTTGCTTCTTGATGCTTCAGGTAATGGAAACGGCTCATTTGCGGATTCACCGGTGGATCTTTCCGTGCTCAGTTCTCCTGCTTATCTAAATTATACGAAAATAAGAATTAGATCTGATCTTGCTTCAACTAATCCAACTGTCAATCCCGTGCTTTCTCAGTGGCAGGTCACTTGGGCTCCTGATACGATTGCTCCAGATGCAATTTCTGATTTGGCAGTTTCTGTTCCAACAACCAGTTCTTTGGTTTTAACTTGGACTGCTCCTGGAAATAGTGGAACGATTGGTACAGCGACAAGTTATGATATTCGATATTCGACAAGTTCAATTGATGATTCAAATTGGGACAGTGCTACTCTCGTAAGTGGAGAACCAGTCCCGCAGATTTTTGGTACAAATCAAACAATGACAGTCTCGTCTTTGTCTTCAGGAACGACTTACTATTTTGCAATGAAAACTAGCGATGAAGCACTTAATATTTCATCATTGTCAAATGTTGCAAGTGGCAGTACTTCTGCAAGTGGTTCATCGGGCGGTGGCGGATCAGTGTTTATCCCTTCTTGTAATGCAGAGAATATGTCTATTGTAATTAATGAGGGTACCTCGACCACTAGTGAACCTGCTGTTAATCTAGCTTTACATGCCGAGAAGGCTATACAAATGGTAATCTCAAATAATTCTGATTTTTCTGGTCGAATTTGGGAAAAATTTTCCAGTTCAAAAGCTTGGACGTTAACTGCGGGGGAAGGAGCGAAAACCGTTTACGCGAAATTTAAAGGTAACTCTGGAGCTGATTGTTCGACAATATCAGATAGTATCACGTTTCTGACTTCAAAGGTTTATACTTTTACTTATCCAGACGGTACAACTATTAAAGCACCAGAAAGTCCAAAAGTATTCATAACAAAAGCACAAGAGAAAAAATGGATTCCAGTTCCAGAAATTTTTGAAGCTATGGGTTATAAGTGGGGCAGCATTACAATGATTACTCAAGTAACCATGGATAAAATTCCTTATTATGAAGACACCTTGATCAGAACAATTGATGATTATAAAATATATTTAGTTGTCAATGGCATCCGTCGTCATATTCTTAACCCAGGAATCTTCATAAATTATGGGTTTGAATGGGTTGATGTAAAAAATGTAGAACCAGAGATAACAGAGCAATATCGACTAGCACATTTGATAAGAGTGTCTTATGAAAGAGATGTATATTTTCTTGCACCTAATGGTGTTAAAAAATTGATTCTAACTCCTGAAATATTTTCGTCGTATAAGAGCAATAAATGGGAAGATATTCAAATAATTTCTCAAAAAGAAATGGACTCATATTCAGAAAGCAATATTATACGATATGAAGGTATTCTTTATTTGGTTGAGGGGGAATATATAAGGATGATTCCTTCGAAAGAAGTTTTTGAAAAGTATAAGCTAGACGCAGGACTAATTATAGATGTCAGTAAAATGGATTTTGATTGGCGTAAAAGAGGTGAAGATTTGAAGTAATATTATATAAAATATAACAGACTTGTTGCGTAATTAGTTGTGCAACAAGTCTGACAAACTGGTGATGTGAAAAGCGACAGCTTGATAATTTGTCGGTTTTTACCTCATCAGACAATTTGAGGTATAAATTGTTCTTTGACAATTTAGTTTTGGTAAGGTAGAAACTGACCATTTTTTTGTTTTGTCAAAAAAGTCAGTTTCTGTCTTATCAAACAAATATAGCAGACACAGGAGAAGAAAACATGAGTAATAATAAGAAAGAAAGAAATGAAAGAAACAGAAAAATCGCAATATTAATAATTGCTCTTTTCTCGTTTTTGTTTATATCGTTCGTTGTAATTTACAATGCAAATGTAAATGAAGTTTCAATTGACGAGAATGCAATCGTAACCAAGAATGCAACTATTCCTTCAGGAGAAGAAATAGAAGGGAATGAGACAATTAGAATAGTTGATTGGAACCTAACCAACGCTCAAGAGTTCGTTCATCATACCAGACTTTGGTTTGATTTTCAGAATAATCTGAACGAGAGCATGAAAATTGGTTTGTTCATCAACAATACTAATGTCTTGAAAGGTGAAAAATTCAACGGATATATTTTGTTGAAACCGTTTGAGAATAGGACGATTAATGTATTTCCTTTGTCTTCTGACTTAGTCAAAAATAATGGAAGCATAGAAGCAGAGGTCATAGTCGAAATAAGCATTAATGGAACTATAGAGGTGATTGAAACAAGAACAGTTTCTTGTTTACTTTCTAATGGTACATTTATTAAAGTGTCAGGAGTAGCTGAGAGAGAAAGAGGAGGATCCTCAAGAACCTCTTCTGCACCAGTTGTACCACCAGTTTCGGTACTGAACAGAGTCGTTGTCATTGTTGATAACGCAACACCAAAAGTTAGAGACACAGTAAATTTCACTGCCCTAGGATATGATTTGGATAACATATCTATGCCAGTGATTGTTAACTGGTCAAGCAATAATTCTGATGTAATGTCAGTTACTGCCACCAGCAACAACAGTAGTATTGGTTATGCAAATGCTACAGGAATGGTGATTATTACTGCCACAAGTGGTAATGTCACTGGAAATGTCAGCATGAACATTTCTTCTGCACCAGTTGTACCACCAGTTTCGGTACTGAACAGAGTCGTTGTCATTGTTGATAACGCAACACCAAAAGTTAGAGACACAGTAAATTTCACTGCCCTAGGATATGATTTGGATAACATATCTATGCCAGTGATTGTTAACTGGTCAAGCAATAATTCTGATGTAATGTCAGTTACTGCCACCAGCAACAACAGTAGTATTGGTTATGCAAATGCTACAGGAATGGTGATTATTACTGCCACAAGTGGTAATGTCACTGGAAATGTCAGCATGAACATTTCTTCTGCACCAGTTGTACCAGTATTCACCAGCCTAGAAATCGTCACCTCAAAAACAACTTTTGAGGTGGGAGAGCTCAATTCATTTTTGGCATATGCCAAAGATCAGTTTGGTGAAAACTATACTGACAATGGATCTGTTGTAGCCATTGGCTGGAACACTAACAACTCAACTGTTTATGATATTCAGTTTAACAGTGGAGTTGGGTTAGCAGTGACTCCAGGAGTTGTGATTATCACCGCCAGTAGTGGGAATATCACTGCTAATGTTACAGTGACAGTCGTTGCCGAATCATCAAAGGTGGATCATATAGGAGTTTCGCCGGCTAATCAAGATCTTTGGCTAGGCAATCACAGTACATATACTGCGATTGCATATAACCAAACTGGTGAGATAATTTCTGCCACTTTCAACTGGTCGGGTGGCGACAATAAGATTGTAACAGTTAACAATTCCACTGGAGAATTGGAAGCGATTGGAATTGGAACCACATGGGTAGCTGCTACTGCTGAGAATGGCGTAGTAGGCTTTACTTATGTAACGGTGGTTCCAGTACCATCGAGGCTCGATTCACTTATAATTGAGCCAAATAACGCAACAATCGAGAACGGTAGCTCCGCTCAACTTGTTGTAAGAGGAGAAGACCAATATGGTAACTTCTCCGAGACTGGAAATTTAACATGGAATTTATCCAACAATACAGTAGGTTGGATTAAATTTACTAATAGCACCACTATAAACTTCACTGCTCTATCTGTCGGGAGTACTGAGATAATAGTCGCAAATGAATATGGTGTTAGTGGTAATGCCACGATCACCATTGTCGGAAATTTAACCGGAACTCCAGCAGTGGAAACTATCCTGGTACATCCAGTGAATTATACTATGCCAGCGCATAGTTATAAGATTTTTGTTGCATTGCTACTTGATCAGTTCAATGCATCAATTAATGGAAATGTTTCCTGGAACAGTTCCAACCCAATTATTGGAACAGTAAATTTAACTACCGGAAATTTCACTGCTCGAACAGAAGGGAGCACCGAAATTGTGGCGACTGCTGAAAATGGAGTCAGCGGAACCACAATTGTAACTGTCACAGCACCGTTGAACCCATGTATCAATTATAATTTCATAATTGATGGCAAGATAGATGCATCGGACCGGGAAGATCTAGTGTCTACTGTCAATCGCGACAGCAATGAAACGAAATACGATTTAACTCAAGATAATCTTCTTGATACACTAGATATTGATTTCTTCGATGATCACAGCCCTACATGCACATGGCCGTGGCCGTGATTCATAAAACAAAAGGAGGTGAACAAGAAACATCACATATACTCTATAGGAAAGTAGAAAATTAAACTACTTTTCCTATAGAGATTTTTTTTGACAAATTTTAAATAATAGATTATACTTTTAATACATTAGCTTAAGCAATGTCAGTCTAATAGCTGTTTTTGTTTAGTAAAAGCTAAAATCCAAAAAAGAAAGGAGAAAACTCATATGACAGATTCTGTCAAAGATACAAATGAGAAATCAGAAATGGAGGCTTTGTTAAACGACAAAGATGCTCCAAAAATTCCAAGCGTTGGTGAAACAATCAAAGGAAGCGTAATTGAAATTGGCAGTAGTATCATCTATGTTGATCTAGGTCCAATTGGAACTGGTGCAATATATGGTTATGGTAAATTTGACGGTCTCACTATTTTCAAAGACCTCAAAATTGATGATTCAATTGCGGCAACAGTTACTGATCTTGAGAATGAAGATGGTTATATTGAAATGTCTCTCAAACAAGCTAGTTTCGAAATGGTTTGGGAAGAACTACAACGAAAACTAGACGAAAAAGAGATCATTATAACCAAGGTTTTGGAAGCTAACAAAGGTGGTTTGATGGTGAAAATCAATAGCGTTATCGGATTTTTACCAGCTTCTCAGCTTTCAAGCGAAAATTATCCAAGAGTAGGTGACGGTGATAAGAACAAGATTCTTTCGTTACTTATGCAAATGGTGAACAAAGACGTGAAAGTTCGGATAATTGGTCTGGACCGCAACGAAGGAAAGCTAGTTGTAAGTGAAAAAGCCACTAAGACAGAGGAAGAAAAGGAAAAAGTTTCGAAATTGCAAGTTGGAGATTTTGTTGAAGGTGAAATCAGTGGCATCGTTGATTTTGGTGCTTTTGTGAAATTCAGCAATAACCTTGAAGGATTAGTTCATATTTCTGAGTTAGCTTGGAAATTAATCGATGACCCCAGAAAATTGTTTAATGTGGGTCAAAAGGTCAAATGTAAGATAATTGGCATAGACGACTCTCGAATATCGCTCAGTATCAAGGCTCTTGAAAAAGATCCGTGGCAAACAGTGTCAGAGAAATATCAAATTGGGCAAAGAGTTAGTGGAGAAGTCACAAAGATAAATCCATTTGGTGCTTTTATCCAGCTTGATAAAGATATTCATGGTCTTGCTCATATTTCAAAGCTAAATGAAGAAGGAAAAATCGAAACTCTTGAAGTTGGAAAGACTTATGAATTTGATATCATTTCAATTGAAGCAAGAGATCACAGATTGGGACTTAAACCACTTTTGAAAGAAGACAAGAAAGATAAGAAAGAAAAAGCTGAAAAGACTGAAAAGACTGAAAAGACTGAAAAAAGCGAAGAAATAGAAGAAAAAGCTGAAGTGATAGAGGAAAAATAGACAATAGTGGATAACTTGTGGACAAATAAAGAATGACCTTGGACTTTTCATTGAAAAACCTGGGTCATTTTTTATTTTCCACTACATATTTTATAGCTGAAATAAAGCAAAAAAGAGATATTTGCCTTGATGCTTGACCGATGTCTGAATTCATGCTATACTGTAATTACAAGTTGAGAACGTACCTTAAAAAATAGACTCACTGCACAATTAGTTTCTTAACGAAATTCTTATATTTTCAAGGCAAATTTTTCAAATAATTTTTGAGGTTTAGCCTAAGCTAAGTTGAAAATAATTTTTGGGGAATTTGACCAAGAGATAAGGATTGCAGTAGGAAGTAATTGTGGAGTAAGTCTAAAAATCTTTAATCAAAGATTTGTTGTGAAATTAGTTCAGTTATGGAATTAATGGCAATAGCAAGTCTGCATCAAAAGTCAAAAGAAGCCTGTTTATAAAACTTCATATATATGTTGTAGATAGACTTCTCTTTGCTGATTTCATCGCTTTCCTGCTAAAATTTTTAAAAAAAACAAAAAACAAAAAATTAAAAAACAAAAAAAAGGAAATGTCGTGAAAATGGTTGGAGAAAAAGTTCTTTTATAAAATAAAAGAATTTAAAAACGATCTTTGTTTACAAATAATCATTTGATATCTGTAGATTTATTTGAACATTAATTTAGTGTTCAGATATATCTACAGGTGTTTCATCCTTCTGATTTTCACCCTTTCAGAAAGGAAAATGATTTTAGACAGAGACTAAGGGACCATAGTCATTAAATCTTTATTACGACACATGGTCCTTTTTTTGCCTAATTTTTAATTTTCAAATAATAATTTGTGAATAAGTTATCGCCTGAATATGCTGCTTAATTTAATTCTCTTAATATATTTTTTATTATTGCTCTTAATCTCGAATAATGCTATTATAAATACAGGTAGAACTGTATTTTTTGTTTGAGATAAATATAAGTGTAGGAATTTCAATATTCTGTAAAAAAGGACAGTCCTTTGAAGAATCTACTTCAAAAACACCTTTTGGTAATGTTTTTCTTATACATTTTCAGAAAATCGCAAAAGGACTGTCCTTTAATGTGCTGTTAAGCTTAACTTATAATCCTAAAAATATGAATGAGAAAAATGGCAAGAAATTAGACAAGATTAAGGAGAAATTGATTGAGAAAAAGAAAGCAATTATTTCTCAATTGCAAAAATTTTCCAAGAAGAACAAGAACATCAAAGATAGTTACACAACTAACTTTCCAAATATTGGAGATCATACTGATGAAAATGCAGATGAAGTTTCTGACTACGAAAGCAGTCGGTCAGTCGGTCGTGATCTTGAAAGTGAATTGAAGAATATTGAGGGAGCCTTGAAAAAGACTTCTGAAAAAACTTATGGGACTTGCTCATCTTGCGGAGAGACGATTAATCCAAAAAGATTGGAAGTTGTGCCAGAAGCAACTATGTGCATTAAGTGTAGTGAAAAGAAAAGATAATTTAAAGTATAGTAATTTCAATATTCTCCCGCGAGTTATGTTAATGTTGTTAAACCTAATTTAGATGATATTTTTTAAATCCAAAAAACAGCAAGGTTTCAAAATGCTTTTGATTGCACTTGCTGTTTTATTTTTTGATCAAGGTGGAAAATATTTTGCCATAAACAATATAGGTGGTTTTTCTTTGTATAAAAATTTTGATATTCCCTTGGGAATACCTTTCTATTTTCATTTAATATTTTTATTTATTTTGATTGTAGCTCTTTTTTCGAAAAGAGAAGATATTTTGAAAAATGACAATGTCATTATAGTCGCTTTTTCTTTGCTTATTGGAGGATTTCTGAGTAATTCTTTGGACAGGTTTGTTTATGGATTTGTAATCGATTATTTGCAATTTTTTAATTTGTTTGTTTTCAATTTTGCTGACGTAGTAATATTCTTTGGGCTGTTTTTTCTGGGCTGGAAAATATTTCGAAAATAGGGTAGAATATAGATAGATGATTTGTCAAATTGCTAAAGTGTTCAGAGGTGTAACATATAACGTGTGGCGTATAACCTGTCTGAAATCGATGGTTTTGTGTGGGAAAATTGTTAAATTGTTAAATTGTTAAAAATATTTATATCCTTGTATTCCCCGCGGGAACGGGTTTATAACCCCGTTTCATAATGTTTATTATCTGCGAATAGATAAATTTATATGCAAAAAAACATTTGGGCGAAACATCAAAACAATAGGAACGGGCTACCAAACCCGCTCCCGCAATTGGAGATTTCTTTTTGTTATCACTCCAACGAAATGATAAATTTACATACAAGAATAGCAAAATAATAATATAACAAAATGTTTAAGAAAGCGGTCATAATAATTATATTTACTTGTTTGGTAATTTTTGGCTCTGGATATTTTTTGGCTAAGGCATATCCAAACTTTAATGCGTCTCAGACCGAAAACAATGAGATGGCAGAAGTAGAATTAGAATTTTGGGGTCTTTGGGATAACTCTGATGATTGGAAAAAAATAATTGAGGCATACGAAAAGAAAACTTATCAATTCAACGGGCGACATGTGAATGTCAAAATAAACTATACAAAAAAAGATTATGCTCAATATCGCCAAGAGATTGAGAAAGCCCAGGACAGTGGTAAAAATCCTAATATATTTTTCATAAACAATTATTGGTTTGATGAATATAAAGATGACCTCGAACCTTTGAGCGGAAATTTGGCTTATGAAGAGGAATATAAATTGCTCAGCTATGATGATGTTTTGGATATTTTTTCGGAAAAAACAATAATCGATTTTGTTGACAATGATTTACTTTATGGAGTTCCTCTCTATTCTGATTCTCTCGCTTTATTTTACAACAAAGATTTGTTTCAAACCGCTGGAATTGAAGGACCACCAAATTCATGGATTGAGCTTAAAGCTGATGTCAAGAAGTTAACTGTCTTCGGGGAGAAAGAAACCATATCTCAATCTGGATTGGCTTTCGGTACAGGCTTGAATGTGAATCGGGCATCTGATATTCTTTCTCTTTTGATTATGCAGGGAGGCGGGAAGGTTATTGATGGGAGCGGTAATGTCTCTCTCGGCAAAGAGATCGAAGTGAATACTACAGAAGGAATTGAGATAAGAAATCCTGGTAAGAGAGCTATATCTTTCTATAGTGAATTTTCCGATCCAAGCAAAGAAAGTTATTCCTGGAATAGTGATCAGAAAAATTCAGTTCAATCTTTTGCCGAAGGAAAATTGGCAATGATGATTGGATATAGCTATCAAATTAGAAATCTACTATCAATCAATCCTGATTTGAATTATGCAGTCGCACAAATGCCACAACTTGAAAATTCAACGCGAATAAATTTTTCAAATGTTTTTTCTCCGGTTGTTTCAAAAGACAACAATTGCAAAGTCGAACCAGTGGAGTTGACAGCTGACGTTGATTGTCGAAAAATCGCGTGGAGTTTTTTGAGTTTTGCCATAGAAAAAGATAATTCCGAATTATATTTGAATTCAACAGGAAAAGCGGCAGCCAGAAAAGATTTAATCAAAAATCAAATCAGAGAAGACAAGGACTTGGGCGTCTTCGCTTTTCAAGCGGATAGCGCTATATCTTATCAAAAGTTCAGTGACGAGATAGACAATATTCTAGTAAAAATGGTAGATGATATAAATTCGGAGAGAGAAAAAATCGATGAAAAAATTGATGAAGCAGTGAAGAAGATTGAAGATTTAAGGTAAATAATAAATATTATGTTTTGAGGTATTGTGGCTTGGTTCTTATTTAGGTTAATTAGAAATTAGGTTAATTAGGTCAATTTGTGTGTTTCTCTTGCTGGAGTGTTAAACGCAGCGATAGCGGAGTTTGACCGAAGGTTCACATTTCCTACTATAACTGATTTAGTAGTCAGTTTTTATAAAGAAATTCTATAAATAACAAAATCTATGATAAAATTAGTTACATTTACTGATGGGGGTTCTCGTGGAAATCCTGGACCGGCAGCTTGCGGGGCGGTTATCAAAAGCGAAACAGGAAAGATAATTCTGCAAGCATCAAAATATATTGGCAAGACGACAAACAATCAGGCAGAATATGGAGCTTTGATTTTGGCACTGGAAAAAGTTTTAGAAGCTTATAGAAAAGAAAAAAAACAGATTGATTTGAAATGCTATCTTGATAGTGAACTGGTTGTCAAACAGTTGAAGAAAGAATATCGTATGAAAAATGAAGGGCTGAAGCCTCTTTTTGCTCAAGTTTGTGACTTGATTTTGAATTTCAATTCCGTAAAATTTTTTCATATTCCTCGAGAAGAAAATAAATTGGCAGATAAGTTAGTGAATATCGAATTGGACAAGAGGAGATAAAATTTTATAAAAAATAGGCTCTTCGCCCATTTGTGTGGGTAGTATCTTTCTGGAGTTCACTCTTTAGAGTGTAAGTTTGTTGAGATTAACACAATTCTTACAGGTTAAAACCTGAACTCCAATTTTATACTGTAAATCTGTTATTATTGTTAATTGTCATTCTCGTACTGAATCCCTCCCAAGGAGGACAGGCAAGTTCAGCATAAATTCCTAAGGGGATCCAGAGTAGGATGAGATAAATTATAGTTTTGGCTTAATATAGATAAAGGAGACTAATCCTAGATTCCCTTCTGCAAGGGAATGACAAATATGTTTCAGAAATTTCAATAATTACAGAATATCTATCTTATGTCATTGTAGAAAGTTAGAACTCTACCCATAACATTGGGCGAAGAGCCTAATTGTTTATAATCGATGCTATATACTGAAATTATCATTAGGTTCTGACTCATCCAATATTTATCCTACGATAACTGTCTTGATTCTAGCAGACTTGAAATTGCTTGCAAACAATAAATACACACAGGTGTGTGTATTTTATAATGTTAGAAAACTGAAGAAGGATGATGTGATTTGTCTGACCGCAGTGGAACGAATCAGAGACCAGTATCAAGCTGGTCCGAACGAAGCGGAAATCGCTCTTTATTACACAGAAATATTTGATATAATTTTGTGTGACCAAGAGGGATCCCTCGGCTTCTTTCGTCGCTCGGGATGACACGAAATAATTGTACATATTTTGCAGAACCTTATATACTTATTACATGGCTGCATAATATATAAACAATAAATATGAAATCATTAGATCAGATAAAGATAAATGAGATTACCAGCAAGGATAATTCAAAAATCAAAGAATTGAGACAACTGGGACAAAAAAAATACCGCAAGGAAAGTGGGAAATTTTTAGTGGAGAATTCCGTCATTGTTGAAGATGCCTCAAAATCAGGATTTCATTTTGAATCAATTTTTGTCACCACAGAATTTATAGAAAAAAACAAAGCGAAATTTGAAGCCATAATCAAGGAAAGCAAAATAAGTGAATATTATCTAATTGACGAGAAAATCAATAAATCGTTTTCTTCTTTGGATACTGCCCCCGGTATTGTGGCAGTATATCAAAAACCGGAAAGAAAAATTGATTTCAATAAACCAATTGTTTATCTCAATGCAATTGGCGACCCCGGAAATCTCGGTACAATCTTGCGTTCTGCTTTGGCTTTTGGTTTGAAAAATATTGTCATTGATGAAAATTGTGTCGATGTTTTCAATCCTAAAACAATCAGCGCCGCCAAAGATGCAATCTTCAAATTGAACATTCAATTTGATCAAGATTTGAAAACTCTAAAAGAAATCAAAGAAAAAATGCCGATTATTTCCACACGACTTGAAAAATCAAATGGACTTGAAATTTTGCAAAAAGAAAAACTATTCTGTATAGTTTTTGGCAGTGAATCTCATGGCGTGCAAAAAGAAATTCAAGAGCTGAGCGACAAATTCATCAAAATTCCCATAAGCGAAGAAATCGAATCCCTTAATGTCGCCGTGAGCGCCGGGATTGTTTTTCGTGAGATTTATTCTAGTGCAAAATAATAACCATATAGTGCGCCTTATATTTTATAAAAAAGTGTCAAAAGTAATAGTAATTACTATTCTTTATCAGTAAACACTATTAACCGTTGAGAATAGCTTTCGGAAACTTTATTCCAATCTCCTTCACAGGTAATAAGATTAAGGTGTGACTTCCCGTCATTTGAGCCAAATATATCTGAAGCGTCAGCATCCGGATCATATCGTCGACTTTCACGCACTACGAAAGAAATAATTGCTCCCTTGTCGTCCTCAATATATATTTTATCACCTTTACGTAATTTATATAGGTTATCAAATACCGACCCTTTTCCGTTTTTCCGCCCATAATGTCCAGCGATAGCGGAACTTCCATTCTCCCCTGGACGTGGTCCTAGGTTGAACCATCCTACATTAGCAGAATCTTTTGGAGTGTCCATTGCTCCGTCTGATGTAAAGCCAACGTATTCGACTAAAGCATCAACATTAATTTTTGGAATCCTTATGCGCACTGGCTTACCTACAAGTGAGACAGGTAAATCAAAATTTGCTTGATCTAAATTTGGAACAGCAATAGTATTTTTAGCAAGTGGCACCAATCCGCCTATAACTAAATGTCTTGGAATAAAATATGAAATGATTTCGACAAAGAGAATCAACCCTAAAAGGATAACTATGAATAGTGGTAGTATTTGTTTTGATAAAATTTTCGATTGCATAAATTTTCCAAAAAGTTTATAAGAACAAATGCCAGACAAGAGTTTGTCTGGCATTTGCTTACTCGTTCTCTCTCATATTTAGACTAAGCTATTTGTTTCTTCCGAATAAAATATAAGAAGGTTAAAATTGCAAAGATACTACCAGGTGCAATAATATTCCATGGAATATTATTGCCATCAGGACCAATTCCAGTATTTGGCAAACTAGGAGTTGCTGTTGGTGCAGGAGTAGGAGTAGTTGATTTTGTTTCTGAACATGAATCAGTAGTGCCACCATTTAAACCAGTACAAGACCATGTCCAAGCTGTAGTATCATCAACGTTGCTAGCACTAGTACCTGTAGTACAACTGTAATGGTCAGAAGAACATGAACCGTTGGTAGGAGTAGGTGTAGTTGATTTTGTTTCTGAACATGAATCAGTAGTGCCACCATTTAAACCAGTACAAGACCATGTCCAAGCTGTAGTATCATCAACGTTGCTAGCACTAGTACCTGTAGTACAACTGTAATGGTCAG
>Ga0209587_1000084_pt1 | contig 44987 bp, 46 predicted proteins | sample NGEPerD_2_FD_184512 | JGI IMG/M metagenome (GOLD analysis project Ga0209587, IMG submission 184512) | Arctic peat soil microbial communities from the Barrow Environmental Observatory site, Barrow, Alaska, USA - NGEE PermafrostL1-D... | ecosystem: Environmental > Terrestrial > Soil > Wetlands >...
CTCGGCGCGCTGCGTCGAGCCGCGGGGCTGCGGCTCGTTCCCCCTGCCGCATCGGGGCACGACCGCTGGGTCCTGGCGGGCTCGATTGCGGGCGTGGCGACCGCGGCGAGCGCCGCGGTCTACGGCTTCGTCAAGATCAACCGCAAAGGCAGCGCAGGCAGCGCAGCATGAGAGCAGGGCTGTTCCCGGGTCAGGGGATTCGGGCCAAGACCGTCCTCGAGTCCCTGCCCAAGAGCCACGCTCTATTGGCGTCGGCTTCGGAGTTGCTCGGCTACGACCTGTTCAAGAGGGTGGAGGTAGCCGCACGGCGCAAGGGCGCCACCCTCCCCACGGCCGTGGCTCAGCCCGCGATCTTCGTGGCCGGAATGATCTCGTTCTCTTACGACTCGGCGGGCTGGGACTTCTTCTGCGGCCACAGCCTCGGCGAGTACACGGCCCTGACGGCGGCGGGAACGTTCGGCTTCGAGGACGCCCTCGGAATCATTCGCATCCGGGCCGAAGGCATGGAGCGGGCCGGGCGGGTGGCGCCTGGAAGCATGGCGGCGGTCCTGGGGCTCGACCTGGAGAAGGTCTCAGACATCGCCCAGAGGACGGGCGTGGTAGTCGCTAACGACAACTCGCCAGGCCAAGTCGTGCTGGCCGCCCCCGAGCCGGCCCTGGCCGCGGCCGCGGCAGAGGTCCGAGCCGCCGGCGCTCGCTCGGTGCTGCTCGACGTTTCGGGCGCTTTTCATACCGATGCCATGGGCTCGGCCGGTCCGGCCCTGGCCCGGGCGCTCGAAGAGGCCGAGATCAGGACTCCCGAGGTCCCGGTCGTGTCGAACGTCTTGGCTCGTCCTTACACGGATGCCGCCGAGATCAAGGAGCTGCTCGTGGCACAGCTCACCCGCCCCGTTCGCTTCAGGGAGTCGATCGAATGGCTCGTGGAGCAGGACGTCGAGGACTTTACGGACTTCGGCCCCGGCCGCGTGGTCGCAGGACTGGCGCAGAGGTGCCGGCGAGCAGCTCGTAGCACGGAGGTGGCAGCTCATGCTTGATACTCGGGTTCTGGTAGAGAACTCGTTCGCCGGTACCGAGACCGAGGCCATCTCGGAGCGACTCGTGGTCGCCCCCGCAAGCGGACGTTTTCACGCCCTGTCGTCCGAGCACCTGGCCGTGTCGGGGGAGTGGGTCGAGCCGGGCACGGTGCTCGGTGTGGTGGAGGCTCACGGCCACCGGGTGCCTGTGTGTTCCCCGTTCCGGGGATGGGTCAAAGGCATGCTGGCGCTCCAGAGTCAGCCCGTCAAGCAGGGCGACGCGCTGTTCTGGATCCGCAGCCATTAACTTGTCTTGGTGAGCCGGGCGGAGACTGAAGAGCTCGAGCGGGTCAGCTGATGGGGGCGGCCATCACGGGGTGGGGGATCGCCCTGCCCGAGCGTGAGCTCCATAACGCCGAGCTCGCCCGGCGCCTGGACGTTACCGAAGAGTGGATCCTCGAGCGCACCGGGATCAATAGTCGCCACGTAGCCGCCTCCACCGACTCGGCATCATCGCTCAGCACCGAGGCCGGCCGAGCGGCTTTGACGCGCGCTGGGCTCGAAGCCTCCCAGCTCGACATGGTGATCGTGGCGACCTCGACCCCGGACGAACAGATGCCCGCCACCGCGTCGCTGGTGCAGCACGCGCTCGGCGCTTCGGGCGCCGGCGCCTTCGACCTCAATGCCGCGTGCTCCGGGTTTCTCGTGGCGTTGGCGCAGGCGGGCGCCCTCGTCACCTCGGGGATGGCGCAGCGGGTGCTGGTGTGCGGCGCCGATCTGCTAACTCGCGTGCTCGACTACGACGACCCTCGCAGCTGCATCCTGTTCGGCGACGGAGCCGGGGCGGTCGTGCTCGAGAGCGCGCCCGGCATCGCCTTCGGGCCCTTCCGCATCGTTTCCGACGGCTCCAAGGAGCCTCTCCTGCGCATCCCGGCGGACGACGGTCATCTCCGCATGAAGGGCAGAGAGGTCTACCGGCACGCGATTGCTTCGATGTCCGCGGCGGTAAAGGAGATCCTTGTCGAGGCGGGCCTCTCGGTTTCAGACATCGACTTGCTCGTCGCTCATCAGGCCAACGCCCGCATCGTCGAGGCGGTCGCGCTGCGGCTCGGGCTCGACCCCGCCCGGGCGATGCTCAACATCAGCCGCCTCGGGAATACTTCCGCGGCCTCGATTCCGCTGGCGCTGGCGGAGGCGGTCGAGACGGGCAAGCTGCACGATTCGGATCTGGTCGTGCTCACAGCCTTCGGCGCCGGTTTCGTGTGGGGGGCGGGGATCGTCCGTTGGGCGGCGCCGGTCGCGCCTCACGCGGACGAGGAGCTCGTGGTTCGGAGCGAAATCAGCGCCAACACCGAGAGCGACCCTGCGCGCCAGATTGAATCCCAATTCCGACCTCGGCGGAGCCGTGGGCAAGGCGCGAGGAGTCGAGCGTACCTGGAGGTACGTGAGCGACAAGCAACGCAGCCATCGGTGATGCAGGGTCGTTCGAATGCGACGGTGATTTCCGCGACGGGGCACTGGATGGCGCGAGGTGCTCATGACTGAGCGGGTTGCGCTCGTGACGGGGGCCGGGCGCGGCATCGGGCGCGCCATCGCCCTCGAGCTTGCCGGCCGCGGCTACGACATCGGTATCAACTACCTGTCGAACGCGGACGAGGCCAAGCAGACTCTGCGTCTGGTGGAGGAGAAAGGGCGCAGCGGTATCTGTCTGCAGGCCGACGTCGGTGAGGGTTCCGATGTCGAACGCTGCTTCGGAGAAATGAAGGATGCGCTCGGCAGTGTTTCGGTGTTGGTCAACAACGCCGGTACGCGCCACGACGGGCTCGCCCTGTCGTTGAGTTTCGACGCTTGGGACCGGGTTATCAAGACCAACCTTTATGGAACCTTCAGCTGCTGTCGCCAGGCTTTGCGGCCGATGGTGAGGGCGCGCTTCGGGCGCATCGTCAACATCACATCGACCGCAGGCCTCAGAGGAAGTCCCGGACAAGTCAACTACTCGGCCGCCAAGGCCGGCGTTGTCGGGCTGACCCGCACGCTCGCCAAGGAAGTGGCGGCCAAAGGCATCACCGTCAATGCAGTCGCACCGGGTCTGATCGACACCGACCTCACCAGCAATCTCTCGGACAAGCAGCGTGATCAGCTGGTGTCTTTCATCCCGCAGAAGAAGTCCGGCGTACCTCAGGACATCGCCGCTCTGGTCGGTTTTCTTTGTTCGGACGAGGCCCATTTCATCACCGGAGCAGTGCTGGTGGCCGACGGCGGAATGATCTGTTAACGCACACTTTGTTTTAAGGGCAGCACAGCAAGAAGCAGGACAACTAGAAGCAGGACAAGAGGAAAGGAGCAAGGCAAATGGCAGAGAAGCGAGAGGAAATACTCGCCATCGTCAAGGAGCAACTACAGGAGCGTGGCATCGACACGGCAGAGGTAACGGCCGACTCCCACCTCGCCAAGGACCTCGGCCTCGACTCGCTCGACGTCACAGAGCTGACGCTCGGTCTCGAAGAGCGCTTTGGCATCGAGATTCCCGACGAGGAGCTCGAGGACATCGGCACCGTGGGCGACGCCGTGACTCTCATCGAGAAGAAGCTCTCCGTAGGCGCATGACCGAGGTCGTCGTGACCGGGATCGGGCTCATTACCCCGATCGGAACCGGCACGGAGGATTTCTGGAGTGGCCTGCTCGAGGGCCGCTCCGGTACCGCCGAGATCAAGGCGTTCGATGCCTCAGACCTGCCGGTGCGAATTGCCGCGGAGCTGCCGGACTTCGATCCCACCGACTACATGTCGAAGCGCGACATCTCGCGCACCGACCGTTTTTCTCAGATAGCGGTCGGTGCGGCGAGCCTCGCGTGGGATGAAGCAGAGTGCTCAAAGCTCGATGTGGGGGCCGAGCGCATCGGCGTAATCATCGGCACGGGCATCGGCGGTCTTCCGACGATCGAGCGAGAGCACACCAACCTGATGAACTCGGGGCCGCGCCGGGTCAGCCCTTTCATGGTGCCCAAACTGATGCCCAACGCGGCGGCCGGCGCGGTCGCGATGAAGTTCTCACTCACGGGCCCCAATTATGCCCCTACATCTGCGTGCGCCAGCGGTGCTCACGCGGTGGGCGAAGCTTTTCGATACGTGCGCGACGGTCTTGCCGACGTCATGATCGCCGGCGGCACCGAGTCGGCCATTACTCCATTGTCGCTCGCCGCCTTCGCGCGCATGGGTGCGCTGTCGCGCCGCAACGACGATCCCCGCACCGCAAGCCGTCCCTTCGACGCGGGCCGCGACGGTTTCGTGTTCGGTGAGGGCGCGGGTGCGCTCGTGCTCGAGCGTAGAGAGGCGGCCGAAGCACGCGGCGTTCACATCTACGGCAGCATCACCGGTTACGGCGCCTCCGCAGACGCCTTCCACATCACTCAACCCGATCCCAAGGGGGCCGGGGCCGTGCTGGCGATGAAGTGGGCGCTAGCCGATGCGGATGTCTCTCCGGAAGAGGTCCACTACATCAACGCGCACGGGACCAGCACTCCCTACAACGACCGCGTCGAGACGATCGCGATCAAAGAGGCGTTCGGACCCGAGGCCAAGCGAGTGCCGGTGTCGTCGACGAAGTCGAACACCGGGCACCTGTTGGGGGCCGCGGGGGCGGTCGAGGCGGCGGTGTGTCTGTTGGCGTTGGAGCGTAAGACGATCCCTCCCACCATCAACTTGAGCGAGCACGATCCCGACTGCGACCTCGACTACGTGCCCGAGGGGCCGCGGAGCGCCGAGCTCGACTGCGCGCTGTCGAACTCGTTCGGCTTCGGCGGGCAGAACGCGTGCCTCGCGTTCCGTGCTAGGCATTGACGTTGTATCGATCGAGCGTGTCCGGCTGCTGCTGGAGTCGAGCCCCGGCTTAGAGAAGCGTCTGTTCACCGCGGCCGAGCGGGCCTACTGCCACTCGCAACGAGATCCCGCGCTGAGCTTCGCCGGCACACTGGCGGCGAAAGAAGCGGTGATAAAGGCGTTGCGCCTCGGCCCCCTCGTAGCGTGGGCGCGCCGCGTCGAGATAACGAGGGACCCTTCGGGGGCGCCGCACGCTCTCGTGGAAGGCCGAGGCGTTGAGGTCTCGATCTCGCACGACGCAGGCGTGGCGGTGGCGGCTGCCCTGGCCCTGCCCGGGCCGTACGCGCCGTAACCGCGGCGAGGCCGCCCGGCCCATGCGGTGGTAAATGTTCCTCGGTCCGCGTTTACCCACATTTTTTGGGGGGCAGACGTCCTCAGTCCGCTTTTTACCACCGCGGCTCGGTGGCTAGTCGGGGCACGACCTCCGTCCTCGACCCCTCGGACCACTCTGCCTGGGCCCCGACCCGCTCTGCCGGACGGTGGCTAAATGTCCTCGGTCCGCGTTTACCCACGGTTTGTGGGGGGCAGACGTCCTCAGTCCCTTATTACCACCGGATGCGTTTGGCTAATCGGTCGGTCTGAGCGGTCAAACGAGCAAAAGCGGGACGGTGAGATGGTCTTGCGCCTGCTCGAGCCAGGCGTTGATCGCCGGTCACCAATGTTGCTCCGAGTCGTTCCGCTAAGGCGACGTAGGTCGCTTCGTAGGCGGAGAAGTTAGCGCGAAGGCTGAGGATTCGCGCCAGGAGGTGCTGATGGCCATGCCGACTCAGGGGGAGGTCGAGGTAGTCGGCCATAGCATCCTTGGCTCTTTCCTCGGACAAGATTCCGCGCAGGAGGAGGCGGCGAAGCGCGGAGGTGACTTCCACGTCACACAGGGCAGGGATGTGTAGCGACCCGCCGGGACTCCGGACGATATCGCTCACTGCCGCCGCTCGTCGTGATCCGATCAGGTATTCGACCGCGGCCGAGGCGTCGAGAACGCTTGTCAGGAAACCTCTCGTTTGGTGCGTTCTTCCCTGATGATGTCGGCGACCCGGATGTCGAGGTCGACTGAAGCCCTACTCTCGATGCGATCGAAGACCTCATCTGCCGGCGGCCGGGCGACCTCTCGCTCGAGAATCTCCTGCACGTAGTCGGTGAGCGTCTGTCCCCGGCGCTGTGCCCGCTTGCGCAGCTCTCGGTGAAGCCGTTCTGGGACATTTCGCACCTGGAGCATCTTGCTCATGAGGTAGAGTATTGCGCATGTGACTAACATGCGCAAGGTGGTCGGCTTCAAGCATTCAGCCGGTCGAGGAACATTTCGATCACCTCGTCGACGAGCCGCAACCACCGATCCCCCCCTGGGTCGTTCGCAACCTGCTGGTCGGCAATACCCGCCACCAGTGCCGTGAAGATGTCCATGTCCCTTTGTCGAGTGATGCCGGCGCCGGCAGCTAGATCCCGTCCCCGCTCAAGGAAGCGGAGCGCTACCGAGTACGACTCGGGAGAGGGCTCAAAGCCTGGGATCGGACGCTGGAACAACAGCTGGAAGCGGGTTGGGTCGGCCGCGCAGAACGCCACCACGGCGCGCGTGAACTCCTTCACGGCCTCCCCGGGGTGCTCGGAATAGGAGCGAGACGCGACCTCCGCCCACAACTGCTCGTTGCCTTGAGCGAACATTGCGTCGTAGAGATCGGCCTTCGAATCGAAATACGTGTACAGAGAAGGCTGACGCAGCCCGACACTCCTCGCCAGCTCCCCCAGCGATAGCCGTCCAAGCCCGTGCCGGCGGGCCAGTACCCACGCCTCTTCCAGGATCTTGCTCCTGCTCCGGGCGTGTCGGGCTGCGCGCGGATCCGTCCGATCCGCCACCGGTTCGCTAGGCATTCCGAATGCTCATAGTTTTCCTATTGACACGAGATTTACTATCGGTCATAGTTCATGCTATCAGGACGAAGCCCACGGCAGGGACAAGGTCCACAGGAAGAAGGAGAGTCGGATGCGAACAGCGGAAATCTCGAGCGAAGAGCGACGGCCGCAGGGGCAGGAGGAAGCCGTCTGGTTCCTCGGAGGTCTGCTGACCATCAAGGCCAGTGGCGAGAACACTCAGGGACAGGTGTGCGTGATCGAGCACGTTTGTCCCCGGGGGGTGGCTGCTCCACTACACCTCCACAGGCGCGAGGCCGAGTGGTTTTTCGTCGTGGACGGCCACGTCACCTTCACCGTGGGTGACGAGGTCATCTCTGCCGGCGCCGGAGCGTTCGCCTACGGTCCGCCCCAGGTCCCGCACACGTTCGTAGTGGACGGGGACGAAGGCGCGCGCTTCCTGCTCGTCGCCCAGCCGGCGGGCCTCGAGGGATTCATCCGCGAGCTGAGCGTCCCGGCGACCTCTCTTACGCTCCCACCGGCAAGCGTGGCAATGCCCTCGCCCCCAGAGATGATGGCTGTGGCGACGAAGTATGGGATCGAGATCCTCGGGCCACCCCCCGGACTCGACGGATGACGCTCTGAAAGGAGTGAGCTTTCGATGAGCTCGGTGCTGTTTTGCGTCGACGACGACCCGAATGCCCTGGCGGCATTGGAGCGCGATCTGCGACGCAGATACGGCAGCGACTATGAGGTGATTGCAGAGACGTCCGCGACGAGGTGCCTCGAGCGACTCACGGAGCTGAGCGAAGGGGGGATTGAAGTAGCGCTCGTGCTGGCCGACCAGTGGATGCCCGAGATGACGGGAATCGAGCTCCTCGAACGGACGCGCGCGCTGCATCCGTTCGTGAAGCGAGTGCTCATCATCGACGTCGGAGATGTCGGCGCGGAGCCTCACATCGCCAGGGCATTGACGCTTAACCACCTCGACTTCTACGTCGGCAAGCCGTGGGAGTCGCCCGAGGAGGAGCTTTACCCCATAACGGGTGAGGGTCTCCGACTGTGGGCGCACGGGCGACTGCCACGCTACGAGAAGGCGAAGATTGTGGGCGACCCCGCTTCGCCTCGGGCCCGAGATATCAAGGCCTTCCTCGACCGCAACAGCGTTGCGTGCGGGCTCTTCGCGCCCGATTCCGATGAGGGCAGTGAATTGTCGAGGCGCCACGGGATCGACGCCGCAACACTTCCAGCGCTCGTCCTCTTTGACGGGCGCGTTTTGCTAGACCCCTCGAATATCGACATTGCCGGCGGCCTGGGCGCGAAGACGAGCCCCGACGAGGGCCGCTACGACGTGACCATTCTCGGAAGCGGCCCTGCGGGACTTGCGGCAGCGGTCTACGCGGCGTCGGAGGGGCTTAGCACTGTGGTGCTCGAGCCGTCGGCGATAGGAGGTCAGGCCGGCACCAGCTCTAGGATCCGTAACTACCTCGGCTTTCCATGGGGCGTCACCGGCAAGGAGCTGGCCGAGCGTGCGAGCAGGCAGGCGCAGCAGTTTGGAGCGAGCTTCGTGATAACCCCCACTGCCACCGGACTGCACGCCGAAGGACGCGAGCGCATTGTCACGTTGTCGAGCGGTGATCAGATCCGGACCCAGACGGTCGTGATCGCCACCGGAGTCAGCTACCGCCGCCTGAAGGTGCCCGGCATCGAGCCACTGGTCGGTGCCGGAGTTTTTTATGGGGGCGTGGATGTAGAAGCTCGAGTGATGAAGGGCTTTGACGCCTTCGTGGTCGGAGGTGGGAATTCTGCGGGACAGGCGGCGGCTGCTCTCGCGGCGGCGGGCGCCGACGTGACGCTCGTGATCCGCGGCGACTCTTTCGCCGGCAGCATGTCTGCTTATCTGATCGAGCAGCTGGACAACGCTCCGAACGTAAAAGTGCTTCTGAGGACGGGGATCGCCGAGGTGCGCGGCGAGCAGCGGTTGGAAACCATTGTGCTGCAAGACTTGGAAAATGGGACGACCCGACCAGTCGATGCCGACGCTCTCTTCATATTCGTAGGCGGTGAGCCGCGCACGGAATGGCTGCCACACAGTGTTGCGAGGGATGTCTGGGGCTACGTGGTGACTGGGCGCGACCTCACAGAGGATCGCGATCTGCTCGGACGCTGGCCGTTAACGCGAAGCCCTTCCCTCCTCGAAACCAGCATGCCGGGCGTATTCGCCGCAGGCGATGTCCGGCACCGTTCAATCAAGCGCGTGGCCGCAGCGGTGGGCGAGGGATCTACCGCTATTCTGCTTGTGCACGAATATCTGGATCATCTCTAGGAAACTTCGCGGACAGAACTCATGCGCCGGGCGGCGCATAGAGTTCGAGCTGGATGTTATCCGGATCCCGAAAGACGAGGATCGAACCAAAAGGAGTTTCGGCGATCGGGGACTGCGTGAGCGGACGGTCCGCTGCCTCCGCCCTCTTGACACCCGCCTTCTCGAGTCGGTCCTGCCACGCCTCCAGGTCCGATCGCGAATCCACCATGAACCCGACATGGTCTAGTCCCGTGCGCGTCTCAGTGAATGCTTCGCCCTGATTGTCGTCGTGTCGATGCAGCACGATGACCAAGTGCCAATCGTCGTCGGCCAGAAGCTTGCTCGTGCCTCCCTGGTGCGGTGCTTCGAACTGGAAACCGATCGCGAACACCTTCTCGTACCAGGGGATGCTCTTCTCGAGATTGGTCACCGTCAACGCAATGTGATGCAGAACAGGGCTACTCGCGCTCAACAAAGGCTCCTCTTTGGTTCGGTTGATCCGGCGTCGCAGGCTACCATCGCGAGCTCCACGCCCCTTACTTCGTGACCGCGTGGCCCCCGAACTCTTTGCGTAGCGCCGCCAGCACACGCGCCTGGAAAGAGTTCGGTTGACGGGACGAGAAGCGCGCGAACAGCGCTGCTGATATGGCCGGCATCGGCACCGCGTGATCAACCGCCGCCTGCACCGTCCAGCGCCCCTCGCCCGAGTCCTCGACCACTCCCTTCAGCGACTCCAGGCCCGGGTCTTGCGACAGCGCGTGGGCGGCGAGGTCGAGCAGCCACGAGCGGACCACGCTGCCGTGCCTCCACACCTCTGCCACCTGAGCGAGATCGATGTCGAAATCGGACTGCGCGAGCAGGTCGAAGCCCTCGGCGTAGGCCTGCATCAGCCCGTACTCGATTCCGTTGTGGACCATCTTCGTGAAGTGTCCGGCGCCGCTGTTGCCGACGTGGGCGTAGCCGTTCTCGGGAGCAAGGGTCACAAAGATCGGCTCGAGGCGCGCGATGGGCTCGGCAGCTCCGCCGACCATGAGGCAGAAGCCCTCAGTCAGGCCCCATATACCGCCCGAGGTTCCGGAATCGAGAAGATGGATGCCCTTGTCCGCCAGCTCTCTTGCCCGTCGCTGCGTGTCGATGTAGCGAGAGTTTCCTCCGTCGATGATCACGTCGTCCTCGTCGAGCAGCTCTGCAAGCGCGGCGATGGTGTCTTCGGTGGTGGCGCCAGAGGGGACCATGACCCACACCGCGCGCGGCCCGTCCAGCTCGCGTAAGAAGTCCTGGAGTGAGGGGGCCGCGGTGGCCCCTTCGGACGCCACCTTGTCGATCGCATCCGGGCTCACGTCGTGGGCGACGACCTCGTGTCCTCCGCGAAGAAGTCGCAGCGTCATGTTCGACCCCATGCGCCCGAGCCCGACCATTCCTATCCTCATGGTCGAGGTCCGTCCATGTACGGGTAGCGGTAGTCGGTCGGCGGCACGAACGTCTCCTTGATGGTTCGAGGGCTGACCCAACGGATGAGGTTCCAGATCGAGCCGGCCTTGTCGTTCGTTCCCGAACGCCGGGCGCCGCCGAACGGCTGTTGGCCCACCACGGCCCCCGTCGGTTTGTCGTTGACATAGAAGTTCCCCGCCGCGTAGCGAAGTCGCGCTCGCGCTTCGGCCACCGCTTCTTGCTCGGTCGCGAACACCGCCCCCGTGAGCGCGTAGGGACTCGTTTCGTCGACGAGTTCGAGCGTCTGCTCGTAGTCCTTCTCGGGATAGACGAAGGCGGTGACGATGGGCCCGAAAAGCTCCTCTCTCAGCAGCTTCGCGTGAGGGTCGCGCGTTTCGACCACCGTGGGCGATACGAAGTAACCGCGAGAGTCGTCCGTTTCTCCACCGGCAACTAACTCGACATCACTCGACGACTTCGCTTCTTGCAGCGCATCTGAGTGCTTGGCGAAAGCACGTTCGTCGATCACCGCGCCCATGAAGTTGTTGAAGTCAGAGACGTCGCCCATCTTGATGTCCGGCACCTCATCTGAGAGGCGCCCTTTCAGGGACGCCCACAGGTTGGAGGGCACGTAGACGCGCGACGCAGCTGAGCACTTCTGTCCCTGATACTCGAACGCTCCTCTCAGGATCGCGGCCGCGAGAGCGTCCACCGACGCGCTTCTGTGGGCCACGATGAAGTCCTTGCCCCCGGTCTCGCCCACGATACGAGGGAAGCTCTTGTAACTGGATATGTTGGCTCCTACCTGGCCCCACATCCAGTCGAACGTCTTGGTCGAGCCGGTAAAATGGATGCCACCGAGGTCGGGATGCGACAGAGCTGCCTCGCCGAGCTCCGGCCCGGGACCGTGCACGAGATTGATTACGCCGGCGGGGAGCCCGGCAGCTTCCAGCAGCTTCATCGTGTAATGAGCAGAAAGCGATTGCGTCAACGACGGCTTCCACACGACCGCGTTTCCCATGAGGGCGGGTGCAGTCGCCAGGTTGGCTGCAATCGATGTGAAGTTGAAGGGCGTGACCGCGAACACGAAACCCTCGAGGGGACGGTAGTCCATCTGGTTCCACGTGCCGGGGCCCGACAGCGGCTGTTCCTGGTAGATGCGATGCGCGTAATCGATGTTGAAACGCCAAAAGTCGATCAGCTCGCAGGCAGCATCGATCTCGGCCTGATGCACGGTCTTCGATTGCCCCAACATGGTCGAAGCGTTGATCGTGTCTCGCCACGGCCCGGCCAGCAGCTCCGAGGCGCGCAGGAAGATCGCGGCCCGCTCGGCCAGCGCCGTGCTCGCCCACTCCTGCTTTGCTTTTGCTGCCGCCTCGATCGCATCGCCGAGGTGTTGGGCGCTGCTCTGATGGACATCGGCGAGGACGTGTTTTCGGTCGTGTGGTGCAACCGCCTCGTAGAGATCGCCGCTCGAAACCTCCCTGCCCCCGATGACCATAGGGATCTCGATGCGCTCGCCGGACATCGCCTCGAGGCGCGCCTGCAGGGACCTACGCTCCGGCGAGCTCGGAGCGTAGTCCTTGACGGGCTCGTTGCGGGCGGGCGGCGGGGTCGGGTGAGAGAAGTCTCCGGCGGCCATTGGCGGCGCCTCCTTTTGGCTTGGGTATGGCTTTCACCTCACCGTAACCGCGCTCGCCGCCCCTTGCCGTGCGAGGTTCGGCTGCTCTGCATGCTGGTAGGAAGAGTGGATGAGTTCGACGGCGCCGGTGCTGCGTGCCGAGCGGCTGGGCCGCAGGGTCGGCGACTTGCACATAGTGAAGGACATCTCGTTCGAGCTGTGGGCCGGCGACTTACTGGCGGTGACGGGTCCCAGCGGCTCCGGAAAGTCCTCCCTCCTGCGCCTCTTGAACCGGCTCGATGAGCCCACGGAGGGAACGGTTCATGTCGGGGGCCGCGATTATCGGGCCATGGCCCCACGGGAGCTCAGGCGCCGTGTGGGCATGGTGTCGCAGAGGCCGTTTCTGTTTCCGGGATCCGTGGCTCACAATGTTGCCTTCGGTCCCGACCAGCGGGGCGAGCAGGTCGCGGAAGGCCTCGTCGCCGGCTTGCTCGGGCGGGTGGGGCTCGCCGGTTACGAGGACCGCGACGTGGGTCATCTCTCGGGCGGAGAGGCTCAACGAGTGTCGCTGGCGCGAACCCTGGCCAACTCGCCCGAGGTGCTGCTGCTCGACGAGCCGACCTCTGCCCTGGACGAAAGAGCCGTGCTGGACGTCGAGCGGCTGATCTGTAGCGTGCTCGACGAGCCGGGGCTCTCAGGAATCGTAGTGACTCACGATCGCGACCAGGCCGCCCGCATGGCGAACCGGGTGATGATCGTGGAGAGGGGAGAGATGGTGCGGATCGGGCCCACAGAGGAGGTTCTTCGTGCTTGATCAGTTCTTCGAGGAGGGAGTCGCTTTGGGACTGGCGCAGGCCGGGGCGGTGTCCGTCCTGGTGCTGGCCACGGTGCTCGTGGCGAGGCGGCAAGGGATCCACTTGGAGCGGGAGTCCTCGGTGGCGATGGTTAGGGGCCTGGTGCAGATCGTGGTCGTGGGTTCGGTGCTCGTGCTCCTTCTGCGGGGGCCACAGTGGACGAGCGTCCTGGTGCTCGCGGGGATGATGATCGCCGGCGCCACGATCGCCGCTCGGCGGGCTCGAGGAATACCGGGGGCGTTCTCTATCTCTCTGTACGGCATCGCCTTTGGCTCGGGAGTGGTCATCGCCGGCATGACCTTCCTGGGGGTGATCGAGGCCGGCATCTCCTTTCTGGTCCCCGTCGGAAGCATGGTCATCGCCAGCGCCATGAGGACGAGCTCGCTTGCTCTCGACCGCTTTCACTCGGAGGTCACCGGCCACACGGGAGAGGTGGAGACGAAGCTGTCTCTCGGCGTGGCGCCCGCCGCGGTCGTCTCTCCCTACGTGGAGACGGCGGTGACGGCGAGTCTCATCCCCCACATCGATTCTCTGAGCTCTCTTGGGATCGTGTGGATACCGGGCCTGATGGCGGGCATGGTTCTGGCCGGCACGGACCCCGTCTACGCTGCCGTCTATCAGTTTGCGGTGATCGCTATGATCCTGGGCGCGAGCGGCCTCACGTCGCTGGTGACCACGCTGCTGATTCGCCAGCGTGCGTTCTCGGCGGCCGAGCAACTCGTCCTGCGAGCCGAGGCCGGATGACACCCAAAAAGGAGCCGACCATGTTCATCGACTGGATTGCAATCGACTGTCATGACCCGCGCCTCCTGGCCCGATTCTGGTCCGAGGCACTCGGCTACCGGGTGCTCGAGGATGACGACCCCGACGAGGTCTTGATCGTCCCCCCGGCCCCCACTCCCGGCCCCCGCTTCCTCTTCCTGAAGGTGCCCGAGGGAAAAATCGTCAAGAACCGCATCCATCTCGACCTGCGCTCAGCCGATCAGGAGGCTGAGGTCGAGCGGCTGATCGCACTGGGGGCCGAGCCCGTCGACATCGGCCAGGGAGAGGTCACCTGGGTAGTGCTCGCCGATCCCGAGGGCAACGAGTTCTGCATCCTGAGCGACCTGAGCGACGAGGACCGGGCCGAGCGGGAGGCCGAGGGCATCCTCTGAGCCCGCTGCCCCGGGAGTCCCTCCAGGTAGTCGATCGCGCTCTGAGCGCTCTGGAGTCCCGATTCCGTACCCAGGCGCGCTCTGCGCGCGTTTGAATACCGGCCCATATCGGAGCCGAGCCCGGGCCGCGCCTTAGAGGTCCTCGACCGCGATCGTGTGCTGCTCCTTCGGCCCGTGCACGCCCTGCACCAGGATGTTCTCGATGTCCCCGGTCTTGCTCGGCCCCGTGACCAGGACCAGGTTCGAGGGCCGCTTTGGCAGAGCGGCGATCTCCTTGAACAGCGCCGCCACGGTGTCGACCATGCGGGACGCCGCCACCACGGCAACGTGGACGGTGGGCAGCAGGCTCGGCGCTCGGCCCCCTGGGGCCGCCGAGGTCACCACCACGGTGCCGGTCTCGGCGACCGCCCACAGGGCTCCGGTCACTCCGACGTCGGCCGCCTCGGCAGGGTCGCGCCCCCCCTCCGGCCACCACGACACGGTCGCCCCCACGCCCTCGATGACCTGATCGAGGTCCGGGGGCAGGGGTTCCTCTCGAGTCAGGAGCACCCGGGAGGCGCCGTAGGAGGCAACGATCTCGGCGACGGTCGAAGACAGACGAGCCCGCAGACAGCGGTGGGCGTGCCCGTGCACGGCTTCAAGCTCGGTTGCGAAGCGCTCCAGGGGATCCTCGATGACTGGAGCCCAGTCCGGGGGGATGGAGACCGGCGTTCTGGTGCCGCCCTCGAGCTTCGATCGGATGGTGTCGAGGAACTGCTTCTGGGAGGTCACGGCCGAGGCCTGCGCCTGCCGCCCGGGAACCCCGGAAAATGGCGGCCCTTCGTCCAGCGACTCATCAGTGGAAGGTAGAGCCGGCGCAGCGGCCGGCCCCCGGTCACGCGCCCAAGGACCCTCCCTGCGCGCTTGGTCAGCGCGAAGCCCCACTGTTTCGACCACGCCAGCGACCATGCCTTGTAGGCGGCCCGCTCGGTCGCGCTCGCATGGGGTGCGAAGTCCTGACGGATGTAGAGGAGGAGATCGTGCAGAGGGATCTTTACCGGACATACCGAGGTGCAGGCGCCGCACAGCGTCGATGCGTGTGCCAGCTCTCCCGCATTTTCGACGCCCTTCAGAAGAGGCGTGATTACGGCGCCGATCGGCCCCGAGTAGACGGGGTCGTAGGCGTAGCCAGATACTTGACGGAACACGGGGCAGATGTTGAGGCACGCGCCACAGCGGATGCATCGCAGCGCGCTCTGATAGCGAGTGCCGAGCAGGTTCGAGCGGTTGTTGTCGATGATGACGAGGTGACTTTCGGTGGGCCCGTCGACCTCCGCAGAACGCTTGGGCCCGTGCAACAGCGAGGTGTACTGGCTCAGCTTCTGGCCGGTGTTGCCGCGGCCCAAGAGGGACAGGATGACCGCAAGCTGGTCGAAGTCCCACACCACCCGCTCCATGCCCATGACCGCGACGTGAACCGGGGGCATGGAAGTGCAGAGCCGCCCGTTGCCTTCGTTGGTAACGAGACACAATGTGCCTTCGTCGGCCACCGCCATATTGACCCCTGAGATCCCCACTCCCGCAGACAAGAAGCTGGGGCGTTGCCGTTTGCGAGCGAACTCGGTCAAGACATCGGCGTCGTTCTCGAGCCGCTCGCCGCCGGTGAGCGAGAACAGGTCTGTGACCTGTTCCTTGGACTTGTGCACCGAGGGAGCAACGATGTGGCTCGGCGGCTCGCCGGCGAGCTGCACTATGTACTGGCCGAGGTCGGTCTCGATGGGCTCGATGCCGGCTTCAGTCAGGGCTTCGTTCAATCCGATCTCTTCGGTCACCATCGACTTCGACTTGACGGCCTCGGTGGCACCGCTCTTCTTGGCGACCGACACCACGTAGGACGCGGCTTCCTCAGCCGTCTGCGCGAAGAAGATCTTGCCGCCGGCCTCGGTCCAAGTCTCGGCGAGGCGCTCGAGATGCTGATCCAGATGCGAGATGTTGAAGTCCCTGACTTGAGCGCCCAGCTCGCGCACTGCTTCGGGATCTCTCAACGACGTCATGCTGCGGGTCCGGCCCGAGGCGTTGCGGTCTACCGCGAGTCCCACGATCGCGCGCATTTCGCTGTCCTCGAGGGACACGCGCGCCCGTTCCTCGAACGGCTTGGTGTAGTCGTATGCCTCGGTCATGAGATCGTTTGCGGCATCGCTTCGTCGAGCACTTCTGCGATGTAGCGGCAGGAGAAGTCGACCGACCGAGCGCGCGCCCGCCCGCATATCTGCATCAGGCAGCCGAGGTCGGAAGCGACGAGCTCCTCGGCCTCGTGCTCCGAGACATCGTCGACCTTCTCATCGGCCATCGCAGCCGACAGCTCCGGAAAGCGAATCGAGAAGGTGCCGCCGAAGCCGCAGCAGCGATCCTGGGCCGCAAGGTCCTTGAGCTCGAGGCCCTCGACCGCCGCCAGAAGCTGGCGCGGCTCGTCCGAGATGCCGAGCCCGCGCAGCATGTGGCAGGAGTCGTGGTAGGCGACGCGCCGGGGCCGCGCAGTCTTGAGGGGGCCGAGGCCGTCCACGCCCAGCTCTCCCGCGACGTAGGAGCTGAACTCGTGTGTCCTCTGCGCCACTCGTTCGGCTTCCGCGGCGCGCGGCGTCCCCTCGAACAGCTCGACCCAGTAATGAGAAACCATGGAGGTACACGAGCCCGAGCACGCCACAATCTCGTCTGCGTCGGCGAGCGCATCCAGGGCTCGCTCCGCGACCCGTCGGGCATCCTTTACGTGCCCCGAGTTCCACGCCGGCTGTCCGCAGCAGAGGTCCTCCACCACGGACGTCACGGTCGCGCCGCCCGCTTCGAGGACGCGCTCGGCCGCCGCCGACGCTCCCGGAAAAAGCAACGTGCCGAGGCAGGTGGGGAACAGGGTCACTCGCCGGGGCCTGTCCGGGTTAGAGGGCATCGAGCGATGATAGTGCGGCCTAGGCCGCCCCGCGAGCCCCAATGTCCCTGCCCCCAACGCGGCTCTTTGCTACATAGGGGGCGGATTCCGCACGTTTTGTGGCACAAAGCCACGTTAGGGGCGGGTCCGAGGGCCGCTGGACTGGTGGTCGGGCGTCCCGGCGACGCGGACTACAGCGGCAGCCACACCAGGCAGGGCGCCCCCTTCCGCACCGCCCGGGCCGCCTTTTCGTAGCGGCGGGCCGACAGGCTCGTGCGCTGGGGCCCGAACACGAGCAGCCCGGGCGCCCGCTCGTTCGCCAGCTGGAGGAGCGCCGTGATCGGGCGGGGGCTGCGCACCCGCAGGCGCTCGACCCGCACCCCGAGGGAGTGCGCCAGCTCCGCCGGCGCCCGAATAGCCTTGGACACCTCGGGAGTGAACTCGTCGAGGCTGTCGTAGCCGAGCCTTACCGAGAGGGGGAGGGGCTCGAGCCGGGTGATGTTCGCCACGATGAGGACCTGCCCCGACTCCAGGGCGGAGTCGACCGCGAAGGCGCCGGCGGCCTCGTCGAAGGGAACGCCGAGGGTCGCCAGCAGCACCGGATGGCCGCCCTGTTTCTCCACGGCAGCCGGCGCAGTCTCCGCCGGCCTTGTCGTGGGAGTCGTCGTCATTCCGGCCTCAGCTGCCAGGTCGGAAGGCTGCGAGCCCGGACACGGACGCGCCGCCGCCAGCGCGGCATGTAGAAGATGGAGAACACCCCCGCCAGGACGATGCCCAGAGGAAAGACACGGGCGCCCAAGAATCGTCCCAGGACGAGCATCACGGCCGCCATCACCAGCGCCGCAGTTATCACGTTGAGGCGGTAGCGGCGCATCTCGCGGATGATGCCCCAGTACTCTTCGGAGGGGATCTGATTGGTGTCCCACTTGCGATTGCATTGGGGGCATTGCCAGCGCTCGCCGTAGGGGAGGTAGGCGATCTCGCCGCAATCGCATCGGACGGTGATCGGCGGTCCGCGCATGGCCGAATTGTAGCCGGGGCTTGTGGATGTTCCTCCCAGCCCTCGGCCGAAAGCAACCCAACCACAGCGGCCATAGGTTACGATTCGGCCAAGCACGGCGCCTGGGGGCAGGGGCCCATCACAGATGGAGGTGTTACGTGGCTGAAGCAGCCATCCAAGACAGGTGGGCGGCAGCTGCTCAAGTTCTCAGAATGGAGGTGTCACGTGGCTGAAGCAGCCATCGAAGAACGGCAGCTGCTCAAGTCTCTCAACTGGTGGGACGGGTTCGTAATTGCGCTGTGCAACCCTGGCTTTCTAGTCGCCTCACTGGGCTACACTCTCGCCACCATCGGAGCGCTCGGATCGGTGATCCTTTGGGGCATCTCGGCAGTGGTGGCGCTGCTCCAGAACTACATCTACTCTGAGAGCGCCGCGATGTTCCCCGACAAGCCCGGTGGCATTGCAATGTACGCTCACGAGGGTTGGCGCAAATACTTTTCCTTGTTCGGCCCCATAGCCGCGTTCGGCTACTGGATCGGATGGTCGGTTGTCCTGTCCATCTTCGGCAACCTCATCGGCGGTCTGATCGCGGCACGCTGGTTTTCCGGCTCGCCGATTGGTGGGCCCTCGCCCAGCGAGGACGGCGGCTACTTCGACCTCGGCCCGGTGGACATCGGACTGCCTCAACTCCTCGGTATCGCCTTGATCCTTGCGGTCTGGTTGATCAATATCTTCGGCGTCAAGCCGTCGCTTCTCATCGGCTACATCACAGGGGCGCTGCTGGTGATCCCTCTGGCCATCTTCATCGTTTTTCCGTACTTCACGGGCGACTGGAAAAGCTCCAACGTCGAGTATCTGCCGGTCGAGGGATTCAGCACCGTGTCGGTCGCGCTGATGTGGCTGTTCATCATGTGCTGGTCCGCCTATGGGGTAGAGGTCTGTGCCAGCTTCGCACCCGAATACCACGACACCAAGCGAGACACGGCGCTGGCATTGCGCTCTGCGGGAATGTTCTCGCTGTTCGTGTACGTGCTGTTGCCGTTGGGCTTGGGAGGCGTGGTCGGTAACGCAGGGGACGCAGGGCCCTATTACGTGGCCGCATTCACCGAGGTCGCCGGCAGCGGGCTCGGTGGGATTGCGCTCATCCTGCTGATTGCGAGCCTGATCCTGTCCATGAACACCGCAACCGCCGACGGCGGAAGGGCTCTTTACGGCATCTCCCGCGACGGTATGACGGTCAAATGGCTCTACCACCTGAACAAGTTCCACGTGCCGGCGCGAGCGATGACGGTTGACGTGGTCGTCAACGTTCTCTTGATCCTGTTCATCGCCAGCAACCTGGCAATCCTCTACCTGTCGAACATCGGCTACGTGTTCGCTCACGTGGTGGCGCTGACAGGCTTCCTGTTGCTGCGCCGGGACCGGCCCGACTGGCCGCGCCCCATCAAGGTGGCGCCCGCATGGACCGTCATGGCCGGAGTCTTGGCGGCGTTCAACCTTCTGTTGGTGATCTGGGGGGTCACACAGCAGGAGCTCGCCGCCCTGCTCGGCGGCTACACGTTCAGTGACGCACCCTTCTTGATTGGGGTCGGCGTCCTCGTGCTGTCCGTGCTGCTGTTCTTCTACCGGCGGGCCGTCGAGGACAAGCAACCGATCACTTTCCGGGACAAGAACGTGCCGACCGTTCCCGACGAGCATCAGAGGGCTCTGCTGCAAGAGGCGTCGCGCCGGGGTTGAGCCCGCAAGCCGGCGAGAGATCGGACTGAGCGGTCATATAGGAGAAGTTGAGCGCCCGGCGCACGGGGCATAGTCTTGTAGTTCCGGCACGGACGGGGTCATGGAGGTGCAGAGTGGCGCAGAAGATGTGGGGCTCTGAGCCCTACTGGGGCTTGGGGTACGAGTGGGATCCCGAGTGGGTCCTGACCGATCGGCAAAAAGAGCTGCGTGACAAGCTGATCGAGCTGTGCGAGAAGGAGATGCGGGCCAATGCCAAACGGTCCGACGACGAGATCGAGTTTCCTCGCCGCAACCTCGAGCTGCTGGGTGAGCACGGCTTTCTCTCCCTGACGGTGCCGGAGGAGTTCGGTGGGCTCGGCGAGAATCACGTCGCCTACTCCATGACTTGTGAGACCATCGCTCGCTACGGTTGCGCCTCGACCGCCATGTGCTATGTAATGCATATCGGAGCGGTCAACGCGATCATGCTGCGCGCCACCGACGCGCTCGTGGACAAGTACATCCGGCCGCTCAACTCGGGCAAGCTGGGGACGCTGTCCTACTCCGACCCCGAAACCGGAAGCCACTTCTGGTACCCGATCTCATCTGGGGCCGAGCGCGTGAACGGTAATTTCAAGGTCAAGAAGAAAGCCTCCTGGACCACCTCGGCGGGATTCGCCGACTTCTATGTGGTCCAGACAACGAGTCCCGACTTCAAGGGCTACGACGACCTCTCCGTGTTCGTGGTCGACTCGGGAGACATCGAGTCGCGCCCCTCCACCTGGGACGCCCTCGGCCTGAGAGGCAACCAGTCCGGCCCCCTGGAGGTGCCGGGGGCCGAGATCTCTTCGGATCAAATCGTGGGGCCGGTCGGAGACGGTGCCACTTCCAACGACGAGTCTGTAGACCCCTGGTTCCTGATCGGTTCCTCCTCGGTGTGGAACGGCCTCGCCTTGGGCGCTATCGATATTGCCAAGCGCCACACCACTCGCAAGAGGCACGTGGACGTTGGCCTGCGCGTCGCCGACTATCCGACCATTCAGGACTACGTGGGCGAAGCGCTGATGGACACGAACGCCAGCCGCCTTTTCGTGTTCTCGGTGGCGCAGGCGTTGGACAACGAGACGGACAACAACACTCGCAAGCTCGAGCCCGGCGAGCTGGCGCGCGGCAACTACCTGCACTGGGTGTGGCAGATCAAGTTCATTGCGGCGAAGAACACCGCCCATGTGGTGGACAAGATGCTTCACTCGTGCGGCGGCTCCGCCTACAAGCGCGACATGGAGCTCGAGCGCTACCTGCGCGACGCCAAGGCCGGCTGGGTCATGGGCCCGACCAACGAGGTGCTGAGGCAGTTCGTCGGCAAATCCGTGCTGCTCGGATTCGAGTCGCTCGACTACTGGAATCAGACCTACAACCGCCGGGCCGTCGAGAACGAGATCAAGAAGCTCGATTCGGCCGGAAAGCGCGAGCTCGCCGAGCAACTCAGGACGCAGGCCGAAGAGCAGGAGTCGAACGAGCCCGCCAAGACCAAGTGATGCACTAGATGACGCTCTCGACCGAACGCCCGGGCATGTTGGTGCCGGGCCTGCTGCCCCGGGACCCGTTCAAGGAGCGCTACTGGGTTTACCCGGCCAGCGTCACGGTGCTCTCGCTCGAGGCGGGCGACCGGCTCAGCGTGACCGACCCGGAGGGAGGACAGGGGGCCGAGCTGACGGTGCTGTCCGCAGACGGCGCCCACGACGGCTCGGCGATAGGCGCCAGGGCCGACGCCCCGGCGGCGGTGCTAAACGCACTGCTCGATTCCTCTGCAACAGGGGCACGCAGGGTGATCGCCACGCTCGCCAGCCGGGGCCTTCAGGCCTCGGAAGCTAGAGCGGTGCGGTTGTTCGGCGAATGGTCTGCCCCGGGCTCTTCCGAGTCCTTCGTTGCCGAGCGAGCCGCCCTCGTGATCCTCGCCTCTGCGCCCGGCTCGCTGGTCGTGGAGGGCGGCGTTCCCCCTTCCGATTTGCTGGTCGAGGTTACGCGTTCGGTGGCGCGCAGCTTCGGCGAGGTCGAGCTGCCCGCGCCGCTCGCCGAGCCGCGGCTCGACTTCAGGGTCGAGAGGGCCGCGGTCCTCAGCTACGAGGTCAAGGAAGGCGAGTACATCCAGGTCATCGACGTCGAAGGGCGTCAGTGCTCGGACTTCCTGGCTTTCCACCGAGGGCGTCTCGAGGACGGGGTCGAGCGCGGTCTCGATTCGACCACGACGCGTTCGCTGATGGGAAACGCCTATCCGCAGCCCGGCCTCTACGCCAAGTTCTACGACCAAGACATGAACCCCTTGATCGAGGTCGTGCGCGACACCGTTGGCCGCCACGACACCTTCTCGCTCGCCTGCACCTCGAAGTACTACGAGGACATGGGCTACTTCGGGCACATCAACTGCACCCAGAACTTCAACGAGCAGCTCGACACATATGCGATCGAGCCGCGCAAGGGATGGCCGGCGATCAACTTCTTCTTCAACACTGCCTTCTCGGACGACAACCAGTTGCTGGTCGACGAGCCCTGGTCCCGCCCCGGTGACTACGTCCTGCTCCGGGCGACCACCGATCTCGTATGTGCGTCGTCGTCGTGCCCCGATGACATCGATCCGGCCAACGGCTGGGACCCCACCGAGGTGCACGTGCGCGTCTATCCCGCCGAGCACAAGTTCAGCGCTGCGATTGCTCACCGCGTGACGCCTACGGCCGCTCCCAAGCTGACGAAGGAGACTGGGTTCCATCCCCGCATCGAGCAGCTCACGAGCCGCTTCGTCGACTACCGGGGCTACTGGCTGCCGACCTCGTTCAACAACCTCGGAGCGATCGACGAGTACTGGGCCTGTCGCGAGCACGCCGTCGTCATGGATCTTTCGCCGCTGCGCAAGTTCGAGGTGCTGGGACCCGACGCCGAGGCGCTCATGCAGGCCACCGTTACGCGCGACGTTCGTCGGTTGTCCGACGGCAAGGTCGTGTACACGGCGATGTGCAACGACACCGGGGGCATGATCGACGACGCCACGATCTTCAGGCTGGGCCAGGACAACTTTAGATTCGTGGGCGGGGATGAGTACGACGGGGTGTGGCTGAAGGAGCAGGCCGAGCGCATGGGGATGCGGGCGTGGGTGAAGGACTCCACCGATCAGCTTCACAACATCGCAGTGCAGGGGCCCAAGAGCCGTGCCATCCTCGGCCCCCTGATTTGGACTGCGCCCACCCAGACTCCGTTCGAGGAGCTCAAGTGGTTCAGCTTTTCGGTCGCCCGAATCGGTGGCCCGCACGGGCTCCCGCTGGTCGTGTCCCGCACCGGCTACTCGGGCGAGCTCGGCTACGAGCTGTGGTGTCACCCCAAGGACGCGCCCGCGCTGTGGGATGCGGTGTGGGAGGCGGGCGAGCCGGCGGGCTTAAAGCCCCTCGGCCTCGACGCGCTCGACATCCTTCGTATCGAGGCGGGGCTCATCTTCGCCGGCTACGAGTTCGACGACCAGGTCGACCCGTTCGAGGCAGGCATTGGCTTCGCGGTGGGGCTCAAGACCGAGGACGACTTCATCGGCCGTGCCGCGCTCGAGGAGCGCAAGGCCCATCCTCAGCGCAAGCTCGTCGGACTCGAGCTCGAGGGTAACGAGCCCGCCGGTCACGGCGACTGCGTCCACGTCGGCCGTCAGCAGATCGGAGTTATCACCTCAGGCACCCGCTCGCCGATCCTGAAGAAGAACATCGCGTTGTGCAGGATGTCGGCGCGCTACTCGGAGATCGGGACCGGGGTCGAGGTCGGCAAGCTCGACGGCCATCAGAAGAGGCTCCCGGCGACCGTGGTCGGTTTTCCCTTCTACGACCCGGCCAAGGAGCGCCCCCGAGCCTGACCTCCGGGTTTCTCAGGTGGTCAAACGTCCTCGGTCCGCGTTTGAGCACCGAATTCCGGGGTCAATCGTCCTCAGTCCGCGTTTGACCACCGCGCCCGGCTCACGCCGGACCGATGCTCTGCTAGGGGCAGGCGGTCCCGGCACAAGCCTTGGCCTGGCTCAGCATGGCCTTCAACTTCGTCTTGTCCGGGTTGTTCTCTGGCCTGCCGTCGTGGAGCAGGTTTCTCAGCTGCCACGGATCTGAGCTCATGTCGTAGTACTCCTTGAATCTAACCGTCCCATCATCCCGATACCACTCGATGTATTGAAACTCGGGAGTGCGGAGGGATGCCCACTTCTGGTAACGATCGACGTTGCCGAGAAACTCCGTGAGGATCGATGTGCGAGAGCTTGTCCTCATGTCCCTTCCATCCACAATCGAGGCGTCGAAGGCCACATTGGCCATGCCAAGGAGTGTCGGCAACACGTCAATGTTGGCGCTGTAGCGGTTGTCCGTGCCGCCGGAGAAACCCGGCCCCCGAATGTAGGCGCCCACTCGGATCGAGGGATCGTAGGGGCGAACCTTCCTCGTCAGTCCGTGCTCTCCCCACAAGTAGCCGTTGTCTGAGAGAAACAGGATGATGGTGTTGTCGAGTTGGCCCGTCTCCTCAAGCGTGGCCAAGAGCTTGTCCCGCTGGTCGTAGACGGTTTGCAGAGCTCGTATTTGCTGCCGCCGGATGTATGCACCATCAGCCGTCGTGCGGTCCGATTCCCGAACAAGCAGAGGCTTGTCGCTTCTGTCCTTCTCCCGGGTAGCGGGGTTGCCTCCCCAATAGGAGACCGGCATGTCGGCATATTTCTCCTCGGGAGTGTATGGAAAGTGAGGGGCATAGGGTGCGACGGAGGCGTACCACGGGCCCTCTTGTCTGCGTATAAAGGCATCAGCCCGGTTGAAGGCGATGTTCGTGGAGTAGCCGGGCTTGGTGACGACGGCGCCGTTGTCGTTCCACGTGTCTCCGTAGTAGCCTGCGCCGTCGGTTCGGGTGGCGAGCAGAAGCCATTCGTCGAAGTGAGGCGGACCGTATTCGACCGGCCATTTGTTGATGAACTTACCGAACAGACCCGTTGAATAGCCAGCGTCATCGAGATAACCCTGAAGCGTCGGAGCCCCCAGGTCCACCGGATGATTCTGAGGCACGTTGTCGGTAACCCCATGGTTGTGGGAGTACTGGCCGGTCATGATGCTGGTGCGCGAGGGACAACATAAGGGGGTCGTGGCGAAGAAGTTGGGGAAATACGTTGCCCCTGGAAAGGGCTCGAGTGTGTCGATTCGCTGATCGTCGGTGATGATGATGAGGATGTTGGGCTTGGGCGGTTGCTGCGCCGCAGTCGTCTGGGCCGATAGAAGAAGTGAAGCGGTGATTCCAACTGCGAGCCAAACCTTCATCCTGATCTCTCCGTTAACTTGATGCTCGAGGATTATTTATCGGCTATTGAGCCCCTGGTTTGAGGGGAGGAGACTACGTAGTTCATACGAGTGGTCGACTCGTGCCGGGCACGCGGCCGTGATGAGCGGTGGTCAAACGTCCTCAGTCCGCGTTTGACCACCGAATTCGGGGGCCAGATGTCCTCAGTCCGCGTTTGACCACCGCGCCCAACTCGCACGGTTGCGGGAGGAGGCCGGCCGTCATTCGCCCAGGCGCCCCGCCAGGAACTCGATCATCGCCCGCGCCGCCTCCGAGTCGACTGCCAGCGCCTCCTTGAGCGCCTCTCTCGAGACCGCCGCGCAGCGCAGGTCGGTGTCCGCCACCACGCTCGCTCGGCGTAGATGCCCTTCGAGGACGGCCCCCTCGCCGAGAAGGCCGCTGTCGTTGTGGCGCTGCAGCATCCGGCCCCCTCGTTCCACCCGGACAGAGCCTTCGAGGATGACGAACAGCTCCTGCGCTTGCTCGCCCTCGGTGATCACCACGTCGCCCTCGGAGAAGGTGCGCTCGGTCCCCGCGGCGCGCAGCACCTCTAGAAGGTGGCCAGACGGAGAGGGCGGCGTGGCGGTGGGAAGCAGACCCTGGTAGCGGCCTTGGTGAAACAGCAGCGGCCGGCCGGTACCCCAGCGGGCGTGCTCGACCCGGCCCAGGAACAGCGCGTGATCGCCGCCCCAGTAGGTCTTCTCCACGCGCGCCACGAGATGCGCGATGGCGCCCTCGATCAGAGGCGTTGCGCGAATGAGCTCGAAGGTCGGGTCGGGCCCCGGCGCCTTCGGTCGTCCCGCGAAGCGGTCCGAGAGCCCGCCCTGGTCTTCTGAGAGGACGTTGACCCCGTAGGTCCGGCCGACGTGCAGCATGCGGTGCATCTTGGAGCGCCTGTCGACGCCGACCACGACCAGGGGCGGCTTCAGGGACACCGACATGAAGGCGTTTGCGGTCATGCCGTGTACCTGACCGCCTACCTCGGTGGTGATGATCGTGACTCCGGTGGCGAACATGCCGAGGATGCGCCTCAGCTCGAGCGAAGGGTCGGCGTCCGGATCGGCGCCGGTATCGAGGGCCTCGACCTCGGGGATGTCTTCGAACGGGTTCTCGGCGCTGGCATCGGGATGGCCGCCGACCCCCGAAACGGAGGGCACGGGAAGCTGGAACTCGGGCGGCCCGCCGTCGAACTCTTCGGGGGGCTCTGGCTGCTCCAGCCTCTTGTCGCTCATCCCTATCGCGTAGGAGCTAATGCCCGGCGGGGCGCTCCCAGCCGGCCAGGACCCGGGGCTTCCAGTTCTCCCCCACGGCCTCCGAGTTCTCCACCCACGGCCCCAGCAACGGCTGGCGAAACTTGGCGTTGGCCCGCTTGAGTTGGATGCCATAGGAATTGCCCGACAGCAGATGCGCCATCAGAACCTTGCGGGCGATCTCGTCCTCCCGGCCCTCGGGGATGGCGAAGTGGATCTTCAGAAAGGCGTTCGAGTAGCGATCGAAGACCGCCGGTACACCTTCTTCCTCGAGCAGCTCGATGTCCTCGAGCCAGTTGAGGTCCTTGCCGGGAGTGACGGCCATCAGGTCGATGCCGTCCACCTCTCCGATGTCGTGCTGGTAGGGAAACGAGTGGCCCGCCATCGCCTCGGCGTCGAGAGTGGCGGGCTGGGGCCGGTCGTCTCGCTCCTGAGTGGCCACAGCTATGCCCCCCCGTTCGTGACGTACTTTTCGAGCATGGATCTGATCTCTTCCAGTGTGCGCTCCTCGCTTACGCCCGGTGTGTAGCTGGTGCCCGCCAGCGGCACCTTGGCCATGGCTGCGGCCTCGACCGTCAGGGCGCAGAGGTCCTCGGGCTCGAGGCTGTGGACGTCGGTCTTGCCGCACGCCCTGGCGATCATCTGCAGCTCCATCGTCATCGCGGTGAGGAAGTTGTAGACGCGCCCGGCGGCGTCGTCGACGTCCAGGCGTTTGCGGAGCTCCGGGTCCTGGGTCGTGATCCCCACCGGGCAGCGGCCGGTGTGGCAGTGATAGCACTGGCCCGCCGGCACGCCCACGGTGCCCTCGTAGTCGGTGACGCCGGGGATCTCCTTGTTGCAGTTGAGCGCCATCAAAGCCGACGTTCCGATCGCGACGGCCTTGGCGCCCAGGGAAAGGCACTTGGCCACGTCGGCGCCGTTGCGGATCCCCCCCGCCACCACCAGGTCGATGTCGTCGAGCAAGCCGACGTCCTCGAGTGCCCGACGGGCTTCGGGGATCGCAGCCATCAGCGGGATGCCGGTCTCCTCGGTCGCTATGTGCGGGCCGGCGCCGGTGCTGCCCTCGGCGCCGTCGAGGTAGATGATGTCGGGCCCGCACTTGGCGGCCATGCGGATGTCGTCGTAGACGCGTGCGGCCCCCAGCTTGAGCTGGATCGGTATGCGGTAGTCGGTCGCCTCACGGATTTCCTGCACCTTCAGGGAGAGGTCGTCCGGGCCCAGCCAGTCGGGATGGCGTGCGGGCGAACGCTGGTCGATCCCGGGCGGGAGCGAGCGCATCTCGGCAACTTGCTCGGTGACCTTCTGACCCATGAGGTGGCCGCCGAGGCCGACCTTGCAGCCCTGTCCGATGAAGAACTCACAGGCGTCGGCGAGCATGAGGTGATGGGGGTTGAAGCCGTAGCGGCTCTGGATGTTTTGGTAGTACCACTTGGTCGAGAGCTCTCTTTCAGGCGGGATCATCCCGCCCTCTCCCGAACAGGTTGCGGTGCCGGCCATGGATGCGCCTTTGGCGAGCGCCATCTTGGCCTCCAACGACAGCGCACCGAAGCTCATGCCGGTGATGTAGATGGGGATGTCGAGCTCGATCGGGTTCTTGGCGAAGCGGGCGCCGAGCACGGTCTTGGTTTCGCACTTCTCCCGGTAGCCCTCGATCACGAAGCGAGTAAGCGTGCCGGGAAGGAACATGAGCTGATCCCAATGCGGAATCGGCTTGAACATGGAGAAGCCGCGCATGCGGTAGCGGCCGAGCTCCGCCTTTACGTGGATGTCGTTGATGACCTCGGGCGTGAAGATGCGGCTGTGCCCGAGGATGGACTTGCTGGAGAGATCGTCCTCCACGCTTGCCGGCCCCCTTAAATGACGAGCTTGCGCTCGTTCGGCTCGAGACTGTCGTAGTTGTAAAGCTGCTTTCCGCAGACGAACTTCTGGAACGAGTCGGGCTTTTCGAAGCCGTAGATCGAAAACTTGCGGTCGATGAACTCGGTGTCTGAGTCGTTCCATTCCCCTTCGACACAGTCGATGCCCAAGGACTTGACCTTGCCCGCCACGTAGATCGTGCCTTCGTACATAGAGTCGCCGAGACCCGGACCCGCGTCTCCGCAGATGATCTGGTGGCCGCGCTGCATCATGAAAGCGGTCATGGCGCCGGCGTTGCCGCCGATCATGATCGTGCCGCCCTTTTGATCGACGCCGGTGCGAGCGCCCACGCTGCCGGTGATGACCAGGTCGCCGCCGCGGATGGCGGCGCCGGTGAGGGAGCCTGCGTTCTTCTCGATCACGACCACCCCCGACATCATGTTCTCGCACACCGACCACCCCACCCGGCCGGTCACGACGACCTCGGGGCCGTCGATCAAGCCCAGACCGAAGTAGCCGAGGCTGCCCTCGATGCGCAGTTTGCAGCGTCTGAGGATGCCCACGGCGATGGAGTGCTTGGCGGCGGGGTTGCGGAGCGTGACGTCGCCGATGCCCTCTTCGTAGAGCAGCCAGCGGAGCTCGAGGTTGATCTCGCGCGTGCTGAGCCCGGTGGCGTCGAAGGAGGCACGGCCGTCCTCGATGTCTGAGACCTTGGGGACGTTGGCGTGGGGCTCACTCAGCCCGCGGGCGTCGTACTTGGTGCGCCGCTCCCGCTCGTCTACCGTGACCACACCAGCACCTGCTTCTCGTAGGGGTCGCTAGTGTCGATCTCGCGGTCGAGGATGGCGCGGATGGCGATCTCCTCGGACGCCATGGCCACGAGATCGTCGGACTCGTAGAGGACTAAGGGCTTGGCCGCCATCTCGTCCTTGGCCATGCCGAGGCTGTTTTCGGTCACGGCCATGTAGGTGAAGACGCCGTCGAGATCGTCAAGGCTATCGTTCATCGCGTCCTCCAGCGAGCGCCCGCCGGCCATCTTCTCGGCCAGGTACACGGCGATGATCTCGGAGTCGCATTCGGACTGAAAGCGATGTCCCGAGTGCTCGAGCCGCCTCCGCCAGCGGAAGTAGTTCGTGAGTTGGCCATTGTGGACCACGGCCACATCCGAGAACGGGTAGGCCCAGTAGGGGTGGGCGCCGGAGATGTCCACGTCTGACTCGGTGGCCATGCGGACGTGGCCGATGCCGTGGGTGCCCTCGAAGCCATCCAAGTTGTACTGCTCGCAGACCTCGGCTGCGTCTCCGAGGTCCTTGATGATCTCGAGCGAGTGGCCCAGCGAGAGCACCTCGCAGCCGGGGATGTCCTCGAGATAGTCGGTGAGCGACTTGATGTCGCCTTCATAGCGAACACGGGCCCGGTAGGCGTACTGGGTCTCGCTCTCGACCCGGTCGATGGTGGCGCCGATCTTATTGAGGCGGGACTCGACCTCGAGGCGATGCCGTTCCAGCCGCTCCTTGAACTCGAAATCGCGCCGGTCGTTGGAGTCCGCCAGCTTGAAGCGGATCACGATCAGGTCGGTGGGCGGGCCGAACAGCGCATAGCCGGTCGAGTCGGGACCGCGATGCTTCATGGACTGAAGCATCGCGGTCATCTCGTTGCCGATGTCGGCGGAGCCGTCCCTATGGATGATGCCGGCGATTCCGCACATGGTCTGTGCTCCTCTCTCCGCGGAAAATGGCGAGGCCCCTCCAAGTGGTGGGGCAAGCTTACCGCCCGCCGTCGGCTCCGACGGCCTCTCGCCTTGACGGAGCCTTCCCTCTCACGTAGCGTCCCGATAGGCATGGCCGCCTCCGACGGTGAGCGACCTTTGCCTGGGGGCTCGTTGGCGAGCGATCGCAGGCGTCGCCGTGTCCGGTTTCTGTTCGTTAGCAATCCGTTCAGCAAAGGAGCTCAGCGTGGCAAACCTCGAAGCCGGTCAGGGGATGACGCAGGTACAGGACGTTCTGTCCCGGGGGCCGGTACCAGATCCCTACCCGAACCTCGAGGCCGTCCGCAGCGACTCCAACCGGCGTAACAGGATCAACGAGATCCGCAAGTTCATCAACGAGCAGGGGATCAAGTACATCTTCTTCCAGCAGATCTCGGTGTCGGGTCACATCAACGGCAAGGGAGTGTCGGCGACTCATTGGGAGAAGGTTGCAGAGGACGGCTATCAGTTGGTCTACGGTGCCACCGCCGACCTTTTCGTGGACCAGAAGGGTCGCTACATTGGTTTCGGGCCCGAGGAGTCGGAGCTCGCCGCCATCGCCGACCTCGACACCTTCGCACAGCTACCGTGGGACTCACGCGTGGCGCGCGTCTTTTGCGACTGCTATGACACTGAGACCGGGGGCCTTCTCGAGGCCGACCCACGTCAGAACCTCAAGCGGATCGTCAACGAGATCGAACAGGAGCTCGGTTACACGTTCTTGTGCGGCATCGAGCCCGAGATGATGTGGATGAAAAAGACCGACGATCCCAACGACGCCGTGGGACTTACGAAGCCGTGGTGTTACCACATCAATCAGTTCGAGGAGCTGCGTCCTATCATTCTGGACGTTATCGACTACGCCGAGCGGCTGGGTCTCACTCCCTCTTACGGCGACCACGAGGACTCGCCTGGACAGCTCGAGCTGAACTTCTTGTTCGACCGCGCAGTCCGCACCGCAGACAACCTCTCGACCTACCGGCAGATCTGTGCCGCGGTGGCGAGAAAGCACGGCGTCACCGCCTGCTTCATGCCCAAGCCGTTTACAGGAGTGTCGGCCAACGGTGCCCATCACCACTTCACGCTGGTCGACGAGGAGGGCAACAACGTCTTCTACGACGAGAAGGGGCCGGCGAGGTTGTCCAAAATCGGCCTGCAGTTCATGGGCGGGATCCTCGATCACTACCGAGCTCTCACATGCCTCGGAGCTCCGACGGTCAACTCCTACAAGCGTTTCTGGGACTTCGGTTTCTGGGCTCCCATCTACAAGGACTACGGCTGGCAGAACCGCACCTGTTTGGTGCGTGTTGCAAGCGGCGGCCGCTTCGAGTTCCGCGCCGTGGACTCAGCGTGCAACCCCTACCTCACGCAAGCGGCGCTGTTGCGAGCCGGGCTCGACGGGGTAAAGCGCAAGCTCGACCCCGGCCCCCCACAGCAGCGCAACGTCTACGACGTGCTGGACGAGGGTGGCGAGATCCCGCGCGTGCCCGGCCACCTCGGAGAGGCTCTCGACGCGCTGGCCGAGGACGAGGTAGTGCGTGGCGCGTTGACCGGCCGCCTCTACAGCGTGTTCGAGCACTACAAGAGGGACGAGTGGGAGCGCTTCCTGTCCGCGGTCACCGACTGGGAGCGCGAGCGCTACATGGACGTCCTCCCCTAACTTTAACCCCTCCCGCGTTTTTACCGCCTCTGAGTGCGGTTTTCGGCACTCAGGCGCCCCTAAAAGATCGGGGGCCGCGGGCTCCAAGAAGCCGAGGTCAGCCCACGCCCGGCGACCCGGGCGTGTCCGAGGCCAGAGCGGCCGGGTCGAGCCCGAAGCTTCGCAGGAGCTCGGCGTCGTTTTCGGGGTCGATCTTGTCGGGCAGCTCCGACTCCGCGCGCGACGCCGTGTCGGCGTCCGCCTGAGCGCGGATGCGCTCCACGACCATCTCTTTGGGGATCTGCATCAGACGCCCTCCTCGTCCAGGAACTTGCCTATCAACCGGTTTACCTCGTTGGCCGCCTCCATGTGCGGCGAGTGACCCTGCCCGTCGAGCACCTCGACGCGGACGTTTTCCGGCAACCCCTGCGCATGAGCGAGTGGCAAGATGCGATCCGCGGCACCCCAGATGACGAGCACGGGGGCCTGTACCTCACCAAGCCGCGACGCTAGTACGACCATCTGGCGGCCCTCCGGGAACAGGTCGCTCGCCAGTGCTTCAAGCGCCTCCTTGACTCCGTCGAGGCGCTTGTACTTCAGCACCTCGTCCACCATCTGCCGTGTGACCAAGTCTGGATTCGCGAACAACAGCTTCAGCACATCCTTCAGCTCGCGCCGCTTGGCGGCGGAGAGAAAGCCGTTGATGTAGTCGGCGTTGATCTCGTCGCCCAGAGCTGCGCTGTCGATCAGAACCAGTGACGCGACCCGGTCGGGATTATCGAGAGCGTACTGAAGCGCCACCGCCCCGCCCATCGAGTGACCGGCGAGGTGTGCCCGCTCCACGCCCAGCTCGTCGAGGAATCCGGCGACCGCATCGACCAGGTCCTTGAATCCACCGTCGATCTTCGTCGATCCGCCGTGGCCGGGAAGGTCCAACGCGTAGACGGTGCGGTGCTCGGAGAGCGCCGGCGAGTTGAACAGCCAGTTGTTCAGATCGCCCCCGAAGCCGTGAAGCAGCACCAGAGCCGGCTCGCCCTCACCCAACCTCAGATAACGAAGTGAGATGCCGCCGATCTCGACCTTCTCGGTGGAAGGGCCGGCCTCCTCGCCCTCCTCAGGAGGTACGAAGTTGGCCTGGAACTCCGCGACGAACGCGTCGATGTCGCCGTCCGAGGTGGCCTCGTCTGCGATCACGGCGACGAGACCGCCTACTGGGATGCTCTCGCCGCTGCCGGCTACCCGGCGGCGCAGAACCCCGGCCGCAGGGGCCTCGATGGCCCCCGCGATCTTTTCGGTCTCGACCTCGACGATCTCGGTACCCGAATCGACCGTGGCGCCCTCATCCACCAGCCATTCGAGAATCTGTCCTACTTTCATGGACAGGCCCCACTTCGGCATCCCGACCTTGGTGATTGCCAGACTCACGCGGGCTGACCGACCCTGCCGCCGACGGTCTCCCGAACGGCGTCTGCAATTCGCTGGGCGCTCGGCACGTACTCGTCCTCGAGGACGGGCGAAAAGGGCGGCGGCGTGTGCGGAGCGGTCACCATCTGTGGCGCCGCCTTCAATGCCGAGAAGCATTCCTGAGTCACCTGGGCAGAGATGTCGGCTGCCAGGCTGCAGCGGGGGTTGGCCTCGTCCACGACCACCAGCCGCCCGGTGTTCTCGACGCTTTCAAAGATCGTGTCGGTATCGAGCGGTGACGTCGTACGCGGGTCGATGATCTCCACCTCGATGCCGTCTTGAGCTAGCCCCTCGGCTGCCTGCTCGGCGAGCGACACCATCCGCCCAATCGCAACGACCGTGACGTCGCCGCCCTCGCGCACCACGTTTGCCTCACCGAGAGGGACTACATAGCTTTCCTCGGGCACGTCGCCCTCGACTGAGTACAGCACTTTGTTCTCGAAGAAGATCACGGGGTCGTCGTCGCGGATCGAGGCGATCAGCAGCCCCTTAGCGTCATACGGGTTCGACGGGATGGCGACCTTGAGTCCGGGGACGTGCGTGAAGATCGGGTAGAGGCTCTGACTGTGCTGGCTGGCCGCCCGGATCCCTGCGCCCCACATGGTACGGATCACCAACGGCGTCCGGGCTTTGCCGCCGAACATGTAGCGAAACTTGGCGGCCTGGTTGTAGATCTGATCGAAGCAGACGCCCATGAAGTCCACGAACATGAGCTCTGCGACCGGGCGCAGCCCAGAGCAGGCCGCCCCGGCGGCGGCTCCTATGAATGCCGACTCACTGATCGGCGTGTCGAGGATCTGATTCGGGTGCTTCGCCTTGAGGCCCTTGGTGACCCCGAGGACGCCGCCCCAGGCATCGTCTTCGCCCGGCGAGCCGGTGCCCCCGACCACGTCCTCGCCGAACACCACGACCGTCTCGTCGCGCGTCATCTCTTGGTCGAGGGCCTCGTTGATCGCCTGCATGTACGTGATCTTGCGTGCCATGATTCGGCCTCCTAGTACGAGAGATAGACGTCGGTCAGAAGTTCGGACACGTCTGGATACGGGGCCGCTTTGGCTGCATCGACGGCCTCGTCGATCATCTTGCGAGCGTCGGAATCGATGGTGTCGAGCGCGGCCTCCTTAACGAGGCCCGCCGACAGCACGCGCGAGCGAAACCCGATCAGGCAGTCGCGCGTCGCACGGATATTCTCGACCTCGCCCTCTGCCCGGTATGTCTGCTGGTCCCCTTCGAAGTGTCCGAAGTAGCGGTTGACCTTCATTTCCAGCAACGACGGCCCGCCGCCTTCGCGCGCACGAAGGATGGCTTCGCCGGCCGCTTCGTATACGGCAAAGAAATCGTGTCCGTCGACGACGACGCCGGGCATGCCGAAGCCATCGGCGCGTTTAGCGATGTCCGTCCGGACGGACCAGTTGCTGGAGGTGGCCTCGGCGTAACCGTTGTTCTCGATGATGAATACGCACGGGACGTGCCAGGCTGCCGCGAGGTTCAAGCTCTCGAGAGTGGTGCCTTGGTTCGAGCCGCCATCGCCCGTGAAAGACACCCCTACCTGCTTCGTGCCGCGGATCTTCGCCGAGAGCCCCACTCCGCATACCAGAGGAGGCCCCCCGCCGACTATGCCGTTGGCGCCGAGCATCCCGGTAGCGAGATCGGCGATATGCATCGAGCCACCCTTGCCGTGGCACAGCCCCGTCTGCTTGCCGTAGATCTCGGCCATCATGGCCTTTACGTCGCAGCCCTTGGCGATGGCATGACCATGACCGCGGTGGGTGGACGCAATGTAATCGTCTTCATTCAGGTGGGCCATCACGCCGGCGGCGATCGCTTCTTCCCCCGCGTATAGATGGACGAACCCGGGGATCTCGCCGGTGGCGAACTCCGTGTGTACCCGCTCCTCGAACTCGCGGATCGTGCGCATGGTCTGATACCAAGAGGCCAATTGCTCGGCACCTACCTGGTCTGCACGGGTAACTGTTGTGCTCAACTGTCTCCTCCTTCTCTCAGTGGTGGCTTGTGTTGCCGTTCAATGGAAGTCGTGCCGCGGCACCGTTGAACAGGTGGTGTGCGGCGGCCTGCGCCATGACCTTGTCGACGTCGATCACCAGTGGTCCCTCGCCAAGAGTGACGCTCACGCGATCGCCGTCCGAAAGCTCGATCTCTCGCTCGCCGTCGAGCGCCACGCAGCCACCCGGCATGGTCGTTTCAACCACTTCTCCCGGCTGCAATCGCCTGATCTCGTCGACCCCCACGGCGGTAACGAGTCCGGGGGCGATAGCGACAGTGACTACCGACGCCGCTCGTTCGGGCGGAGCAAAGCGCAGGTGCAATCCCCAGGGCGTGCTGCGCGCGGTCGGGTCGAGTTGGCCTGCGACGGCCGACAGGCCCACGGCGCAGGGGTCGCCGAACGTCACGAATGCCTCCGACAGGTCTTGTGGGCGCCACAGGGCGCGGGCGCCGATCCAGCGGTCCGTGCTGAGGGCAACGTCCACCAGCGCGCGGTCGATCCGACCCCCTGAGACCGCCACCGACAGGAGCTTCTCTCGTCGTAACGAGGCCCGGAAGTCCACCCGACCGGTGGCCACCAGCCCCGCGGCGAGGCCCGCGACGGTGGCTTCCCGAAACTCGGGGAAGGCGTTGTTGGTCCCCGTGGACAGCGCACATAGGGGAACGTCGTGGCAGTGCTTGGCCACGATCCGATGCGTGCCGTCGCCGCCAAGGACGGCGATTGCGCGGGCTCCCCGCTCGACCATGGCGGTCACGGCGCGGGCCGTGTCGCCGGCGTCCCCCTGCGGGGCGATGTCGAGGAACTCCACTTCCGGGAGTGGCTGCGCTGCGAGCATTCCCGTCCGCCCCCGCAGGTGGCGATGCAGGCTCTCCGCCACGCCGTCGCCGGCGGGCATCAAGAGGGCTCGATCCACAGCGACTGCACCCAGGCCACCCAGCAGGCGAACGATCATCGAGCCCTTCTCGGTGTTGTCGAAGACTGAGGCGCCGCTGACGAGGCGGCGGATGTCTCTTCCCGACGCAGGGTTTGCGACAACACCAACCAGGCAGTCGGTCAACCGCCATCTCCTCTCGGTGCGCGACCTGGGGCTGAACCACATACATCTATTCGGAGACCCGCACGCTTGTCAACCGCTGGACACTCCGAATCCGGCGGCCCTATACTCGACGGCAATCAGGGGAGCTCGGGGCAACCGGGCTGAGAGGCGGGCCGACGCCGTCCGCGACCCATAGGCAGGGCCTGAGTGGGCCCTCAACCTGATCCCGGTAACGCGGGCGTAGGGAGGTGAGCACATGAGCGTGCTCGAACGTATCGAGCAGGTTCCTGCATGGGGCATCGAGCCGGTTCCGGCCGAGAAGCGCGTCTTCAGCGGCATCGATATGGGTGTGCTGTGGGGCAATCTGGGCATCTCGCTTCTGCTGCCGGTCGTCGGGGCGTTGTTCGTTCCGGCGCTGAGTTTCAGGGATGCGCTGGTGGCCATAGTCGTTGGGGCGTTGATCGGCAACCTCATGCTGGCGACCGCGGCTCGCATCGGGGCCGATAACGGGGTGCCGACGATGGCCCTGTACCGCGCACCCCTTGGCATACGCGGCTCGTACGTGCCCACCATCTTCAACGTTCTGCAGAACATCGGATGGGGTTCGTTCGAGCTGTTCATCATCGCGGCGGCGGCTGCGGCGATCAGCGAGCGGATAGTTGGGGTAGGGGCGCGCCCTGTGTGGGTGATCCTCTTCGGGGTGATATCCGTGGTCATGGCGGCCGGCGGGCCGGTAGCGGTCGTGAGGCAGTGGATCCGGCGCTTTGCGGTGTGGGCCGTCATCGCGTCGAGCGCATACATAACTTGGTACATGCTTTCAACCTTCGAGATCTCTGCCTTCTGGTCAAGCACCGGTGAAGGAGGGTGGCCGAACTTCTGGCAGGCCGTGGATCTGTCGGTAGCGTTGCCGATCTCGTGGTTACCTCTGGTCGCCGACTACTCTCGTTTTGCCCGCAAGGGCGGGGCCGCGTTCTGGGGAGCCGGAATCGGCTACTTCGTGGCGCACGTGTGGTTCTTCACGATCGGAGTCTTGCTCGTACTCGGGCAGGGTGGTGATCCGACCGATCCCGAGGGATTCATCGGAGCGATGCTGGCGATTCCGGTGGGATTCGTTGCTCTTCTGATCCTGCTGGTGGATGAGACCGACGAGGCGTTCGCCAATATGTACTCGACAGCGGTGTCGGTGCAGAACATCGTGCCGCGGGCGCCGCAGCGCTTTCTGGTCCTGTTGGTGGGTGTGATCTGCACTGCGCTCGCGCTGGTCGTCAACCTGGTGCAGTACGAGAACTTCCTGTTGTTGCTCGGGGCGCTGTTCGTGCCCTTGTTCGGGGTGCTCGCTGCCCACTATTACCTGTTGCGTGGCGGGCGCTACGACGTGGCGGCGCTCTACCGAAGGGATGGTGTGTACTGGTACGCGGGCGGCGTTAACTGGCCCCTGATTGCCGCCTGGGCGATTGGGTTCTTGACCTACAACTGGATCAATCCGGGGACGGTTTCATGGTGGTCGGGATGGATGACGAGCCTGTTGGGTCAGTGGCTGAATTTGCCGACAGCCTATTCGTGGCTCGGGGCATCGCTTACTTCGTTCGTAGTAGCGGCGGCCGCGACGGTGGTCTTCGGCCTTGTGGCTAAAGGCGTCAGGAGACCGTTGTGACCTTCTTCGCATAGGTGGAACTCAGGCGAAGCGGGTTCAGCCGCGGTTAAGCATCAGTCAGCGGTTGTTCAGCGCGCGCGGCCCACCCTCAACTTGTCTCCCTCACGGAGAAGGCGCCGGCTCGGCGCCTAACTTGAAGAAGGGTGGAGTGCGATGCGAGCGAACAGACTCGTAGGGGGCATGGTCGGCACGGCGCTGATCCTGGCGGCGTGTACGGGAGGAGAGTCGGCTCGTTCGCCGGCTGAGTCGCAGTCCAACGCAGGACAAAGCAGTGCGTTTTCCAATCCCGCCGAGATCACAAACCAGTATGTGCCGTTGGAAAAAGGTGGGCGCTGGATATATGAGGGCGAACAGGCGGGCAAGCCGCAGCTGATTGAGATCGCGGTCACCCCCTCGACGAGGACAATCGACTGGAACGGCAACTCGATCGAGAGTGTTGTCGTTCGCCGCCGAGGCTGGGTCGACGGCATCCTGAAACAAGAGTCGCACGACTACTACGCGCAGAAGGATGATGGCAGCGTCTGGGCCATGGGGGAACAGGTAGACAACTTCAAGGGCGAGAAGCTCTTCGATCACTCCGGCAGTTGGCTTGCCGGCGCCGATGGTGCAACACCCGGATTGGTCATGCCCGGCAATCCTCAAGTCAAGAACGCCTCCATTACCGAGGACTTGATTGGTCTCGTCGACGCCGGTGGCTACGAGGTCCTGTCTCGGACCGAGTCCGTCACCACGCCGGCCGGGCAGGTGGACAACGGTCTGCTGCTGGGCGCAATCCAAGCCAATCCTGCGGCAGAGAGCTTGTTCGTCCCCCAGATCGGAGCGGTGCTCGCTCGCAGCGGTTCGAGTGAGGTTAGCCTGACCGATCGCCTGCCCCACAATGCCGAGTCGGCTAGCGCGACGAAGTTCTCGCATCCGACGACCGTAGACAATCCCTACTTCGGCGTTACCGGCGTGGACTACCGTCTCTATCTCGGTAAGGAGGAAGGAGAGCTACTGCGGATCGAGGTGGCTCCCACCGGCAAGAACAAGACCTTGAAGTGGAAGGGTGGCGAAACGCCTGCGGCCATCTCCCAGTTCACGGCCACCTCAGGCCGTTCCCTGCTCGAGATTGCGGTCGACTGGTTCGCGCAAGACGACGCCGGAAACGTGTGGTACTTCGGCGAGGACGTGTGGAACTATGAAAAGGGCCGTGTTGCCAACACCGACGGAAGCTGGACCGCCGGCGTCGACGGGCCTCCCGGAATGATTATGCCGGGCGAGCCCAGCGCCGGGCAACGATTCAACCCGGAGAACATCCCCGGCAACGTGTTCGAGACCGTCGACGTCAAGACGATGGACGCCTCCTACAAGCTCACAAACGGAAAACGCCTCAATGGGGTGGTCGAGCTGCATGAGACCCTCAGCGATGGCATGGAGGAATTCAAGCTCTACGCGCGCGGTTACGGAAACGTCTACGTCGAGGTGCCCGGGGCCCGGGAAATCGTCGATATCGTCTACGCCCTTCCCAACGACGCCATCGATGCTTCTCGTCCTGGCGAGCTGAACGCCGCTCTGAACGAGTTGCGAACCATCGGCCTCCGCGGTTCAGGAGATATGAATGTGGTTCGTAACTCCCTTGTGAAGCTTGCCGGACGTGGCGACCCGATTCCTTCTGTTCTGATGAAGCTTGGCCGCACTCAGCTACTTCCGCTCGATCGAGCCCTCGGAGGCTCCGAGAACGCAAAAGCGCGCATGAACGCTCTGGACCTGGAGCAGACCATGCTTGACATCGCTCGCCTTTACCGAGGCCGCAGCTCGGTCGAGCTCGAGTTGATCGACTTCTACGCTCGCCGCATGTTGGCTGCCGCGGAGTCAGGTGACAGAGCGACCGCAGGCACTGCTGCGGCTCTCGCCCATGGGGTCGCGTTGCGCAACGTGACGACTATTCAAGACAAGGTAATGAAGGCGTCCGCGGCAGCCGACTCGGCCGCCGATGACGGCATGTCCGCAATGATCAGGGCCGCAACCAAGCTGCGGGCCGCGCTGTAGATTGACCTTTACGCCGTAACCCGCGCTCGGCGCGGGTTACGGCTATTAGTAGCGTGAGAAGCGATCGCCGGCGCGGATCAGTTCATGCGTGAGAGCCGGGCCGCTGGGGGCGTGGCCCGCGTTGTCGACGATCACCAGCTCGGCTTGGGGCCAAGCACGGTGGTGAAAGTCAAAGCGTCCGTTCACCATGATTCCCGGAATTGCGTTCAGAGAGGCTGCGCCGGCCAGCAGACTTCCGTCCTCGAGCCATGCGTTGTGGCCGACGTAGTGGGTCACGATGCGGGCATACGCCATCGCAAATGCTGGGTAGGTGAACCTCTCTGCCAACTCAGTCGTTGGGGGCCATTCAGACGTGGCCGACTCCCACATGCACCAGGCTTCGGCGGCTCGCCGTCGGACCGCGGAGTCGGGATCATTAAGCAATCGATGGTATGCGTCAACGGTATCTCCGTCTTGGTCGGCGGCTGGCAAGGCGGCCCGGAGAAGGTCCCATTGCTCGGGAAAGAAGGCGGCCACCCCGCCACGAAACAACCAGTCGAACTCCGATCGACGTCCCGTGGTGACACCCCACAAAATCATCTCGTTAACCCGAGTCGGGTAGCTCTCGGCGTAGGCGAGCGCCAGTGTGCTTCCCCACGATCCACCCCAAACAAGCCACTTTTCGACATCGAGGTGTTGGCGGAGCAACTCGATGTCTGCTATCAGGCTGGGTGTGTTGTTGTTCGTCAGTCGGTTATCGGGTTCGCTCGCATGCGGCTTACTTCGCCCGCAGCCGCGCTGGTCAAACAGCACGAGTCGGAAGGCGCTCGGATCAAAGAGGCGTCGGTGCCAGGGCACACATCCGGAACCGGGGCCTCCATGTAGGACGAGAGCCGGTTTGCCACGTGGATTGCCGGTTGTCTCCCAGTAGATCAGTTCGCCGTCCTCCACCTCCAACGTTCCGTGTTCGTACGGCTCGATCGGCGGATAGAGATCTCGATTGCCGGATTCTCCTCTCGTTCCCGGCCTGATGACGTTACCGGAGCTCATGGGGTGGCTTCGGGTTTGGCGGCCATGCGGCGAACCTCTGCTACGCGCAGGAGCTCGTAGGCGCGAGCGGCATCGAGCCGGCCCGCACCCGCAAGCTCGGCGTTGGCAGCCGCGGCACCGAGGGCAAGCGCGAGCGCCTCGGGCCAGGGGAGTGCTCGATCCAGCGCTAGGGCGAGCCCGCCCAAGAAGGCATCCCCGGAACCAACCGGATACCTCCCCTTGGTGTCGATCGAGCCTTTCCACTCGGAACCATCGTGCTCCGCCGCCACTATGCCAAGGTCCCCGAGCGTGATGATGGCGGCGTGCCCTTCTCCTCCCGCTCGAGAGCGCAGCGCAGAAGCTGCGTCGCAGGAGTGGACTTCGGCGGGCTGCACGTCAAACAGGCCGGCGGCCTCCGAGGAGTTGATCTTGACGACATCGGGTCCCGCCTCGAGCGCCCGTTCGAGGTAGTCGCCGGCCGCGTCCAGCACCACCGGCACACCGATATCGTGAGCCAGCTCCACGATCCGTTTGTATCCATCCAGCGGCGCGCCGGGTGGCAATGAGCCCGAGATCGTGAGCACGTCGGCGCCTGCAAGATTGTCCGCCAAGACCGCCGTCACCTCGGGCCACAGGGACTCCGGGATGGTCTCACCGCGTTCGTAGAACTCCGTCATCTCGCCGCTCGAGCGATCGGCGACCGAAAGCGACGAGCGCGTCTCCCCATCGATCCACAGCGCCCTGTAGGGAACCTCCTCCGAATCGAGCTCCTGTGCGATCCACCTTCCGGCATGGCCGCCGAGAATCGCAACGGCTCGCACATCTGCGCCCAGGGTAGCTGCCGCCCGCGCCGCGTTCAGCCCTTTGCCGCCGGCGACCTGCACGAATCGGGTCGGCCTGTGTGTTTCGCCTCTCACGACCCGATCGACTTCGAACAGCCGGTCTATCGAAGGATTAGCGGCGAGGCAAACGATCATCTTGTTTCCCGGAGGCGGCCCGCCTCCAGCTCGTCCCTAAGGGCGCCGAGAACCTCGAGCTCGATGAGGTCCTTGGGCCGACCGGCGGCCCTCTTCATGGCCATCAAATCGTCGAACGACGCGATCATGATTCGAACTCCATCGATCTCGATCGAATCGGCATTACGGAGGAGCTGTGCATGGCCGGCGATTCCTGGGGGCTGGGCGAGGCAGTCCAAAGAGCCGAAGTCGGTCGAGAAGGCCAAGTTGTGGCTCTGTCGAAGGAGGCGCGCGCCGAGCGGTAACGCGACGTCCTCGGCGCCGCGCAGGATCGCATGCATGGAACTCAATGACGAAGCCAATCGCGTGAGGTTAGCTTCGGCCGTCGAATGACAGATGTCGAGGTCGTCGGTCACGGTCGGAGATCCTCGCAGGCGAGCTGCAAGGCCCCCGATGATCGCGAACTCGACGTCGTGCTGGATGAGTCGTTCGAGCGCGCCAAGGGGATCGAAGGATCTCATCGGGCTTGGGCCCGCACCAGGAGGTGAGCAAGGTTGTTCGCCTCCTGCGCGGCAAGCTCCAGTCGCTCTTTGGGGGTGAGCTTCAACAACTCGCGAATGGCGGTCGGGTCGATCCCCTCCCCATAGAGCGCGCCAACCTCCAAGGCGCGCCCACAAGCACGCAGCAGACGATCCAGTGTGTCCACGCGCGGGACTACCCGGCCAGTCTCAATGCGGGCGATCGCGGGCTGCGCGACCCCTGCCCTCGCAGCCAGGTCGCGCTGGCTGAACCCTGCGGCACGCCGAGCATGACGGAGGGCCTGGCTGGCTTCCACTCGAGCATGATAACAAATCTGTTATCTACCAATCGGACCACCGGGCCTGTCGATCCGGGCCGTGCGGACGGACTCTTGTAGCCTGATGGCTGCGCTTCCCCACCGTCCACCAGCACCCTTTTCGGGGAGGGGAAATGGAACAAGCGAACCCAACGATCAACCAGGCGCTCGAGGCGTTTCTCGGGGAGCGGAAACAGCGACTTGCGACCAAGACCTACGCCAAGTACGAAGCCGTGATCCATCTCCTCGGTGATTGCCTTGACAGTTACGGCCACCTGTCTCTCTCGGCGCGAGAGGGGAAGGTCTGGCACAAAGCCTTTATGCAAGACGAAGAGGCGGGCGCGTTCTGCAACATGTTCGGTCCGGACAAGATTCCAGAGAACGTTGGCGAGTTCCTCGGCTACTTCATGATTCGCAAGGTGATGGCCGGCCAGGACCTGCTCAAGGCGTCGGGAACAGTTGTCCGCAAGCTTCTCAAGTGGCTACGAGCGGAAGATCTCATTGAGGCTGCCGATGCCCAAGACGGCCTCGAGATCGTCGACGACATTGGTCCCGACCTTGCCATATCCGACGAGTTCTCCTTTCGCCTCGGCAGCCTTTGCCTCGAGCAACCCACAGGTCGAGTGCTAGAGGAATGGGAGGACGCTTATGCCGGGATCGCCAAGGTCGAGCAGGGCAAGATCTGGTTCAGCAACCACTCGGCAAGCGAGGTAGTCGGGCCCGTCCTTGTATCCAAGGAGACCAGCGACATCGCCAAGGTCGGATGGGACGTCAGCGCGGTCTACCTTGTGCGCACCGGCAAGGGATGGCACATGTCCGGAGTGGGAACGGTCTACCCGTGATGACTTCGCCGCGGTGATCTCTTGGCGCTGGGGACTCTCGGACGCTCAAGTTGAATTGCTCGGGGAGTTCCGCAAGGGCTCCGGCCGCGACCTCACAATCGGTTCCTCGAATTTTCTGGAGTTCGTCGAACCGGACACGACGCTGGGGGAGCAACATGTAATTGAGTTCCTGTGGGGATATGCGCCCCTGTATCACAAGAACCAGCAGGAACCGTTCGACGAGCTTCGGCACGAGATCGGGGATCTGATCCGTTTTACCGCTGAACGGTTGGACTGGGAATCTCCTCAAGCATGTCTCGCTGTCTGCGACGATGACGAGACCTTCCAGGGCCGCTGGCGCGCTCTTTATGTGAATCCACTCACGCTGTGGCTCGAGGAACTGAGGTCGATGCTCGAGCTGCGTGGACTGCCGTCGACCATTCCCCGTGTCGATCCTGACGATCCGTTCGGGTCTTCTCTCAACACAAGGATCCACCCTTGGTCTCCTCCTTTTGCAATCCCCGAGGCGGCTCTGGTGATCGAACCCATCTCAGTCATCCGGGAGGAGGCGGAAGTCTCGCACGCCATCGGATACATGTCGAGCTTGATCGGAATCATCGGTGGCGGCACCAGGCTCACGGCCACCGGGAACATCAACCTTGCCAACGGAAAGAGGTTCTCCGAGGCGATCGGCTGCGGCCATCTGTTCGATGAAAGGTTTGGGGACCGGGTCTTCAAAACCAAGAGCAGCTCCGAGATCGAGCCTGTGGAACTCGTCTTTCGCTGGGCGAGGGCGGCGGGCCTGGTCCGTATCGAAAGAAACCGTCTGCTCTTGACCAAGAGGGGGCGGCGCTTCGGAGATGACCTGTTTGAAGACTGGTGGGCGCTGTTTCGGGCTGCGCTCCTGAAGCTCCAGTGGGCCAAGAATAGGTACAGCAAGGACCGCAAGCCCTTCTGGGCGGACTTGGTGAACGACTGCACTCCTGCATATCTGCGGGTCGCCGTTGATGCGGGCTCACGGGGTGTGGCGGTGCTTCCTCTTGCCCAGAGCACCTGGGGCCTGGTCGAAGAGCGCTGGGTCACCGACGATATCCCCGACGAGGAGGTGAGGTGGCAGCAGTCGTCGATCTCGTCGATGATACGCCGTGGATTCTTTCTTCCGCTCGAGCTCTTGGGATGCGCCGAGACGTGGACCGGAGCGGCTCACCATGCGGTCAGGATGACGCCCTTGGGCATGTGGGCGGTGAGCCGTTCGGCGGAGCAAGCGATGGAGTCTTCGGCTGCGGAGGATGGAACGGACGCGGCCGAAGTGGTCAACCTCTCGGAATGGAAGGTGCGCAGGACCTGAGCGAGCCTGAGACGGTGAGCTTAAGTCTTTCGCAACCGCTGTGAAGAAGCCTCTCTTACCTGACGTTCCAGGTCGGGCAGCTTGCTCACAAGCTCGCGCAGCCTTTCGGGGGGGAACACCAGTAATCGCGCCGCCGACTGCGCTACGACGGTCGCGAGGCGAGGGTAGCCGTAACCCGCCCCCCAATCCAAGGCGGCCAACTCGCCGAAGAAGTCGCCCGGCTCGAGCTCTCTCACCAACTCCTCGTTCACATGAACCTGAAGCGTCCCTTCGACGACGACGTAGAAGT
>Ga0209587_1000085_pt1 | contig 44738 bp, 50 predicted proteins | sample NGEPerD_2_FD_184512 | JGI IMG/M metagenome (GOLD analysis project Ga0209587, IMG submission 184512) | Arctic peat soil microbial communities from the Barrow Environmental Observatory site, Barrow, Alaska, USA - NGEE PermafrostL1-D... | ecosystem: Environmental > Terrestrial > Soil > Wetlands >...
GGAGTGACACGCTAATTCACGGATAAAACCTCAGAAGAGGGATCCAGGAGGCACACACATCTATCTCTCTGACAAGAATGATCATAACACGATGTTTAGTGATAGAGGTCCAGCGTGTCAACTAATTTATCTGAACAATAAGGTGTAAGTTGTCAAAGAACGTTCGGGTTGGTTTTTAAACCTTAACCCTATACTTATCTTACAAGGAGGTAATGAACATGAAAACTCCAGAACAATATGAAGAGAGCTTACGTCAACTAAAACTCAAGGTGTATCTGCAAGGTGAACTCGTAGAAAACCCTGTCGATCATCCGGTGATCCGCCCATCTTTGAACTCAGTAAAAGCAACGTATGAGTTGGCTCAACAAGCTGAATATGAAGACCTGATGACCGCGACATCCCATCTGACAGGTAAAAAAATCAATCGTTTCTGCCATTTGCATCGCAGTACAGAGGATCTTGTGAAGAAAGTAAAAATGCAACGACTGCTCGGTCAAAAAACGGCTTCTTGCTTCCAACGTTGCGTCGGCATGGATGCCATCAATGCTGTAGATAGCGTAACATTTGAGATGGATCAAAAACTCGGGACAAAATACCATGAACGTTTTACTCAATTCCTCCTCAAACTCCAAGAAGAAGATTGGGTGGTTGACGGTGCTATGACCGATCCGAAAGGGGATCGCGGTCTTACTCCGAGTAAACAGTCCGATCCTGACTTGTATCTTCACGTCGTTGAGCGACGTGGAGACGGGATTGTCGTCCGTGGAGCCAAGGCTCACCAGACGGGTGCAATCAACTCACACTGGACTCTAGTTATGCCGACGATCTCGATGGGTAAAGATGACTCCGATTACGCAGTATCCTTCGTGGCCCCAGCAGATGCTGAAGGTATCTTCTATATCTATGGTCGACAATCTTGCGATACTCGTAAATTAGAAGAAGGCGACATTGATGTAGGCAATAAGAAGTTCGGCGGACATGAAGCTTTAATGGTGTTTGATAACGTATTCGTCCCCTGGGAAAATGTCTTCATGTGCGGTGAGTCTGAGTTCTGCGGTGCTTTAGTTGAGCGCTTCGCCGGCTACCATCGCCAAAGCTATGGGGGCTGTAAAGTGGGAGTAGGGGATGTCCTCATCGGTGCCGCCGCCCTTGCCGCAGAGTATAATGGCGTGCAAAAAACTTCACATATTAAAGATAAACTGATCGAGATGGTGCATCTCAACGAGACGCTCTACTCCTGTGGCATCGCCTGTTCGGCTGAAGGATCGAAGACAGCTTCTGGAAACTATATGGTTGACCTGATGCTTGCCAATGTGTGTAAGCAGAATGTAACGCGCTTCCCCTATGAAATTACGCGGCTGGCCGAAGATATTGCCGGCGGATTGATGGTTACTATGCCATCCGAAAAGGACTTGCGTCATCCCGAGATCGGGAAGGTTGTAGAAAAATACTTTAAGGGAGTATCTGGAGTGCCAACCGAGCACCGAATGCGCATCTTACGCTTGATTGAAAATATCACCTTCGGTACAGCAGCGGTCGGTTACCGTACAGAGTCGATGCATGGGGCGGGTTCACCCCAAGCTCAGCGCATTATGATTTCTCGCCAGAGCAACATGGAGCGAAAAAAGTTACTTGCTAAAGTAATCGCTGGTATTTAGATTAGCAGCATCACTTATCCCGTGAACCGTTTGAAACGCCACACGAATACCTGGAGCGCCTCATACAGCACTTTACGGGTAAAGCCAATAGTCTGAGACTGATTACGGATGCCTATGTCCAATACGCCTATGGCAATCCTAACACTATTGAGAGCCGGCTAACCGAACTTCTCCGAGCCCTACAAAGTCTGTACCACAGCTAAGGACTTAGGCTTTGACAGCTAAGTGAAGGATTTAAGAATATGATTTAATTCGCTCCAAGACGTTTTCGGAGTTTATCCCAAAAGGAAAGGATCCCTACGTTAGGTATAGGCTGAGTTGCTTTTCCCTCGAGTTTTTGGGCCATTTGGAGGATGCGACGAGAAAATTCCAAATGTGGATGGGACAGAAAGAGAGGAGAGCGCGCTTTAATAGAACGGGTAACCAATGGATCAACGGGGAGCCAACCTAAGTCTACAGGGTCCAAATTCAAAAACTGTTTTGAGGCATTCATTAGTGAGCCAATGTTCTTTCGTGCTTCAGATTCTGATTCACAGCGATTCATGACAAAATGGGGTCGAATTCCTGGATTTTGATTGGTTAAAGCTTTTAATAACGAATAGGCATCTAATAAGGCATGAGGCTCTGGATTAGAGAGGAGAATGAATTCATCAGCCACGCTAAGAAACATAAGAACTAGTTCTGAAATTCCAGCACCTGTATCCAATATCAAGACATCACAGTCAGCTTCCAAATCTCGAAAGCCCGCAGATAGACGATTAAATTCAATAGGATCTAACCGGGTTAAACTACTGATACCACTAGAACCAGCCAGAACTTGGAGTCTACCGGGGCCTTTTTGCAGAATTTCCTTTAAGGTATAGTTCCCGGCAATCACATCGCCAAGGTTTAGAGAACCCTCAAGCCCAAGAAGAACATCGATGTTAGCCATGCCAATATCAGCATCGAGGAGGATGACGCGATGGCCTAATTTACAGAGGGCCAAGCCTAAATTGATTGAAAAGGTCGTTTTACCCACGCCGCCTTTACCACTTCCTACGGCGATGACTTTGGTAGTATGGGGAGGAGAAAACGCTTGAGGAAGAGTGGTGCTCCAATTTTGGGTTTCTCGGGATAGAACAGTAGAAACACAGTGTTCTATCCCGGGCGATAACCAATGGATTTCCGTTCCAATGGGTAGTAAAAGGAGATAACCGCGATACAAGGAAATAAGTAGTTCTATACGATCAGGAAATACTCCCCACACTTGAGCTTGGTATGTATCTTGATAAAGGGAAGAGTTTGTTGTGAAGAGGAGAGATTGCCCCGACTTTATCACTGTGAACGTTCACCGCCGATCGAGCTTTTTTCTATGGTTTCGACAGAAGGGAGTATATACCCTTTTAATCTTAGAGAATCGTCTTATTTTTTATAATTTGAGTTGTGCTTAATTGTGCTGATATGCATTCGGTAAAAATAGAGAAGAAGAGGTAAACGATCGTACAATCGTTTACCTCTTCTTGCGTTAGGACAATTTGCGAAACTTGGCATACTTTAAAATCTAAGAAGTTTCCATAAAAGTCCGGGTGGTTTAATTTCTTGTATAGCTTGAAGCGGAACGGTCTGAGTTTCTTGACCTGATTGAATAATTAAGGTTGCGACATTTGTACTTGGTAAAATCGGCAATTGCGAATTATCAAGCTTAATCGAATATGATACTTTCATGCCAGGATATCCGAAAATTTGAACAGGTTGAGTGGTCGCTAAATCACTGTTGCTGTTCCAAGCACTTGAAATTTGACCAAAACCTGTACTAGGCTGAGGAATAGGATATAATTTAAATTCAGAACGTACCTGGTCTAAAATCTTGACGTTTTCATCCAATGCTTTTTGCAAGGATTTAAAAGCCTGCTGACCCAACACCACTGCAATAATATAATGCGTTTTATCCCCGGCAGTTACCGGTGTCGCCGAGACAAAGTTGCCGCCGGCTTTAGAAGTAGAGCCGGTTTTAATTCCCACAACTCCTGATTTTCCAAGCATCCAATTAACATTATACACTGTACCAGCTACTGGAAGAGTAGCCTGTGGCATAGCGACTATTTCACGAAAAACCGGGTCTTCCATGGCTGCTTGAGCAATTTTAACTTGATCCTCCGCGTTGCTCACGGTTGCGGAATTCACGCCACTGGCATCAGCATAGTGCGTAACGCTCATACCTAAGGATTTAGCTGTTTCATTCATCTTTACCACAAATTGAGCATTTGAGCCAGACACCCAACGACCTAACTTGTCCGCGATGTTGTTTCCAGACGGTAACAATAAACCTACTAAAAGTTGCTTCTCAGTAAGTACTTCTCCTTCGGCAACCTTTAAAACAGAATAGCCCTTAGCTAGAGAGTCTTGGTACTCAAGGACATCTTCGGCATCCATTACTAAGCTGGGGCCATCTTCGCCCGGTTTCAAAGGATGAGCTTTTAATACCAAATAAGCCGTCATGATTTTCGCGACACTGGCAATCGGTATCGGTGTTTTGACAGCAGAGGAAGCAATCACGCCAAAGTTTTCCGTACCAACGGCTGATTCACCTTGCTCCGGAAAGGTAACCGAAAAACTACCTGGTAAATTAGCGCTCTGAGATATCGGGTTTGCCTCAACTATCGGATATGGACGATTAATTTGAACAATACTCCCTACTATAAGTAAAACGGCAAGGAACAGAGTTAATATCCATTTGAAGTTTGGTGTCTTCAAATGCTTTGACTCAGACATAAAGACCTCCCTGTAAAGTATATTTTTGATCTGTACTCCATTGTACAGGAAGTCGGAGGATTCGACAATATAAGAGGAATGCTAATCTAAAAGATGAACGTTAAGAGGTGGCCTTACGAAAAACGGTAGGTCCAGAAAGATTCGCGCTCAAGCATGTGGCTAATTGAGTTCTTCAACGATTTTTGCTGCAATTGTCCCTTAGAGATACGTGCAAGAATCACTTGTGATTGTGACCTGTGTGCTCGGATCGCGGCTAGCTTCACTTCAGACATGTCTGAAATGTCGTTGACGATATCTGCTGGGCCGAGTACCTCCTGACAGTCGCGAGCAAAAGCATGGGCGTATACAATAGGGCGGTCTTGAATAGAGAGGCGAGAAATGGCACGGATAGTCACTTCACCAAGAGCATTATGATCCGGATGCACTGCATATCCCGGATAGTGGGTGAGGACCAGGGATGGCTTGACCTCTCGGAGGATTTGCTCAATTCTATTGATCAAGGTTTCTGGGTCTTCAAACTCAATCGTTTTATCGCGTAACCTAAGTTTAATCAGATGTTGAATACCTAGAACATCGCAAGCTTCCGCTAACTCTGCTTCTCGAACATTGGGCAACGACTCTCGGGTAGCAAAGAACGGTTTTCCCATATTGCGCCCCATTTGCCCCAGAGTTGCGCAGATATAAGTGATAGGAATCCCCGATTTGGTGAATTGTGCTATGGTTCCGCCACAGCCAAACGTTTCGTCGTCTGGATGGGGGAAAACTACGAGTACGTGTTGTTCCAAAAATTAATCCTCCCATGTTTTCGCAAATTTATTTGCCAACCCATAAAATACCGGCAGTGGTTTAGGCGACGAATTTACAGTTCGAAAGGGTACAAACTGAGTTCCAAAGCTACAGCTAGTCGACCCTCTTGATCATGGCCGGCAAGCAATAGCTGACCTTCTTGCTCCATCTCAAAATCGGTCAGTCCCTCGGCGTAAACCCAGCCGAGTTCCAGCTTAAGTCCGACGCGATAAGGGCCGTCACCCGTGATAATCCCTCGTCCAAAGGAGATTAGACCATTGCGAATATACGCCCCCACTGTCATTTTACTTTCTTGGCTATGGACTGCATAGGCTCCATTGGTCGTCTCTAGGTGGAGGTACACTTCACGGTTGAGAAAATTGTTCAGCGCCGGTTGCACAATCGATTTTTTAATTGGGTTCATGAACTATCCACCACCTCAACTAATGCTTTTAATTCCTATTATATACTATTTTGCTCCCATTAAACACGTGGTGCCAAGCATAGATATTTTGATATATTTGGAATAATTAGCCAACTCCGTGAATAGCTAACTATAACCGTGTAATTTGAAGGTTATTGTTAGGGGAGGTCATTCATGACCGAAATTCTCCAGCTTAATACAGTCAGTCTCTACTTTATATATGGTCTCTCGTTTTACACGATGGGAATCGCCGTATTTATGCAATATCGTAGCTACAGTAAGTTTAGTCTAGCCTATAGTATGCCTTTTCTAGCAGTCTTTGGTTTGTTGCATGGTTTAAGTGAATGGGGTAGCGTCTTCATTCCAGCCAACATTCCTAATATGGGTATGTATGCTTCATTGAATGCCATTGCCCTCCAACGTATATTACAGTCCCTTTCGCTATTCTTCTTATTTTGTTTTGGCATTAAGTTAATTTCTGATTCACGGAAACGAAATCGATTATGGTTTATCTTACCCATTGCTGCCTTTTTGGCTTGGCTTATCCAATTCGCTTGGTTTATCCCCCTCCTAGGAACGAGTGAAATTAAGCTTTGGCTGTTGAAAAGCGAAAGCTGGTCACGTTATTTATTGGCTTTTCCGGCCGGTATTTCTTCAGCTTACGGCCTTTATCTACAACTCCGAGAGACGAAAAAGATTAATAACAAATCAGTGTTGCGTAACTTATGGAGATCTATCACTGCTTTTTCCCTTTTCGCTATTTTTAGTGGTTTAGTGGTGTCCTACCCGCTTGGATGGTTAGGTAGGATGATTAACGCGGATACTTTCCAACAGATAACTCTGCTTCCAATTGAGGTTTTTCGAACGGCTTCGGCGTTACTCGCTACTTGGTCTATTACCCGTTTGTTAGCAATCTTTTACTTAGAAGAACTGCGGGAAGTAGCGGAAGCCCGTAATTTGGGAACAGTCTACCGAGAGAGAGAACGATTTGCCCGTGACCTTCATGATGATGTGATCCAAACTATCTACGGTGTTGGTTTAGAATTACAAACAACAACTCATATGTTGGACGAAAACCATGAGAAAACACTTAGGAAAGTCAACTGGGCTATAAAGAGTCTGAATCAAGTCATCCAGGCAATCCGTGCCTACATTCGAAGACTGGAGACAGACGACAGTGAACAGGATCTGAGGACACTATTGATCACAACGATAGACCATTTCCGGGAATTTACTGGGCCGGAGATTATCTTCAATTATCAGGTTAAGCATGAATCGCGTCTCCAAGAAGCTCTCTTGCAGGAAGATTGGCGGCAACAAATCCGACAGATTGTGCGTGAGGCCCTGAGTAATGTGCTTCATCACGCTCAGGCGTCCGAAACCTATGTCGATGTGGCGTTGGAAGGTGATCTTTTCAGATTAACTATAGAAGATAACGGCCTTGGCATGCCTTCAACTGTAGTATCCTTCTTCCAATCCAACCCAGAATCTATCCATTACACAGAAAAGACAAAGGGAATAAGTTTAGGTTTAAAGAATATGAGGGATAGAGCACGTTTGTTGGGCGGTACTTTAAATATTACCTCGCAAAAAGGTATAGGTACGAAGGTTGAACTATCTATTTCCTTAGGCTAGAAACGGTAAGCGATTGAGGGAATAAGTTCCGATGGAAAGGGGTAAGAAGCCATGGTAAAGATTAGGGTGCTAGTTGTAGATGATCATGAGATAGTTAGGCTAGGATTGACTCATTTATTAGAACAATATCCTGACTTCGAGTCTGTCGACAGCGCTAGCAATTTGGCCGAAGCTTTGTTAAAAGCGGAGCGAGTCCGCCCTGATGTCATAATCATGGATGTTCGGCTCAAAGGTGCCAGCGGTATAGAAGCCTGCCGCGAAATCTGCAAATACTTCCCGGGAATGAAAGTGATTATGCTTACTTCGTTCAGTGAGGATGAGATGGTGATGGATTCTATCTATGCTGGGGCGCAAGGTTATATTTTAAAAGATGTAGGAAATGATGAACTCATCCGGGCGATACGTGCAGTTTTTAGAGGTGAAGCACACTTGGATCCAGTAGTTACAAATAAACTTTTAGAACGCATGCGACGGAACGGACAAAAATCAGATGATCCTTTGGAACAGCTGTCCGAGCGCGAGAAAAAAATACTAATCTGTATTGCTGAAGGAAGGACCAATCGAGAAATTGCTCAAAAAGTCTCTCTTAGTGAAAAAACGATTCGCAATTATGTAAGCAGTATTCTGACAAAGCTAAATGTCTCTAATCGTGCAGAGGCGGCAGCCTATGCTGCACAGCACAAACTCACAAGCCAACCCTAATTCTTTGATAGCCTAAGCAATTAGGCTCTTTTTTTTACTCAAATCTCACTCTTCAGCTGAAATTTCTGGTTATTAAAGTCCCAGTAAAATTAAATTTATGTCACATTGTCATGGGACAAACCGGTAGATGAAGTGTCATTTTTGCTACGAGAAACAAGAAGCTGGGCAGAAACCAGCCTGTGTGGAGGCCTGTCCCACGAAGGCATTGACGCATGGAGAAATGGAAGAGTACAGGAAGATAGCGGGAGGAGTCCAGCAGGTCAATGGGTTACCTGATCCAGCTTTGACCGAACCTTCCCTGATGATTTTGCGGTACCCATATTATTCTTAATTTCCGCAATGTCGAGTGGTCTGTCTGCTACTTCGATTTTTGCACACTTTGTTGAGAAAGAGCACACCGATCACACGCGCGTCTGCCGAACTCATGTAGTGATGGTAGCAGGCGAATTGATAGTACTATTTATTGTAATTGCCTTAGCATTTTCCGGTCTGTTAGGTCCAGTAGCAGTTCAGTCGGGAACCCTGCTCCTTTTTGATCAGTTTTCAGCCGTGTTCTGGTTTTTATTCGTGGGTGTTGGGTTGCTAGGCCCGCTTATACTCTATATAAAATATCCAGTTAGCCGGTATGCGGTTCAATGGCGACAAAAAGGCTTGCAAGGTCCAGATCAGGAATTAGAAACTAATAACACAAAAACATTAAAGCCTAAGCTCAAATATTTCCTTTACTGCGACATGGCAGTGCTAATCGGTGGACTATCTCTGCGTTGTCTCATTATCTTTGCAGCGCTGCCTATCTGGGATGGCCGTTTGATTTGAATTATTTCAGAGTATCGGTTGAGGACTCACCTCAACCGACTTTTTATTTTATTTTATTGCACTTTATATTAGTATTAAGTGAACTCGTTCAACTAAAGTTGAACATCGAGTCTTCGGTGGGGGAGTCTACCCCCACCGAAGTGGAAATCGGAACACCCACTTATAGAAGTGGGAGTCTCGGAATTGATTAAAATAATCATCATTAGATAAAGAAGGATATTAAAATATTTCGGGGAATAACTAGGTATATTGAATTATAAGGAAAGGAATCGTATTTGCGCTCAAAGTGTTTCGAGACATCAGCTCTATCAGTATGGGAAGGCGGAAGAATTACCTTCCCTTGATGGGTGTATTATCGATAAAGAATGATGTCCTAAATATTATATAAAAAGAAGGAGATTTAGCATGCCAATATCTGTAAAAAACATAGTTTGTGTAGGTCGGAATTATGCACTACACGCTCAAGAACTTAACAATGCGGTTCCGCAAGTCCCATTACTGTTTACTAAGCCAACCCATTCTTTAGTTGAGGCTAATGGCCGTGAGATTATCTTTCCGGGTGATCGGGGTCAAATCCAATATGAAGTAGAACTTGTATTCCATATTGCCAGACGGTATGAGACTGGAATTAGCGTAGATGACCTTGTGAACCAAATGGCTATCGGTATCGATTTTACATTGCGTGATGTCCAGACAGAGTTAAAAGAGAAAGGCTATCCTTGGGTACTAGCTAAAGGGTTTATCAACTCAGCAGTAATAACCCCTTGGCAGCCTTTTTCGGGACTTAAAGCTTTGATGGAGGTTGACTTCTCTTTAGACAGAAATGGGCAAGAGGTTCAACGAGGTAATATGAAGAATATGATTTTCGACTTACCGACAATATTTGACTATACAGCAAAGCACCTTGGACTTGATCAAGGAGATATCATTTATACGGGTACTCCGGCGGGAGTTGGACCGGTTCTCGACGGAGATAAGTTTGTGTGTAAATTGGCGGATAAAGAGTTGGGGAACTGCATCATAAAACTCTCCAAATAAATGTTTTGAAGTCAATAGGGGTAGTTCCGCTTGACTCCTCTGTGGGTCATGCAGAACTGCCCCTATTGACTTCTTTGTTATGCTCAACATTATCATGCTGAATATATAAATAGATGGTGGGACACAGCATTCTCTCTAATTATACTTGCGTGCTCCGAGGTAACGAGAGGAGTAAAAGCTATCACTAAGGCTTGATATTATAACACCTCTACTGGGATTTGCTGCATGAACAAAACGTCCTCCCCCGATATATATACCCACATGAGATGCACCCTGAGCATAGGTAGTGAAAAATAATAAATCACCTGGCCGAAGATCATTTTTGCTAACTGCACTTCCAGAAGAGAATTGCGCAAAAGAGGTACGAGGAAGAGATATCCCAGAACTCGAGTAGACATACTTAGTAAAACCCGAGCAGTCAAAGCCACTTTTAGTTGTTCCGCCAAAGACATAACGCGTCCCTAGTAAACTGAGCGCTCGATCTACAATGGATGAAGAACCACTGCTTCCGCGAGAGAGTGCAAGCGCAACATTGACAGGACGATTAATTGGACCTTTTGTAACAACTTGGTCGACAGGTTTTTGAAGGATCTTTTCATCGATTACCTGCTTGGTAACGTCGATTCCGTTCTTTTGTTCATAGGAATAGGTAACTAATTTTGAACCATTACTACCTTGTTTCAAGACTTTCGTTTGGCCGGATCCTAAACTATTATCAGTTTTTGTTACGACATCAAAGGGTATTGTTTCTGGACCAGTATAGGTTCCCTGACTAACGACAGTAAGATAGGGTGTCGTATTAACAAGCTTGATAATTTGGTCCGGTTGTAATTTCGTATCTTTGGTTTTTCCCGGATTACCAGCTAATACTTCATCGGTCAACATATCATTTTTGCGGGCAATAAGCCACCAAGAATCATTAGCAAGGACAGTATAATCCTTCGTTATTATTTTACCGTAAATCAATTTATTAAAAGCTTGATCAATTTGTTTTATTTGATCTGGTTGGACTTCTGCCGCTTCGACACTAACCTTTTCCGCAAAATTGACGGAAGTGACCTTGTTTTCATCACTGCGTTTAACATAATAGTCTTCATAGTTCTTAAGTACTTTATCGGATGCTTCTTTGCTGGGCAAAACTGCTAGAACAGAACCGTCTACCTCTAATTTATAACCATCAAGATAATACTGTAATTTATCTTCTAATTTTTTTTCGCTCAGAGTAGATTCAGCATAGACTGGTAGCTTAACCCTGACATTTTCATAGGCGATTTGATCATGAGTTTTGGCAATGACACCAAATGGCTGGCCGTGTTGTTTCAGAACCGTTTCAACGAGGTTTTTACCAGTATTAACATTACTGACTAAGCCAATCTGTTGACCGTTAATCATGACGGCAGCAGCAGAAGTCGTCGTTGAAAGATAATAGGTAAGTCCGCCAGTTAGGAGAATTAAAATAGATAAACCACCGATGACTCGCGGTGATTTCCATGGGAATTTTTGTAGGCGGTTATTGAAAAATTGCCGGATAAACATTTTTTTCTGTGCCCAATTGAAATGTTTGATTCGGATAAGTAGCGTGCTTTTTAATTGTGGCAAGACTGGAAAAAATTGCATATATCTTTACCTTTCTTAGCTTACGAGGTTAGTTGACGGATTCGGACAATAAAGTGAAAGTTTGACATGCTCGTTGCGCGTTTCACCCCATAAAAAATTCCCCGCTCTAGGTTAAGCTAGATTCAGCTTTCATTTTTCTTTAATTAGGAACGTCATTATATATTCTACAAAAATATGAAATATCCTCTAAATATATTTATGTAATTAATGGGAATTACAAGCAGACTAATCGATGCACTTTAAGTAGGAGTAATAGGAGTATTAGGAGTATTACTATCACTATCATGAAATTTTGAGTTCCCTGAAGTAATTCTGACTTATTGAATATTAGTGTACCTTATGGTATTATTTAATGTACCACATGGGGGTATAAAATTAGCGGAAGTGAGATCTGATGTTTAGAAAAATAATTTCTTCACGAAGAACTATTCAAGTTGCACTGGCTCTATTTGTCTATTTTCTGGTAGCATATTTCCACATTAACCTACTCTATATTATCCTTTTTGGTTCATTAATAAGCATTATACTAGGCAAAGTATTTTGCCGCTGGATGTGTCCCATCGGAGCAATGATGGAATTTATGACATCATTCAATCCAAAAGGGCGGAATAGTCAATTATATAGCTATTATAAGTTAGGGTGTCCAATAGCCTGGATAAGTGGCGTATTTAATAAGTATAGTTTATTTAAGGTGCAAAAGGAAAATTCGCTCTGTGTTAGTTGCGGAAAATGTGATAAGGCGTGTTATATTGCTTCTTTAAACGAAGAGTATAGCCTTTTTAAAAAGAACAAGGGTAACCCTTCGCGGCACTATAGTTGTTCAAAATGCCTTGAATGCGTTAAAGAATGTCCTACTGGGAGCTTAAGTTACCATACTTAATAGTAACTTAGTGTCCCGGCGCCGACTCTAAGGATCAGTGAACTCGTTCAGCTAAAGCTGAGCACCGTGGATAACAGTTGGGTTTTTCCCCATCTTAAGTGGAGAATCAGTGGAACTCCAACTCTTAGAAGTAGGCGTCTCGTCGTTTGATTATAAAAGCTTGCAGTTCGGCATAATCATTAGCCAACTGCAAGCTTTTATAATTCCAATAGTGTGGAAAACTTATTTATTAAATTCGGCGCTGCTGCAAACTTTAATCGGAACGATTATGCAGGAATTCCAGAAATAACACAGAATACTACAGAATACTAATGAAACAAAGTATTCTATGTCGTAATCAGGCAAAATGCGACGAGAATTTGCAAGGGTGGTAAGGGAGGGTATGTTTCATGAAAAATATAAGACATAATTATATTTTTTTATGGATCCTAGGTTGGACATTTCTGCTTATTCTCACGACCCGTGTCTATGCTGCTCCCTCTGAAATAAAAAAAATCAGCGTGGTTATGGATGACAACTACCCCCCTTACTCTTTTAGAGATAGTCAGGGCGATTTGCAAGGAATCGCGCTGGATCAGTGGAAACTTTTTGAAAAAAAGACAGGGATAAAAGTTAATATCACCGGGATGACCTGGAATAAAGCCTATGAGGGTATGACGAACGGCGAGTTCGATGTCATTGATACAATCTCCTATAGTGCAGAAAGAACCAAGATCTTTGATTGTTCTCAAAGCAAATGGGATCTCTGTCAAAGTATGGGCGAGGCTCTTGGCTTACGGGAAGGGGAAGTTCAGGAACTGAAAAGCGTCGGCTTGCTACATGACATCGGCAAAATAGCGATCAGTGAAAATATACTCAACAAGCCGGAAAAACTAACAAACGATGAATGGGAAGAAATTAAACGTCATCCGGAAATTGGTTATCGTATACTGAGCACGGTCAATGGTATGGCAAAAATGGCGGAATATGTGTTGGCTCATCATGAAAGATGGGATGGCCTAGGCTATCCGAAGGGTTTAAAGGGAGAGGAACTACCACTTCAGCCTAGGATTATAGCCATTGCGGATGCTTATGATGCTATGACGAGCGTAAGAAGCTATCGAGGCGCTTTATCTGAGGAATTAGCTATTGCAGAACTTCAGAAAAATGCCGGGACTCAGTTCGACCTGGAGCTGGTGGAGCTATTCATTGACAAAGTCATCAACATAGAAATTCAATTATAGCCCTGCAGTGAAGGTTAACCCTGAATAAAGAGGGAGTTGAGTTTTATCTCAATCATAGTGCCCATTCCAAGCTCACTCTGCACCGAAACGGTGCTATGATGAAGCTCTAGCAGGTGTTTAGCTATAGCAAGGCCAAGTCCTGTACCAGTGCCTTTTCGGGAGTTATCTACTTTGTAAAAACGGTCCCAGATATGGGTTAGTTCATCTGCAGCAATACCATACCCTTGATCGCGGATTATGATGGCAAGAGTATTAAGTCCAAGTGGGCTTGTTTCGACTGACACCTTGGTGTTATTAGGTGAATATTTAATCGCATTGTCCAAAAATATTACAAACAACTGCCTCAAACGGTCATAATCGCCCAGCAAGGGAGCAACTTCTTGCTGAGAGAGATACTCTATTTTAATCCCCTTTTTTTCTGCGATTGTCTGGAGACTCTTGACAGCGTCTGCAAGAAGGCTGGGGATATGGATCTTTTCTTTATTTATGGTAATTTTGCCGGATTGAAGGCGAGAAAGCTCCAAAAGATCTCCTACCAATCGTTCCAAAACGCGCGTTTCTGAAAGCATTCGTTGCTGGTAACGTTTAATATCCTCGCTTTCTTCAACGGCACCATCTACTAAAGCTTCGAGGGAACCACGAATCACAGTTAGAGGGGTACGGAATTCATGAGATACATTGGCTACAAAATCTCGGCGTAGTTGTTCAAGACGCTCGCTTTCGCTGATATCCTGAACTAACGCAACGCTTCCTGTTACAGTCCCCAGGTTGTCCAGAATGGGGGAAAAGGTAAACATAAGCTTTTTACCCAACCAATCTTTTAGCATTTGCGAGGGCTTCTTTTCTTCCATAACATTAGTAAGCTGGGCCTCAACTCCTAAATTGTTGAGGTCTTTTTTTACGTCTTCATTCAAATAGGGATGAGGTCTATTCATGATTTCCGAGAGAGCGGAATTGACACTCACGGGTTTAAGAGTCTTGTCAAAGGCCACAATTCCCTCGGATATACTCGATATGATGTCATTGAGCTTTCCTTTCTCCTGAAAAAGCTGGTTGATCGTGGAGCCCAGCTCAGAAGCGAGGGTATCAAGGGAATTGCCAAGCTGTCCTAATTCATCTTGGCGTTCAACACCTGTTCTCGCTGAATAATTTCCCCGCGTTATTTCAAGGGCGGTACGGTTCATTGCTTTCAAAGGACGAGTAAAGAGTAGGGAGTAGAAAATGCCCAAACCAACGGCAAGAATCAGTGCGGCAAAAAGACTAATAAGCAATATGCTCACTGCTCTGCTCAGCGTTTCGGTAACCCCTGTTACAGGTGAATGAAGAAGCACCGCACCGAGGTTTAGATGGTTGGAATCTATGATGGGGACGCCCACGGTTAACGTGGCTTCGTTGTAGACACTACTAAAACTTTCACTGACAGATTCCTTACCGGTAAGAACCTCTTGAATTACGTTCTCAGCCTCCTTCGGTAGAGGCTCTGAGTTATTTAAGTTACCCATACCGATACCCATACCTTGCCCTATTTCGGAGATCAAGGAGAGGTTTCCTTTGCTATCAGTAATCCATACCTTCGACTCAGTGAGTGTATCAAGAGAACGCATATATCCACCAAAACCGCGCATCGGGCTATTAGGACCGGGGCTGTTTGTGCCATTACTTTGCAGGTAGTCTGCTACGACGACAGAGATGCTTCGTGCACTGGCCAGCATCGTTTTTTCTCGACTATCAAAGGCGTATTGCCGAAATAGTTGAATGAAGAAGATTCCTATGGCAAGCATTGAGATGAGCACGATCGCTACAAAGCCTGCCGTTAATTTGAAGGCGATTTTATTTTTAAACATGCTTTACCTCGAATTTGTATCCTACGCCCCAGATGGTTTTTATATCCCAGTTAAAGGTTTCAGAAAAGTTAATTTTTGACCTCAGTCTCTTAATATGGGTATCTACCGTGCGAGCATCGCCAAAATACTCATAGCCCCATACGCTATTTAAAAGGTTGTCCCGTGAGAAAACCTTTCCTGGGTTCGAGGCCAAAATCCATAAAATTTCGATTTCCTTCTTGGTGAGGTTGATCGTCTGCTCATTAATCATCACTTCATAGTCCAAGATGTTGATTTTCAGACCAGGGTGGGAAATAATATCTTCCCTTTGTTCCTCAGAAATATCGAGACGCCTTAAGACAGCACGGATTCGAGCCATGACTTCTCCTGGGCTGAAAGGCTTCACTATATAGTCATCCGCCCCGATATCAAGCCCCATGATGCGGTCGCCATCTTCTCCTTTGGCAGTAACCATGATAATGGGAACATTGGAACTTTGGCGGATTTCTCGGCAAACCGTAAAACCGTCCTTTTCAGGCATCATGACATCCAGCAACAATAGCAGTGGTTTATATTCCATAAACTTCTTTAAGGCCTCTACACCATCATGGGCGATAATCGGGGAAAAGCCTTCTTTAGTGGCATAGGTTGTTAAAATATCGAGAATGCCTTCATTATCATCGGCAATGAGTAGGTACTTGTTCAAACTAGCTCCTCCATTTCCTCTCACTTTATTTTATCATTAATTCAAATAATATTTGTGACATATTTATGTCATTAAAATGACATAATTGGTTCGAACTTTTGTCAAACTTTTGTCACAATTTCTCAATAATATAAAGCCGTAAGGTTAAAACAACCGAAATCGAAAAGGAGCGTGTACTTAATGAAAAATTTCAAGAAACTCATTGCAGCTGCCACAATCGTCGGAATGTTAGGGGTAGTAGGGGTAGCCGTTGCTACAGGTGCTACATCGGCAACGACACCAGCGGGTATCCTTGCCGAATTAACAGGGAAGTCAGTTGAAACTGTTACGGCAGAACGAGTAGCAGGAACAACCTTTGGAACCATGGCGAAAGACGCTGGAGTGTTAGATCAGTTCAAAACAGATAATCTTGCGCAGAAAAAAGCAATGCTGGAGCAAAGAGTTACGGATGGTAATTTAACTCAGGCGCAGGCGGATCAGTTTATTAAATCAATAGAGGATAATCAAACAACCTGCGACGGAACCGGCAGTGCCGGAATGGGCCAAAAGAGTGGCATGGGTTTTGGACAGGGAACGGGTAGAGGTGCAGGTGCAGGTGCAGGCCAACGTAGTGGCGGCGGATTTGGTGGAGGAATGGGCATAGGCTGTGCTTTGAACACCAACTAGAGAACTTCTAATGGATTTCAGCCGAGAAATAAAGATGTTCTTTTCGGCTGAAAATCCTTCTGTAGAATAGACCCATTCGTTATTGGAGGATTATATAGAAGAGTGGGAGTGTTTTTGTTGAAGAACAATAAGTTGATAAAGTATTTGAGATGGGGTCTGTTAGCCATATTCGTTGTCCTCGTGAGCATCGCAGCCTATCTCCATCAAGTAGTAGGTGGGGGGAAGTCGCCCTCAATTCACGCACTGTGTCCCTTCGGCGGCCTAGAGAGCCTTTACCAAATCTTCACGACAGGGAGCTTTATCAGTAAAATATTTGCAGGAACAATGACGCTATTTGTTATTACGCTAGTTGTTGCAATTGTATTTAGACGTAGTTTTTGCGGGTTGATTTGCCCCTTTGGTGCAATTCAGGAATTCTTTGCAAAAATAGGTCAGAAGATTTTCAAGAGAAAATGGATAATGCCGGCTATCATCGATAAGCCTTTACGATATTTAAAATACGTAGTGCTCCTTGTTACAGTATTTTATGCGTGGAAGACTGCAGGATTATGGATGGCGCCTTATGATCCATGGTCAGCTTATGCCCATCTTCCAGAAGGCTTGGAAAGTGTGTGGAAGGAATCGGCTGTTGGTTTAATCATTCTGGGTCTTACTGTTCTTGGGTCACTGATTTATGACCGATTTTTTTGCAAATATCTTTGCCCTATGGGGGCACTTTACGGAATCGTAGGTAAAATAAGTCCTTTTAAAGTGGTCAGGAACGAAAATGAGTGTATCGACTGCGGAATATGCAATAAGAGCTGTGCTTCGAATATTGATATCCAGCACAGTTTGAAGGTTACTTCTGCAGAGTGTATGAATTGTCAGACCTGTGTCACGAGTTGTCCCAAGCCTGGAGCGCTTGATCACCAGATGGGTAATAAGATAATAAAACCACTGACCGTAATTGTTCTGGTGATAGTGGTATTCTTTGGCTCAATTTTTGCTTCACAGGCTGCTGGCATATATGAACTCACTCCAGCCCCATTACAAGCGGGAGAGTCTATTAAGTATGAAGAAGTTAAAGGGTATATGAGTATCAAGGAAGCAGCAGAGTCAACCAATACTGATCTTACGCAATTTTACACACTTTTCAAGATTCCGGAGAACGTTCCAGAAACAACGAAGATGAAAGAAATATCCCAAATCGTTGAAGGCTATGAATTCGATGCAGTTAAAGAATCTCTTGCAGAGACAACGCCTCAAGCTCAACCCGTATCGAGTGAACTCAGAATAAGGTCAATGTGGATGGGATAAAAGGGTCTATGACGATCACAGATGCGGCGAAAACTGTAAAGCTTGATATTAAAGAGTTTTACAAGCTGTTCAAGTTGCCTGAAAATGTACCTTCAAACACCTATATGAAGGATATCGGGAATGTAGTCGCAGGCTATGACTATCATGCAATTTTAACGTCTCTGAAGTAAACAAACCTGTCAAGTGCATCGTAGGAGCTCACGCATGGGTCTAACACAACAAAGCTTGCAGTTTGGCATAATCATCAGCCAGACTGCAAGCTTTATCATTCGTTGACTTATTCATCGTGGTAAGGGTTAAGGCAGCCAGCTATATCCATTGCGTATTTTCCATAAGAAATACTTTTCGAATAGGTGTTTGTTAACATCATAGAAGGGATTCGGGATCATGATGGCAAATTTCCGTGGTTTTAAGAGACTATCGGAAAGGATGATAACCTCCTTCTTCCCAGCATCCATGATACATAATCCGGGGATTTTACCCATAGGCTTTTCTTTAAGTTGATGTTCTCCCTTAATTAAGCGGATGATGTTTTCTGCGGCAGTCTTAGCTGTTTCGTCAGCAGGATAGCCGGTTTTAGGCATACCTAAAGGAACACGAGTTGTAAAGGGAACGGGATAATCTGCAGCAATTCCGGCTGCAAAAACATTAGGATAATGCTTGTGTTGATAGGTGTGATGCACCGGAATATAGCCTTTTTCGTTTCCAAGTCCTGGAGAGTTTTTAATGACATTCGCACCGTGGAAGGCTGGCATAATCATGGCAAATTTATAGGGTAGCTTTTGACCGGACTTAAGATGAACTGTATCTTCAGTAATTCGCTCGATTTCAGAATCAGTGATGTAGGTGATCTTAAACATTTTCATAAAGCTCTTGAGCATTGTCTCCCCACCGGATATTCCCCCGATTCCGAAGTGACCAAGGTAAGGCTCAGGAGTAATCCAAGTGATATCGACCTTATCTCGAATACCAGCAGCACGGCATTGTTGTTCGAAGTTAAATAGAAATTCATAGGCTGCTCCAGCACATCCAGCGGATTGTGCGGCACCAATTACGGCTGGGCCAGGATTCTTGATGAACTCCTTCCAACGGCTGCGGGTTTCCATAGCCCCCCCAGGTGTCCCTATATAACTAACGTTCCCTTTGGGTCCTAAGCCCTCGATCGCGTCAAAAGCAAGTTCTGGACCAGTCGAAATCACAAGATAGTCGTAGGTGTATTCTTTATCTGCTGTGATAACCTTGTTCTCTTCAGCAAGGATTTTAGTTACTTCCGTAATGAGTAGTTTTACTTTAGCTTTTTTAGTAATGGGCTCTAGAGGGACGGTGATATCTTTGATCTCCCTCTCTCCGAAAGGTACCCATATTAGAGACGGGATAAAGAGAAATACAGGGGATTTAGAGATTAAAACGACTTCATGGTCCGTCAACTCAAGTTTGCGTCGGAGTTCCAGGGCGCAAGTCAGTCCAGCAAAATTGGCGCCAATGACAATGATTTTTGCCATTAATTTTATCCTCCTTTGTGAAATAGAGTATAGACTTTCTTTCTTTAGTTTTCTTCCTTCGTATGCATTTATACTTTGTAATTAGAAATCTAATAAATTTGTTCATTGATACTGACGTTCATTCGCTGATCGATCATTGAAAATATACCATATTTAGAATAAGATAATTAATGCAGATTGATGTTCCGGATGTTAATGTAGCGATTCTTGGCTCATTCCTGCTGATTTGCAAGGAGGATAGATATGTTTATTGTTGATCGATTTGAAGGAGATTGGGCGATTATCGAAACGGAAAATCGGCACACGTTTAATTTGCCACGATCGGTTTTACTGCCAGGTATTAAAGAAGGTGATGTAATAAGCATTCATGTGGGTATTGACTTAGTAACAACAAAGGAACGTTCAGAAAAATCTAAACGTCTGTTAGATCATCTCTTCAATGAGTAGGAAGGAGTTTGCATAATTGTCTTTTCGTAAAAGGCGGTTTATATTACCGCTAATTATCTTATCTTTTTTTCTTCTCTCTGGCTGTGGGACAACGGAGAGTGCAATGACGCCAAGTACGGCACCCAACCAAACGGCGATGGCAGGCCTATTACAAGTCCATTTTATTGATGCTGGCCAGGCGGATTGCATTTTAGTGATTGCACCGAACGGTCAGACAATTCTTGTTGATGGTGGAAATAATGATGACGGCTCTGGGGTAGTGAATTATCTGAAATCCCAAGGAGTTAAAGAACTTTCTGCTATCGTTGCAACTCACCCCCATGAAGACCATATTGGGGGACTAGATACCATCATGCATAGTTTTCCGCCAAAGCAAGTTAGCGTGAAAGATGGGAATTCGTGTTACATGACACAACAAAAAGCCCTAAAACAGGGCTGCTTTAAAAAATTATAACGAGGGTTAGCTATAATACCTCAACAACTTAGAATTATAAACACTTTGCTGCCAGAACACCTGCATACTTAAAACATACGTCTATAGCAAACGCAAATTTTACAGTACCGGGAGACAGCATTATAACCATAATGTAGGTAAAATTATTGTAAAACAAATCTAAGGTTAATACAAGTATTTTAGGCTTTACCGGCACTTTTCTTTCATTCCTATTTGTGCCGGCGTTAGCCGGAATGGAGGTTTATATGGCAAATGGTACTGCAACTACAAAAACGTTTGAGGATTTCATGACTGCAGTCAATGCCAGCGGTGCTAAAAAAATCAGAGCAAAAGCTGGAGTCAAGCTGGATGTTCCTGGCCTATCAGGATTATTTCTGGCACCGAATAGTGATACCTATGAAGATCTCAATAACTACAGTGCTGTCTTAAAGATCAACTATGGCAAGGTTTCCTTCCTATTAACAGGGGATGCTGAAGATGTTTCAGAAGCAGAGATGTTGAAAAGTGGGCAGAATCTACAGGCTACAGTGTTAAAGGTTGGGCACCATGGGAGCAATAGTTCAACAACAAGTGCATTTCTAAAAGCAGTTTCTCCAAAGTACGCCGTGATATCTGTGGGAGTTGATAACGATTATGGGCATCCTACTCAAGAAACGTTAACTAAATTAGCGAATGCGGGAGTGCAAGCCTATCGGACGGATCAAGATGGTACAATTGTTGCCACAACTGATGGAGATACAGTAAAACTAGAGAAAACAGGCGAGACAATATCCTCGAATCTTCCCCCTATAAATCCTTCTGTCCCTGAATCAATAACCAAACCGGTACAACAATTTCCTGCTATAGCTGCAGGTTCGGTCATGATATCAACGATTGATTTAAGCGGTGAAGTTGTTACCTTGACGAATAGTAGTGATAGAACGGTTGACCTTACTGGTTGGCAGTTAGTTAGCGAAGTAGGTAAACAAACATTTACGTTCCCGTCAGGGACAACATTACCTGGGGGTGTGATCCTGAAAGTCGTAAGCGGGAAAAATGCACAGGCAGGGAACAACGTCCTGGTTTGGACGGAATCAAATATCTGGAATAATGATGGTGATCCAGGAGCACTTTATAATGCTAAGGGGCAATTAGTATCCCGAAAGGAGAAGTAAAAATGGGAGAATTAGAAAAACATGCACGAATATTTAACCTGATTGCGCCTGTTTACAATCGTTTCTTTCTTGGCCAGGTCAAGAAATATCGTTTGATACTTGAAAAGTATGAAGAACTGATGGCTATTCCCCCTGGCGGCAGAGTTCTGGATATAGGGTGTGGTACTGGGGCCTTCATATATTGTTTTGCGGAGCGAGGGTATCAGGGGGTGGGGGCGGATTTTTCCTCATCTATGCTCCGAGCCGCCAGAAAGTCCACCCGGGGAAAGGCGATTGAGTTTGTGCAGGGGGATGTTACCAAGGGATTGGATTTTCCTGATGGAAGTTTTGACCTAGTGCTCTCTTCCTATGTTCTGCATGGGTTAAGTGCTGAGCTGCGCCAAAGAATATATACTGAGGCCGACAGGCTTTCCCGTGGACGGATCCTTTTTTATGATTATAATCAAAAGCGCCGAATATTTACGGATCTCACTGAATGGGCTGAAGGCGGAGATTACTTCGGCTTTGTACGCCAAGGGGAAAAGGAAATGAGAACTTATTTCCACGATGTGAATAGAATAGATGTTGGCCGCCAGGCGGCGCTTTATCTATGCTCACGTCAAGTGGAATGACTGAGTGTTTGGGGAATATTCGGGGCAGTGACCTTTAGGGAATGTTATCTAGTTTGCATAGCTTTTGAAAAGATTTGGCCTCCATGGAGGAAAAGTGTGAAGTTCGTCGAAAAAGAAAGGTATGAGTCGAACTTTGTCCATTTCATCAAGACTCCCATGCTAGGGGGATAACTTCGCTGAAACTTGAGGTGTTATTAATGGAAGAGAAACTTCCCGAAAATTATGGCTGCTTGACTTGTAAAACGGCAGCGAGTTTTAAAGGGTTAGTAGACCGGATGCCTAAAACTTGCCCAACCTTGACCCATCAAGACCTGACTACGGATATTTCCGGTTATCTCTCGGACCCGCTCCAGAAGTTAATGCAGGTAGCGGATGAAACTCCTTTTACTCCGGATAGGGCCTTGCGCAATCGTGTTGAAGAGCTGATATTTTATGCGCATAAAATGGGTTATCAACGGATCGGGATTGCCTTCTGTGTTAGCCTTATTCAAGAAGCGCAGACAATGGCCAAACTTTTAATAGCTGAGCATCTTGAAGCTGTCCCTGTTTGTTGCCGAGTTGGGGCAGTGGATTACAGTGAGATTGGATTGCCGAAAGCTCATCCAGATAAATTCTCCTCGATTTGTAATCCCATAGCCCAGGGGAAATTGCTTAATGCTGCAAATGTAGAGCTTGTCATTCAAATGGGACTTTGCTTAGGTCACGATATTGTCTTACAATCGACCTGTACTGCACCCGTAACTACGTTAGTTGTCAAAGATCGTGTTCTTGATCATCATTCTGTGCAAGCATTACGGGGAAACCTTTAGTTAATCAAACGCCAGAACTCAACGTCTTTGTTAGAAACATTATTCTTTATTGGGGAGGGAAAAACGCATTATGACATCGCTAGCTGACAAAATGGTTATTCTTAAAGGAGAACGAATGGGAGAGGGAGATCCCGAACTCGGACATAAAATGATGAGAGGATTTCTCAAAATGTTGTCCAAACAGCTAATCAAGCCTAAAGCAATATTTTTCTTAGGTGATAGTGTATATCTCGCTACTAAAGAATCGCAAGTCCTAGAGTTTTTGCAACAACTACAAGAAGATGGGGTTGAACTCCTTCTTTGCAAAGCGGCCGTAGAATGGTATCACATAAATGAAGAAATCACTATTGGCAAAATTATTTCTACAGGTTTATGGCTTGAACGCTTAGGTTCACTTGAAGTGATTTCGCTTTAAGTAAACTCACAATCCATTGTATGGGTGGAGCGAAAGGGTCTGTGCCAGACTTAGGGCACAGACCCTTTCTTACTTTATGTGGTACTTCCACTTATAGGATTCGGAGTCTTGGAAGTGAATAAATGTCAGCGATTAGGGAACAGTAAAATGACATGTGAAAGATTTGACAAATAGGTTGACAAATTAGAAGGGAGAGCATATATTAATAGCAGAGACGTACCCTCCCAGGGTATAGGCGATAGAGCGATAGAGCGATAGAGCGATAGAGCGATAGAGTGTAGTAATCAATTAACTAAAAGGAGAGAAATCAATGAGTGACCGCATTCTTCATTTAACAACAGATGAATTTGAAACAGAATTGAAAGACTTTAAGGGTTTAATTGCCCTCGACTTTTTTTCCGAGGATTGTCCTCCCTGTTCTCAATTGGCACCGATCTATATACGAATGGCAGAAAAATTCCCTGATGTCAAATTCGTAAAAATGTTGCGCCAGACGAATCGTCCGTTGGCGGAAAAATTCGGGGTCAAAGGAAGTCCGACCGTTTTGTTTTTCCGCAATGGTGAAGAAGCTGGACCACGTTTGAGTGGATATATCTCCATAACCCAAGCGCGCCAGACTTTTGAGGATTTACTAGGTATAAAATCCGAAGAGATTGTCAAAGAAAAGATGAACGCTGATGTTTTGATTTTGGGAGGAGGGCCTGCAGGTTTAACAGCTGCTACCTATGCATCTCGAGCAAAATTAAACGTAATCATGGTGGAAGAAGGTCTCGCTGGAGGGCAAGCGGCCACCACTTATCATATAGCCAATTATCCAGGGACTCCAGGGGTTCTCGGTGGTAAAGAGTTAATGGACAACATGATTGCTCAAGCTAAGGGTTTTGGAGCAGAAATCCATGACCTGAAAGAAGTCTTGAGTCTGGATCTCAAAGGGAACATGAAAAAGATCATCACAGAAGATATCGAATACGAGGCTCCTGTGGTTATTTTAGCAACAGGTGCGGAATCCCGACGTTTATCCGCTGAAAGAGAAGCGGATTTTCGAGGGAAGGGTATTCACTACTGTGCGACTTGTGATGGCTCAATGTATCAAGATGCGGAGGAAGTACTCGTTGTGGGTGGTGGAAACTCGGCAGTCGAGGAAGCTGTATATCTGACGAAGTTCGCAAAACACGTGACGATTATCCATCAATTTGATAATTTCCAAGCGTCTAAAACAGCTCAAGAAGAAGCGTTAGCAAATCAAAAGATAAGCGTGATTTGGGACTCTGAACCACGGTCTATAGTTGGAGAAAAGCATTTGACTGGAGTGGTCATTGAAAATATTAAAACCCATACTCTGAGCACGGTCAGTGCCAATGGCGTTTTTGTCTATATTGGCATGCAACCTCGTACACCGATTTTTGCGGATGAAATTAAGCTCAATCAGTGGGGATATGTCGAAGCAGACGAAGAAATGCGGACTAATCTGACAGGTGTTTTTGTAGCAGGGGATGTTCGGAGCAAGACGGTTCGGCAAGTGGCCACGGCTGTGGGCGATGGAGCGATTGCCGCCGTTAATGCAGAACGGTACCTTGCTAACCGGAAAAAGATCTAAACATGTTTTAAGCCCTCTCGGGAAACACTATTTTAAGACCAAACTATACTTATCTTACAAGGAGGGTTTTAAAGTGAAAAAAAATATTAACTTAACATCAGAAGAAGTCCAAAGCATTTTGAAGTCTATGGATAATTGTCTCAAGACATGCAAAGAGGGTGGAGCTGGTAAAGGGTGCCCAGATTGTACGAAACTTCAAGGGCTCAAGGATAAGCTTCAAGCTATGTAATGACGAAGGGTGAGATTGGGTGACGGTACTGGAAATCGCAAAAAGGTATACTGAAGAGGACGAGAATTCCAACTTAAGTTGTGGAGGGAATATTTCGTTTCTGGATTTGCATCCGGGTGAAAAAGTACTGGATCTCGGATGCGGTCGGGGAGGGGAAACATTGCAAGCTGCAACTCTAGTTGGCGGGGATGGATTTGCTTGGGGGGTGGACATTACCCCGAAAATGATTGACAGAGCCCAAGAAAGCGCCGACCAAGGCTCGATCAAGAATGTGGTTTTTATATTATCATCGATGGAGAAAATTCCACTCGAGGATGCCAGCTTGGATGCCGTGCTAAGTAACTGCGCTATAAACCACGTCGATGATAAGGTAGCAGTTTATCGTGAGATTCATCGCATCCTAAAATCTGGTGGCCGATTTGTGGTTTCGGATATCATGACGGAGACTCCTCTACCCTCCGAGATTAAGCAGGATCCAGAAGCAGTGGCGGCTTGTTTTGGAGGGGCCATCACGGTTAAGGAATATGAAGAGGCTTTAGTATCCGCAGGCTTTGACAGAATCAAGATCTACAAAGAACGCCACTACGTCAAGAATGGGTACGATATGATCAGCCGTACTTTTCAAGGGGAAAAACGTTAATACCTAACTCTATGGAAAGGGGGTGAATTCATTGCGTCCAATCAGTAAAACATCTTCAACTTGCTGCTCGAGCCTAGCCTTAACGGTAGCTCAGTGCTGCTCAAAATCTTCTCAAATCGTCGCGGGCTGCCACGACTGATACCGATTGGCGGCAGAGTGATCTGCCGCCTTTAAAATTTAGATTAACGTTTAGAAAAGAGTGGGGATATGTATTTTAGCCGTTATAACCTAATTTTACCGATGAAAGAAAACCCGGAATTTCCTTATGCTATCATGAACTCGTTGTCAGGTGGTTTTGATCTTGTAAAAGCCCAAGAATTTGAAAAACTTCAAACTTTAAAGCGAGGGGACAATTTAGAGGACGAAGAGTTTCTTAGCTATTTAAGCGAGCGCGGTTATCTTTATCCTGATGAGCAAACCGAGAAGAAGCGTATGGAGGCCCGCTGGCCTGAATTTAAAGAGGCTTTGGGAGAAACGGCTCCGCAAGTTCTCCTTGCTCTGACGTATGCTTGTAATTTAGCCTGCATTTATTGTTATCAAAATGGGATTAAACAAAAAACTCAACTTATGAAACGAGAAGTCGTTGATGCCTTTTTTGATCATCTAGTGGTTCAATTTCCTAATCAAAAACCTTTCATTACGTTATTTGGCGGTGAACCCTTGAACGCGTCACCCCGTCAGAAGGAAATCGTTGACTATATCGTTAAAAAGGCAGCCCAAGGGGGATATGCCATCACGGCAGTTACCAATGGATACGACTTAATGGCGTATTTCGATATTCTTCAACAAGCCACGTTGAAAGAACTTCAGATTACTTTAGATGGACCTAGAGAAATTCATGACCAACGTCGTCTTACTGCAGGTGGGCAAGGGACGTACGATAAAATTATGCTCGGTCTTACGGAAGCAGTCCGACGCGGCATTCCGATAAATCTACGGGTGGTTCTGGATAAGACTAATTTTGAAGAACTGGTAACCCTTGCTAATGACTTAGACAGTAGAAGCTGGCTGGATCTTCCTAGAAATCTTTTCAAAACGCAAATTGGTCGTAACTACGAGCTGTTTGAGTGCTCTGCCACGCCGGCACATTTACTGGGACACGCTGAACACTGGGCCATGTTTGTCAAGTTGGCAGAGAAACACCCTGTGTTGAAGAAGTTTCATAGACCTGAGTTCAAGGGCATTAATAATCTCGTTCAGACTGGAGAATTATATTTACCATCTTATGACACTTGTCCAGCCTGTAAAACCGAATGGGTCTTTGATCTCTACGGCGATATTTATGGGTGTACAGCAACTACTGGGCAAAACGAATTTAAACTCGGTACGTATTTTCCAGAGTTTAAACTCAATAATAGAGAAGTAAAACAATGGCAAGAACGTAGTGTGCTCACGATTCCAGAATGTCAGGACTGTGAGGTCAGTTTGATCTGCGGCGGAGGATGTGGTGCCGTGGCTAAGGATAGATTGGGGAAAATTCTAGCTCCAGATTGTCACCCCATTAAAGAACTATTAACAATAGGGTTGAATTATTATGGTGATGATTTACTAAAAATGGGTCATTAAGGTGGGAGATTGAATGCCAAGTTATGATTTAGTTTGTCAAGCGTGCACCCGAAAATTTGAAGTCTTTTGTAGTATTAGTCAGAAAGAGCATCAAAAATGTCCGGAATGTGGAAGCGGCGATCTAAAACAGCGCCATACGACGGTCAATGTTGTCGGTAAAAGCTCAGGTGGGGATAGAGGGTCAAGCGTCTCATACGCTGCACCTCCGCGCTTCGGCTGAGCAGGGTGCTAAACGAGAAACCGTGTGTTTCTCAGCGAGGTCAGTTTGGAAGCAGTCTAACTCGAAAAAAATCACCTCAAGATGATAGGGGTGATTTTTTTTGAGAATTTTACTTGAATTGGAATAAGGACAAAATTACCATATGCCTATTTTATATGCATTTAGCATGTTATAATAGAATAATGTGGAAGGTCTATTCTAAAGGTAGAAGACACTACCCCCACGGAAGCAGAACATGGAACTTCTACTAATAGAAGTGGATCTTGAAAGTGGATAAGAAATACTTACAAGGAGTGGTGAAGTGAGATATCGAACAGTCGGGAGAACAGGCATTCAAGTTTCAAATTTATGTTTCGGCACTATGTCTTTTGGGGGTGACGCGGATCAGGAAACATCAAAAAAGATGTTTAACCGATGCCGTGAGGTGGGCATTAACTTTTTTGATACCGCTAATTCCTATAGTATAGGACGATCTGAGGAAATTTTAGGAGATTGTATTGCTCATTGCCGTGACGAAATCGTACTGACGACCAAGGTTTTCAACCCCATGGGAGAGGACATAAACGCAAGAGGACTCTCACGTCGGCATATTATTCGTGAGGTAGAAAACAGCCTAAGACGATTAAAGACAGATCGTATTGAATTCTATTTTCTTCATAATTTTGATTCCATCACACCTATGGAAGAATCGCTGCGCGCTCTTGATGACCTGCAAAGGCAAGGCAAAATCTTATACCCAGCTGTCAGTAACTGGGCTGCATGGCAAATTGCTAAGGCTTTGGGAATTTCTGCTAAAGAACAACTTGCTCGTTTTGAACTAATTGAACCAATGTATAATTTAGCTAAACGTCAAGTGGAAGTAGAAATACTGCCACTAGCTCAATCAGAACAAATGGGGGTTATTACCTATAGTCCTTTGGGTGGCGGGCTTCTAACGGGAAAGTATGGAGTAAATCATAAACCTGAACAAGGACGCTTGGTCGATCAGAAAAAGTATGCAGATCGATATGCCGATCAGAAGTACAATGAAGTAGCTGAGCGCTTCAATACTTACTGTAAGGAACAGCAGGTTCAGCCCGCTACCCTCGCTGTTGCCTGGGTCATGTCCCATCCTGGGATTACGGCACCAATTATTGGAGCTAGAAATTTAGCACAGTTAGAATCCTCTCTGGCTGCAATCGAAGTGAAGATGACAAAGGCGTGGCGTGAGGAGATTACGGCACTTTCTATTACACCTCCATCTGCAACAGATCGAAGTGAAGAAGCACTCTAAGATCTTCACGCTATGTAATGACAAAAACTTACGCTCGGAGATAGGTGTCTTCAACTCGCTTCGTAACGAGTTGAAGACACCTATCTTTTCCTGTTCTTCTGTTTCCCCACTGCTTTTTAAGAGCTTCTATTTTACTTATAAGTTCATAAAATGCCTAATAATTATGTATTATGAATACATACAAAAAATTCATATATCTTTGTCCTATAAGTAGTATTATATAACATATAATACTTTTTTAAGAATAATCAAGGAGGGGGATTTCAATATGTTTCAATGGCCAAAATCAAATGATGTTTTAGGAACGGTAAACCGCGGGAATCCAAGTGAATCAGGACTTTGTACATTATGTCGCGCAGATTGCCAAGGAAAATGCGAAAACTGGATGTCCAGCCTTAAGGGTAGAAAAATGCTTTATCCTCGGGATTTTGGCATTGTCACTGCTGGTAGTGGCAATACTACTCATGTGGGCGTTAACTATAATTCACTTCGCGTTCAGGGCTTTAACTACGGGGCAAACGGATTGCCAGGCGCATTGACCAAGAACGCCGATGATTGTATCTTCCCCAATGTGAGCACTGAAACTGAATTTGGCGGCCAAATTAAAACTAAGGTTAGAGTGCCAATGATGACAGGTGCCTTGGGTTCAACCTTTATTGCTGCAAAATACTGGGATTCTTTTGCTATTGGTGCTGCATTAGTAGGCTTCCCTATTGTTATCGGTGAAAACGTCGTCGGAGTCGATAAAGAATCTGTTCTGAATAACGGGAAAATCGCAAAAGCTCCAGAATTGGACCGTCGGATTCAAACTTATCTCAAATATTACGATGGCTATGGTGCCATTATTGTCCAAATGAATGTGGAAGATACTCGTAATGGAGTTGCTGAATACATTATTGATAAATATGGCGATGATGTTATTCTGGAATTGAAGTGGGGACAAGGAGCCAAAGATATTGGGGGAGAAATCCAGGTTAATGACTTAGAATACGCTCTTTTCTTAAAAAATAGAGGGTATGTGGTTGACCCCGATCCGGAAAAACCGTCAGTACAGGCAGCTTTCAACAACGGTGCTCTCAAATCATTCGCGCGCCACAGTCGACTTGGTTATACGGATCTCTCCAATTACGACGACGTCCGAGCAGATTTTATGAAATCAATTGACTATTTAAGAGGTTTAGGTTACAAACGCATTTCATTGAAAACTGGTTCGTACGGTATGGAGGCCTTAGCTGCATCCATTAAGCTAGCCACTGAAGCGCAACTTGATTTATTAACGATTGACGGCTCTGGTGGCGGTACCGGTATGAGCCCGTGGAATATGATGGAAACTTGGGGCGTTCCTTCCCTCCTTCTCCACGCTAAAGCTCATGAATATGCCAGTATTTTAGCGGCCAAAGGACATAAAGTGGTTGACATGGCTTTTGCTGGTGGATTAGCCAGAGAGGATCACATCTTTAAAGCACTAGCTTTAGGCGCACCCTTCACTAAATTAGTGTGTATGGGTAGAGGCATGATGATTCCTGCGTTTGTCGGCGCAAACATCGAGGGGGCACTTAACCCCGAACGTAGAGATCTGTTGAGTGGTAACTGGGATACCTTACCTAAGAGTGTGCTGGAACACGGCTCGAAAGCGGAGGAAATCTTTGCAGGCTACTATGACATTCAAAACAAGATTGGTGCAGATGCCATGAAGAAGATACCCTACGGTGCGATTGCTGTCTGGACTTTAGCGGATAAACTGGCGGGGGGACTACAGCAGTTTATGGCGGGTGCACGCAAGTTTTCACTCAACCAAATTGCTCGAACAGATATTTCCTCCGCTAATCGCGAGACGGAACTAGAAACAGGGGTCCCCTTTATCACAGATTTCCAAGATGAGTTTGCTAAAAAGATCTTGAATAGTTAAGCTAAATGAACAAGGCACTTAAAGCCCATTGGTCAAGATTCTGACCAATGGGCTTTATTAAACATATAACGGTTAGAGTGAAAATATCTAAATTCGTTGAATTAGTAGTGACTGAGGGTTAAGATATATGAAGGATATTTAAAGGAAACTTGTGGGAGGAAGGAGTCCAGATAATGTATAGTTTTAGGAACGACTATAGTGAAGGAGCACATCCTAGAATACTGAACGCCTTAGTTGAATCAAACTTTGAACAGGCTGAAGGCTATGGAGAGGATGTCTATACCCAAAAAGCGGTAGAGCTATTAAAGCAAAGAATTGGGAGAAACGACATTGATATTCACCTGCTTTCAGGTGGTACGCAAACGAATCTTATCGCTATTTCAGCTTTCTTAAGGCCTCATGAAGCCGCTATTGCAGCTAATACCGGTCATATACTAACGCATGAGACAGGAGCGGTAGAAGCGACTGGACATAAAATCATATCTATAGAAGTCGATGATGGAAAACTTAACTATTTACACATCAGGGCTGCACTCGATTCACACCCTGATGAGCACATGGTGAAGCCAAAGCTGGTGTATATTTCAAATTCGACAGAAATAGGCTCAATCTATAAAAAGGATGAGCTAGAACAGCTAAGTAGGTTCTGCAAGGAAAACAAGCTTTTATTGTTCATGGATGGTGCTAGGTTGGGTTCAGCTTTGTGTTCAGAAGGTAATGACCTGGAATTGTCCGATCTGGTGGCACTGGTTGATGCTTTCTATATTGGAGGAACCAAGAACGGAGCACTTTTGGGTGAAGCACTCGTGATTTGCAGTGATCCGCTTAAGGAGGATTTCCGATTTCATATGAAGCAAAAAGGAGCACTCCTCGCCAAAGGGAGGCTCCTAGGCATACAGTTTATTGAGCTTTTCAGTGACAACCTGTACTTCGATCTGGCAAAGCACGCGAATAGGATGGCAGGTTTGCTTAAGGATGAAATCAGCAAAGCGGGCTTCGGATTTCTGGTATATTCGCCATCAAACCAACTATTTCCTATCCTACCCAATCGATTAATCACTGAGCTTCAGAAGAATTATTTATTCCATGTCTGGTTGAAGGTTGATGCTGATAACTCTGCAATTCGCCTTGTCACTTCCTGGGCAACGAAAGAGGATGCTGTATTAGCTTTTATTGAGGACATGCAAAATGCACTTAGTCATTTATCCGATTAGTAAAATCCTTTGGCTAAGATACTTTACCAAAGGATTTTATAAAAGAGTAATGGGATATTTGTATGGTCAACGGTCGCGGAGCTGAATTAGGTCAAGTGTTGCAAAACCAGGATACCATTGCTTTCTCTCCTCCGGTTGGTGGCATGTAAATGCATAAAATATTGCGTAAATAAACGTAAGGACGAAGGAAAAGCTCACAGGCTTTGAAACTGTGAGCTTTTCCTTTGGGCTAATAGTGATTCAAATCACGCTTTCTTTTCCTGATTAATTTATAATTAGATAAGGGGTGGAGGAAAATGGAAAGAGAAGAGTTAAGTAATGAATTAATAGTTCTTATGTCAGGTATTGAGAAGCTGCGCCAGGAGTTACTAACGAAAGTAGATCAGGGAAAAGGACTCTTAGATCCCGAAGTTAATGATATGGCTAATCTGATCATAGAAGTTGAAGGTTATTTGAGGGTAGAAAAGGTGTCTGGCGCTGCCTTTGAACTATCCATGAAAATTGCTCGCCTTGCAGGCCTATTAAAGATGCACTTAAAGCATGAGGACGAAGTTTTATATCCAAGGCTAAAAACCTCAAATAACCTGAAGGTGAGGCAGATTACCGAACGTTTTATTAATGAGATGGGTGGATTGAGTACAGCTTTTGATGAATATAGAAATTCTTATAAAAGCAGTAACCAAATTAAAGATAAGCCAGAAGCGTTTATAAGGGATACTCAAAAAATTATCGAGGCTCTAAAGAAGAGGGTCCAAAAGGAAAATGAAGAACTATATCTGATGGCAGAACAGCTCTAAGTGCGTCTGAAATAACACCTGTCCCTCTGTTTACAGCCAGTCTCTCCGGAGACTGGCTGTAAACTTATTTACTCTTGTGACATATCTAATTGCCCCGAAATGGGCTGAATCTTATATTGTTAATAGTATTTGATCAATATATTTAATATATTGATCAATGTATTGACATAATTAATATAATAGTTTACTATCTTAATCATAGGAGTGCCTTAGGCAACTTAACGTGAGGTGAAAATCTTGGATTATAAGATGCCCCATAAGTGTCCGGTGTGCGATCACGAAATGAAGATTAGTAAATTAACTTGTACTTATTGTCCGACTAAAATTGAAGGGGAATTTACTCCGTGTAAATTTTGTCAGCTTCCAGCAGAACAGTTGATCTTCATGGAGGCATTTATCAAATGCCGTGGGAATATCAAAGAGGTGGAAAAGGAGCTGGGAATCTCTTATCCGACGGTACGAAGTCGTTTAGATAGTGTCATTGAGGCCCTTGGTTACGGGGTCGATAAGGAAAAAGTTCTTGAACATGCAAGGGAGAACCCCCATCAGGAAAGTTCGCGCAGGCAGGGAATTCTGGAAGCTCTAGAGCGAGGGGAAATTTCAGCACAGGAAGCTACACGTCAGATGAGGCAACATATAGCTAAGGATTGAGTTAAATAGGCTGGAAGGGAGTAAAGTAAATGAGCGGTGAAAAGATGAAGATTCTCGAAATGATTCAAGAAGGTAAACTGACAGCGGCTGAAGGGATGGATCTACTGAAAGCGATCGAAGAGGGAAAATCACCTAAGGAAGTCACCCAGATCAATAATAATGGGTTTGTAAAAAAGGAGATACTCTCAACTGGGGAGCGTTTCTTACGAGTTCGAGTGGTCGGAGAAAAAACCTTAAAAGTGAATGTAAATGTTCCCTTGAGTTTAATACGTTCTGCTTCCAAACTGGTAGTTTATGCAATGAGCTTTGTTCCCGCCGATAAGCGCGCAGAGCTCGAGCAAAAGGGCCTTGATTTGCAGGCCTTGGATGTTGAAGGGATCGCTCGTATTCTAGAAGAAACTCTAGATGGCAAGATTGTAGATGTGGAAGTTGCCGATCCTGAAGAGGGAAGAATCAAGGTGGAAGTGTGTGTGGAATAAATCAGCCAGACTGTTAATGGCCCAGGTCAAAGTGCAAAAGCATAGGGGATTCACGTTTCCGGTACCCTTCTGGGTAGTTGATGAATTCTTGGAGGCCCTTACAGATTTGGCTTGGGTTGGAGAGATGGTCATTAAGCGTATACCTCTTCCTAAAGACGAGATAGCTCGCAAGCATCTGAGTTGGGTTAAAACAATCTCTCCGAGCTGTATTATTGCTACGACGCATAGTATGATCAAAGATGTAAGTAGGTATAAAGGGTTGGACGTTGTCAATGTAGAATCTGGAGATGTTCAAATCAAAATAAGCATAAAGTGAACGGGGGCAGACGATGAAACGACAGGTCTACCGAGTTTTAGTTAGCACACTCGCATTTTTTATTGCGGCTCAATTTTTGCCTATTACAGTGGCAACTCCTTTTCACTTCCTATGGGCTGGAATAGTCCTCGGCCTTGTCAATTTGATGATTAGACCGGTGCTGATTATTTTGACCATTCCACTCAACCTTATAACATTAGGGGTTTTCACCCTGATTATCAATACCTGGATGATCATGCTTACGAGTGGGCTATTGCCCGGCTTTTACGTGCCTGGGTTTGGAGTTGCCTTCCTTGTATCGATCATAGTGTCCCTGGCGAATTGGGGTTTCAAGGAGATGAGGTCTTGAAGAAAGGGGGAAATTACATGACAGATCAGTTGATCATAGAAACCAAAAGCCTTCGGAAAAACTTTGTCTCTAGATCAAAAGGTAAGGATAAATTGGTAGAAGCAGTTAAAGGTGTTGATCTTGCGATTAAAAAAGGAGAAATTTTTGGATTTCTTGGACCAAATGGTGCAGGAAAATCCACTACGCAAAAAATGCTCTCTACTATACTGCTGCCTACTAGTGGAGAAGCCAAGATTATTGGGTATGATTTGGCAATGCAGCAACAACAAATACGCCAGAACATTGGGTACGTCAGTCAAGCTGGCGGAACGGATTCAATGTCAACAGGGGTCGAAAATTTAGTTTTGCAGGCGCAACTCTATGGTCTTGATGCTACAACAGCAAAAAGTAGAGCAGCAGAATTCATTGCCCGTTTTCAAATGAGTTCTTTTGCCGACCGACAAGCGTCTAGTTATTCGGGCGGTCAGCGTCGCCGCTTGGATATAGCTCTTGGCATGATTCATCATCCGCAATTATTACTATTGGATGAACCGACGGTTGGTCTTGATCCACTAAGTAGAGCCTATTTGTGGGACGAAATCAAACAGTTGAAAAACGACGGCATCACGATCTTTCTCACGACTCACTATTTGGATGAAGCAGATAAGCTTTGCGATACCGTAGCTATTATTGATAACGGAGAAATTGTCGCTCAAGGGTCTCCGGCTCAATTAAAGAGTGATATTGGCGCTGATACTGTTTTGTTCGGCTTTTCAACAGAACAAATTGCTCAGAAAGCCAAGGAGCTGTTAGCCAAGGAAGCTAAGGCTGTAAAAGTGGAGGTCAAAGACAATTCCGTTTATTTGTACATCCAAGACGGAGAGCGGCTTTTGCCCAATATTTTACGTTTGATGGATACACATAATTTGGACGTGCAAAGTATCAATTTATCAAAACCTAGTCTGGACGATGTCTTCTTGAAACACACTGGACGTTCATTGAGAGAGGATAATTTATAAAATGAAAATGTTAAACGAAACGAGATTAATGTTCATAAGAAGCATACAGCACACGTTGCGAAATCCCATTTGGATATTCCTCAATTTGTTTCAGCCACTCCTCTATCTATTTCTTTTCATGCCACTTTTGAAAGGCTTAGGAGGAGTACCAGGTTTGCCGGCAGGCAAGACAGTTCAAGTATTTATCCCCGGACTATTAGTCATGCTAGCGTTGTTCGGATCCGCGTTTGTCGGGTTTGGTCTTGTAGACGAGATTCGTACAGGAGTGATTGAACGTTTTTTGGTCACTCCGACGAATAGGGTAGCTATTTTATTAGGTAGGATTTTAAAAGATGTGGTTGTACTTCTGGTTCAATGTATCTTAATCACGTTGGTTGCAGTGCCATTTGGGTTGAGTGTCAATATGGGTGGTTTTTTGATCTCTTTGCTGCTCTATGCGATCATTGCGATTGCAATGGCCTCGATGTCTTATGCCTTTGCCCTTATCTTTAAATCTGAGGATACGCTCGCTTCAACTCTGAATACTATTGCCTTACCTGTTTCTTTATTGTCGGGTATCATGTTGCCACTGGCCTTGGCTCCTCTTTGGCTGAGAAATATGGCTAAGATTAATCCATTCTCATATGCAGTAAATGCTTCGCGCGCCTTATTTGCAGGAAACATTTACAATGGAGATGTAGCAACAGGGTTTATAATTATCGGCTTGCTGGCAATACTTACTTTCTGGTGGGCAATTAAGTCCCTTGAAAAGATGGCCGCTTAACCCTTAGTGAAAGAACAAGACTGGAGGCAATAATGCTTCCAGTCTTGTTCTTTAATGATTATTCGGTGGTTTTGTAACGGTTAGGTTTTATAGTTCGGCATTGCTCTCTAAAAGTACCACAAGTAGTTCCACGGCTGCTTCTACGTCATGTTTGTCAAGCATTTCAGCGGGACTGTGGACATAACGTGTGGGAATCGAAAGGACCCCAGAGGGGACCCCTCCCCGGGACAAATGAATGGCTCCGGAATCCGTTCCCCCATATTCTAGAACCTCCCACTGGAAGGGGATCTTTCGATCAGCGGCAACATCCGCCATCCAACGCTTAATTTGTGGTGAGGTTACCATGGAGTGGTCGAGTACCTTTATGCCAACCCCTTTTCCTAACTCTACAGACATAGGGTGTGCTTTGGGAGTATCTCCGGTAGCGGTGACATCCACGGCGATGGCCAAGTCCGGTTCGAGAGCATAGGCAGCTGTTAGAGCACCACGGGTCCCGATTTCCTCTTGGACGGTGAAGACAAACGCTAGTTCGTGAGTGGACTTGGTCCGTCGGAGAGCTTCAATCGCTACAAAACAACCTACGCGGTCATCAAGAGCCTTGGAGATAATTCTGGATTCTGATTCTGCGAAATTTCCGACGAACACTGCAGGTTCCCCTATATGGACAAACTGCTCTGCTTCTTCACGAGACGAGACTCCAATATCAAGATAGAGTTTGTCAAGTTTAAAATCCGTGGGTCTATCTAATTTCTCTACCCAGATCGTTCCAATTCTCCCTTGGGCGAACTGGACTCTTTGTCCGATAAGGTTTTGGATTCGTACTCCACCAAGGGGGGTGAAACGTAGGAAGCCTTCTTTATTAATATGGGTGATCATTAAGCCGATTTCGTCCATATGAGCGGCGATCATAATTCGTTTTCCCGTTCCATGACGGTGGACAATAAGGTTTCCTAAGGTATCGCTCGTTAGATTGTCACAGTAAGGACGCACTTGGGCCGAGATGAATTCCGCGACCCGCTCTTCTGAACCTGACGGGCCAAATAACTGGGTTAACTGTTCTAACAGCTTAAAATCCATTATAACTCCTCCTCACCCATCGGGTTAATACTAAGTTTGCGCGGGAGATTAGCTAAAAGTGCAGCTACTAGGTTGAAGCACGCCGTATAGTCGTGTTCGGAAATAACCGAGACGAAGGAATGAATGTAGCGACAAGGTACGCTTAAGACAACGGTTGGGATACCGGCTTTACTGACATGAATTGAACCCGCGTCGTTGCCACCGCTGGCCCCGCGCCGAAACTGGAGGGGAATTCCTTTTCCACGGGCTATGTCCACCACCCACTGGATAAGCTTTGGAGAGTAGAGGGTTGTTCTGTCCAATAATGAGCAAGCGGGCCCTTTGCCTAGTTCTGTCACCCACCCATCTTCTTCGCGATCTGATACATCAGCTGCTACGGTTCCTTCGAGAACAATCGCAAAATCTGGAGCAACGTGGTAAGCTGCGATCTTGGCGCCACGGAGCCCGACCTCCTCTTGAACTGTAAACGCCGCAACTAAGGGGAAAGCATAGTCCTGCTTGAGGAGCTCCACCAAGAGGGCACAGCCTACTCGGTCATCAAACGCTTTTCCCTTGTAGAGACCCTCCCCGAAAGGCTCACATTTTGTCATGAAATAAGCGTAGTCCCCCAATTTGACTTTACTTGTAGCTTCCTCTTTGCATTTAGCGCCGATATCAATATACAATTGGTCAAAGGTTAAAGATTTTTGTCGTTCAGACGATTTTTGCAGATGAATGGCTTTGGACCCAATCACCCCGATGAGGGCTTCATTCATTTGGATTGGTTTGGAGACAAGAATTCGAGCGTCTATGCCACCAACAGGTTGAAATTTGAGAAACCCGTCACTGGTTATATCTGTGATCATCAGCGCGACTTCATCCATGTGAGCAGAAAGCATAATTTTGGGACCGGGAAGATGAGCGTTTTTAGTTGCAATTAAATTCCCCATTTTATCAACAACTAGGGTATCTACGAAAGGTTTTAGTTGTTGGCGCAAGAAGTCCCGTACGGAGCCTTCAGCCCCTGAGGTACCATTTAATTCACTCAGAGTCTTTAATAACATAGAAATTCCTCCAAATCGTCCGGCAACGAGGAGATGAAATGAGCAAGTAGTTTGCCAGAGTTAAGCACGTCTTGCAAGTCCAGAGTTTCAACTGAGGTATGCATATAACGCAGGGGGATTGAGAGAAGCCCAGTGGGAATCCCTGCTCGGGATACTTGTATTGCCCAGGCATCCGTTCCCGTGGCTCCAGGTATTGGTTCAAGCTGGATCGGTAAACGGTGTTCTTGGGCAGTTTCTGTGAAATGACGGTAGATAGCAGGATGAATGTTGGGGCCAAGTGCCACTGCTGGTCCCTTGCCCAAATCAAGAGTTGTTTGTCCCTTAGTATCCGGAGTACTAGCATGGGTAACGTCAATCGCTACGGCTAGGTCAGGGTTTAGCGTATAGGCACTAGTAAACGCTCCCCGAACGCCGACTTCTTCTTGTGTTGTAGCCACCGCAATGACATCGTGGCTATGCTTAAGATGGGTGAGTTCTTCTAAGCAGACCATCATAACCACTACTCCAGCTCGGTCATCTAAGGATTTTCCAGCTATCACGTTGTTGAGCAGGGGATAGGTATCTCGCCGTAAAGTGATGACATCCCCAATCTGGATGACCTCTTTTATTTTCTCGAAGGAAAGTCCAACATCAATGGTCATACCCTCCATTTTAACGGCTTGGTTCGTGTCTCTGTTCTGTAACAGATGAGGAGGCAAGGAACCGATAATGCCTGGGATTGTCTGGCGCCCATGAACAAGTACTTCCTGGGATAAAAGGGTTCTTTGGTCTATTCCCCCAAGCGAGGTGAAACTCAGGAAGCCACGAGGATCGATTTTATTGACCATAAGTCCGATTTCGTCCATATGAGCCGTCAACATGAGCTTGGCACGTTGGCCGTTACCCTTTTTTAGGGCATAAACATTGCCAAACGTATCGCAATTTACCTCATCAGTTATCGTTTTAAAGCGTTCTGTAACTAAAGAAGCGATTGAAGACTCATGGCCGGAGACTCCAGAGCTAGTGGATAAAAGACTTAAGAATTCACTCGCACTTTGCTTTTGTGTGTTTATCAAACCGTTCACCTTCTCTCAGAAAATAGTTCAGAATTCGTATTAAATATACTTCGCGCTATCTTCTAAATACTCCTTTAAGTTTTGAAAAATGCTATATTCGATCTTTCTGAGAATAATAGCGGAAATAAAAGCCCTTTACGCTTCATATACGTAAAAGGCTTTCTTAATTGGGGATTTAAGAGTGCAACAAACCACTATCCAGTGTTTCTTAGTGTTATAGTAGGGATGGAGAATATTCGCCTTTATGAACTTGATCTTGGGACACCGAAAGTTTACCTCTTCCTTGCGCCTGTTCAAGCCATTTTTTTGTTACTATAAGTTTAACTGTGTTTCCCTTTTCATCAGGTCCTTGGAGTGTGATCTTTTCTCCAAATAATGAGTCTGATAATCCAGTTGAATAACGCATCAGTAAATATCTCCTTTCAGCTTAAGTTTCCTATATTACACTAGCTTACTATACAAACCTTAAGAAAACCTTAAAGAATACCCTCCCACGTTAGGCGTAGGAGGGCGTTTCTTCGTGATCTACGATCCCGTGATGATACTTTCCACTGATTTACTGATTCTATTGGAGAGCGCTTGATATCCTGCGGAATTTGGGTGCAGCCCATCCTTGGCGATATAGCGACCTAGATTAAATTTCAGCAGGTCGTAGGTTGGAATAAAAAGCCCCTTACCATCTTCTTCAACGAGCTGTTGGGTATTATAGTTCCAGGTATTTAAAAGTCTGATATCTTCAACGCTATTCGCCTTTTCATACGGATCATAAAGACCTAGAAAAATAAGGATGGAGCCCGGGTTAGCGGTTCTGATAACTTTAAGAGTTTGTTTTAAATAGCCAAGATAGCTGTCCTGTCTCACTTTAAATTGATCTTCTTTAGCAAGGGCGTTCAAGGTAAGGATACCTCTTACATCATTTCCGCCGATTGAGATCAAGATTAGATCCGAATCTGCGATTGTTTTCTCTAGCCTTCCACTTTGGAGCTGTTCTAGGAGGCCTATGCTTTCAAGCCCGTCTATGCCAGCGTTATCTATGAGGATCTCTTTGGGGGTGCTGTTTTTGAAATACTCGGGTAGATAACCTGAAAACCCCTTGTTCTTTTCATCCCCTGTTCCTTTAGCGACAGAGTCTCCCAGGAGGAGCACTTTGAAAGAACTTGTTTTTTTGGTAGTCAGTTGTGCTGAATCAGGTGTGGTTTGAGGAATTTCATTAGATGATGGTTGGAGATTGACTGCCGTCGTGACGATAATCGCCTGATAGAAACCAATCGCTAAAACAATGAAGCTCACGCAGGCAATCGCCATAATTGAGTACCAAATGCTCTTTTTCAACACGTTCATTTCTCCTTAAACAAGGATATCTTGTTTTGTAAAATAGACAAAGCTAATGATAATCGAACCAATAGTCCATCCTAAAAGGACAGAAATCGAGAAAAGCATAGTCATCCCTTCAATCGGCTGGAACGATCCCGATAAATAATCCGTGAGTCGTAGGTTGACCATGAACATGTAGCGTGTTATCTTCCAATCTGAGAGAAAGAAACTGAGGAAATTACCCGCTACTAAGGTAGACATAATAATGCCAATCGAAGCAGCCGTGCTTTTTACAAGGATAGAAATCATAAACGAGATACTGCCTACGACGACAGCAACAAAAAAAGCTAAGGAATAAACCATGAGAGAATATTGCCACTGAGGGACGTTAAGGACACTGGAAGTATCTAATTTCCCCGCTATAACTTTGAAGCCGGTTGCTACTGGGGCTAGCCAACCTCCAAAACCAAAGAAGAAGCCTGAAATAATCGCCGATAGCATAAAAGCAAGGAAAACAACAATAACCTCCAAGATTACCAGTGTTAAATATTTACTGAGCAGAATCTTCCATCTAGGGACGTTCCTGACCAGAAGCAGTTTGATCGTTCCGCTAGAGGATTCCCCTGACACCATATCGGCAGCTAACATAATAATTAAAAGAGGCAAGAACAAGAAGATAGCTTGTTCCATGAATTTGGTCGTAAATTTCGCTGCAGACTGTTCCAGCGGGTTAATATTATTATCAACGTTATATTGGAGTTGCTCCATTCTTACCCTGGTTGAAGTTTTACTATTCTCATCCATATAAGGGCTGTCAAGCCTGTTCTTCATATCGATTAATTGCTGGTCAGCCAGTTTGCGCCAGTCATCAGTGGCTGTAATCCCCATACGTTGAGCGAGTTGGGCCTTGGTTTTCTCTGAGGTATGGTTTTGACCATAAGCAAATACTGAGATCAGCACAACAAGAATTGCCAAAACAAACATAAGTCGTTTCTTGGAAATCATTTTGATGACTTCATTTTCAATCAGGCTAAACAATTTCATCACCTTCCGTCAGGTCTAAAAATAAATCTTCCAAAGTGTTTTGCTTAGTGGAACAATAGGTGAGTGCTAGGCCTTCTCTTATAAATAATTCATTCATTTTATCGAGAGGGTGCTGTTTTATGTCAGCGCTGATGGTATTCTGTTTCAATTGAACAGCTTCGATATTTCAATGTTCTAAGAGGAGCGCTATCGCTTTCTCAGGATCATTTAACTGCCACTCTATCTTTTCATCATGTAAATGCAAGATGTCTTGGACTTTGACGGTTTTAATGACACTCCCTTGTTTGATGATGGAGACGATATCACACATTTGCTGAATCTCCAACAGTAAATGGCTCGATATAAAGACCGCCATACTTTCCTCATAGGCAAGTCTTCTGATCAGATTTCTGAATTCAGTCATACCAGCAGGATCGAGGCCATTTGTAGGTTCGTCAAGAATTAGAAGCTTGGGCCTGCCCATGATGGCCTGGGCAATTCCTAAGCGTTGACGCATGCCCAAAGAATAGGTACTTACTTTGTCATTGACCCGATGTTGGAGACCTACCATTTCCACGACGTCTTTCAGCCGTTGTTGACTTACAGTTTTATCCATGGCAGCGAATTGCAACAAGTTTTCCATCCCTGTTAGGTATTTGTACATATCGGGGCTTTCGATAATACAGCCGATATTAGAGAGAGCCTTGACAAAATCGTGGACTACAGAATAACCACAGATGGTTACAGACCCTTGCGTTGGTTTTATTAATCCGACAATCATGCGGATTGTCGTCGTTTTTCCCGCCCCATTAGGACCAAGAAAACCAAAAATCTGAGATGGATAAAGAGATAAATCTACTCCTTTGACAATTTCCTTACCTTTAATGGTCTTTCTTAAATTGGTGAGTTCCAATACGGTAGGTTGCTGCATAAATTCGCCTCTTTATAACGTTTATTATTGAGTTGACCATATATCTATTATAAACAAAATTTGCCGAATATAGAAGGCGAATTGCCCGTGCTCCTCTCTCACCAACGCATTTTGTTAGGAGTAAAGAATTAGGCGAGAATAAAGGGAATTACTCAAGAAAGATAGAATACAGGGATATTATGCTAAATAATAGCTGCCTATATTCTGTTGATGGTGACTATAAGATCATCACAGCAGAAGGCAAAGAGAGAATATGGGAATTTAACTTGGCTAATATCGGGAAGATTGCTGATGGTCGAAAAGTGGTAATGACTGCCGCAACGGATATTACTGACCGCAAACGCATTGAAAACGCTTTGAAGAAAAGCGAAGAACGCCTACGTTCCATCTTCGAATCCATGAGTGAAGGGTTTTCGATACAGGAGGTTATCTGCGATAAATTAGGGAAGCCATGTGACCTTCGTTTCCTAGAGGCTAATTCTGCATTTGAACGTCAGACTGGGCTGAAGAATGCAGACTCTTTAGGGCGCACTCTACTTGAGTTGTTCCCACAGTCTGAATCATATTGGATTGAGCGTTACGGAAAAGTTGGTTTCACTGGAGAACCTGTGAATTTTGTGGGCATGTTTGGACCTCTTAACAAATATTTTCAAGTAAATGCATTCCAAACTGAGTTTGGTCGATTTGGAAAGCTATAAAGGAACCCATACACCGATTATTGCCATGACTGCCCATGCCTTAAAGGGTGACAAAGAGAAATGCTTAGAAGCTGGAATGGATGATTACATATCAAAGCCAATTGATGCAAGACAATTTTATTCAGTCGTCGAAAAATGGGCGAACGATATCAAGTAGAAAATGCCCTATAGAGTTCTAAGATCTGCGCACAATCACTGACTAGATCAATCACATGGACGCACCCCTGACCTTTGCCTAATATGCCAGCAAATTCTTTTTTTGCTATCCCTCGTAGGTTCACTCCGTGCAGATTCGTAAGTAAAGTAGCTGACTCACGGCAAATGAGGTCTGGAGTGCGTAGAAGAACACCATCGGCCTCCTCCACGGTAGATTCGTCTAATTTAATCCTTATATTGACCTCGTGGAAAGAATCACTCAAATTTCCAGTCAATAAATATCGACTCTCTCCCAAATCAAAAAGGCTCTGAGTTTTGTACCGTACAAACAGATTACCCTCCCTTTTGCTCTCACCGACATGGTCAAACCATGTCTTATTTACTTTTTCCAAATTGCTAAAGTAGCGACAAGAGCCTGAATAGAAGTTTCTCCACGTGTGTTCATAATCTTGTTCGGAAGTAAAGCCACGTTCACATAGAAGAAAGGTTTCGGCTTGGATAATGCCTTTTATAGTTTCCGAAAAAAGAGCCACAGCCAGAGGGTCATTGAGAAACGCTGCAGCCTCTTTAAGCGCAGGGCCGGAACTGAAGTAAGCTTCGGCGCCACACAGGGGTGTAACCTGAAGAGACCGATTTTTGATGGTTTCCAAAGATCGTTGTTCTTCCCACAAGGCGTCTTGAATAATGAGAGAACTGACGTCTACGATTAGATGGGCCACTGCTTCCCGGTGAGTATCAACATAACTCGTTTTCGCCTTGAGCAACCCGTTTTTGCTTCGGCGCACCTCTGTATACCAATTGCGTTGAAAAATGTTCTTCATGTTTAAACCTCCCAAAGCTCTCGTTTTTAAAACACTATTAATATTTGAATATTCTGTACTGAAGTGCTTAAATCCTCCTCAACAATGTAGTCTATGATTAATTACCAAGTTCTTTCCAATGCTCATAGGCCTCACTTAATTCCGCTAATCCGATTGATTTATCTTTAGCTTGAATAGCACCCCTAAGCCTTGCAATATTCATAGAG
>Ga0209587_1000086_pt1 | contig 44222 bp, 39 predicted proteins | sample NGEPerD_2_FD_184512 | JGI IMG/M metagenome (GOLD analysis project Ga0209587, IMG submission 184512) | Arctic peat soil microbial communities from the Barrow Environmental Observatory site, Barrow, Alaska, USA - NGEE PermafrostL1-D... | ecosystem: Environmental > Terrestrial > Soil > Wetlands >...
CCCCAACGCTTCAGTCAGGTAGTCCGACAGCACCCCGTTGTACATCTCCGACAAGCCCACCACGGACCGGAACAGGCCCCGGGAATCCAGCGTCCGCCATACCCCGCCGCTGGTCTGAACCCGGTTCATCACCACCACGTGCGTGTGCAACTGCGGGTCCCCCGCCCGGGAGTCCCAATGATCGAACGCCGCCGCGACCACCCCGGCAATGTCCTCCTGCACCACCCCACCCGAACCCGACCGGGAGGAGAACACGCGCTCCTCCGCGTAGCCGATGACGTGCTCCAGCGCGGCCTGGTGCGCGGCATAGATGAGCCCCTGCGTCGCCTTGTCCGCGACCGCCCACGCCACGCTCACGGACTTGGGGGCGCTGAAGGTCAGGTCGAACCCGGCCACCGGCAGCGGTGCCTTCCGCGTCACGCCGCGGGAGTCGATGTACGCCGTGCCGCCCCGTCGCGGAGACCGGCCCAGCTGCTGTCCGGTGATCGGATCCTGCAACATCCCCAGCATCCTGAACAGGTGCTCCTCGGTCACTGTGGAGCCGACCAGGACCCCGTTGCCGTTGTTAAGACCAGCGAGTCCCCGGCCAAGGAACCGCCCCGGCGGAGTCCCCGACTCGGCGTAGTACCGGGTCAACGCCGACGCTGCATGCCCGGTCCCGTCGGCCCGGGCGACCGACGACATGAGGTACCGGTACCCGGCCCCCAGACTCATCCGGCGGATCGACATCGTCATGGTTGCGGCCCTCATTCGCGTGTCCTCGGCGTCAGTCGCGGAGCCGATCGAGCCACCCTGCATACCGCCCGGACGGGGCACCATTCCCACTGAGACCTGAGGTGCCAGACGTGTGCGATGAGGGAAATGGGCTTTGTCAGGGATTCGGGTGGCCAATCGAGGTGGTGGTCTTTGGGCGAAACATCTGAGCCGGGGCTGGGCACAGCCAGATCGGTGAGTCACAGAAGATGGCTGGGACCTGCGCGTGACGTGTCGGTCCCGGGATGCATGCTGGCACCATGACGAACCGACGGGCAAGGGACGCCACCGAGCAACGGCGTTAGCCCGACTCCAACCAAAGAGCGCGGGCGCGCCGACCGATTTCTCGGAGCTTCAGTGTCCTGCACCGACAAGACTCAGCCCCCTGCTCGTCCAGCTCTGGACCGAGCGAGCGACGCGCTTCGAGGTTCACGACCACCGCATCGGGATCTGCAACCTCCCGCAGACCCTCAAGCAGTTCCAGCTAGAGGATGCCGAAGGTCTTCGTGACCGCTGCTTCCTGAAATTCGTCGACCCGAGGTTCGGCCATTGCTCATGCCAGCGCTGCCGCAAGAGCAGGGACTACCGCACTTCCGTGAGGATCATGCGCCATCGCGACAACTCCCTGATCCGCAAGGCGCTGCGTTTGCTGAGGTCGGGTGACGCCGACACCGCTGACGTCATCCCGCCGCGCGTCCGGTGGTAGCCACGAGGTCAGCGCTTCAGGCGAGGCGCGGCGACGACCGCAGGTGGCTGGCCGGGGGCCAAGGTTTGCCCCGGTGGTTGTGACGGTCTCGGCCGTGACTGGTGAAGGCGATCAGCGCAGACCATGCGACCTGGTCTTTCGCCACTCGAAAACGAGCCGGAGTGCACCACCTCGCCTGGCGGGTCTTGACTAAGGGTGTTTCTTGATTGATATTGTTTCCTGTGATGAGAAACAAGCAGTTTGAAGAATCAAGCCGTGGGAGGCAAGAGTTGATCCGGGGCGTCGAGACCACACTGCGCGAGGAGTTGCCCCCATCGTGGAGCGCCCGCGTCGTACCCGATCCGTCCGCCCCAGGCGTGCCTGGCGGACGACTGGATGCGGCGATTGTCATCACGACACCGGCTGGCGTCGTGGTTGAATTTGCCGCAGAGGTCAGAACCTTTGGCCGGGGATCGGCGATCGATGCGGCTACCCGAGGGGCCCTTCTGCGCGACGTCGTGGGCATGCCCACGGTTCTGATCACCAATTTTGCCAACCCGGCATTGCGCGACGCCTGCGTGCAAACCGGAATCGGGTTCGCCGACGCCACTGGGTGGTTGCGACTGGTGAGCGACTCTCCCCCATTGCTGATCAAGACCCAAGGAGCGGCGAAGTCAACAGCGACGACGCGGCCGGGCAGCACCGTGCGGCTCAATGGTCCAGCATCCGCGCGCATCATTCGAATGTTGCTACAGGCATCGGTTCCGATAGGCGTGCGCGAACTGGCCGCTGCGTCACAGGTGAGTCCGGGAACAGTTGCGAAGCTCCTTCCGACTCTTGCCCGCGACGGCGCCATCGAACGTGCAGACACCGGGGCGGTAGCCCGGGTGCGCCCGCGCCTGCTCCTGAACCGTTGGACTGCCGACTATTCGTTTGCTGAGTCCAACCCGGAGGTGCGCTGGTACTTGGCGCCTCGTGGAGTCGACGATGTGCTCAGCCGCATCAGCCACGAGGACGACGCGACGGCGACTGGTTCGCTGGCCCTGCGCGAGTACCTCCCGACAGGGACCGTGCCGGTGACTCCGTTGATGCTCGCCACGTTCTACACCCCGCATCCGGAAGAGACCGCTGAACGTTTGCGGCTGGTGGACGCCGCGCCCGGAACAGCCAATGTGGCACTGGCACGACCTGCTGACACGTCGCTGCTCGGCTCGCGGCCGAAGCAGGGTCCAATGGGTTATGTTCCTATCGCCCAAGCGATTGCGGACCTGCTGACCCTTCCCGGACGCTCCCCCGAGGAAGCCGAGCAGCTCATCAACTACCTGGCCGCCACCGACCCGGCTTGGCGCGCCGAAATGGAGACGACATGACGAACGCGCCGGAGTATGTCGCCGCGCGCCGTGTCCTGCTTGACGCGTTGGACGCGATCGGAGTTCACCGAGCGTCCGTTGTTCTCGTTGGCGCCCAAGCGGTCTACGTCCACGCTGGTGACACGAACTGGTCTGTCGCTGTCATGACAACCGACAGTGACCTCGCCCTGCAGGTCGACTCGTTGGCACCCGACCCAGAACTGGCATCGGCGCTCGGGTCGGCCGGGTTCGTGCCCGGAAGTCAGCCAGGCAGCTGGCTCGGGCAGGGCCAGGTTGCCGTGGATCTCATGGTCGTACCGCACCAGAGCAACCGGTCAAAGGGCGGGGCCAGGGCGGCTTGGTTGCCCCCTCATGCAAAGACTGTCGCGCGCATCACCCCAGGACTGGAACCAGCACTGATCGACAACACCGCCCGAGAACTCGGCGCCCTGGAATCGAAGGACGAGCGGACCCACACCATCGCGGTCGCGGGTCCAGCCGCTTTGATTGCCGCGAAGATGATCAAGCTGGAAGAGCGCTCGCGCAACTCCCTGCTCGGCAGAGCCAATCGGGTTCGCGGCAAGGACGCCCTCGACGTATTCCGCCTGTTGCGTGCAGTGGAGACCAATGAGCTGGTTGAGGGGTTCGCTCTGCACCGGACGGAGCCCCACGCAGAGCGAACCAGTGCCGCCTCGCTCCACTTCCTGGCCGACAACGGCCGGACAGCCACGAATCTCCTGTCGACTCTCGCAGCCTCCGAGATGCCGTCCGACCCCACAGTAGCGGTCAGTTTCGCGGCCTTGACCAACGACCTGTTGGACGCCTTGGGGTTGTAACTCCACCCGCCCCGTTCGCCGAAGACCAGGCGCGACGATACCCGGCACGCTCCCCTCGCGACTGATGGTGCCCCTAACGATCGGTAGACACCATGAAGCACCCGAACGTGGCGCTTCCCCGTCTCGCGTCACAGGAGAGCGCCGCCGGTTCAAGCCATCTGCAGCGAGGCGCCGATCCGGATCGCGACTCGTGTCCACGAACAGGGGCGGACCTCGCTTACAGATAGTGACGGCAGTGGGCCAGCGGAACGACATGCCGGCCCGAGCGAGTTCGAGTACGGGCAACCGCGGAGGAGCCATGGAGAAGCTACTCACCATCGACGAGGCAGCTGAAGCGCTGGGCACGACCTCGCGTTTCCCTCGTAGACTGGTTGCCGAGCGGCGTATCCGGTTCGTGCACGTGGGTCGGCATGTGCGGATTCCGATGTCTGCCCTTGAGGACTTCGTGGCGTGCGGCACCGTCCAGCCCGTCGGCCTCACGTGGGTCAGACGAGGCGGGGTCACCTGATGCCGATCGGCGCGACACACTCAACCTGTGAGGTCCCGTATGGCCAGTCACGTTCGCAGTTCCGACTTCGGTCACGTCGACCGCCGACCTTCGGGTCAGTGGCGGGCCAGATTCACCGACCCGGAGGGCAGGCGACGGTCCAAATCATTCGGCACCGTGACCGATGCCCGCGTTTGGCTGTCGGGTCAGCGCACCGACATCGTGCGACAGGACTGGCGTGCGCCCGAACTCGCGAGCCGCACCGTTGCTGAGTACGCCGAGGCCTACCTCGCGCGCAGCGAGATCAAAGAATCGACGCGGGCCCTCTACGAGTCGGTGTGGGCGAACCACCTCGAGAAGGAGTGGGGTCCGATCAAGGTCGGAAACGCGACACCGACGAACGTACGCGCTTGGCACGCGATGGCAGGCAAATCGCTCAAACCCACGGCCCTGGCTCAGGCGTACCGCCTGCTCCGAGGCATCCTCAACGTCGCCGTGCAGGACGACGTGCTCAAGTCCAACCCATGCAGGATCAAGAGCGCAGGCATGGTCAAACCTGCGGTGGCCGCCCGGTCCCTCACTGTTCCCGAGGTCCTGGCCATCGCGGAGGAGATACCGCCACGCTACAAAGCATTGGTGATGGTCCTCGCATTCGGCGGCCTTCGGTTCGGGGAGGCGACCGCGCTCCGACGCCGGGACGTATCTGATGCCCGACTTACGGTCGAGCGGACCTGCCGGTACATCCACGGAGCGTGGACCGTTGGGCCCCCAAAGACCGACGCGGGGCGGCGGACGGTCACTCTGCCTGGGTCTGTGGCCACGCTGCTGGAGACCCACTTGGCCGACTTCGTCGCGGACGACCCCGACGCGCTGGTGTTCGGCACAGCCTCGGGCCAGTTCGTCCAGAATCACAACTTCGGTGCCACCTTCCGGCGAGCGGTCAAGCGTTGCGGCCTGCCTCACACGCGCGTGCATTGGCTCAGGCATACGGGCGCGACGCTGGCTGCCTCCACGGGCGCAACCACGAAAGAGCTGATGCACCGGCTGGGACACGCTTCCTCGGCGGCCGCGCTGGTCTATCAGCACGCGGTCAGCGAACGGGACGGCGAGATTGCGCGGGCATTGGACGCGATGGTCACCGGCAATGCGACTTCGGCCCTGGTGCCGGCGCGGCCCGCTGCGCGGCGAGCACAAAGCGCTTAGGTCCTGTGGAGGTCCTGAGGGGACCAGCGAAGGCCCCGATAAGCCTCTGACCTGCGGTTATACCCTCCAAAGTAGCCAATTTTCCAAACTGACCACGCGAGTTCGATTCTCGTCGCCCGCTCCACGACTCCCATCCCACCGCGCCATCCCACGACCCCCAACCCAGCCTGAGGTTCACGGTGCCCCGCCTGAGGCTCAGGTTCGCCAGATCAGTACGACGCCACGGTCGTCGGTCACGCCCAACGGTGCGGCGCAGATGCGTGACGCTCCGCCGCTGAAGCCGTGCGGGACGAGGCGTTCGGCTGCGCCGAGCATCCGGTCGATACCGACGTTCATGTCACGGGTTCGGGTCTCGATGACGCCGTCCGTACAGAGCAGCACGGCGTCGCCGCGGTGCAGCTGGCCATTCACGCGGGGAAAGGCTGCGCCGTCCACGACGCCGAGCAGTGGACCTGCTTTAGCGTCCAGCACCTGCCACCGGCCCGAACCGGCCGAGAACTTGACCGCCGGAGGGTGTCCGGCCGCGCCAAGGCAGAACCGTCCGGTGTCGAGCTCGAGGGCCAGGTGGATCGCGGTGGCAAATCCCTCGCCCCACTTCTGGCGAAGCAGATAGGAGTTGGCCGCGCCAAGGAAGTCCGCTGGGTCGAGGGCGCCCAGCAGTCCGCCCAACGCCCCGGAGAGGAGCAGGGCTCGTGTGCCGGCATTGACGCCCTTGCCCGAGACGTCCACCAGGGCGATCTCGAGGCGGTTGCCGGAGCTCGAGCGGGTGGCCACGACGAAGTCACCCGAGAACGACTCATCGCGGGCCGGCTCCAGCGCGGCCTCTGCGTGCCACGGTTCGGGCAGAGTCGGCAGCTCACCATGTGCACGAAGCCGATCGCGCAGGTCGACCAAGATCGACTCCCCCGCTATCCCGTGAACACCCAGCCGGGCTCTGGAGACCGACAACCAGACCATCATTCCCGCCACGATGAAGCTCACGACGAACGCGCCGGCAAAGCTGGGTTTGTCCATACCCAGGAGCCACCCTTCATGCGCGAAGAGACCGAAGATGACCACCAGGACGACAGCGAGCCATCTCGGTGGCAGGAACAGGCCGGCAATGACGACGAGGGGCACGAAGGACATCCATGGCACGACCGATGGCCACTGGTCGATGAGAACGGACATCAGCACGGCCATCAGCACGAGCATCGATGCAACAACAGGCGGGAGACCCTGGGTCGTCCCAAACAGGCGCCCTGAAAACCTACGCAGCTTCGGGTGGCGGCGCCCACCGCCAGGCACTGGACGTGCGGGGCGCCGCCATCCGAGGCCTCCACGCCTCAGCACCTGCGCCTCTGTCATCACGTCTCGGATGGTATTCGCAGCAGATGTGTGCACGCTGGGTGTTTGCACATTCATCGTCAAACCGGGACCCCATCAGGACACAATCCCCGTCAGGGCCCACCCCTTGTCAGGGCTCATTGTCAGGGCTCACCCCCCTATCAGGGCCCCCCTTGTCACGCTTGGAGTCTGCGGGCTCAGCCTTCGGATGCCGGAATCGGCGGCAGGTCACCCTGCTGCTCGTACCGCTCGACCATGGCCAGTCGTCGGGCGTGACGTTCGTCACCGCTGAACTTCGTGGTCAGGAAGGCTTCGACCATGGCCTCGGCCTCGGCCTGCGTGTTCATCCGTGCGCCGATGGACAGGATCTGAGCGTTGTTGTGCGTCCTCGCCAGGGTGGCCAGCTCGACGTTGTAGGCCAGTGCCGCCCTGATCCCCTTGACCTTGTTCGCCGCCATCTGCTCGCCGTTGCCCGATCCGCCCAGAACGATGCCGAACGCCCCGATGTCGCCTGACACGGCCTCGGCCGCACGCAGCACCGCAACCGGGTAGTCGTCCTCTGCGTCGAAGTAGTCAGGCCCGTGGTCGATCACGTCATAGCCCTTGCCCTGCAGAAATGTCACCAGAGCGCATTTCAGGTCGTATGCCGCGTGGTCGCCGCCGATGTGAACGCGCATTTTCGTGGGTTTCCTTTGCTGTCGGAGGTTTTCAGGAGATGCGTTGCTGCGGTTCTCAGGAAGATCCGTATGGGCTCAGAAGATCGGCCCGACGGTGCGAGTGCGTTTGATCTCGAAGAATCCGGGGGTGCTGCCGACGAGGAGCGCGCCGTCCCAGAGCCTGCCGGCGTCCTCACCGGCAGGAGCCGGCGACACGACGGGCCCGAAGAAGGCGATGCCCCCCACCGAGATCACGGGCGTGCCGACGTCGTCCCCCACCAGGTCCATGGCGCGCTGATGGCTGGTGCGCAGCTCGACGTCCACCTCGGTGCTGTCGGCGAACCTGAGGAGGTCCGCGGGCAGACCGACCTCATCGAGCGACTCGGCGATGACCTTGCGGTAGTCCTCCTCGCCGCCCGGGTGGATGCGGGTGCCCATCGCGTCATACAGGGGCTTGACCACCGCGGGGCCGTGCTGGTGGGCAGCCGCGACGATGACGCGCACAGGCGCCCAAGAGCTGTCCATCAGGTCGCGGTAGCTCTCGGGCAGGTCCCGTCCCTCGTTGAGCACGGACAGACTCATCACCGACCAGGTGACCTCGACGTCGCGGACGCTTTCGACCTCCATCAGCCAGCGAGAGGTGATCCACGCCCATGGGCAGATCGGGTCGAACCACATTTCGACGGAAGCCTTGGCAGTCGCGGTCACGGGCCCCATCCTGTCAGCCGGCGAGCGCGACCCTTGACCGACGAGGGGCCACCGGGGTCGTGCGAGGATGACATGGCCAAAGAGTGACTCAGGGCATGTGACCAGTGCCGAGTCCACACAATGCTTCCCCACAGGAGATGACCCCGTGCCTGGCAAGAACCTGACCCGCGACGAAGCCCGAGAGCGCGCTTCCCTGTTGTCTGTGGCTGCCTATGACGTCGCCCTCGACCTGACGACCGGACCCACCAGCTTCCGGACCCGGTCCACCGTCGAGTTCACATCGTCCGAAGACGGCGCGAGCACCTTCATCGACCTGATCGCCGAGTCCGTCGAACAGATCACCCTCAACGGTGAGTCGCTGGATCCAGCGCAACATTTCGACGGTGTTCGCGTGCAGCTCCCGGCGTTGCGGTCTGGTACCAACGAGCTGACGATCGATGCCACCGGTGTCTACATGAACACCGGCGAGGGACTGCACCGCTTCGTCGACCCCGTCGATGACGAGGTCTACCTGTACACGCAGTTCGAGGTCGCCGACTGCCGGCGCATGTTCGCCGTCTTTGAGCAGCCCGACCTCAAGGCCACCTTCACGTTCACGGTCACCGCCCCGGCGCACTGGCAGGTCGTCTCCAACGAGCCGACGCCGGAGCCTGTCGCCGTGCCGACACCCGAGCCCGTCGTCGTCGGCCAGAGTCCAGAGGTGCCCAGCGCGACCTGGTCGTTTGCGCCGACGCCGCGCATGTCCTGCTACATCACCGCGCTGATCGCCGGCCCGTACGACGTGGTCCAAGACGAGGTCCAGACCCGTCGGGGGGCCGTGCCGCTGGGCATCTTCTGCCGCAAGTCGCTGACCCCGCACCTGGACGCGGACAACGTCTTCGACGTCACGAAGCGCGGATTCACGTTCTACGAGAACGAGTTCGACTACGCGTACCCCTTCACCAAGTACGACCAGATCTTCACCCCCGAATACAACATGGGCGCGATGGAGAACGCCGGAGCCGTGACGTACAACGAGATGTACGTCTTCCGGGCCAAGGTCACCGAGGCGATCATCGAGCGCAGGGCGTTGACGATCCTTCACGAGCTGGCGCACATGTGGTTCGGCAACCTCGTCACGATGCAGTGGTGGAACGACCTGTGGCTCAACGAGTCGTTCGCCGAGTGGGCCTCGACGACGTGCCAGTCCGAGGCCACCCAGTGGGACACCTCCTGGACCACGTTCGGCACCGCCGAGAAGGCCTGGGCCTACCGACAGGACCAGCTCTCCTCGACCCACCCGATCGTCGCGGACATCCGCGACCTCGAGGACGTCGAGGTCAACTTCGACGGCATCACCTACGCCAAAGGCGCCTCAGTGCTCAAGCAGCTCGTGGCCTACGTCGGTCGCGAGCCGTTCACGGCCGGTCTTCGTGACTACTTCTCCAAGCACGCCTGGCAGAACACCACGCTCTCCGATCTGCTCGGCCACCTCGAACAAGCCTCCGGTCGGGACCTGGGCGCCTGGTCGAAGCTGTGGCTCGAGACTGCCGGCGTCAACACCCTGCGCCTGGCGGTCACCGTCGACGACCAGGACGTCATCACGGCTGCCGTGATCACCCAGGCGGCGGTCGAGGCGTTCCCGACGCTTCGTCCGCACACCCTGGCGATCGGCAGCTACAACCTGGAGGGCGACCAGCTCTGGCGGGTCAACCGGATCGAGCTCGACATCGCAGGTGAGCGCACCGAGGTGCCGGCGCTGATCGGTCAACAGCGACCGGACCTCCTGCTGGTCAACGACGACGACCTGGCCTACGCCAAGGTTCGTCTGGACGAGCGCTCGATGGCCACGATTCTCGCCCACCCGCGGGGGTTCACCACGAGCCTGCCCCGCGCCCTCGTGCTCGGCGCGGCGTGGGACATGACCCGCGACGCAGAGATGTCAGCACGCGACTTCTGCGACCTGGTGCTCGAGTCATTGCCGGGCGAGAAGAACTCAACGCTCCTGCGCGTGCTGCTGGCACAGCTGCAGTCCGCCGTGCAGCTGTATGTCGCCCCCGCCCACCGCGACGCGACGCTGGTCTCTCTGACGGCACGCCTCCGGGCCCTGGCCACCTCGGCCGAGCCGGGCAGCGACGCGCAGCTACAGCTGGTCAGCGCGTTCGCCGTCTTTGCCCGACGCGCCGAGGACGTGGCCTGGGTGCGGGGTCTGCTGGAGGGCAGCGCCGTGCTCGACGGTCTGGCGATCGACACCGAGATGCGCTGGACCCTGCTCACCAGCCTGGCCACGGCCGGAGCGGCCGCAGTCGGCGAGATCGAGGCCGAGCGTCAGCAGGACAACACCGCGACCGGTCGCGAGCGGGCCGCCCGGGCACTGGCGACCATCCCCACCGCCGAGGCCAAGGCCACGGCGTGGGCGAAGGTCATCGAAGCGGAGGGCCTGCCCAACCAGACGGTCGACGCGGTCGCCCAGGGCTTCGTCAGGGTGCACGACACGTCACTGCTCACGCCCTACATCGAGAAGTACCACGCCATGCTCACGACGGTCTGGGCCGCTCGAACCCACGCGATCGCCGAGTCCATCGTCGAGGGCTTCTATCCGGTGGCGCTGGCCAACCGTGAGCTGGCAGACGCTTCCCAGTCGTGGCTGGACGCGAACCCCGACGCGATTCCCGCCCTGCGGCGAGTCGTGTCGGAGAACCGCGATGGCGTGACACGAGCCCTGGCCGCTCAGGATCGGGACGAGAGCTAAGCGGAATACAGCGTCACAGCGAAGGAATGTGGGCGTCTGGACGCCTGCATTCCTTCGCTCCAGCCGAATTTCAGCGTTGGGCGACGCAACGGGCCAGACGACGGGCCCACCGCGAGGTCATCAGGTCCTCCAGCAGCACCGGCTTGCCGTCAGGTCCAGCCAGCGGCAGCCGCCAGTTGGGGTACTCCTCATCGGTGCCGGGCTGGTTCATCGCCCGGTGGTCGCCGGTGAGGTCCGGAACGGCAACCCCGAGCAGCTTGGCCGGTGTCCACGACAGGAACCGGTGCAACGCCTCGACGATCTCGGCCTCCTGGGCCTCGGGACGCAGCAGACCCCGGTCGACCAGCATGTCGAGAACCTTCTGACGATCCTGGTCGGCCAGCTCGCGCTCCACCGCGACAGGGCGGGTCAACAGGCCCAGCTCATGCCGTAGGTCGATGTGCTCGGCGGCCAGAAAGCCCGCGGTCGGCGGCAGGTCGTGGGTGGTCACGGTGGCAAGGCACAGCTCGCGATAGGCCTCAGCGGGCAGCGGCTTGCCCTCAGAGTCGTTCTCGAACCACAGGATCGACGTGCCCAGAATGCCTCGGTCGCGCAGATAGTCACGAACCCACGGCTCGACGACGCCGAGGTCCTCGCCGATCACCAGCGCACCCGCCCGATGGGCCTCGAGCGCGAGAATGCTGATCAGGGCCTCATGGTCGTAACGGACGTACGTGCCCTCGCTGGGAATCTTGCCGTTCGGAACCCACCACAGCCGGAAGAGCCCGATGACGTGGTCGATCCGGATGCCACCGGCATGACGCAGGGCCGCGCGCAGCATGTCCCTGTATGGCGCATAGCCGAGCTCCTCGAGCCGGTCCGGCCGCCACGGCGGCTGGCTCCAGTCCTGGCCCAGCTGGTTGTACTGGTCCGGCGGGGCACCGACGGTGACCCGGCGCGCGAGGGCATCAGCCAGAGCCCAGGCGTCGGCCCCCTCGGGGTGGACGCCCACCGCGAGGTCGTGAACAACCCCCAGCGACATCCCGGCTTCCTTGGCCTGACGCTGGACGGCGCCAAGCTGCTCGTCGACGATCCACTGCAGCCAGCGGTAGAACTCGACGTCGTCGGCGATCTGGTCGCGCAACGCCTCGACGGCCGCGCCGCGGGGGTCATGCAGGTCGGTGGGCCACTGGCCCCACGGCAGTCCGTGCTTCTCGGCGAGCGCGCACCATGTGGCGAAGTCGAGCAGACCCTGGCCCTCGCGCTCGCAGAACGCCGTGAACGACCGCGCGCGCCGTGACGGCCGCGGCTGGTGGAACACGGTGCGCAACGCCGCGACCTTGGCAGACCAGACGAGATCCCGGTCGATGGTGTCCTGCTCGTTCCAGGTGCGCGCATCATCCGCGTGCCACTCGAGCAGCTGCCGCTCCGCCGAGGACATGTAGCCCATCTCCGGGATGTCCTCGACCCTGATGTAGATCGGGTTCACGAACCGTCGGGACGTCGGCAGATAGGGCGAAGGCTCCATCGGAGCCACCGGCTCGGCGGCATGAAGAGGATTCACCAGGACGAAGTCCGCGTGCAGGTCGGCCACCGCCCAGGCCATCATGTCGCCGAGGTCCGCCAGGTCCCCCAAACCCCACGACTGCCGTGACCGGACGGAGTAGATCTGGCTCATCAGGCCCCACGCGCGCCGCTGCTGCAGCGGGGCCGGCAGGGTGAGCGCGGACGGTGCCACGACCAGCGGGGTCGAGAACGTGTCGAGGCCGATCCGCGCGTTGACCGTGTGCCAGCCCAACGGCAGGTCGCCCGGTATCTCGAAGGTCGCCTTTCCCGTGCGCTGGTCATCGATCATCCGGGGCTCGACGTAGTGGTCGACCTGCCGCACCTCGCGGCGTGATCCATCCTCGAGGAGCACCCACACCAGGGGCGTCTCGCCGTGCGGCAGGTGCATGGGCACCCACGGGGTCCCGCCCTCACGGCATACGACGATCGGGGGCAGGGTCCGACGCCACGCCCGGTCAGCAACCACGGCCAGGGATCTCGCGATGCCGGCGTCGTCCGAGCTCTCGAGCCCGAGGGATTCGAGCACGGCCGAGATCGTCGCCGCACTCACGATGACGTGGTTGCCCTGCCAGTCCCAGTACTCGGTGGCCACGCCAAACGCGCGGGCGAGCTCAGCGAGTGCATGCGAGGGTTCGGGGGTGGGCACGTCAATCCTGTCGGAAGGCATCGTTGGGGAGGACTTTGGGTACGGAGCGAGTGTTTCATGGTGGCGGTGCAACCACGTGCCGATCCGTTGGCAAGATGGGGGCATGTCTTTCGCTTTCCTCGCCTCCTTCCCGAACCCCACGCTGTCCACAGGGCTGCTGCCTCCACTGCCCCCGCTCGGCAAGGTGGGCTCCATGAGCTCGGACGCGGTGACCAGCTGGCGGTGGCTGATCGGCCCTTCGCTGACCATCATCGGCACGCTGGTGGGAGCGATGCTGCTCCGATGGGTGCTCCACCGGGCGATCGACCGGGTCGTCGACAGCGCCGTGACCCGAGCGGCCAGTCGTGAGAGCCAGACACCTCACCGGGCGTCCCGCGTCCTGGCGAATGCCATGGGCCTGGACCAGACTCGCACCGCCCAGCGCGCGGGCACGATGGGCGCCGTTCTCAAGAGCACGTCGACGTTCGTCATCTTCACCCTCGCGCTGCTGACCGTCATGTCCAACTTCGGTCTGCCGCTCGGACCGCTCCTGGCGTCGGCCGGGGTCGTCGGGGTCGCGCTGGGCTTCGGCGCACAGAGCTTGGTCAAGGACTTCCTCAGCGGCATCTTCATGATCCTCGAGGACCAGTACGGCGTTGGCGACGTCATCGACGCCGGTGAGGTGATCGGCACGGTGGAGGACGTCACGCTGCGCGTCACCAGGTTGCGGGATGTCAGCGGGATCGTCTGGTACATCCGCAACGGCGAGATCGTCCGGATCGGCAACCGCTCGCAGGGGTGGTCGACGGCGGTCGTAGACATCCCGGTCAGCTACAGCGAGAACCTCGACGTCGTCCTACCGCTTATCAGCGAGGTGCTGCGCCAGATCGATGAGTCGGAGGACTGGAATACACGGCTCCTCGAGGAACCGGTTTTGGCCGGGGTCGAGTCGATCGCGGGCAGTGTGGTCACGATCCGGATCTTCGCCAAGTGCGCTCCGAACGAGAATTTCTCTGTCCAGCGGGAGATCCGCGAGCGGGTCAAGGTGGCTTTCGACTCGGCCGGGATCCGTGCTCCGCTGGTCATGCCGCCGTATGGCGGGGCGCCGGGTGCTCCCCACGCCTGAGACTGACGGGTGTGGCGGTAGCAATGGCGCGCGCTACCCGGGCCGGCTGAAAGACTGTGCTCGTGACCGCTGAGAGCTTCTATGACCAGGTGGGTGGCCACGAGACGTTCTCCAAGCTCGTCCACGAGTTCTACGCGGGCGTGGCCGGCGACCCGACGCTGAGGGCGCTGTATCCCGAGGACGACCTCGGGCCGGCCGAGACGCGGTTCCGGATGTTTCTCGAGCAGTACTGGGGCGGTCCGGCAACGTACTCGGACCAGCGCGGTCACCCGCGGCTGCGGATGCGCCACCAGCCGTTCAAGGTCACCCCTGTCCAGCGCGACCGGTGGCTCACGCACATCATGGCGGCGGTCGACACGCTCGAGCTCTCCCCGGCCAACGACCGGATCCTGCGCGACTACCTCACCAGCGCGGCGCAGTCCATGGTCAACTCCCTGGACGACTGATTTTTCCTCATCCCTGCCGGGGTGGAGAATGTTCTGTTGTGACCCAAACGCAACTCAATGACATGGCCTCGACCCCAGTGGACGATGCCGCGCTGACCATGGACCCCTCGGCGGCTGACTCCCCAACGGCGGCTGCCTCGACGGCGCTGGTCCACGTGGGCTCCGGCGCAGACGCTGCCTGGTGGCGCTCTGCCGTGATCTACCAGATCTACCCCCGCTCCTGGGCTGACGGCAACGGCGACGGGATCGGCGACCTGCCGGGGATCACGTCTCGCCTCCCCTACCTTCGCGACCTCGGCGTGGACGCCGTCTGGCTCTCGCCGTTCTACGTCTCGCCCATGGCCGACGCCGGATACGACGTGGCCGACTACCGCGACATCGACCCCATCTTCGGAACGCTGGCCGACGCCGACACGCTGTTGGCCACCGCCCACGGCCTCGATCTCAAGGTCATCGTGGACCTCGTCCCCAACCACTCCTCCGACGAGCACGCCTGGTTCCAGGCGGCTCTGGCCGCCGGCCCGGGCAGCGCCGAGCGCGACCGCTACTGGTTCCGTGACGGCCGTGGCCCGGATGGGGACCTGCCGCCGAACAACTGGCTGTGCGTCTTCGGTGGTCCGGCGTGGACCCGAGTGCCGTCGGGCAAGAGCACGAACGGCAATGACACGAACGGGAGCCTCGATGGCCAGTGGTACCTCCACATCTTCGACCCGAAGCAGCCGGACTTCAACTGGGAGAACCCCGAGGTCCGCGCCGAGTTCGAGGACGTGCTGAGGTTCTGGCTCGACAAGGGCGTGGACGGCTTCCGGGTCGACGTCGCCAACGCACTGATCAAGGAAGCGGGGTTGCCCGACTGGGACGAGCCGCTGCACATCCTGGGCGACGCCGACGGCGTGCCGCACGACCACCACGGCAAGCGACCGCCGATGTGGGACCAGGACGGCGTGCACGAGATCTACCGGGCATGGCGCCGAATCCTCAACTCCTACAACCCGATCGATGCCGACGGCTACTCGGGCGACAACGACCGCATCCTCTGTGCTGAAGCGTGGGTCGACTCCCAGGACCGAGCCGCTCGCTACGTCCGCCCTGATGAGATGCACCAAGCGTTCAACTTCGACTTCCTGCAGTCGCAGTGGCGCGCCGCCGACATGCGCGAGTCCATCACGTCGTCGTTCGCGGCGACGGACTCTGTCGGCGCCCCCACCACCTGGGTGCTGTCCAACCACGACGTCGTACGCCACGCCTCGCGGCTCGGACTCCCAGTGGGAACCAAGCGCCCCAACGGAATTGGTGTCGGCGACCCCCAGCCGGACGCGGCTCTCGGCCTCCGTCGAGCGCGGGCGGCCACCGCCCTGATGCTTGCGCTGCCGGGCTCGTCCTACCTCTACCAGGGCGAAGAGCTGGGCCTCCCGGACTCCACAGACATGCCGGACGACGCCCGCCAGGACCCGACGTGGCCGCGCGGCGGTCACACCGAGCGGGGCAGGGACGGTTGCCGGGTGCCGATGCCGTGGGAAGGTGACCGGCCGTCATACGGTTTCGGCCCCTCCGGACAGACCTGGCTGCCGCAGCCGACGTCCTACGAGACGCTGGCCGTCGACCGTCAGGTGGGCGTCGAAGGATCAACCCTCGAGCTGTATCGCGCCCTGCTGGCCACCCGTCGCGCGCGCGGGCTCGGCGCGGGCTCGATGAGCTGGCTGCAGGGCTACCCCGCTGACGTGCTGGCCCTCATCGTCGCGCCTGCGACCGGCGCACGCGTCCTGGTCATCACCAACTTCGGCTCGAGTCCGGTGACCGTTCCCCCCGGCACCACGATGCTGTTGTCCAGTGGCCTGCTGACCCCCTTGGGAATGGTGCCCGCCGACACGACCGTCTGGCTCATCGCCCGGCCATGAAACCGACTCGAACTTTGGCCTCATGTGGTGACGTGGGGCCATGGCCACGCTTGACCCGGTGACCACCCCAGGCCGTTCGGTCGAAGCTCTGGCTCGTGGGCGGCGGGGCCCGATGAGCTCGACCTACAGGTGGCTGACGGTGGCGCTCCTCGCGCTGGTCACCATCATCGCGTTCGAGTCGATGGCCATCTCGACAGCCATGCCGAGCGTGGCCAAGGACCTGAACGCCGTCCGCTCGTACGGGCTCGCCTTCTCGCTGATGCTCACCGCCGAGCTTCTCGGCATCGTGCTGGCCGGAGTCTGGTCGGACCGACAAGGCCCGCTCCCCCCGCTGTTCGCCGGGCAAGTCCTGTTGGCCGCCGGATCTGCAACGGCCGGCCTTGCGCAGACGTTCCCCATGCTCCTTGTCGGCCGCCTCATCGCCGGTCTCGGCTCAGGCTTGATCGTCGTCGCGCTCTACGTCGTGATTGGCCGTGCCTACCCCGACTCGCTGCGACCAAAGGTGTTCAGCTGGGTCTCAGCTGCGTGGGTGCTGCCTTCCCTGATCGGGCCGCCGATCAGCGGCTGGCTCGCTTCCACCTGGTCCTGGCGCTGGGTGTTTCTCATGGTGCTCGTCCCGATCGCCGTGACATTGGTGGTGGTCCTGTCGCAGCGCGACCGCATCACCGCCGGCGCTGTGCACCCGGACGCCGAGATCGGTGCTGGCGTTGGCCATGTAAGCCACCGCCAGATGGCGTTCCTCGGCCTCGCCGTTGCCGTCTCCGCAGGAGCGATGCAGTGGGGCGCGGATCAACTGTCCACCTCACATCTGCTGCCGGTCGGCGTTGCCGTGCTGGGCTTCGTCGGAGTAGCCGTGATTGCGCCGCGCCTCCTCCCGCCAGGGACCTTGAGGATGGCGCGGGGACTCCCGTCAGTGATGAACAGCCGTTTCCTGCTCACCGGGTCGTTCACCGGCGCCATGACCTTCATCCCGCTGATGCTCGTCAACGAACGTCACCTCGGCCTCACCGCCGCCGGGTTCATGCTGTCGGTTGGCGCACTCGGGTGGTCGTTCGGCTCATTCGTGCAAGGCCACCACACGCTGCACGACCGCCGTTCGGAGCTCGTCATCACCGGAGGCGCGTCACTCGCCCTCGGCATCCTGCTGCTGGCTGCGATCGCCCAGTTCGACTGGCACAACTACCTCGTGGGCCTGGCCACGACATTGTCAGGACTCGGCATGGGGTTGGCCATGTCCTCGACATCGGTGCTCTCGCTCGCGCTTTCCGCTGTCCGTGACCACGGGCGCACAGGGTCCTCGCTGCAGCTCGCCGACGTTCTTGGCAGCGTGATGGGCATCTCGGCAGCCGGCGCGGTGTTTGCCGCAATGCATGATCCACACGGCTCCGACGTGCCGGTGTTCGTCCTGATGTGGGTGATCCTCGCCGGTGTCGCGTCCCTGGTGATCGTGGGCGGTCAACGAACCAGGACGTGACCTGTTTCGGTCGACAGCCGGGTCCAGTGACCATGCGCAAAGACCTGAGCGCGTTCCGACACCAGGAAGCCCAAGGCGTATGCCGCGAAGGCAGTTCCCGACGGGATCGGCGGAGTCGTCTGGGTGTCGCGGGCCCACACACGCTGCCGCAGGGCCGCCACCGCATGCGCCCCCGAACCTTCCGGGGTGCCCTGCGCGATCTCGACAATGCCTTGCGTGGCAATGGTCTTCAGATCCGCGACGCTCACGTCCCCCACCTTTTTCCAGCCGCTGCGCGGAGGCGTCAACGCTGCCCAGCCGACACTGACGGTGGACGGCGGGATCGAGAAGGCAGAGATCCCCTTTCGAGCGAGACGCTCGGACACGCTGGCCAGCGACACCGTGACATCCAGGTCAACCGGCTCGCCGAGGGCAATCACCCGCAGCCCGATGACTGCGCCCTCCGTCATCAGCCCGTGCCCCTGAAGGACGCCGACATAGGCCGCGAGGACCGTACCGTGTGACTGCAACCGGATGGCGCCGTCGGCGTCCAGGGACCGGGCGCGGTTGACGTATGTCCTCAGGTCCTCGCGCGTGTATGAGTCGGCGAACAGCAGCTCGCTCATCATGATGCCAGCAGACGCCAGCGGAAGGGCACCGGATCGCCGGACACACTCTTGAGCACCGCCCGCTCGTCGGGGCGCAGTCGGCGAGGGCTCGCGCCGGCGAAGTTGTAGGCCACCAGCGTCGTCTCGGCCCGGGCATACAAGGTCGTGCCCATCTCAGCCGGATCGCGCACCTCGTAGGCAAGGTCGAAGCTGGCCCCCGAGATCTTGGTCGTCCACATGTCCACCCTGATCGGCGCGTGACGGAAATCCAGCGGGGCGAGGTACTCGATCTCGTGACGGGCGACCACCACGCCCTCATCGAGCAGGGAGCGATCCGGGCCGAACCACGCTTCGAAACCCACGACGCGGGCGTCTTCGAGCAGGCGCAGGAACTGGACGTTGTTGATGTGCCCGTAGGCATCCATGTCGGACCATCGAAGCGGGACATCGACGTGGTACGGGGGCTCACTCATGGCGCCATCATCGCAGCCGCCGATATGGTCACCTCCGTGACCATCCCCGAGAACCGAGCCATCGTCGACCCACTCGCGGACCTTCTCGACGTCCTGGACCTCCAGCCCGCCGGTCCAGATGTCTTCATCGGGCGCAGCCAGCCGATGCCACATGGCCGGGTGTTCGGGGGGCAGGTGCTCGCCCAGACGGTGATCGCCGCCGGCCGGACCGTCAACGACCTCCCCGACGCGGCGGAGCATCCACGCCGGATCCACTCGCTCCATGGCTACTTCTTGCGCGCGGGCGACTCCAGCGCGCCGATTCGCTTTGTCGTCGAACGACTGCGCGACGGCCATTCGTTCTCGGCCCGGGGTGTCCACGCGATCCAGAACGACCAGCCGATCCTGTCGGTGATGACCTCGTTCCAGACCGACGCCGGTGGGATGGACCACCAGGACTCGATGCCGGCAGCGCCCGACCCCGAGACCCTGCAGACGCTGGCTGAGGTGTTCTCCGGGATCGACAACGCGCAGGCCACGTTCTGGTCCGAGGACAAGGCCATCGACCTGCGCCACGTCGAGGGGGCGATCTACGTCCGCCCGGGGCGACAGCAAGCGGCCCAGCAGAGCGTCTGGCTCAGGGCCATCGGCCACATGCCCGACGACCCGCTGCTGCACGCCGCGGTACTCGCCTACAGCTCGGACTACTCGCTGCTCGAGCCAGTGCTTCGCCGCCACGGCCTCGCCTGGTCCGACCGACGTCTGCGGGCGGCCAGTCTCGACCACGCGATGTGGTTCCACCGACCCGGACGTGCGGACGACTGGACCCTGTACACCCAGGCCTCGCCCTCGGCGTCGGGTGGGCGTGGGCTCGCGGCGGGCCGGATGTTCAACACGGACGGCATCCTGCTCGCGACGGTCGCCCAGGAAGGCATGCTCCGCGTCAAGCAGTCGTGACGGCAGCGCTCGCGACGGCAGCAGTCCTGACGGCACTCGTGAGTGATGGCTGACACTGACGGCCGCACTTACCTGCTAAGCGATCGCTTAGTAGGCTCACGGGCATGGCTGACGGACTCGACCTCGACGCACTGTCGGGCTACCTTGCGCAGTTCAGCAAAACGCCAGACGTCGTGGCGCCAGGGTCCGCGCCACGATGGCGGGCCGACCTCTTCGAGGGCGGCAAGTCCAACCTGACCTACCGGATCACCGACGGCTCCCACGACTGGGTGCTGCGCCGACCGCCGCTCGGGCACGTCCTGGCAACGGCTCACGACATGGCCCGCGAGTATCGCGTGATGTCGGCCCTCGCTCGGACCCCGGTGCCCGTCCCGGCGATGGTGATGCTCTGCGAGGACACGAGCGTGATCGGCGCGCCGTTCTATGTCATGGAGTACGTCGAGGGCTCGATCCTGCGACACACCAGGGACACCGCCAACCTGGACGACGCTCAGCGAACTGCGTTGGCACATCAGCTGATCGACACCTTGGCCGACCTGCATGACGTGAACCCGGCGACGGTCGGACTCGACGACTTCGGTCACGCCGACGGGTTCCTCCCGCGGCAGGTGCGTCGCTGGACCCAGCAGCTGGAGCGGTCCCGGACCCGCGACATACCCGGCGCTGACGAGCTCGCCACCGAATTGGCCGAACGTGTTCCAGCCAGTCAACGGGCCAGCGTGGTGCACGGTGACTACCGTCTCGACAACGTCATCGTGGGACCCGACCAGCAGATCCGGGCCGTGCTGGACTGGGAGATGGCCACACTGGGTGACCCTTTGTGCGACGTGGGCCTGCTGCCGGTCTATGCACTTCCCGTGCCCGGGGTTGCCGGCGTCGTCTCGGACGGCATGGGCCCCCACAACGGCTTCCCGGCGATGGAGTCCCTCATCCAGAGGTATGCCGATCGCTCAGGTCTGGATGTCAGCGGGCTGTCCTGGTACACCGCACTCGGCTACTACAAGCTTGCCGTCATCTGCGAGGGCATTCACTTCCGCTATGCCGCCGGCCAGACCGTGGGCGCCGGCTTCGACCAGATCGGCAGCATCGTCGAGCCGCTGATTTCCGCGGGCCGTGAGGCCCTGAGCTAGTCGGCCAAACCCCTGACATACCAATGAAACTCATCACGCCTTGGAGGCATCTGTGAACAGCACCACCCAGCGCACCGCGATCGTCACCGGCGCGGCCCGCGGCATCGGCGCCGCAACCGCGATCCGCCTCGCCAAAGACGGGCATGCCGTCGCCGTCCTGGACCTCGACGAGGCATCGTGCGCAGGGACGGTGTCGGCGATCACCTCGTCCCGGGGCCGTGCCATCGCCGTGGGCGTCGACGTGAGTCAGCCGGACCAGGTCGATGTTGCCGTCGCCCGGGTCGCGGCCGAGCTCGGGGCTCCGACAATCCTGGTCAACAACGCCGGCATCATCCGCGACAACCTGATCTTCAAGATGACCGTCGAGGACTGGGATGCCGTCCTGAACGTGCATCTTCGTGGGTCTTTCCTGATGACCAAGGCGGTGCAGGCATACATGACAGCCGAGAAGTACGGCCGGATCGTCAACCTGTCCTCGACATCGGCCTTGGGCAACCGGGGGCAGGTCAACTACTCCGCTGCCAAGGCCGGGATGCAGGGCTTCACCAAGACTCTGGCGATCGAGCTCGGACGATTCGGCGTGACCGCCAACGCGGTGGCCCCAGGCTTCATCGCCACGGATATGACCAGGTCGACCGCCGAGCGGATGAAGATCCCGTTCGAGGACTTCCTGGCCGGAGCCGCGACACAGATCCCGGTCGGCCGCGTTGGCCAGCCGGAGGACATCGCGGCCACGATCTCGTTCCTGACCAGCGAAGAGGCCGGGTTCGTCTCGGGTCAGGTCATCTACGTGGCTGGTGGTCCCGAGGACTGATCCCGGTCATCACCCTTCGCCTTGTTGCGCCGAAACCACCGAAACAGGGCCTCAACCGGCCTCAAACCGTGGTCTCGGCGCAACAAGCGGGTGGTGGAGTGCGGCGTCGGGCTTCAGGCATCAGGCGGGGTGTGGGTGTCGGGCAGGGATCGGCACAACCGTCGCATGCCCGCGAGCCACCGATCAGGGTCAGCCGCGCGACCGGCATACATCAGAGCGACCTCGGGGTGGGGCAGAACCAGGAACCGGCCCACCTCGATCGCAGCCAACAACGCGGAGGCGACATCGTCAGCCTCGATGGCCGACTCGTCCATGAGCGCTTTGGCTGCCGGGCCGGAGTCCTCAAACAACCGCGTTCGCACGCCCTGTGGGCAGACGGCATGCACGCGCACGCCCGCATCGGCATACGTCATCGACAGCCACTCGGCGTAGGCATAGGCGGCGTGCTTCGTTACGGCATAGGGGGCGGCACCGGGGATGGTGAGCAGCCCGGCTGCCGACACGGTGGAGACGAACATGCCATGCCCTTGCGAAACCCATTGCGGTATAAGGGCTTTCGAGGCGTGCACGTGTGCCATGACGTTGACCTGCCACGAGGTCTCCCAGGCACTCTCGGCGACATCGACCATGCCTGGGCGGGCCACCCCGGCGTTGGCGCAGTAGACGTCTATCGACCCGGCGCGCTCTCGGGCGGTGCCGATCAACAGCTCGACGCCGGCTTCGGTCGAGGCGTCGCCGGGCACCGCAATGCCGCCGATCGCCTGTGCGCATTCACGCGCCGCGTCGGCGTCGAGGTCGTTGACCACGACTTTCGCGCCCTGAGCCGCGAACATCCTGGCGTATGCCGCACCGATCCCCCGCCCGGCTCCGGTGATCACGACGACCTGACCGCCGAAGCGGCTCACAAGCCACCGCCGAGGCTGACGCCACCGTCGATGACAAGGGTCTGTCCGGTGATCCATGACGAGTCGCTGGACAGCAGGAACGAGACGACGCTGGCGATGTCCTCGGGAACACCCAGCCGCTTGAGCGGGTATCTCGAGGCGACCTGCTCCTCACGCCCTTCGTACAGAGCCTGGGCGAAATGGGTCTTCACGACGCCCGGGGCCACCGCGTTGACGCGGACATCCGGGCCCAGCTGGCTGCCCAGCTCGGCCGTGAGATGGATCAGCGCAGCCTTGCTCACGGCATACCAGCCCAGGACTCCGGTGGTGCGCAGGCCGGCGATCGAGGCGACGTTGACGATCGCGCCGCCCGGGGCCTCTGGCGTGCCGAGACCAGAGCCAACGGCCTTCTGGATCCAGCTGAAAGCGCCGAGAACATTGACCTCCAGGACCTTGCGGGCAGTCTCCGTGTCGGTGTCCAGCATGGGCCCATAGGCCGGGTTGATGCCGGCGTTGTTGACGAGGAGGTCGAGGCGCCCGAACGTTGCGTGGGCGGCCGCAACCACCTCGTCCTGGTGCGCCGCGTCATCGGCGCGGCCAGCGATGGCCAGGGCATGCGCGGGACCGCCGAGGGCATCCACCGCCTCGGCCAACGCCTCTGACTTGCGCGCCGTGATGACGACGCGAGCGCCATCGGCAACCAGCCGCCGTGCGATACCCAGGCCGATACCGCGGCTGGCGCCGGTGACGATCGCTACCTTGTTCTCGTGCGTGAGGCCCATGGGTCTGATGCTCCTTGGTTGCTGAGTTATCGCTCAAAGGCCGAGATCGCGGCCGATCAGCTCCTTCATGATCTCGTTGGAGCCCGCCCAGATCTTGGTGACCCGGGCGTCGCGCCAGGCCCGCGCCACGCGGTACTCGTTCATGTACCCGTAACCGCCGTAGAGCTGCACGCAGGCGTCGAGCACGTCGTTCTGGACCTGCGCCGACCACCACTTGGCCTTTGCTGCATCGATCGCGGTGAGCTTGCGCTCGTTGTGGGCCTCGATGCAGTCGTCGACGTACGCCTGAGTCACCTCGAGCTTGGTCTGCAGCTCGGCGATGAGGAACTTGTTGTGCTGGAACGAGCCGATCGGTTGACCAAAGGCCTTGCGTTCCTTGCCGTAGGCGATCGTCTCGTCCAGGATCTGCTGTGCATGCGCAGTGTTGGACACGGCAGCGCCCACACGCTCCTGGGGAAGCCGCTCCATCATTGCGATGAACCCCCGGTCGACCTCACCGATGACGTTGGCACCGGGTATACGCACGTCAGTGAAGAACAGCTCGGCGGTGTCGGACTCGTCCTGGCCGACCTTGTCGAACTTGCGACCACGTTCAAAGCCGGCCATGCCGGTCTCGACGCCGAACAGCGTGATGCCCTTGGCGCCCTTGTCCGGCGAGGTCCTTGCCGCGACGACGACGAGATCGGCCTGGTAGCCGTTGGTGATAAAGGTCTTGGAACCGTTGAGGATCCAGTCCTCACCGTCGCGCACCGCCGTGCTCTTGAGAGCCGCGAGGTCCGAGCCACCACTGGCCTCGGTCATCGCGATCGCGGTGATGATCTCGCCGGTGCAGAAACCGGGCAGCCAGCGTTGCTTCTGCTCCTCGGTGCCCAGGTCCACCAGATAGGGAGCGACGCAGTCGGTATGGATGCCGAAGCAGGAGGACGCCGCGGCGTTGAACTTGGAGAGCTCCTCGGCGAAGACCGCGTTGAACCTGAAGTCACGGGCCTCCGAGCCCCCGTAGACCTCGGGGACCTCGAGCCCGAGCAGACCTTGCTTGCCCGCCTCGATCCAGACCTCGCGATCGATGCACCGGGCATCGATGAACTGCTGGGCACGCGGTTTGAGGCTGCGTTCGACGAACTCCCGAGCCGTCTCGCGGAATGTCTCGTGGTCAGCGGTGTAGACGTTGCGTGGCATGTCGTTCTCCAAATCACTAAGCGCTTGCTTAGTTTCGATCAGGTGGGGCATGCTGTCAACCATGACCGCGTCATCGACGCCGGCCACCGGCCGTCACACGGGGGACTCTGTCCAGCGCCTGATGGATGCCGCCGTGGATGCCTTTGCCGACAAGGGATTTCACGCGACCAGCACCCGCGACATCGCCGCACGGGCCAACATGAGCCCAGCCGGCGTCTACGTCCACTTCGCCAGCAAACAGGACCTGTTGTTCCAGCTCTGCCAGCGTGGACACGTCTTGGCTCTCGAGATCGTGACCAGCGCACGCGACAGCGCACAAGCCCCCCCGGCCCAGCTCGTGGCGATCGTCTCGGCCTTTGCCCGCTGGCACGCGGAGCAGTTCCGCACGGCACGGATCGTTCAGTATGAGTTCTCCCACCTGACCCCCGAGCACCGCGCCGAGGTCCTCGCGGTGCGCAAGCAGATCGACGCCGTCGTCAGGAACGTCCTGCTGGCAGGTGTTGCCAGCGGCGACTTCGACGTACCGGACATAGCCGTGACGACGCTGGCCCTGCAGTCGCTGACCATCGACGTCGCGCGGTGGTACGGGCCCGGGGTGCGGCGCACGCCCCAAGCCATCGGGACGGCATACGGCGACCTCGCACTGCGGCTCGTTCGCGCCTGAAAACCCTCGAGCGTCAGCCGCGGGCAAGCTTGCGATAGGTCACACGGTGCGGCCGGGCGGCGTCGGCGCCGAGACGCTCGACCTTGTTGGCCTCGTAGGACTCGAAGTTTCCCTCGAACCAGTACCAGGCGCCCGGGTTATCTTCAGTGCCCTCGTAGGCAAGGATGTGCGTCACCACGCGGTCCAGGAACCACCGGTCGTGACTGATGACGACGGCGCAACCAGGGAACTCCAGGAGCGCGTTCTCCAGGGAGCCGAGGGTCTCGACGTCCAGGTCGTTGGTCGGCTCGTCGAGCAGCAGCAGGTTGCCACCCTGTTTCAGGGTCAGCGCCAGGTTGAGACGGTTGCGCTCGCCGCCGGAGAGCACGCCGGTCATCTTCTGCTGGTCTGCGCCCTTGAAACCAAACTGCGACACGTAGGCGCGGGAGGGGATCTCGACATGGCCGACCTGGATGAAGTCCAGCCCGTCCGACACGGTCTCCCAGAGGTTCTTGTTCGGGTCGAGGCCGGACCGACCCTGGTCGACGTACGAGATCTTGACCGTCTCGCCAACCTTGACGTTGCCTTCGTCCGGCTCCTCGAGTCCGACGATGGTCTTGAAGAGGGTCGTCTTGCCGACGCCGTTGGCGCCGATGACACCCACGATGCCGTTACGGGGCAACGTGAATGAGAGGTTGTCGATCAGCACGCGGCCGTCGAAGCCCTTCTGGAGGTCGTTGACCTCGATCACGGTGTTGCCCAGGCGCGGGCCCGGCGGGATCTGGATCTCGTCGAAGTCCAGCTTGCGGGTGCGGTCGGCCTCGGCAGCCATCTCCTCGTAGCGGGACAGCCGTGCCTTGGACTTGACCTGGCGGGCCTTGGCGTTGGACCGGACCCACTCCAGCTCGGCGGACAGTCGCTTGGCGAGCTTGGCGTCCTTCTTGCCCTGGACGGTGAGGCGTTCCCGCTTCTTCTCCAGGTAGGTCGAGTAGTTGCCCTCGTAGGGGTAGAGCCGGCCCCGGTCGACCTCGGCGATCCACTGGGCCACGTTGTCCAGGAAGTACCGGTCGTGAGTGACGGCCAGGACGGCACCGTGGTAGGCGGCGAGGTGCTTCTCGAGCCACTGCACGCTCTCGGCGTCGAGGTGGTTGGTGGGCTCGTCGAGCAGCAGGAGGTCAGGTTTCTGCAGCAGGAGCTTGCACAGTGCCACCCGGCGGCGCTCTCCACCGGAAAGGATCGTGACGTCGGAGTCCGGCGGAGGGCAGCGCAATGCGTCCATCGCCTGCTCGAGCTGGGAGTCCAGGTCCCACGCGTCAGCCGCGTCGATCTTCTCCTGGAGGTGGCCCATCTCCTCCATCAGCGTCTCGAAGTCGGCATCCGGCTCGGCCATCTCCTTCGAGATCGCGTTGAAACGGTCGACATCGGCCTTGATCTGGCCCAGGCCCTCCTCGACGTTGCCGAGGACCGTCTTCTCCTCGTTCAGCGGCGGTTCCTGGAGCAGGATGCCCACGGTATAGCCCGGCGACAGCCGTGCCTCACCGTTTGATGGCTGGTCCAACCCGGCCATGATGTGCAGGATCGTCGACTTGCCGGCACCGTTGGGGCCGACGACGCCGATCTTGGCACCGGGATAGAACGACATCGTGACGTCGTCGAGGATGACCTTGTCGCCGTGAGCTTTGCGCGCTTTGGTCATGGTGTAGATGAACTCAGCCATGGACGTCAGGTTATCCGGAGCAAGGGGTCGCCTCCTAACTCGCCGGCTGGCGCACGCCGGCTGGCGCACGCCAGCCGCCACCGGCTGGGAAGGCGAACCAGCGTGCAGACTCCCGCGCCGGGCCACTGGGTTGCACCCGACGCCCATCGCCTGGGCATGCTCCTAGCGGCTGCCGGCCCCGACCGTCTCGTAGGCGTCGGTGTCAGCGCTGGACACGTCGATTCCGCCGGCTCCATGCCCGGACCCCTCGGTGGCAGGCTGGTCGTCACCCTCCTCCAGATAGTCGTCATCTGCCATCGCGGCATCGCGATCCAGCTGGTCGGCTGCATCCTGGACCTCAGGGTCGGCCATGCGGTCGTTCTGGTTCAGCTGAGGCTTGGCAACCTTCACGAACTTCGTCTGACCCCAGCTCAGGTCGTGTCCGACGTTGTTGGCATCGATCTCGACGGTGGTGCCGCTGCGTTCCCCGTTGACCCACTGGTTGATCCGCATCCGCCCATAGACGAGCACCGGCTCGCCTTTCTTCAGCGAGTTCGCCAGGTTGACCCCCAGGGAACGGAACGCCGTCACGTTGACGAAGTTCGTCCCGGCGTCGATGTACTCACCGGTCTTGAAGTCCACGCGCCGCACGTTCGATGCCACCCGGAAGGTCACGAAGGGCACGTTCGCCTTGGTCGCCCGCGCCACGGGGTCGCCGACCACGTTGCCGCTGATCGTCACATAAGTCTCATTCATCGTCATCGCCTCATCTGTCTCATCGTCTGCTCGCCGCAGTCGGCGCGCGACTCCACAGTGGGTATTTCGACCGGTCGATGACAGGACCAAGCGCGAATCTGTGGACGGTGGGACGTGGGGTTGCGCGGTTGTGGACAACCGGCACATTCACGTATCCGGCCCGGAACTGCCCGGCGTGTGGCGCCGAGCCGGGTGGATCTCGGCTCAGACGCGTCTGCGCGCGGTTTCGAGGTGCTCGCGCGTGATGCGGTGCCGGTCGAGAACCTGTTGCACCGGTGCGACCAGCCGGTCGCGAGCAACCTGCGCCACCGCCTCCCGCAGACGAGCGGCCACGATGGCCTTGCGCCGCCGACCCCCGAGCCGGCCGATCGGCCGCGCCACGAGGGACAGCAGGAAGCCGAGGAGCAGCCCGCCGGCCAACAAAAGGAAGGGGTAAGCCAGCCGTCCGATGCCAGGAGCATCGAGGTGCAGCTGGAGCAAGTTGAGCACCGCCAGAACGGCGAGCCAGCTCAGACCGGCGGCAGCGGCGATGAGCAAGATCCACTGCAGCATCCCGAAGCCGTTCCACCACAATGGAGCCCGCGCTCGAAGCGAGGTGCCAAGAACGGCTTGGTCCAACGCGTCGGCGAGGTCGTCCCGTTGCGGCGTCGCAGCATCGGTGACCGCGTCAGCCCACACCTGCGGCAGTCCCCGACCGGCGCTGTCCGCCAGCTCGCGCGTAGCCAGCGCCACGGCCGAACGCGCAGCCGGGGTCGCAGGCGGCAGTGACGATCGGCCCAGCACCAGGCGGACGTCGGACTCTGATATCCCACCCGAACGAACAGACGCGCCCTGGTTCAGCCGGAGCAGCTTGAGCTGCGCAGGGCGCAGAGTCTTGAGCCAGCGCGTGAGTGGCCAGCCGGTACGCGCCAGACTGGCTCGCCGAAAGTCCCTCTCAACGGCGTCCAGGATGACCGGTATTCCGGCCGCGCGCTGGAGCGCGTCAACCAGACTGGCGTCGGAATGGCCATCAAGGCTGGGCTCGGAATCGGCGACACCCGAGCGCAAAACCGTTGCGACAGAACGCAAGTCGGAGTCCAGACGCCTTACCGCCGCGTTCTGGCTCGCGACAATCTCACTGATCCGGTGACGTAGATCGACGATGCCGCTACCGTCCGCGGCCGATGTAGCGATCACCTCAGGGTCGATGACGCCCTCCGTGCCGAGCAGCCGGACCAAGTCGTTCCGACACACGGCGAGCATCTCGAACGCCAGCCGATCTGCCTGGTTCAGGACCACGATCGTCACGGCGTCCTGGGCCGAGAGCCTGGCGATGTAGTCCTCGTGCAGACGCGCGTCGGCATACTTCTGGGGGTCGGTTACCCAGATGAAGACGTCGACCAGTTCGAGCAGACGGTCGGCCTCCAGGCGATGGGTCTCCTCATAGGAGTCGAAGTCGGGCAGATCCAGCAGCACCAGCCCGTCGAGCTCGAGTCCGGGCGCGGGCCCATACGACGCGTAGCCCGTCTCGTGCGTGGCGTCGGGGCCGATGCTGGAACCCGTTGTGTCGGAACCCTTTGTATCGGAAGGCCTTTCGTTCACCAGGTGACGGGTGCCGACCTTGAGCCAATCGAGCAATGCGGAAGCGGACTCACTCCCCCAAACCGCCGCGGTAGGCGTCGACGTGGTTGGACGACGGGCCCCAACCGTGGCGACTTCGGTCCCGACCAGCTGGTTGAACACGCTCGACTTGCCGCTGCCCGTCGCCCCCGCGAGCGCGACGACCGTCTGTCCGCCGGACATGGACGTCCTCTTGGCGGCCTTGATGATGGCTACCTCTGCGCGATGAACGCCGCCCACGGGCAGTCGCCCGACCCCGGATGCCAGCGCCGACATCAAGGCATCGGCTCTGGCACGGACCGACCCGACCGACGCCTCGGACGCCGGCAACGCCGACTCGACCGACGTTTCGGACGACGACACCAGCTCATCCGCCACCAAGGCCACTGATGACTCCTTGTCCGTAGCTGCCCGAACGCCCCTGTTGGCCGAACCCCTCTTGGAGGCAACCTTGCTCGCCGAGTTCGATTGCGCCGGAGCCCTCTTGGTCCCCTTCCGCTTTGCCGCGCTCATCGCGCCGCCTCCACAGCTGCCGCAGCGTCTATGAGCCGATCCGCCTGATCTGGGCTGACCGAGAAGACGGCAACCGCGGTGTGCATGCGCGCCTGCTCCGCGGCATACAGGTCCTCGGTCCTGGCCATCAGCTGGCGACGAGCCTTGGCAGCCAGGTCGCGGACGGCCTGGTCACCAAAGATGGCCTCCAGGATGCGTTGGGCCAGGACTGCCGAACCACCTGCGATGCCCACCTCGCCGCCGGTGATCCCGCCGGTCTGGCTGAACACCAGGAGCATGAGGATGACGCCAACACCGTTGACACCAAAGGAAAGCACGCGCGCTGCGGTACGCCGATCGTTGCCCTCGGCGCGGATCATCTCGAGAACCTCGCCCTGCCAGTCACGTACCATCCGCTCGACCGTGGCGATGCCCCCCGGCTCAGGGGTGGCCAGCTCCGGGTGTGCCGCTGCGAGCTCGGTACCGCCGGGCAGCTGACGCCATCGCCGAAGGACGGTTGCCGCTGCACCGCGCCCCTGGGCCGTCAACAGCTCGGCGACACCGGACTGCAACGCCTCCCCCAGGTCTGATGTCGGCGGCGGGTTGCCTTTGATGGCAGCGGTGATCCGGTCGCGCAGCCGTGAGACGCCCGCCTCCACCTGACGCAGGAACTCTCCGGTGCCGACGAACTCCTGCCAGCGGGCCAGAACCTCGCCACGCAACAAGGTCCCGTCAGCCATGGCGTGCTCGACCGCCTCCAGCGCGTCGACATAGGCAGCCGTCACCTCCTGGTGGAGGGCCGCGGTCGCCGCGTTCTGCTCGGCGGTCGCGGCCGAGAGGGTGAGGACACGATCATCCATGGAGGTCAGTGCACCGGTGAGCGTCCGGCGTACCACGATCGAACGAGCCTTGGCGTCCCGTGCGAGCGCCGACAGCCACGAGCGCAGGCGGGCGATCTCGCGCTCGGTCAGCAGGCCCTCGTCCGTCAGCGTCGTCTCGGCGACGGTGAAGATGGGGGCGCCGGCAAGGCCCTGCACGCGCAGCATGGACGCCAGATGGCTGCGGATCTCGTCCATGGCCTCGAGCGGCACCCGGTCCAGCACGATCGCGACCGAGGTTCCGTGCTCGGATGCCCCGCGAAGGAGCTCCCAGGGCACAGCGTCGGCATAGCGCGCGGCGGTGGTGACGAAGATCCAGAGGTCAGCAGCCGCGAGCAGCTGGCGAGCGAGAACGCGGTTGGTCTGCACTACCGAGTCGACATCCGGCGCGTCGATCAGCGCCAGACCGGCGGGCAGCGTCCCGGAGCCAACGAGGCGAAGTGAACCGTTGTCGTCGCCAGCGCTGTGGGCCCCAGTCACCCGAGACAGACCAGGCAGGACTCGGCTCCCGCTGAACCAGCCGGCGTCCGCGTGGTGGTGCACCAGAACCGGCGACCGCGTCGTCGGGCGCAGCACGCCGCTGCGGCTCACGACCGAACCGACCAGCGAGTTGACGAGGGTGGACTTGCCGGCGCCGGTCGATCCGCCAACCACTGCCAGCAGGGGTGCGTCCAGCGAGGTCAGGCGCGGGATGACGTAGTCGTCGAGCTGTTTCAGCAACGAGGACTGCGACAAACGGGCCTCGGCTGCGCCGGGAATGTCCAGAGGGAGCGCGGCGTTTTCGACCTCGACCCGGAGCTGCTGGACAGCGCTCAGCAGTCCCGCGTCATCAGCCCCAACCGTCACAAGCCGCAAGCCTGCCCTGTCCACTGCCTCCATCTCAACCCGGGGCAGCAAAAAGCTTCAGATATCTGGGTTCTGCGCGGCGATTGAAGCGCCCTACCTCGTGGGAATGCGCCACCGCCACCGTGAATGTCGCTCGCTCCCCTACACTTCTCGCGTCGCCTGCGCCCACCGTGGGGGACATGCCCCCGTAGCTCAGCGGATAGAGCAAGAGCCTTCTAATCTCTAGGTCGCAGGTTCGAGTCCTGCCGGGGGCGCCACCGCCAGAGCCGCAGCTGGCCTGTTCCCACGTCACGCCCCGGAGGTTGCTGGGAGCCGCCGTCTAGGGTGGAGTCCGTGACCCAAAACACCAACCAGCGCGCGACCAACGACCGGATCGTCTGGATCGACTGCGAGATGACCGGCCTCAGCCTGACCACCGACGCGTTGATCGAGGTGGCGGCACTGGTGACCGATTTCGACCTCAACCAGCTCGGCGAGGGCATCGACCTGGTCATCAAGCCTCCGGCCGAGGCGCTCGAGCAGATGGTCGACTTCGTCCGTGACATGCATACCTCCAGCGGCCTGCTCGATGAGCTTGCCGACGGCATCACGATGGCCGAGGCCGAGCAGCAGCTGCTGGCGTACGTGCGCGAGTGGGCGCCGGATGCCGTGAAGGCCCCTCTGGGTGGCAACACCGTGGGGACGGACCGCGGGTTCCTTGCTCGAGACATGCCCGAGCTCGAGTCGCACTTGCACTACCGGATCATCGACGTCTCTTCGATCAAGGAGCTGGCCCACCGCTGGTTCCCCCGGGCGTACTTCAGCTCCCCAAAGAAGGTCGGCGGCCATCGGGCTCTCGCCGACATCCGCGAGAGCATCGCAGAGCTGCGCTACTACCGCGAGGCGATCTTCGTGGCGCCGCCCGGTCCTGACTCCGAAACCGCAAAGGCGATCGCGGCCCGTTACGAGATCGGGCCTGAGACAGCCTGAGACCTGCGGCGTCCCCACTTCCCTCGGTCCTTCGCCTCGGCACGGACGTGGCCGAGGTTTCGGCACAAGCACCCGTCCGGAACAGGTACGATGAGCGCCGCTGAGTGCGACCGTCGTCAATGGCGGTCGCTCGGCATGGTGGGTGTAGCTCAGCTGGTAGAGCGCCGCCTTGTGGTGGCGGATGTCGCGGGTTCAAGTCCCGTCACTCACCCCAGCCACAATGGGCCCCTGGCCTGCGGAAACGCAGGACAGGGGCTCGTTCGTCTCCTGTCTTGCCCCCTCACCGGGACCAGTGTGGGGACAATCGCAGGACTCACAGCGAGGTCTGAACCACCAGCTGCTTCTCGAAGCACAGTGAGAAGGTGAAGGTGGTGACGTACGGCTCGTAGATCGCGATGCGCTCATAGCCGGTTCGCTCATAAAGGGCCACGGCCTCGGGCTGACGGTCGCCGGTCTGGAGGATGAGCCGCTTCGCCCCCCGGTCGCGGGCCCGGCCCTCAAGGTCGGCCATGATTCGCCGGCCGATACCCCTGCCCCGAGCCCTGCTGTCAACGAAGAGCCTTTTGACCTCCCATTCGCCACCAAGGTTGCGCAGAGCACCGTGCGCCAACGGCATGCCGTCATCATCAATCGCCAGCAGGCTGACCAAGATGTCGCGCGGATCGATCAGGAGTGCCTTGCGGCGGGCAGCGAGAACGTTGTCCGGCTCCGACGACGAGAAGAGCGACCCGTAGATGGCCGACATCTCAACGTCCATGAGCTCTCGGAGGGCCACCGCCCTTGGATCACGCCAGGTCACCGGCACTATCTGAGCCTGCTTGCTCTTCAAGAGTCTGCTCCTTACGTTCCTCCACGCTAGACCACGCGGAGGAGCGTTGGTCGACCTCGACCACCACGCCGGGCGAGTCCGGGCGTGACGGCATGTCAGCGGCTCCCGACGCCGAGCAGGAGACGGGAGCCGGAGACCCAGGTGGGCACGCCCAGCGACCAGAAGTTGACGTAGATGCCGACCATCACCCCGCCACCGATGAGGTACGACAGCACGATGGACGGCCCGGCCATCCCGATGCTCGTAGCGGAACCATGGAAGAGCCCGGTCCCGATTGCCCCACCCAGCGCGATCATCTGTATATGGCGGTTCTTCAGTCCTCGTCGTAACCCGCCATCGGCCCGGGGCCTGGTTCCTGGGGGCCCGCCATAGAAGACCCAATTCATCAGGCGTTGACATGGATCGCCGCCTCGGCCTAGCATCGGCGACATGCGCGCGATGATCGTCAAAGAGTTCCGTGAGCTGCGCCGCGACAAGCGCACCCTCGCCATGTTGATAGCGATGCCGCTGCTGCTGCTGGTGATCTTCGGTTACGCGGCCAACTTCAAGGTCCCCACCGTCAAAGCCGCGGTGGTTGGAACGCAGGCCACACAGTTCGCCGCGACATTGCCGCCGTCGTTCTTTGACGTCACGGTGATCGAGAAAACGGACACCCAGGCCGACGCGGAGCGGCTGCTGCAGGACAGCACGGTCGACGTCGCCATCATCACCGGTCAGCAGCCCGCACTCGCGCTGGTCGATGGCTCGAACCTCTTTGCCTCGCAAGCGATCGTCTCGGTCCTGAACAAGGCCGGCGACAAGGTCAGCAGTCAGATCCTGTACAACCCCGAGCTCAAGACCTCCTGGGTGATGGTTCCGGCCATCATCGGACTCATCCTCACGTTCATCGGCACGATCGTCACCAGCATCGGCCTGGTCCGCGAGCGCGAGACGGGCACCCTCGAACAGCTCGCTGTCATGCCGATCAAGCCGGCCACCGTGATCCTTGGCAAGATCTCGCCATACTTCCTGGTGGCCTCGATCGACATGATCATCATCACCGGGCTCGGCATGCTGCTTTTCAGCGTGCCCTTCAACGGCAACCCGTTCGTGTTCGTTCTCGGAGCCGGGCTGTTCCTGTTCGTGGTGCTCGGGCTCGGCGTGTTCATCTCGACCATCTCGCAGACCACAGGGCAGGCGATCCAGACCGCGTTCATGTTCCTGATGCCACAGATTCTGTTGTCGGGCATGATCTTCCCGCTCGACGCGATGGCAGCTGGCGTCCGGTGGATCGGCTATCTGCTCCCGCTCACCTACTTCACGATGATCTCGCAGGGCGTGATGCTTCGCGGGGCGTCCCTGGCGTCCCTCTGGTTGCCGTTCCTGATGCTCACCGTGATGGCAATCGTGGTATTCAGCGGCGCCACCCTCCGCTTCCGCCGCGACCTCGCACCCGGCCGCCGGCGTCACCATGGCACCGTCGTCGCCGAACCTTCCGGTGGGCAAGCCGGCGGCGAGGCGCGGAGCGGTTCATGACCTACGCCGTCCGGTCTGGCGCCGTGCGGTTCGGCGACACCCTTGCACTCGACGAGGTGAGCTTTGAGGTCGAGCCGGGATCGGTGATCGCCGTCGTCGGCGGCGACGGCGCCGGCAAGACCACCCTGCTGCGCAGCCTGGTTGGGAAGGTGCAGCTCGAGCGGGGTGAGGTCGATGCCCCGTCGCCCCAGGCGATCGGCTACCTGCCGGCCAGCGCAGGCAGCTGGCCCTCGCTCACGGTCGCGCAGAACATGGATTTCGTCGGCGGCATCTACGGCTTGTCCGGCAAAGCCCTGGTGTCTCGCCGCGATGAGCTCCTGGACCGCGCCTCACTGCTGGACGTCGTCGACCGGCTGGCCTCACAGCTGTCGGGCGGGATGCGCCGCAAGCTTGGCTTCAGCATGGCGATGCTGCACGACCCGCCGCTGTTGGTGCTCGATGAACCAAGCACCGGCGTCGACCCGGTGAGCCGGGTCGACCTGTGGCGGCTGGTGTCCGAGGCGGCAGCTGCCGGCGCTGCCGTCGTCATGTCCACGACGTACCTCGACGAGGCCGAGCGGTCGGCAAGCCTGCTGGCCCTTGACGGTGGCCGGATGCTGGCCAGTGGCACGCTGCAGGAGGTGCTCGACTCGTTCGACGGCGCCATCGCGCGCACCGCCACACCGCACCGGCGCGCCTGGGCGTGGCGGCGGGGGCGTATTTACCACGAGTACTGGCCCGCCACCGCCGAGGTGCCTCTCGACGGCTTGGCCGTCATCCCGGACCTCGAGGACGTGGTCATCGCCCTGTCGCTGCTCAGGGGACACGACCGCGAGATGGCGTCGTGACGGCCTCGGGCACGGCCCAGGTCCATCCCGGCGTGCTGTTCCGGGCCGATCAGGTCGGTCGCACGTTCGGGGGGTTCGTCGCGGTCGACGACGTCACGATGAGCGTCGGGTCTGGGGAGGTCGTCGGCCTGCTCGGTGCCAACGGCGCGGGCAAGACGACGCTGATCCGTATGCTGCTCGGACTGATCGCGACCACGGTGGGCGACGTCGAGCTGCTCGGCGGTCCGCCTGACCGGGAGCGACGTAGCCATCTGGGCTACGTGCCACAAGGCCTGGGTCTGTATGGCGACCTCACCGTGCGGGAGAACCTCGCGTTCAGCACCCATGCCTACGGGGCCGTTCTGCCGGACCTGCCCGAGGCACTCCGCGAGGGGGCCGACCGGCTCGTCGCAGAGCTCCCCCTTGGCCTGCAGCGACAGCTCGCCTTCCTCGCCGCGCTCGCGCACGACCCGCAGGTGCTGGTGCTCGACGAGCCGACGTCCGGCGTCGACGCGCTCGCCCGGGCGGCGCTGTGGGACACCATCCACGAGCAGGCCGAGCGGGGTGTCGGCGTGTTGGTGACGACGCACAACATGCAAGAGGCCGGGCAGTGCGATCGGCTGCTGCTGATGTCGCAGGCGCGTCTGGTCGCGCAGGGCAGCGAGGCCGAGATCATCGGCTCCACCACCGCCGTCGCCGTCCGCACCGGCGACTGGGCGAGGGCGTTCGCGGTGCTCAACGAGGCCGGCCAGCCGGTGATGCTGGCCGGGCGCGACGTGCGCGTCGCCGACGCCGACGCCGACCAGGTACGCGCGGTCCTGGCCGATGCCGGGGTGATGGCCGAGGTCGTCGGGGTACCGGCCACCATCGAAGAGCGGATGATGGTGCTCGCCCGGGCCCCGGAGGCGCTCTGATGCCGCCGCGTGGACGACGTCCCGTCGGCGGCCCCGATGCCCGCGAGCAGATCCTGACCGCGGCAGCCGAGCTGTTCTCAGAGCTCGGCTTCGAACGCACCACGATGCGCGCGGTGGCAGCCAGGGCCGACGTCGACGCAGCGCTCATCCACCACTACTTCGTCAACAAGGAAGGCTTGCTGGCCGCGGCTCTCGTCATGCCGGTCGACGCAGGGGCGCTACTGGCCGGTCTCGATGAGGACCCAGAACACGCCGGAGAGGCGGTCGTCCGCCGGGTCCTGGGGTTTTGGGAGGGGGATCCGGAGACCCGACGGCGGCTGCTGGGACTCATCCGCGTCGGTCTGTCGCATGAGTACGCAGCGGGTGTTCTGCGCGACCTTCTGGGCCGCACCATCCTCACCGCTCTGGGGCGCGTGGTCCCGGATGACCACCGTGCCCTGCGCGCAGCGCTGGTGGGTACGCAGATGGGCGGGCTCCTCCTCGGCCGGTACGTGCTGGGGATCCCAGCCGTGCGGGACGCCACCCCCGAGCAGCTCGTTGCCGCGATCGGCCCCGTGGTCCAGCACTACCTGACCGGCCCCGTGGGCGGTGCGCCCGCGGCCGCCATCAACAGGACTCGGGGAACGGCGTGACCCAGGTCATCGCTTCTTGGGGGGTCGGCCTGCCTTCGTCTTGGTGGCGTTGGGTTGAGACGCCGTCTGCGCGGTGGTGGGTGAACGCGTCGGCTTGGCGACCCCTTTCGAGGTGTAGATCACCACAGCACTGCCGCGAAGCGCCTTGAAGGCGGGTTGCGTGCCCACGGCCAGACCCACACGGATGCTGGAGCTCACGGCGTAGCCAACCACGGGCCTGAACCCGGCGGAGGTCAGCACCCCCTTGGCTTTGCTCAAGGACAGCCCGTAGACCCGGGGGATCGACACCAGGTCGCCGGACTGCACCTTGCTGCCGGGTTCGGCGAAGTCACGCAACGGCATACCGGCGGAGGCGCGGTCCATGATCCGCTTCCAGATCGGTGCCGCGATGGTGGAGCCGAAGACCTCACCCCAGTAGAACGTCTTGCCGAGCCTAAGGTTGATCATCCTGGCGGCGTTGCGGGGGTCATCTGGCGTGCCGACCCAGACCGCGGTCGCCAGCTGTGGGGTGTAGCCGACGAACCAGGTCTCATTGGTGCCACCGCTGGGCAGGGAGTTCCCGGCCGTACCGGTCTTGCCCGCTGCAGCACGTCCACCAGCAAGGCTGTTGCCGTAGCCCGTGCCACTCGTGATGACGGCCTTGAGGATCTTGGTGACACCGTTGGCCACCTCTGTCTCGAGGACCTTCTGGCACGGGTTCTTGGGGAGCTTGAGCGACGTGTGGTCGCTGGTGGTGATGGAGACCACTGGTAAGGGTGGGCAGTACGTGCCGCCGGAGGCGACCGTGGCGTACGCCGAGGCCAACGTCAGCGGCGAGACGCTGTCCGAGCCCAGGGTGGTGGCAGACGGCCCAGCGGTGATCGGGTCTCCGTTGCCTTTGTGCAGCCCCATCTTGGTCATCAGGCCCCGAACCTTGCAGGGCCCGAGCTTGGCCACGAGCCCGGCAAACGCGGTGTTGACCGAGTGGGCTGTTGCGTCGGTCAGGCTGATCGGGCCGTTGTGGCTGCCCTCATCGTTGTGGACGGCCCACGGCGAGTAGATCCTGCACGCCTTCTCTGTGAACTCGTAAGGGTAGAAGTACGCCGGGTGCGTCGCGTTGGCTGCGCGCGCGACGATGGTCGAGTTGATTGGCATTCCGGACCGGAGCGCCTCAGCGACGGCGAACATCTTGGCGCTCGAGCCGAACGCGAACCCGCCGGACCCGCCATACATCTGATCGACCGCCCAGTTCACCGATGTCTTGCCGCGGATCCCGCTCTTGAGCGAGAAGGTCGTGTTCTGGGCAATGGCCAGGACGTGGCCGGTGCCGGGTTCGACCACGGCCGCAGCGGCGCCGATGTCAGCGGGGTTGCCGATCGGGACCTTGGCGACGAGCTCCTGCTGGGCGGCCAGCTGCATCTTGGGGTTGAGCGTCGTCTGGATGGTCAGCCCGCCGCGGTTGATCTTCTCGAGGCGATCCGCTCGCGTCTTGCCCAAAGCCGGCTGGTCCAGGAGCCACACGCTGACGTAGCTGCAGAAGTAGGGGTAGGGCGAGAGCGCGCAGGAACTCTGTGCGGGTTTGGGGTTGGTCACCATCTTGGTCTTCTTGGCGGCTGTCCAGGCCTTGTCGGTGATCAGCCCAAGCGTGTGCATCCGGTCCAGGACGATGTTGCGTCGGGCCAGAGCTGCGCTGGGGTGACGGATCGGGTCGGTCGTGCTCGGCCGCTGAACAAGACCCGCCAGGGTCGCAGCCTGAACCAGGCTCAGCTTGGCTGCGCTCACCCCGAAGTAGTGCCGCGCCGCCGCCTCAACCCCGTAGGTCTGGTCTCCGTAGTAGACGAGGTTGAGGTAGCCCTCGAGGATCTGGTTCTTGGTGAGGTTCTTCTCCAGCGTGACGGCGTACTTGAGCTCCTGGAGCTTTCGGGTGTAGCTCTTGGCCGTGGCGGCAATGGCACCGGCCCGGTCGTTGTTGCGCAGGGCGTTCTCCTGCAGCGTGATCTTGACGTACTGCTGGGTCAGGGTGGACGCGCCCTGGGTGTAGCCGCCGCCGAGGTTGGCGACGAACGCGCGTCCCACGCCGTAGAGGTCCACGCCGCCGTGCTCGTAGAAACGGCTGTCCTCGACCGCGATCTGGGCCTGGCGCATGACGGGCGCGATCTGGGCCAGCGGCACGATGATGCGGTTCTGGTCGAACGGGGTGGCGATCACGGTGCCGTCGCTGGCCAGGATGCGGGACTGCTGCGACAGCGGCGTCCGGGCGAATTCACCAGGCAGGTCGTCGAAGACGTGGACCCCTTGGCGGGCTGTGGCTCCGGCGGCGCCGACGGCCGGCATCATCAAGCCCGCGCCCAGCAGACCAAGCACCATTGAGGTCGCCAGAAAGGCCCCGAGCAGACGGAAGACGTTGGTGACGTTCGCGATGCGCCCAGCCATAGGACAAGCGTAGGTCGGACTGGCCAGCCGCGGGCAAGGTTCGGATCAACCTGCGGATAGTCCCGCCGACGGTCGCTTTGGTGACAGCGTTTTGCGGTGGTGAAACCGGATGAGGGCTGAACAGCGCAGCGCCAGTCGCTGAGGTAGTCAGGCGCGATTGTTGGACACGCGGTCTTGCGGCTCTAAAGGAAGGTCTCCCTGAGGCTTCTCGCAGTACGGTCTGCGTTATCACTTCTCTGTTCAGTATCTATGATCTCGCAGATCGTGCTGCCCGCGGCGAGGATTCAGAGCGGCGGCGTCATGCGGCTGCTGCTCTGTGACGATTACGAGCCGCTGCTCGACGCGCTGAGCATGGCTCTGAGAGACAGGGGGCACACGATCGTGGCGACGGCCATCGATCCTGATGAAGCCGTGGAGGCTGCCCGCAAGCACCAACCGGACGCGTGCCTGCTCGACGTCAACTTCCGCCACGCCAACGGGCTCAACGCCATCGGCCGGATCCTCGAGGTGAGCCCCGATACCAAGGTGGTCATGCTGTCAGGCTCGATCAGCAGGGGCCTGATGGCGGACGCCATCGCCAAGCAGACAGAGGCCAATCTTCGCCGTGGTGGGTTGTTGGCCAGCGAGCCACCCACCTGACATCGGTGTATCAGGCCGGGGTAGCCACCCACATCGGGCCAAGGTTGGTCTGGATAATCTCTGCCTCTACTGCGTAGTGGGAGCCGCTGATGTCGGTCCCTTCGCCCCAGCTGAACTGATGGCCTGGGCCGACGCTGCGGGACAACGGCCATCGCTCGTTGTCGTGCGCGCCACCTCGGCACACCGCGTATCTGGGGGTCACCATCTGAACGCTAGCCCCGGGATGCGATTGGCGCAGCGAGATGGCCAACTCTTTGCCAATCGGTGCACGAACCCATCCCGGACTCGGGGCTCTCGGGGCTCTCGGGGCTCGTGGGGCTTTTGGGGTCTCCAGCCTCTCCGGGCGGCCCTGACCCAAACGAGAGCGCGACAATGAGGCCCATGTCCTCCCGCACACTCTGGTGTCGCCCTCGTTCAACGTCGAGCCGCCTTCTGTCGGCAGTCACGATGGCCGTCGTGGCGTCGTCAGCCTTCGCTCTCGCAGCGGTCACCTCGGTGGTCAACGCGGCTCCGGCATCGGCCCATGTCGAGCTGGTCAGGATCACCCCCGACAGGGATGCGCAGCTGACCACTGCGCCCAAGGACGTTGTCCTGGAGTTCAACGAGCCGGTGAGCACCTCGTTTGCGACCGTGGTGGTGACCTCGGCGTCAGGCGTCAGCGTGACGAGCGGCGAGCCCGTCGTGGTCGGTGCCACGGTGACTCAGGCGCTCGTCCCTGGCATGGCCACAAGTGCCTACCGAATGGCGTTTCGGGTGGTCAGCACTGACGGCCACCCGGTCACTGGTGAGTCGGGTTTCACCCTGACCCTGGCCCCGACAACGAGCCCCTCGACGTCTCCGCCATCGGTTTCTCCCCCTGCGACGCCCTCGACCACGGGGACAAACGTGGCACCAGCTCAGGCCCCCGATGCCGGTCAGAGTCGCGGGCTGAGCCGATCGAGCCTGGCCGTTGCGGGAGCATTCGCGCTCTTGCTCATCGGCGCCGGCCGGCTGCTATGGCGACGCAAACACCCCTGAACCGCGCCGATTTCCGACTACAGCAGCACCCCTGCTAACCTCTCTCCTCGTCGCGCCGTTAGCTCAATTGGCAGAGCAGCTGACTCTTAATCAGCGGGTTGGGGGTTCAATTCCCTCACGGCGCACTGTTTGAGCACGAAATCACTGGTCTCAGCCCTTTGGGGTTGAGACCAGTGCCCGTTTAGTGCCCGCTTACTCATCGGTCCAGCACCCTGGCTGCATCGGAGCTGGCGACCTTGCGCCCCATGTAGACGTCCATCGTCATGCTCGGCTGAGCGTGACCCAGGTGGTCAGCGATCTGCCGTGCAGACAGGCCCGCGTCGTCCAGCCTCGTGGCCACTGTCTTGCGGAACGTGTGACTCGACACCCAGCCAAAGCCGGCATCGTCCAGTGCTCGCCGAAGGTCAGCGGCCGTATTCGAGGAGTCCCGGACGTGCCCTATCGGGCTCGGGAACAGTGCCACGTCGGTGCGCAGCTTGGTGTTTCGCATGCGACGCCGGAGGATGGCCACCACGTTCGGGGGGACCGCGATCACCCGCCATCCCGCTTTCGTCTTCGGGCGCTCCTCGATCCCGAAGTCCGTGACCGTGGCAGAGATCTCCACCGTCCCGCCCTCGAGGTCAACCTGTGGCACCCGTAATGCACACGCCTCCCCGATCCGGACCCCCGTACCCAGCATGAACTCAACGAAGTCGACGAGGTCCAGCCGCTTAGCTTCCTTGTCAGATCGGATCATCTTCACCAGATGCTCGGTCTCCCCCGGCGTCAACGCTCTGACGATCTTCTTCTGCACACTGATCGGAGCAACGTCCCGGGTCGGGTTCGTGGTCATGGCGCCGTGCCTCATCGCCATACCGACCATGCCACTCATCACGGACCTTGCGCCCTTGGCCGTCGTCGCCCCGTGCTTCTCTCTGACGACTCGCAGGAGTCTGTCGACAGCCGGCACGCCGAGCTCACGAAGCCGCAGCTGCCCGACGCCCGGATCGATGAACTGCACCACAATGGTCGAGTACCTGGCCTTGGTCGACTTCGCCAGATCAGACGCGGCGACCTCGAGCAGCCATGCGGTCGACAGGTCAGTCACCTTCGAGTTGCGGGTCAGATCCGCTGCACCAGCCGCCGCCACCCGGTCGACCATCGCAACCTTGAGGTTCCGCTCAGCTGCTGACTCGCTGGACCCGAACCGGACGACGTAGCGCACCTGGCCGTCGTAGTCACGGAACCTGCAGCGGGCGCGGTGCCGCCCTGGCGCCACTTCGCGCACCGAGATGCTGGCGAACGTCCCGACAGGTAGCGGTGGCCTACCCATGCCGGTTGCTAGTGCTCGTCGTCATCGTCGGGACCCCACTCCAGCCCTTCGCGATCGTCGACCTCGTCTTCGTCACGGAGCCTCTGCTCGTACTCAGATCGAGCCTCAGCCACAGCCTTCTCGGGCACATCGGAAGCTCTCGCCCACAAGTCGCGCTGGACCAGTTCGACGTCGCTGAGCTCATGTCCGTCCTCGCGTGCGCGCGTCAGGTGACCCTTGAGCGCATCCTGGGCGTCGAGACACTCCCAGACGCTCTCCACAATGGCGCGATAGGCGTTGGTCACTCGGCGTACGCCTTGCTGGATGTATGCCCCGATGGGCTCGGTCAGGAAGGCGTGCACCGAGGGTGTGCCGAGGACTGCGGCGAGATCTTCGGCCTCCGCCAGGCGCAACGGGCGCTCTCCCTTCTCGACGCTCCAGACGGTCGCCTGAGACCACCTCCACCCCCGCTTGCGCATTTCATCGGCGACAGCCTGCTGAGTCTTGTCGCCTCGAAGGATCGCCATGGTCCGCCCGATCTGCCTGTCCTGCTCTGTCGACATGTCAGGACCGTACTCGCGTTACTAGTGGGTGTCTACTAGGGAATGTGCTTTACTTCGATCCATAGTTACTTGCTACTCCAGTTTGGGGTGGCACCACCACATGAGAGGGAAGCCCAGTCATGGATCTTCTGACACTCGATGAGACCGCAGCGTTCCTGCACCAGCCCGTCGCCACGGTGAGGTTCTGGAGAGCAACGAACGACCCGACCAAGCCCCAAGGCCGGCGGATGGGCCGCCGCGTCATGTACCGCCAGGGCGACCTCGAGCAGTATGTGAGCGCACTGTTCGACACGGCCGAGCGCGCCCTCTGATCGGGGCACCGGACGAGTCGGCAAGCCGATGTCGGTCGAGGGCAAGAACCAGTGGCGACCGTGACGGCTCAACCGCTTGCCGTTGATGGGGCCAGGCCAGCCGTCGAATGGGTTGCGGCTCTTCCCCGCGACTGGACGACGCTCGCCGAGCGATACGTACTGCACGTCATCGCCTGCGACTCCTACGACGGGCGAACCTCGCGACCGGGCCTTGAGAACCTGGCGGCCTGGACCGGCATGCACCGCTCATCGGTTGCTGAGGTTGTGAATCGACTTCTGCGACCGAGCAACCATCGCCCCGCACTGCTCGCCCGCACATCATCGGCCGGCAGGAGCCGGTCGGAGTATCGACTACTTCAACCGTCCGGCCAGCACGACAGACCAACTGTCGCCCAACAGTCGGATAACCGTCCGGCCAGCACGACAGTTAACTGTCGCCCAACTGTCGTCCAACAGTCGTCCTCACCGGACCCTCCCTTTCCCTTACCCGAGACTCCCTCTCTCAGTGCAGCGCAACGCGCCGTCGCCAACGCTCTCGGCCTGCCAGAGGACGATGAGGAGCTGAACTCAGCCTCGATCCACCGGTGAATCTTGGTCTCGGTAGCTGGTCATGACACACGAATACCCTTCTGAGCAGGGAGAATACGACTTATTAAGGGTCGGGTTCATCCGCAAAGAAGGGCATCCGCTGAATGCGAGTTTCTCATAGTTTCCCAGCCATCTCCACGGTCTTCGACGACGCCAATTTGGTCTCGTGCGCCGGGTTGGCCCCGACGATGGC
>Ga0209587_1000087_pt1 | contig 44061 bp, 42 predicted proteins | sample NGEPerD_2_FD_184512 | JGI IMG/M metagenome (GOLD analysis project Ga0209587, IMG submission 184512) | Arctic peat soil microbial communities from the Barrow Environmental Observatory site, Barrow, Alaska, USA - NGEE PermafrostL1-D... | ecosystem: Environmental > Terrestrial > Soil > Wetlands >...
GATCCCGAACTGAGCGCCACTGTGCTCGACCTTCCTGTCGTGGTGAAGATTGCGGCCGGGCGGATCGCAGGAGCGGGTGTGGGCTCGCGCGTCGAGGCAATGGCGTGTGACGTGATGGTCGAGGACCTGCCGACGGGACATGACACGTTCCTGCTGGCGAACCTCGTGCACTACTGGGACCCAGAGGAGAACCAGGAACTGTTGAGCCGATTGCGCGCCGTGGCACCGGCGGGCGGACGGTTGCTGCTGGCTGACTTCTGGACCGATGCTACGCACACCCAACCCGTGCACGCGGCGCTGATGGCAGGGGAGTTCGCGGTGCACGTGGACCACGGCGACGTGTACAGCGTCGATGAGGTGCGCGCCTGGCTGGCTGCAACCGGCTGGACGTTTGTCGCGCACGAGCCGCTCGCAGGACCGCAGAGCGTGATCGTGGCCGAAGCCAGCTAGAACGAGCGCCGGATCTCGTAGACCGTGAACACCGCGATGCCGTCGGAGCTTTCGCGGGTGAAGGCGATGCAGGTGCCGTCGGGCGACCATGTGCGCTCACCAGGACCTGCCGCGATGAGCGCGTCCAGTGACCGAGAGCGGATCCGTGACCGGGGCGGCAGGGGTGCGGTGTCGTGTTCTATCGAGTCGGCTCCGCCGGCGGGGCTGGCTTGAGCAGGGTGCGTTGGACCTCGGTGCGCAACGCACTGCGCCACGAAGCACGCCTCGTGGGTCTGCTGAACCAGACGCTTGACCAACTCGACCTCGGTGCCCGCCGCGACCTGAATCACTGGGGACAAGACGATCGTGGTGATCCGCATCGGTGGGTCGTCGGTAGGCAGCTCCGCGTGCCGCGTTGACGTACCCGACGATATCGACGTGGTGCTGCGCCGCGACGGATAGGAACGAGAGCAGTCGGCACGAGCTCGCGGCCATCACCACAAGCTGTTCAGGGTTGAGCAGTGCGCTGTCGCCGCGGAACGCCGAGTCGGCGCCTGAGACTGACTGCGGGCCCATCGGGCGGTGCGGAGGCCGAAGTGCTGCGGGTTCAGGTGCGGCTCGTTGATGGAAGCTCAGCAACCCGAGGCGGATGTCCTTCCACAGCGGCCTCTACTGCTCGTCTTCCTTCCACACGTAGGGGCGCTGGAACAGCGAGATCACAAAGGGCTGCGGCGGGCGAACCGCTTCAGCGGCGTCCGCTTGAAGGTTCCACAAGGGCAATCCTGCCTTGCTCATCCGACAAAGGGTGTGAGTCACTCGGGGTCAGCGGCTCGCGAGCGTTTCGTCACAATCCGAGAACTCGCTGTGGCTGATGTACGCGCCCGAGCCCCGACCGCTCTACTTGCCGCAACGCAGCGGCGGCACGTGCGCGGTCGAGACGCTGGAGGTCAGTCGCCGGGTTGCCGGCGAGCGGCTTCGCCGAGGTGATTCCGTAGCGGTCGCGGTAGGCGGCGACGGTCGTGAGCGCGGCCTCCCATCGAGTCCGATCGCTTCGGTCCGTGGGCGGCTCTCCGAGGCGGCGCACCCAGGGCCTTTTCGTTTGGAGCGCCTCCTCGGCGAGAGTGCGGGCGCGTTGTTCGATGAGGTCGTGACGTTCGTCGAGGGCTCCGCGCAGGTCGGGCGCCATCGGGCCGAGGGCTTCTGAGATCAGGCCGACGATGAGGTGCTGCGTGGGGCGCCGACGGCCTGACGCAGGCTGGCGGGCATCGAGAGTGACCCGGTGGCGCAGAACGGCGGCGATGTCGTCAGCGTCTCCGAGCCCGTATCGCGCGACAGCAGCGAGCAGGAGTCGCTCGGCGTCCTGGCCGTTGGCCTCGGCACGGCGGAGTTCGGCAGCCAGGGGGCCGAAGGCTTCGGACTCAATCGCGGACTCGGCTTGGTCGGGCGTGAGCCCGCTGGCTCGGATGAGAGTGGCCCAGCGGTCGCGCTGCGCGGCTGTCGCGATCGTCTCGTACTCGGCGGCCAGCTGGGCGATCGAGCCCCAGCACTCCTGCTCGGACCTGATGGTCCGGTGACCCGACAGTTCGGCACCGCTGTTGGCGAGCACACCGACGAGGACAGCTCGGGCATCGGACGCCTCGCCGTCAGGCGAGCCGTGGTTGTCGTCGGCCTGGTCGAGAGCGACGTAGGCGACGTTGGTCTCGCGGCCACGGGTCATCGCGACGTACAGGTTCTCCCGCGTCGTGTTGTCGGCGACGACTACGTGTGCGGTGTCGACGGTGATCCCTTGGGCTCTGTGGGCGGTGACGGCGTAGCCGAGGTCGACGTGTTCGGCGCTGTAGGCGGCCGGGAGTACGACGGAGCCGCCGTGCCTGCGGTGGTGGCGGCGTACGACGAGGGAGCTGTCGTCGCGTATGTCGGCCACAGTCCAGCGATCGCCATTGCGAACCCAGCCGTTGCGTAACGTCCGGAGCCGACGGTCGTTGCGGCGTGTGATGACAAGGTCGCCGACCGAGGCGTGGGTGCCGTCGGTCAAGGTGACTTCGCGGCCGGGTTGGAGGTCGCCGGTGAGAATGCGTTCGGCGTGGGCGCGTTCGTTGAGTGCGCGTACTCCGCTGGCCGTGTCGGCGACGAGCACGCTGGAGTGCCCGGCGGCGGTGTCGGCGCGCCAGGCTTGGTAGGCGGCGTCCAGCATCGCGTCGGTGCCGCCGGCTTGCACCCGGTCATGTGAGAGGTACGCATCGACTGCCTCGGGGCGGCCGTGGCGCAGGTCGAGGGAGGCGGACTTCTCCCACTCGTGGGTGAAGCGGTGGATGTCGACCAACTCTGGTGCGTCGTCGCGTGCGTCCACGAGCAGGGAGAAGGCGCCGCCAGCGTCGACGGACTGGAGTTGTGCCCAGTCGCCAACGAGCAGCACTTTCGCTCCGGCCTCGGCTGCGTGGGCGGTGATCCGGTCGAGGGTAAGCGTGCCCGCGAGCGTGGCTTCGTCGACGATCACGAGCTGGCCCTTGGAGAAGGCAGCGCGGCCTTGGCTGCGTTCGTAGAGCCACTTGGCAGTGTTCTCGCAACCGAAGCCGAGTTCGTCGGCGAGGACCTGAGCGGCTGCCGCGCTCGGAGCGAGACCGACGACGCTGTGCTTTCCGTGTTGAGTGATCCAGGCGCTGTGCAGCGCTCGCAGAGCGGTGGTCTTGCCGGCTCCCGCTGGGCCGACGAGCACGTCGAGGTTCCTGGCTGAGACGGCGACGCTAGCGACGGCCTGGACTTGCTCGGGACTCAGTCGCTGGCCCTTGACTGGATGGGACGTGATCTGGTCGACGAGCTCGATGCCCACGGTGGGAGCGGTCCGTGTCTCGGCACGTTGAAGCAGCCGGTCTTCGGCGGCCAGGAGTTCCTCGGAGGAGAACACGGTCGAATGCAGGGGCCGGAACCGGCTCGTCCCGTCATCGCGAGTGAAGGCATCCGGGGTGAGCGCCAACTCGGGTGGGGTCAGGCGCAGCGAGACGTCCTCGGAAGCATCGACGACCAACCCGGTGATGGCCTCGCGGTCCTCCGTGGTGGCGAAACGCCAGCCGATGGTCTGGCGGGCCGCTTCGGCGTACAGGTTGGGGCGACGCCAGGTCGACCGCTTCTCCCCGACAACCTCGACTACCTTCTGGCCCATCTCCTCGATCAGCAGGAGCGGGACGTCGTCGGCCCGCAACACGCGACGTGGCGGGTTGGTGGTGGCCTGTTGCGCCCAGCCGGTCGCGCCGCGTCCGAGGAACGCCGCTGCGCGTCGCCGCCACTGACTGGTGAGGTCGGCAAGGGAGTGGACGTGCTTGTCGGGGCGCGTCGAGATCGTGGCCTGCGCTCGCAGCTTCATGATCGTCGCGGGCCGGGGCCGTCTGCCGTGGGTGGCGACGTACTGCTCGATGAGTCGGTCGGTCTCGGCGTTGATCTGGGTCGAGCGGCCGGAAAACTCCTCGACCAACGTTTGCGGCGCCGATGCGATCTCCCAGGCGGGGTTGCGGTCCCGGCCGCGCGGACGACGCTCCCACTCGACCCCGAGCGCGCGGGTCAGGTGGTCGCTGAACACGGCCTCGTGCAACTCGGAGACGGCGACCACCCACGCATGCAACGGGGTGCCGTCGACGGTGCGCCACTCTCCGTCATGGGCGGTCTTGACCCGGTTGCTGATGACGACGTGGGTGTGCAGGTGCGGGTCGTTGGAGCGGGAGTCGTAGTGATCGAATCCGGTGGCGATCATCCCGGTCACGTCGTACTGCGCCACCGCCCCGGCCGCGCCTTTCGCCCCGGCACGGGTGGCGATGACCTCGCGTTCCATGAACCCGAGTACGTCGGCGACCGCGGCATGGTGGGCGTCGGCGATGATCGCCTGCGTGCCTGCGTCAGCCACCGCCCACAACACCGACGCCGACTTGGGTATCGAGAACGTGAAGTCATACCCCGCCACCGGATGTCGGCGCTTGCCCTCGGTCGGCTTGAACGTCCGGTACTTGCGGCCCAGGTGGTCGCCGGTGACCGGGTGGCAGCCCTCGCCCACGAGCAGCCGGAGCTGCTCCTCAGTCACCTCGTCACCCACACGTAGTGGGCTGTCCAAGCTCGCCACCCCTGACCCCATCCACCGACCCGGCGGGGAGCCCGTCTCGGCGTAGTAGCGGGTCAGTGGGGTGGACAGCGACCTGTCCCCGTCGCCCACCGCGACCGTCCGCAGCAGGTAGCGGTAGCCATCGCCCGCACTCATCTTCTTGATTGACACCGTCACTGCGACCGACCTCCTTCGGGAGGTAGGTGCGCAGGTCAATCCGGGCGGCTCGCCAACTGAGAAAGCCTCGATTGCAAGAGGCGTGACGGCATTGAGAGGGCAGGGGAAAACTGGCGCCCGGGGTCGTCAGGAGCGGTCGAGCAGGGCTGCCATCAGGTCCGCGGTCTTCGTGGCGTTGGCGCGTCGGAGTGCGGCGATGGTCGATTCGTCGGTGGCTCCGGGAAGACGTGAGACCGCGATCCGGTGGACCACCAGCATGTCGTCATTGAACTCCTCGACCAGAAGGCTGAGCAGGTCGTCGGCGGTCAGCGCTTCGATGCCGACCGCAGCCATCACGTCGGGCGGGAAGTGCTTGATGTTATCGGTGCACAAGACGTCGGCATCGGCCGCGACGGCAGCAGCGAGCACATGCCGGTCATCCTCGTCCGGCATCTCCAGCGCCGCGACGGCTTCGACGTTCTCAGCGACCGGAGCTACCTCTGAGTTCGGGAAGATTCCGTTCATCGCCGCCACCAGTCGCTCGCCCGACTCGGCGTCGAAGCCGCCAACGTTCTCGATCAGGTGTTCCACGACCTCGTCGAGGATCGCCGCACTCCATTGCACCCGGATGATGCGCTTGGTCATCGCATACAGCAGGTAGTCGCGTAGCACGCGCGAGTAGAGCACGTTGGCATCGCCGAGAACGATGCGGAAGGGTACACGGACCTCGGCGGTCTCCGAGCTCACTCCAGCAGGCCCAACTCGTTCTGCAGCCGAGCGAACTCCTCCATGCCTGCCTCCATGTGGGCCTGCTCAGCCTCCAAGAACACTCGGATCGAAGAGACCTTGATCCGATGATGTGTCCCGACCTTGCGGAAGGCGAGTTTGCCCTCGTCCATGAGCTTGCGGACCTGCGGTCGGGACATGCCCAGCAGTCCGGCTGCCTCGGTCGGGGTCACCTCGGCGTTGCCGCGGGTGAGGACGATCTCCTGGCCCCGGACCCTCGCATCAACGATGCGAGCCAACCACTCAGCGGTCTCGCGGGACACGCTGACCTCGACCTCGTCGCCGCTCTTGACGAGGGCACGGTGCAGCGCATCGGCGTCACGAGTGAGCAGTTCCGTCATGACCCACCTCCGGGCTCCATCTGCACTATCTGAAACAACTGTAGCAGGTGACTCATGCGGTCGTAGTCGGGCAGCACGGCGCACCTACCTGACAACCCCACACGGAGGAGTCAGGAGATGTCCACATCGAACAAGCGCGAGGTCGTCGTACGGCCGGTGCACCGTGACGAGCCGGACCTGCACAAGCTCGCCGAGGCGATGATCCGCCTTGTCCTGGAGGAGTCGGGACGCACGCGCGTCATCCGGCGCGCTGCACAGCCGCCGACCACGCTTCGGCTTCCACAGCCTCGCACGAGCGGCTCGGATTTTCCCGGCATCGCGAGTTAGATTCGGAAGCATCGGTCCGCGAGGAGTCTGCATGTACAAGAACCACGACAACGCCACCAGCGGCAGCACCTCGTCCGAAGGCGCCGCGCACGCCGTCTCTTACCTCCGAGTCTCGACCAAGGAGCAGGCCGAGAAAGGCGGCATGGACGAGGGCTACTCGATCCCGGCCCAGCGCGACGCCAACCTGCGCAAAGCCGAGGCGATCGGCTCACGGGTCGTGGCCGAGTTCGTCGACGCCGGGGAGTCCGCGCGCACCGCCGACCGCCCCGACCTGATGCGGATGATCCAGTACGTGCAGGCCCACAAGGTCTCCTACTGCATCGTCCACAAGGTCGACAGGCTCGCTCGTAACCGGGCCGACGACGTGGCCATCCACCTGGCCCTGCGCGACGCCGGGGTCATGCTCGTCTCGGCGACCGAGAACATCGACGAGACCCCGTCGGGGATGTTGCTGCACGGGATCATGTCGACCATCGCGGAGTTCTACTCCCGCAACCTCGCGACCGAGGTCGTCAAGGGCATGAGCCAGAAGGCCGCCAGCGGCGGCACGATCGGCAAGGCGCCCGTCGGCTACCTCAACGCGCTCTCCCGAGACGAGTTGGGTCGCGAGATCCGCAGCGTCGTCCTCGACGAGCAGCGGGCGCCCCACATCCGCTGGGCGTTCCAGGCGTACGCCTCCGGCGACTGGTCGATCAGCCAACTCGCCGATGAGCTCACCGACCGTGGCCTCACCTCTCCGCCGACCCCGCGCCGGCCGTCGAAGCCCCTCGCGCTCTCGACGGTCCACCGGATGCTCACCAGCCCCTACTACAAGGGCGACGTCACCTACAAAGGGATCGTGTACCCCGGCAAACACGAGCCGCTCGTCGCGCCCGAGGTCTGGTACCAAGTCCAGTCCGTCCTCGACGCCCACCAGTCGGCTGCCGACGCGCACAGCGTCCACGACCACTACCTCAAGGGCACCGTCTACTGCGGCCAGTGCGGCTCCCGGATGATGGTCACCCACGCCAAGAACCGGCACGGCAGCATCTACCCCTACTTCGTCTGCGCGGGCCGTCACGCCAAGCGCACCGACTGCACCCGCCGGGCTGTGCTCATCGAGGACGTCGAACGCCGGATCGAGGACTACTACGGTCACGTCGGAATCACTCCATCCCAGCGCGAGGCGCTGGCCGGGATGCTCAGTCGCGAGTTCGACCGGCTTCTGGCTGGCGAGGCGGACGAACTAAATGCGCTGACGAAGCAGCGCGACAAGTTGGAGGCCGAGCAGCTCAAACTGATGCAGGCCCACTACGCCGACGCGATCCCACTGCCGGTGCTCAAGAAGGAGCAGGCGCGGATCAGCGCCGAACTGGACCACCTCAACAGCCGACTGGAGCGTCACCACGGGGAGTACGCCGACGCCAAAGCGGTCCTGACCCGCTGCCTCGACCTGCTCGACAACCTTGCCGGGCTCTACGCCCGCTGCGACGACCTCACCCGGCGCCTGTGCAACCAGGCGCTCTTCACCAAGGTCTACATCGAGGACGACCTGAGTCTGCGCCCCGAGCACAGCCAGCCGTTCGAGCTGCTCCTCGACCCCGAGGTCCAGGCGAGCGCCCTGACCTGGGCAAAGACCGCCGAGGGCGGTGTTCAGAAATGCAGCGAGGCCCAAACCCCCGCAGATTCTTCATCTGCTGAGGGTTTGAGCCTCGTGCGTATGGCGACCCCGACGGGACTCGAACCCGCGGCCTCCGCCGTGACAGGGCGGCGCGCTAACCAACTGCGCTACGGGGCCAGTGATGGGTACTGCTGCGTTGCCGTTCGCGTGGAATGCTAACGCATTCACCGCTGTGCACCTGACGTCGTGCCAGCCGCGCACCCCCAACGGGATTCGAACCCGTGCTACCGCCGTGAAAGGGCGACGTCCTAGGCCACTAGACGATGGGGGCTAGGTGATGAAGATCCAGCCGGGCATGCATCTGTTTCCCGTCAGGGACCGGTACAGCATAGGGCCACTCGCCCGCCGTACCAAAATCCTCGTCCCCTACCTGCTGGCTACGCTGGGGTGTGATCGAGATGGGCAGGGAACGCTTCGAGGAGCTCGTCGGCGACGCGTTGGACCAGGTTCCCCGGGATCTCGTGGAGCTTGTGGAGAACGTCGTGGTGCTCGTCGAGGACGAGCCGCCGGTCGACGACGCGGACCTCCTCGGGTTGTACGACGGAACGCCGCTGACCGAGCGAGACACCATGTACGCCGGCGTACTCCCGGACCGGATCACCCTCTATCGCGGTCCGATCCTGCGGATGTGCGAGAGCGACGCGGACGTCGTCGACGAGGTGCGGATCACCGTCGTGCACGAGATCGCCCACTATTTCGGCATTGACGACGACCGGCTGCACGAGCTGGGATACGGCTGACTCGGTCGGTCACCAGGCCGCACTGTCGTCCTCGACGGTGAGGCTCCCCGGCCAGGGGACCGGCTCCTCGCCGGCTGCCTGCCTGGTGAACTCACCGAGATACCACCGTTGCAGCGCACTCTGCTGCGGTGAGGCGGCGAGGGTGAGCAGCTTCTGGTCACGGCAGAACTCGTCGGCCCTCTCCAACATCTCCAAAAGCCGGGTCATCGTCTCTGGTGCGGAGACCGGCACCTGGTAGTCCAGGTCGATCCGGTCCACCCCGGCGGCGATCGCCTCGTCCAGCCGCTCCACGCCGTGGGAGCGCCGTCGCTCCTTCTCGGCCTGAACGAACAGATCCGAGAGCTCGGTGGCGATCGGGTACTCGTTGCCGTGCGCCATCGCCAGCAGTCTCACCTCACGGCGTAGCTCGGCGTGACGAATCCGCGCGATTGCGAACACCTGCGCCGGCATGTTGCGCAGGCGGATCGTGATCAGCTGCGCCGGTGGCGGGGTGGAGGCGACGATCTGCTCCACGAACTCGGAGAAGTCGAACGCGTCACCGGGTGCGGCCCGGCCAGTTTCCGCCTCTGAGCTGGGCTCGAACCAGACGGTCTTGCCGTCCGCGGCGACATCTGAGCCCCAGGTGGCGGAGTACAGAGCGACGATGCCGAGTCCGCGCCCGATCGTGGAGAGGAGGTTGTCATCCTCGGTCATGTCGGCGTTGATCTCGGGTGGATGCCGTGAGTGGTCGTAGACCTCGACCCGGGGGTGGTCCTGAGTTCCTCGCACCCTGACGACGATCGGCGGATCAGCATGCAAGATCGCGTTGGTGACGAGCTCGGAGACACCCAGCTCGGCCGAGTCGACCAGGTCGTCACGACCAATACCGGCGAGGACGTCGCTCACCCAGTGGCGCGCCCGCTTGACCGAGTGCGGTGCCGGGTCGAGCAGGAGAGCCTGCATGTTCAGTCGCATCGGTCAGGTCGCCGCACGGTCCGCATGGAGAAAGATTAGCCGTTTAGCACGGTTTGCGTCTCGCTGCCCATGGAGCTAGGTCGACCATTGGGCGACGAGCCGACAGATATGCGGGTCCTCCTCGCGGAACGGCGCTAGGCCGTGGCCCTCCTCGCGGTGCACCACCCGCCCCCCGGATGTCTCGATCTCAGCGACGACGTTGTCCGGATCCAGGTAGCGGCGGAAGTGCGCACCGAACACGTGCGGCTGCCCCATGTCCTGGACCGTCCGGAACTCGGCGAAGAAGTGGCCGCCGCGACGCAACGCCATCGACGCCAGCCGGAGCAGGTTGGCCCGCCCGTCGTCGCCCAGCGCGTGGATCATGAAACGCGCGTAGACATCGACCGGCTCCGGGTCGCGGCTCAGCCGCGCGCCGAGCGCCAGCGTGGCCCGGGTGTCGTAAAGATTGAGAATTTCGAACTCGGTCGACAACCCCTTCTCGGCGCGGCTGGACCGTCTGGCGCGGGTCACCGCACCGCTGCTGTAGTCGATTCCGAGCACCCGGCGTCCGTTGTGCGCAAACCACTTCGCGTCTCTGGCCGTTCCGGTGCCCACGTCGATGAGCGGCTGTTGCGACGGGTAGTTCTCAGCCACCCAGAGCGCGAACGGCGTCGGCTCCGCGGGGATCCGCTTTCGCGCCTGCGCGTTGAACGCGTCCCAGTGCTTGCGGCTCTTCATCAGCCCGCCGTACCACCCCCCGAGACGCCGGCTCAGCCACCTGGGCGTCTCATACCTGAACGAGGGGTCAGGTGTGCGCCAGTTCGCGCCGTACGTCGCGGCAAGCAGCGCCTCCGGGTCCGCCGGAGCGGGAACCTGCCGGCCGACCAGTTCGACGGAGCTCAGCGGCAGCATCGCCTCCCGGGGGATCCGGGCACCCACGTCGGAGGGGATGAAGAAGACCCCGTCCACCCAGTGCGAGGTGAAGACGTCGACGAAGCGCATCGATCCGTCGCGCATGCGCAGCCTGACGTTCAGCCGGGCGCCCGACCCTCGTCGTACCACCCAGCCCTGCTCCTGCAGGACGCGCTGCACCCGGAAACCCTCGCGCACCACGTCGACGGGGTTCTGGTGCGCGCTGACGTAGCCGAGGTCGATGTCGTTGTCGTACCCGATCAGCTGGCCGTTGCGGACCGCGCCGAGCAGCGTTCCGTAGGCGATGTACGCCGGCACTGCGCACTCATCACGGAGTACGTCGAGCAGCCGCACCACCGCACTTACGAGCTCTTCGACGTCCGCGCCACCCTCGCTGGAAAGGGGTCTGATCAGCCGACCCCACTTGTCGAGCACCAGGGCGTTGCCCGACGAGTCGACCACTGACACCTGGCGGTCGCTGTCCGGGCCGAACGTGTGCTCTGAAACGGCCGCGACGGTACCGGTGACGTGCTCGCGCAGGGTGACCTCGGCGCGCCCCGCGAGGTAGCGGTGCAGCGCCTTCGGCCACGGAGCAACCAGCCTGGAGTCGGAGGTGGTGGTGTCGCGACCTGGCTGCAAGGACCAGACGTGCTGGCCGTTGAGCAGGATGTCGTAGGTCGTGTCGAGCTCGACCGCGCCGCCCAGAGTGATCTTCTCGTCGTCGGCCCGGAGGGTCACCTCGGTTGTGTCGGCACGTCTGGGCACGGCGAGCATCCTACGGCAGCGGTCCGCTCAGTCGATGGCCCGCGTTCGGCGTACTCGCCTGCGAACCCTGCGGCCCAGGCGGCGGAGACGGCGGGCCAGCCGTGCTGTTCCCGAGCGTGTCGCAGCGGGGCTCTGGGCTGCGGCGAGGGCACGGCGCTTCCACTCGTTGCGCTCCACCGTCGCGGTGCGCACGTCGCGCACCATCTGTTCGATGGCCCGCGCCGCGACGTCCACGATCTCGGCGTCGGTGACGTCGTCGGGGTGCGGCCGCTCCGGTGGTACGGCGTCGGGCACGAGTTCGGCGAGGTCGCCGATCACGTCGTAACCCTCCTCCTCGATCGCCTTGACCGCCGACACCGAGAACTCACGAAGCTGGCTCCACTGATGCGCGCGCAGGCCGAACCGCTCTCCTTGCTGGGGCACCAGGACCTCATGGCCCAGGTACTGCCGGAACCACCGGTGTCGCTGGAGACCGTCGTCGAACAGCTCGGAGAGGTGTGGCTTGACCCGGTGCAGCAACGCGGCCTGGGCGGCTCCCACGGACTCGTTCTCAAACGCCACGTCGAGGTCGAACCTGGACGGGTCGAGCCCCAGGACCTCGCACCAGCGCTTCCACAGCAGGTCACGTGGCGCCCCGGGCCGGGGAACCGTGATCACATGGATCCGCTCGGGCGGGAGAGTCCTGCCCCAGCGCCTGAGCACAGCCACCACGTCCTGGGTGCGCCATCCCCACGCCCCGCGAAGGTCGCTGGCGAGCGCCTTGTCCATGAACTCGTCGAAGGAGAGGTCGCTCTTCATCTTCAGCGCCTCTTGCCACACCGCCGGGAACTGCCGTGCGTAGTCGCGGGCGGTCAGCACAACGTGGACCTCGGCCGGCGCCAGCGCCCGGATCGCCCGTCTCGCGCGGCGCCGGCTCGTCCTGCTGAAGAACTCGTGGGTGATCACCCCGGTGTCCGGCCAGTCCGCCAGCTCCCTGACCAGCGTGGTCCAGGCGCCGGCATCGTCCCCGAGGTGCTCAACAGAAACACCCTGGACCTGGCGGGTCGCGTGGAAATGGTCCATCCGCTTCGCGCCCGGATACAGCACACCCTGTGCCCTGAGCTCCTCCTTGTTGTGCCACATCACGGTCTGCAAGAAGGTGGTCCCCGTCTTCGGGGCACCGATGTGGAAGAAGACCCGCCGAGCCACGGAACCTCCCTTAACCGAGCTTGCGCGAAGGAACCGCGCTCACAGCGAGCCCGAGTAGCGTTCGAGTTGTTCGCGGACCTTCTCCTCGTCACGCTGCGAGATCGGGATCAGGAGCTCCTGCACGATATCGGTGAGCTCGGCGAGCCGGCGGTTCAGCTGGCGACTCTGCTGGATCTCGTCCTCGAGGGCGACTATCCGGGATCGAAGCCCCTTGATATGTCGCTGGGCGAGGGTGAGGTCCTCGCGCATTCTGGTGTGCCTCGAGGCGGCCCTCCCCACTGCCCTTCCCACTGGTGGCGGCGTCACCTTGGCCAGCACCCGACCGCCGCGCTCACGCAGCTGTTGCTTCATCGTCTCTACACCTAAGGGCTGGGCTACTTAATGGGCGAAATGCTGGGCGAAATAGTGGGCCAGTTGGTTGCGCGCGTGGCGAGGCGTCAGCGTACTACACGGCAGTCGGGGTCTCGGCTGGTCTCGAGGCAGGCACGATAGCGTGTGCGCCGTGCCTCGCCCCGGCGCGGGAAGCTCTGCGGACCGAAAGGACTCACATGATCGGCATGGTGCTCGCGGCCGGCGCTGGACGGCGGCTGCGGCCCTACACCGACACGTTGCCCAAGGCGCTGGTGCCGGTCGACGGAGACACCACGATCCTCGACATCGCACTGCGGAACCTGGCGGCAGTGGACCTTCGCGAGGTGCTCATCGTCGTCGGGTACGCCGCGGGCGCCGTCGAGGAGCGGCAGGCCGCGTTGGAGAGGCGTCACGGAGTGAGGCTGACCCTGGTTCACAACGACAAGGCCGAGATCTGGAACAACGCCTACTCGATGTGGACCGCACGCGACCACATGGCCGAAGGAATGTTGATGGTCAACGGTGACACCGTGCATCCGGTCTCGGTGGAGGAGACTCTGCTGTCGGCGCGGGGCACCGGCATCGTGCTGGCGATCGACACCGACAAACCCCTCGCCCAGGAGGAGATGAAGATCCAGGTCCGTCCGGACGGCTCGCTGACCCGGATCACCAAGCTGATGCAACCCGCCGACGCCTTCGGTGAGTACATCGGGGCAACTCTCATCGAACCCGACGCCGTACCCGCCCTCGCCGACGCGTTGCAGGCCACCTTCGAGCGCGACCCAGACCTCTACTACGAGGACGGCTACCAGGAGATGGTCGAGCGCGGGGAGCAGATCCGGACTGCCGCGATCCTGGCGGGGACATCGTGGGTGGAGGTCGACGACCACGCCGATCTCGCGCGGGCAAGGGAGATCGCGTGCCACTACTAGCCCGCATGCTGCCTAGTCCGCTGTTCGTCGACATCCGCAGTGGCGCCGTCGAGGATCTCTCCACGCTGCTCAACGAGCGCTACATCTCGGCCAACGGAACGGTCCTGGTCGCGGTCGGGGCCTCGCAGGGCGAGGAGATCTGGCAACGCATCCAGCCCTCCCTCCCGAACGCGGAGGTGTTCACGGTCAACGGCGCGAGCCTTGCCACCGCAGGTGAGCTCCAGTCCGCGTTGGGTGAGCGTGGGTACGACGCCGTGGTCGCGATCGGCGGTGGGCGCACCCTCGACGTGGCGAAGTACGCCGCGTCCCGGGCCGCGGTGCCGATGGTGGCAGTAGCCACCAACCTGGCCCACGACGGACTGTGCTCCCCGGTCGCCTCACTCGAGCACCCGAACGGGAAGGGATCGTTCGGCGTGGCGATGCCGCTGGCGGTGGTGGTCGACCTGGACTACGTGCGGGAAGCTCCCGCGCAGATGGTGCGGTCCGGGGTCGGTGACGCGGTCAGCAACCTCTCCGCGATCGAGGACTGGCTGCTCGCGCATCGCGAGCGAGGGGAACCCGTTGACGGCCTGGCCATCGCGTTTGCGCGCACCGCCGGGGAGTCGGTGCTGCATCGCAGCGACACCATCGCCGACGAGGACTTCCTGATCGCGCTGGCCGAGGCGTTGCTGCTCTCCGGGATGGCGATGTCGGTTGCCGGCACCTCTCGCCCCTGCAGTGGCGCCTGCCACGAAATCATCCACGCCGTCGACCAGCTCTTCCCGGGAGTCTCCAACCACGGCGAGCTCGCCGGGATCGGCGCGTTGTTTGCCTACTTCCTGCGCGGCGACATGGCTCGGTTCAACCAGATCTCGGCTTGTCTAGAGCACCATCAGCTGCCTCGTTCACCGCTCGACATCGAGCTGAGCCCTGAGCAGTTCACCTCTGCGGTGCTCTTCGCGCCAGGCACGAGACCGGACCGTTACACGATCCTGGAGCACCTCGCCCTCGACGAGCAGCAGGCACCTGCGCGGGTCGACGACTTCGTGGCCCACCTCGGCTGACCAGCACCGGGCCGGCCGGGCTGGGTTTCACAGTGGCGCGTGAGGGTGCCCAACTGGCGGTATCCGTGGCTGCATCAGCGGTCGAGGTGTCGGGCCCACACGAAGCAGTAGATCCCGTAACACCCGATACCCAGGGCGGTCAGGATCAGGATCGGGGTCCCGAACGGCTGCTGTAGCACCTCGCCCAGGGCCTGGTCGAGTCCGCCGGACTTGGCGGGGTCGTGTGACCACGCTGCCCAGGCGAACAGCCCGCCGACGGCGACCAGGGCAAGTCCCTTGCTGACGTAGCCGATCCTTCCGAACGTCACGAACGCCGTGCCGGAGTGGCCGGTGCGTCCCTCGATCTCGAGGTCCGCCTTGAACCTGCCGCTGATGCCGCGCCACATCAGGAAACCGGCGACGGCCAGCAGGGCCGCGCCGAACAGCGCAACCAGGATCTGGCCACCGGGGACCGACATCAGCCTGGCGGTCAGGGTGTCCGTGCTTCCGCCACCCGATCCACCCCCCACAGCGATCTTGCCTGCGCTGTAACCCAGTGCCGCGTAGACCACAGCCTTGCCGACCGAGGCCAGGCGCTTCCCGACGCGCTTGACCCCGTTCGTGGTCCGGTGCCCGACCAGCGCCTCGGTCGCCTGCCACAGCACCAGCGCCAGGAAACCGGCCGCGACGACGTAGAGCGAGATCTGTCCGAAGGGCTTCTGCGCGACCTCGCTGAGCGCTCCGTCGGTGGAGGCCGAGCCGGCATCACCGCCGAACACGAGTCGCAGCGCCAGCCACCCGACCAGCAGATGCACGACCCCGTAGGACACCAGCCCGACCCGGACGGCGTGGTCGAACAGGTCACTGTCGTCGGCTTTGCGTCCGAGCCGGGCACCCTCGGCGGAGATGTCGCCGGCGTTCATGATGGGCTAGTCACGTTCGGCGCTCGCTCTCCTATCGGTGCGGCTCCTTGACTGAACAAGGTGTCTATGTGTCGGCCAAGAGTATGCAAGAGCCCAACTCCCCGATAGAACGGGACAGTGAACCAGAAAGTCAAGGACACGGGACCACTCGTGCTCGGCCCGCTGATGAGACATGTCGACGCCACCTCGGCGAGCGTCTGGGTGGAGACCCGGGACGCCGGCCACGTCGTCGTACGCGCCCTGGACCGGTCGTGGGAGGCGGCCACGTTCGGCGTGCACGGCCACCACTACGCGCTGGTCGAGGTGAGCGACCTGGAACCCGGGACGGTAGCGACCTACACCGTCGAGATCGGGGGTACGCCGGTCTGGCCACCGGCGAACACCGGGTACCCGCCCAGCGTCATCACCACGATCAAACCCGACAAGCCGCTTCGGATGGCGTTCGGGTCGTGTCGCACCAGCGTGGCCCACGACCAGGAGGGGAACAGCACCCACGGCGTGGACGCGATGCGTGCCTACGCGCTGAACATGGCCAGCGACACGTCCGTGCGCTGGCCGGATCTGGTGCTGTTTCTGGGTGACCAGGTGTACGCCGACGAGACGACCGAGGCGATGCGCGAGTTCATCGAGTCCCGACGCGACATCAAGCAGGCGCCGTGGGACGAGCTGAAGGACTACGAGGAGTACGCCCACCTGTACCGCCTGGCGTGGACCGAGGAGGCGAACCGCTGGCTGCTCTCGACCCTCCCGAGCGCAATGATCTTCGACGACCACGATATCCGCGACGACTGGAACACCTCGCTGGAGTGGAAGCAGGAGATGGAGTCCACGTCCTGGTGGCACCAGCGGATCGTCTCCGGCCTCGCGTCGTACTGGGTCTATCAGCACCTCGGCAACCTTTCGCCGGTCGAGCGGGCCGAGGACGAGGTCTGGCAGAGGATCGTGTCGCACGCCGGTGCGGATGAGCTTGACCTCAGCGACGACCTGGATGCACTCGCGGACCGGATGGACCAGGAACCGGACTGCTACCGGTGGAGCTACTCCCGCGACTTCGACGATGCGCGGCTGGTGGTCGTCGACTCGCGTGCAGCGAGGGTGCTCAAGGAAGGCCATCGCTCGATCCTCGACGATGCGGAGATGGCCTGGTTGGACGACCGGATGCGAGGCGGCTTCAAGCATCTGCTGGTCGGAACGTCGCTGCCGTTCCTGCTCTCCCCCGGGCTGCACCACCTGGAGGCCTGGGACGAGGCGCTCGTGCAGGGCGCGTGGGGAAAGTTGGGCAGTCGGTTCGGGGAGAAGCTGCGTCGGACCGTGGACCTGGAGCACTGGGCTGCGTTCCAGGACGGCTTCCAGGAGGTGGCCCAGATGGCGATCGCAGTGGCCGACGGCAAGCGAGGAGCGGCGCCGGACACCGTCACCTTCCTGTCGGGGGACGTGCATCACTCCTATGTCGCCGAGGTGGATCGTGGTGACGGGAGCCGGATCATCCAGGCGGTCTGCTCACCTATCCGCAACCCGCTGCCCAAGTACATGCGTGGCGTGGCCGCGTTCTTGTCCTACGGACTGGCCGGTCCGATGGGGGCCCTCGTGGCCAGGTCCGCGAAGGTGCCGAAGCCTCCTTTCACGTGGCGTCCGGTCAAGGGGCCCTGGTTCGACAACAACCTGGCCACGCTCGAGGACACCGACCAGGGGCTGAAGCTGTGGTGGGAGAGCGGAGCCATCGACAACGACGACCATGCCAACCCGCGGCTGGAGGAGGTCGCCACGGTGATGGTTGCTCCGAGGAGTCCCGGTGACGGGAGGTCAGCACGCCCGGCGCGATCGCCCTGGACCCGGCAGTTGTTCAGCCGGGTGTCGACGTGGACGGTGCGTCGAGTTTCAGGCCGAGCAAGGCGTTCTCGACGACCTCGCTGAGCGCGGGGTGGATCCAGTACTGGCCGCGCGCCACCTCGAGCGCGGTCTGGCCCAGGCTCATCGCCTGGATCAGCGGCTGGATCAGGTTCGAGGCCTGCGCACCGATCAGATGGGCGCCGAGCAGGGTTCCGGTGTCCGGGTCGGCGAGCACCTTCGCAAAGCTCGTCGCATCCTCCATCGCCCAGCCGTATGCCGTGTCGCCGTACGCCTGCCGGGCGGTGATGAACCGAACGCCCTGTTCCCGCGCCTGCTGCTCGGTCAGTCCGACACTGGCGATCTGCGGGTAGGTGAACACCGCGCTGGGCACGTAGGCGTGGTCGGCCCGTATCATGTCGTCGGGGTGCAGCAGATTGTGCTGGACCACCAGGGCCTCATGGTTGGACACGTGCTTGAGCTGGTAGGTGTTGCTGACGTCGCCCAGCGCCCAGATCCCTGTGACGTTGGTGCGCTGGAAGTCGTCGACGACCACCAGGCCTGCCTCGTCGACGTGCACGCCGGCCCGGTCGAGGTCGAGCCCGTCGGAGTTCGACCGCCGGCCCGTGGCCACCAGGACGACGTCGACGTCGAGCGTCGAGGGGTTTCCGCGGGTGGACAGATGCAGGCGGAGGCCGCCGTCGTACTCCTCCACCCGGGTGGTGGTGGTGTCGAGCCGCACGTCCCAGCGTTGCTGGGCAAGCTCGGTGAACCGGCTGGAGACGTCGTGGTCCTGGTCGCGCAGCAGCGCGCCGGAGCGGTTGACCACAACGACCTCACTGCCGAAGGCGTCGAAGATGTGCGCGAACTCCGCCGCCACGTACCCCCCGCCGATGATCGCGAGACGGCGGGGGAGTTCTTCGATGCGCATCACCGTGTCGCTGGTGTGCACGCGCTCTGCTGCCCTCGGGGGGCCGTTGGCGATGGGGTTGGTCCCTGGGTTGGTTCCTGGGTTGGTCACCGGACCCGCGACGGGGGGAAGACCCGGAATCGGCGGGACGACGGCCCGGCTGCCGACCGCGATCACGATCTGGTCGGCGGTGATGGTCTCACCGGTCCCCGTGTCCAGCTCATGGCTGCCGATGAACCTGGCATGGCCTTCGTAGAGGGTGAGGTTCTCGTTGTTCTCGGCGCGCCATCTCCGGCCGGCCACCGAGATCGGGTCGATCCGCCGGAAGATCCGGTCACGTATCTGCGCCCAGTGCACCTTGCCGAGGGAGGCGTCGACGCCTAGGCGTTCGGCGTGTACGACGTCGACGGCAACATCTGCGGGGTAGACGAACATCTTCGTGGGGATGCAGCCCACGTTGAGGCAGGTGCCGCCGAATGTGCCCTTCTCGAGCAGTGCGACTCGGTGGTCGGAGAACTTGTGGGTGAGGATCGAGTTGCCCGATCCGCTGCCGATGACTGCAAGGTCGTAGTGACTCACAGGCCCATCCTGCCCCGTGTGAGGCAACTCATGTGCCTTGGTCGCCGCCGAGGGGCAGAAACGAGGGCGGGGTGCGTTGTACCCAGTATGGATCTGAAAGGTAGTGCCATGGCAGGCGCGGATGCGACCACCGGTACCGGCACCGAACGACACAGGGTCGTCGTGATCGGCTCCGGCTTCGGCGGTCTGTTCGGCGCCAAGGCACTCCGGCGTGCCGATGTCGAGGTCACCCTCATCGCCAAGACCACCCACCACCTGTTCCAGCCGTTGCTCTACCAGGTCGCGACCGGGATCCTGTCCCAGGGCGAGATCGCTCCCCCGACCCGGGAGATCCTGGCCTCACAGCACAACGCGCGGGTGATCCTCGGCGAGGTCACCGACATCGATCTCAAGAGCAGGACGGTCACCTCACACGTGCTCGGTCGCAAGACGGTGACGTCGTACGACTCTCTGCTCGTGGCGGCCGGCTCAGGGCAGTCCTACTTCGGCAACGACCAGTTCTCCGAGTTTGCTCCCGGCATGAAGAGCATCGACGACGCGCTTGAGCTGAGGGGCAGGATATTCGGCGCCTTCGAGCTCGCCGAGACCGCCGAGACCGAGGACGAGATCGACCGGCTCCTGACGTTCGTGGTGGTTGGCGCCGGCCCGACGGGTGTGGAGATGGCAGGTCAGATCGCCGAGCTGGCGCATCGGACGCTGAAACGGGACTTCCGCCGGATCAACACCCGGGAGGCCAGGGTGATCCTGCTCGATGCGGCCGGGCAGGTGTTGCCCCCGTTCGGGGAAAAGCTCGGTCTCAAGACCAAGCTGGAGCTCGAGAAGCTCGGGGTCGAGGTCCAGCTCGGCACCATGGTGGTCGAGGTCGACGAACGCTGTCTAGAGGTGCAGGACAAGGACGGCACCCGCAGGCAGATTGCCGCCGTCACCAAGGTGTGGGCCGCCGGAGTCGCGGCCAGCCCGCTGACAAGGACACTGTCGGAGCAGACCGGCGCTTGGCTCGACCGCGTGGGCCGGATCTCCGTGAACCCCGACCTGACTCTGCCGGGTCATCCGGAGGTGTTCGTTGTCGGTGACATGATCAGCCTCGACAATCTCCCCGGTGTGGCGCAGGTTGCGATCCAGGGCGCGAAGTATGCCGCCAAGGAGATTTCGGGCCGGATCAGGCACAAGGAGCCACAGCCGCCGTTCAGGTACCGCGACAAGGGCAGCATGGCGATCATCTCCCGGTTCAATGCCGTGGCCATGGTCGGCAAGCTGCGGCTGTCGGGTCTGCTCGCCTGGCTGATGTGGCTGGGTGTTCACATCGTCTACCTCACCGGCTTCAAGAACCGGCTGACTGCTTTGCTGCACTGGCTGGTCAGCTTCATCGGTCGTGGCCGCTCCGAGCGCACCACCACCGAGCAACAGATCTTCGCGCGGGCAGCGCTTGGCCGGCTCGAGGGCGGCGCCGCCGAGCTGGTCAGCCCTCCGCGAGAGCAAGTGGCGTGGCGCGCGGAGCTGGAGGCTCGCGCGCTTGAGGAGGCCCGGCTGACCGACTCCGGCGAGCGCGGCGTCAAGCTGGATGAGCCGACTGCCACGCGCTGACCGGCGCCTGGTCCACACCTCAGAAAGGTCCGGTGAATCGTGCCCCCAGACCCCAGCGAGCACCCGAAGTTCGAGCTCGCCTATCCCGGCCCGCTGCGCGACCAGCTGGTCGCAGCCGTCCTGAGCGGTGCCAAGACCTCCACGTCGAGTCTGCTGGTGGAGTACGACGAGGTCGTCGACCCAGTGCCCGTTGTGGGCCAACGCTCGGTCATGGTGGACTCGACCGACCGACCGGTCGGCATCGTCGAGATCATCGAGGTGCGCGAGCTGATGATCAGTGAGGTCGACCTCGACTTCGCCCGCGAGGAGGGGGAGGGCTATGCGTCGGTCGCATCCTGGCGGGAGGCTCACGAGCGCTTCTGGAACGCCAACGTCCCCGGGGTCACGATCGACGACTCCACGATGGTGGTAGCCGAACGCTTCCGTCTGGTGGAACGTCTCGACCCGGATCAGCCGATCGGCTCGACCAGCTCGTAGAGGTGCCCGTCGGGTGCCCGGAAGTGGATGTAGCGCTGCGTGTCGCTGGGCCCGTCCGGTGAGGTGACCGCGAACGACGAACGATCCGGCAGGGCGAACATCTCTGCATCCATCCCGTCGACCGGAGTCGGCTGCAGGCCGAGCACCTCACGGACGAACTCGGCCATCTCGCGGCGCGAGTCTGTCCTCGTGCTCACGTATACCAGCCCCTTGACCTGCATCGCCTTCTCCTTGCTCTCGGCTGTGCCTGGACACGTCCCGGGTGGTCTCGACAAGCTCGACCAGCCGGGCTGCGGAGCGCACCACGCTACGACGAGCCGGTTCCGCACCGCAGACCCCGGCCGCGCTGAACCGGTCGGTGACCAATGAGCACTGACCCCGCGCGTTGACCTGGCCTCGAAAGATCGAGGCTAGGCTCCTGCAATGGACGTTGACTCTTATGTGCGAGCCGAGCAGCCGCCTGCGGAGCTGGCCGAGCACGACCGGGTGTTCGGCCGGCTGACCCGGAGCACGCGGGACCTCATCCTCGCCACGATGACCACCGAGATCGACCACGCGGAGGTCGAGAGGGTCAGCGTGGAGCTCGATGAGCTGACCAGACGTCTGCTCGAGCGGGCGGTCCCGGGGCCTCTGGGCATCCAGATCTCGCACGACGGTGCGGTGCGCAACCACGGCAACGCGGTGGTCGGCCACCGGAACCCGATCGCCCCACCGCTGCACATCGACCGTTACACCGACGGCAAGGCGCTCTCCTCGTTCCACCTGGGTCCGATGTACGAAGGTCCGCCCGGCCTGGTCCACGGCGGGGTCAGCGCGCTGATTCTCGACCAGCTCCTGGGTGAGGCCGCCGCCGCCGGGGGGTCGCCGGGGATGACGGGCACACTCACGCTGCGGTATCGACGAGCCACGCCACTCGGCGATCTCTCGGCCGAGGCCTGGATCGACCGGGTGGATGGGTACAAGACCGTGGTCAAGGGGCACCTCAAGGACGCCGAGGACAGACCGACCGTCGAGGCGGAGGGGCTGTTCGTGCTGCCCCGGTGGGCGCGTGAGGCGATCGACGCGCAGAGGCGTCCGAGCAGCTTCGAGTAGCCGCCGAAGGTTTGTCGACACCGCATCCTGGGCAAAGCAGGGCTATGAGTGAGAACGAGCAGGAGAGCTACAACACCTACAGCGTGGACGACGAGGACCAGCTCCAGGCCGACGACACGTTGGTGGACCGAGGTGTCGATGACACCCTGGACGAGGGCTACACCGCGCCGGAGAGCTGGTCACCCGGCGAGGGCTACGGCAACACGGCGCTGGAGGCGGAGGTCGGCGAGACCCTGGAGCAGCGGATGGCCCAGGAGGTCCCCGAGCCGGATCCGTACGAGCAGGCCGCGGCCGAGGCAGACAACGAGGACGTCGGCGGAGAGGTAGGAGACGGCCGTGCTGGTCGTCTCGTCGCCCAGGACGAGGGGCTCGGCGCCGACCTTGAGAAGGACCTGATCGCCGACGAGGTCGGGATCGACGGTGCCGCAGCGAGTGCCGAGGAGGCCGCTGTGCATGTGGTGGACGAGGAGTAGGAGTCCGGGACCCGCGATCTTCAGGACCGCCCGGCCTCGGGCTGCGCAGTGTGGTCGGGATGGCCGCGAGTGCGACGGCTCTCCTTGAGGCCGGCCTCGTGCACGTGACGACGCCCCTGCACGCACGCCCCGCGCACCTGGTTCTCCAGCTCACGAAAAGGCAACCAGTAGGTGTCGTCGTAGCGTTCCAGGATCTGGAACGACCACATGCCCGGCAGCACGTTCCGGCCCAGTAGCTCGGTCTCCAGCCGCTTCGCGAGTTCGCGGTGACCGGCCTCGCGGAGCTTCTCGATCGCGTCCCCGACCTCGAAGTCTGCCTTGCCGGTCAGCTGGTGGAACGAGTGCAGGTGTCCGCGCGCCCGTTCGGTCGTCTCGAGGGCCTCGGTGAGCAGGCCGACCGCCTCGATGGTGAGGTCGTCGACGTACTCCGGAGTCTGGTTCTCAGTCCTGCGGTGGTCCTCCGGCCCGGAGTCGTTCATGGGTCCCTCCCTGTGTCTTCTCGCTGGGTTATCCGCTGGGTCATCCGCTGGGACATCTGCTGGGTTGCCCGGTTCGAGTGCGCTCAGTTCGTGCTACCCCCAATCCTGCGCGGCGGAATGACCGATTAGTCGTAACTAAGCAAAATAGTCGCATACCCTGATGGAGTGAGCGGAACCAATGGTGTCGGGAAGTCGCGCGTGCGCGCCCTCCACCGCCTGCAGTTAACCGAAGCGGACGCCTACCACTCGCTGATCGAACATGTCCCGGGAATCCTCTACATCTCCGAGCCCGGCATCGATGCTCGCTGGCTCTACGTGAGCCCACAGGTCGAGAGCATCCTCGGATGGACCGCCGCGGAGTGGCTAGCGGACCCGACTCTGTTCTCCAGGCTCATCCATCCCGATGACCGGCACCTCGAAGAAGGCGCCGAGCTCCTGGAGAACACGGTCCTGGACGGCCGGCACACCAGTGAGTACCGGCTGACGACGCGAGACGGAAGAGTCCGATGGTTCCGCGACGACGCCACGCTCGTGGCGGCAGACGACACCCACCCTTCGGCCTGGACCGGCGTGCTCACCGACATCACCGACCAGCGTCAGTCAGAGCATCTGCTGCGACGCAGCCACGAACGGGCCAGGGCGATCCTCGACACCGCCACCGATGCGTACGTCGCCTTCGACGGCGCCGGTGTGATCTGCGACTGGAACCGCGCCGGAGAGTGGATGCTCGGTTGGACCCGCGAGCAGATCATCGGGCAGAGCGTGGCCGAGACGCTCATCCCCAAAAGGCACACCGCTTCCTCCCTGGCAGAGCTCACTAAGGCGAGGGAGGCAGACGACTCTGTGGGCGGGCGGACGTTCGTGAGAACCGTCGTGCGTCGCGACGGCACTGAGCTTCCTGTCGAAGTGACGCTGTGGCGCACCCACGAGGAGGACGGCGTCTCCGTCAGCGCCTTCCTGCGCGACATCACCGAGCGCGATGCCCTGCAGGCCCAGCTGATCCGCCAGGCGTTCCGAGACGACCTGACCGGGTTTGCCAACCGGGCGCTGTTCCATCAGCGGGTCGCCGAGAGGCTGGCCGATCCGGCGCGGGAAGCGTTCGCAGTGCTGATGATCGGGCTCGACGACTTCCGGTCCGTGAATGACTCGTTGGGACACGCGGCCGCCGGCGAGCTGCTGAAGGCCGTTGCCGACCGGCTCGCGGTTGATGTGTCGACCGCGAGCACGTTCGCCCGGCTCTCCGAGGACGAGCTGGCCATGATCGTCGACGCAGAGGCGCCGTCAGATGCCCTGCTCCTGGCCGAGGGTCTCCAGAAGCTCCTCAAGACACCGACGTGGTGCGGCGGCCGACAGATCGCGGTGCGAGTCAGCATCGGTGTCCGGCACTGTGCGGTCGGCGCGGAGGTAGACGTCGAGGAGGTGCTCTCCGACGCTGGGGCGGCGATGTCCACTGCGACGAGAAGCGGTCGTGGGCTCGCTGCCTTCGAGAACCGGATGCGGGCGGACCAGCTGCGCCGGCTGCAGCTGGCCGAGGAGCTGGAACATGCGGTGTCCCGTGGCGAGATCTCAGTGCACTACCAGCCCTACTTCTCGTTCGCCGACGGGAGTGCCAGCGGTGTGGAGGCGCTGGCGCGCTGGCGCCATCCCGTCCTTGGGGATGTGCAACCGAGCGAGTTCATCCCCCTCGCCGAGAGCACCGGGCAGATCAAGGTGCTCGGGTTGTTCGTCCTCACTCGGGCCTGTCGCGACATCGCCACGCTGCGACGGCAGCATCACGAACATCGCGATCTGATGCTCAGCGTCAACGTGTCCCCCCGGCAGCTGGTTGACGACGAGTTCCAACAGGAGTTGCACAAGGTCCTGGACGATACAGCGATGCCGGGCGAGGCGCTGATGCTGGAGCTCACCGAGACCGCGCTCGTGGAGGATGCTCACGGCGTCGCGGAGCGCCTGAGCGAGCTGCGGCGCAGTGGCGTGCACGTTGCGGTCGACGACTTCGGCACCCGCTACGCCTCGCTGGCCTACCTCCAGCGGTTCCCGATCGACACCTTGAAGGTGGACCGGACATTCATCAGCCAGATGCACGAGTCGTCTCACGAGCAGCGTCTCGCCGGAGCGATCATCACGCTGGCGAAGACGCTCGGGCTGCGCACGATCGCCGAAGGCATCGAGGAGACCGACCACGCCACTCGCCTCGTGGGTCTGGGTTGTGACGCAGGCCAGGGTTTTCTGTTTACCCGTCCTGTCGCGATCGAGGGTCTCCTCGCCACCCTTCGCTCCGGTGCCGAACGTGCACATGAGGGACTTGCCGTCCCGGATCCCCTTGCCGGGGTGGAGGACGGATGAAGGCGTGGATGAGCGGCGGCGTGGCACTGCTGGCCGGGGCAATCTTCGTGGCCGCCCTGAGCCTGCCCGGCATTGACGGCGCACTCTTGATGGCCATCAGCGACGTCGGGCAGCTCGCTGCCGCGGTGGCGGGGGCCGCCGCGTGTTGGTGGGCCGCCAGGCGACGCCACGGCCGTGAGCGGCGGGTCTGGTCGCTACTGGCCGCAGGCACCGGGAGCTGGGCAACAGGCCAGCTCGTCTGGACCTACTACGAGGTGGTCCTCGGCGTGGAAGTCCCGTTTCCGTCCCTTGCGGATGTGGGCTTCCTCCTCTTCCCGGTGTTCGCCACGCTGGGGTTGTCGTCCTGGCACGGTGCTCCCGGTCGCGTTTCGGCGCGGGGTCGCGACCTGCTGGACGGTGTGATCATCGGGGGTTCGCTCCTGGTTGTCTCATGGTCGACCGCGTTGGGGTCGGTGCTCTCGGGGGGCGGGGACGCGTGGCTACCGTTGGCGCTGTCACTGGCCTACCCGCTGGGAGACGTGGTCCTGCTCACCGTGGTCTTCCTGATCCTGGGCCATATCGGCGCCCAAGGGCGCTCGACGCTGATTCTGGTTGCGAGTGGTCTTGGCTCGCTGGCCGTCGCGGACAGCGCCTATGTGTATCTGGTGGCTACCGGCAGCTACAGCTCGGGCGACCTGGTCTCCTCTGGCTGGGTTTTCGGATTCCTGCTCATCGCTGCAGGCGCCGTGCTGCCGGCGCGAGACTCCGCGTTGGCCGGCGACCGGCCGGTCGCGCTGCAACCGGTGGTGGTCCGTGCGCCCTCGCGCCTGAGAATGATGTTGCCCTACATCCCGCTCCTTGCCGCCATGTCGGTCAGCTTGGTGGCTCTCGCAACCGCACCGGTTACCTCACTTGTCGACCTCGTCCTCGTCGTCGTGCTGGTGACGCTCGTGCTACTCCGACAGTTCCTTGCGATGAACGAGAACCACCGGCTCCTGGGCGAGCTGGAGGAGACCCGGGATCAGCTACAACACCAGACGTTGCACGACCCACTCACCGGCCTTGCCAATCGCACCCTGTTCGCCGATCGCCTCGAGCAGCTGCTGGCACAACGCAGTGTCGACCTCGGACTGCTCTACTGCGACCTCGACGACTTCAAGAGCGTGAACGACAAGTACGGCCACCATGCCGGCGACCAACTTCTGTGCACCGTTGCCGAGCGTCTGCTGGAGTGTGTCCGTCCGAGTGACACCGTCGCCAGGCTCGGTGGCGACGAGTTCGCGGTGCTACTTGGCGATTCCAACGGCATCTCTGCGGTGGCCGAGCGAATCGTTTACGCCGTCAAGCAGCCATGGCGAATCGGAGAGATCTCGGTGCGCACGTCGGTCAGCGTAGGGATCGCCTACCACCAGGGTGTGACCGAGGGGACTCACCGCGACCAGCTGCGGGCAACGACCCCGATGGCGACTGCCTCAGCGGAGCGGCTCCTGCAACAAGCCGATGCGGCGATGTACGCCGTGAAGGTCGCAGGCAAGGGACGAGCTCTGGACTCGCTCACCGCAGCCGCGCCGGGCCTCGACCCGCTCGCCATCAGTCCAGCGTCCTGACCTCGCGCAGTGCAACAATGCCTGCATGCGAGTGTACGCCGCGTTGCTCCCCCCACCTGAGGTGCAGGCTGATCTTGCCGCAGTAGTCGCCTCGGTTCCTGGAAGTGGCAAGCAGCTCGCGCAGATGCCCGCCAAGCTGCTGTTCCTGCGGCTGGCCAACTTCGGCAAAGTGACCCTCGCCGACGCGAACGCCCTGCACGAGATAGTCGAGAAGGAGATCGCGCAGTGGCCGCCGATGACGTTCCGGTTTCGTGGAGGCACCGCGCTCGAGCCGATCGGCGACGACTCCGCGTGGGCCAGCCTGGAGGGTGACGTCGACCAGGTCAGCCACATCACCGACCTGATGCTACGTGTCGTGAAGCGTCTCGGGTTTCTTGTCGACCGGCGACTGCCTCGCACGCTCGTCCGCGTCGGTCGCATCACACCGGTCACCACTGTCGACTACCTGCAGCGGTTGATCGACCGCCTCGACGACTACACGGGCCCCGACTGGACCTGCACGGAGGTGACCCTGCTGCGACTCATCACCGACGCTGGTGACCACAGCTTTCCGGACTACGACGTGCTGCATCGCCTTCCGCTGCAGGCAGTCGATCCGATGGGAGACGTCTCTCTCGGACCCTCCTGAGCGGTCACGTCGCAACGGCCTCCACGGCAGCAGCGGCCCGCAGCAGCAGCCCGTCGCTGGCCGGACGACCCGAGAGCATCATCCCGACAGGCATCGAGTCGACCGTGGACAGCCCACCGGGGAACGAGATCGCCGGCAGTCCGACCAGGTTCGCGATCACCGTCCAGCAGTCGGTGTACGGCGCGGCCATCGGGTCGGCCATGTCCTCGGGACTCACCGGGCCCTCGAGCAGCGCCGCGGTGGTGGGCATCGTGGGGGACAGCAGCAGGTCGCACAACGCCAGCGCCGCGAAGGTCTGGCGGCGCAGGCTCTGCTGATCCTCCGCTGCGGCACGGAGCTCCTCGCGACCCTCGTTGCGCAGCCGCAACCCGATCTCGTAGCGGCGTACCACCTCGGCGCCGGCCAGACCGGTCTCTACGTACGGCGCGAGCGAGGACACGCTGGCCGCGGACGTGAGGGACATGTAGACCGAGAGCGCCCGTTGCCCGAGCGGGATGGACACCGGGACCACCTCCGCGCCCAGGGAGCGGAGCTGTTCGACGACCACGAACAGGCGGGCGAGAACCTCGGGCCGGTTCCTCGCTCCGATCAGCTCGTCGACCAGACCGATCCGGAGCCCAGTCAGGTCCCGGCTGTCGGGGAGGGCGGCCAGCGCGGGGACGTCGGCCATCACGCTCAGCAACAGCGCCGTGCCGGCCACCGTCCGCGACAGGGGGCCCACCCGGTCCAACGCGGGAGCGAAGGGCACCACGCCGGTCATCGGCACCAGGCCAGGAGAGGGCGCCAGGCCGAACACACCGCACTGTGAGGCGGGCTCGCGGATCGACCCTCCGGTGTCCGTGCCTATCGACAGCGTCGCCTGCCCGGCGGCCACTGCCGCGGCCGATCCGCCGCTGCTCCCGCCGGGACTGCGCCGAAGGTCCCACGGGTTCCGGGTGGGGCCCAAGGCTGATGTCTGGGTCGACGCACCCATCGCCAGCTCGTCCATGTTCGCCCGGCCCACCAGCACGGCATCAGCGCGGCGCAACCGCTCCACCACCACCGAGTCCCGCAGCGCGATCACCCCGCGGTGCGCATGCGAGCCACTGGCGGTGGTCTGTCCCATCACGTCGACGTTGTCCTTGACGACGAACGGGACGCCAGCCAGTGCACCGAGCGGCTGCCCGGCTGCCCGGCGCGCGCCCAGCTCGCGGACTGTGCGCAGGGCACCGGCGCGGTCGACCGGGATCAGGGCACCGATCTCGTCGTCGACCTCCGCGATCCGGTCTAGGTGGTCGAGGAGAACCTCCTCAGCGGTGACGGCTCCCGAGCGCACTAGATCGGAGAGTCGAGCTGCGCAGGTCGACGTGTGCGGCTGTGGTCCGGTCAGCGGGTCCGGGGCATCGCCGTCAGCAGCGGCGTACGCACGCGCGTTCACTATCGCAGGGTGACATGCTCGTGTTGCGCCGAGAAATCCGGGTCTGCCTGCGCCGAACCATGTTCAGGCCGCTCAGGCGGTGGCGAACCGGCCGAGCACCTGTTCGGCGCGGATGCCCCCCAGATGGGCGGCGAAGATGCGTTGGTAGCCGAGCTCCTCACGGCTGCGTGCCGGGGGAAGGCCCTCGATCCGCGCGGCGGTCCAGTCCTCGCCCGCAACCAGTGACGCGGCCTGTCGGGCCATCACGTCCGATGTCCCCGATCCGTCACCGAACTGCGCCTTGCGGCGCCAGAGAATCTCGTCGGGGATCCAGCCATGGAAGGCTTCACGCAGGAGTGCCTTCTCCTGACCGTCCGCGCCGAGCAGCTTCCACTCGATCGGAACCCGTTGCGCCACCGCGAGCATCTCGCGCGACAGGAACGGCACCCGCGCCTCCAGCCCGTGCGCCATCGTCACCCGGTCACAGCGCTGGAGGTTGAGGTGGTGCAGCGCCTCGACCCCGTCCATCAACGCATCCCGCAGGTCGTCCTGGTCGAGTGCACGCAGATGGTGGTAGCCCGCGAACAGCTCGTCGGCGCCCTCGCCGGTCAGTACGACCTTCACGTGCCGTGCCGCGACCTCGGCGAGCAGGAAGTTGGGGACCGCGCTGCGGATCAGGGACGGCTCGTAGGACTCAGTGGCCATGACCACGGCCGGCAGCACCTCGACCACCTCGTCGTCGGTGTAGACCCGTTCGTGGTGCTCGAGACCTAAGTGGTCGGCCACGATGCGTGCCGCGACCAGATCCGGGCTGCCCGGCGTACCGGCTGCGAACGAGCGGATGGTGACTCCCGGTGCGGCCTCGGCCGCCAGGATCGCGGCCACCAGGCTGGAGTCCAGGCCGCCGGAGAGGAAGACACCGACCGGTACGTCGGCCATCATCCTGTCCCTCACGGATCGGATGAGCGCCTCGCGCACACCCTCCTGAGCGTCCTCGCGTGAGGTATAGGCAGGACCGACGGGCTGGTCGCCGCCGAGGGGGTCGGTGTGCAGGTCGACGAATGCCCGGAGGCCGTCGCGAGCGGTCCAGTGGTGACCGGGCGGGAACTCCTCGACGTGGGGACGAACCTGGTCGGGGAACGCGGCGAGCTCCGAGGCGACGAGAATGCGGTGGTCGTGGTGTGCCCAGTACAACGGCTTGACGCCGAGCGGGTCCCGCCCGAGCACCAGGCCGCTGTCCTCGTCGGCCACGCAGAACGCGTACATCCCGCGCATGTCGTGGACACCGTCGGTGCCACGCTCGCCCAGCACGTGCAGCACCACTTCGGAGTCGGAGTCGGTCACGAACGGGCCCGGCAGCTCGGAGCGCAGCTCGTCGTGGTTGTAGATCTCACCGTTGGCCACCACCCACCGGCGTCGGCTCACGTCGGGGAGTGGTTGCCGCCCGCCGTCGAGGTCGACGATCGACAGCCGGGTGTGACCCAGCCACGTGCGCCCCACCTGGCGGCTGCCCTGTCCGTCGGGGCCGCGGTGGCGCAGCCGGGTGAGCATGTAGTCGCCCAGCGCGGCTCCCTCAGCCACCCGATCGTCGGTGCTGTCGACCCCGAGGTCGTGGACGGCCGCAATTCCACACATAGGTCTAGCCTACGTCGGCGGCCGACCCCCCGGCGGCGTACAAGCCGCCACTTGGTTCCATCTGCACCTTCAGACGCCAAGGAAGGTGCAGCTGGAACCAACTGAAGGTCAGCGTTCGGTGACCACGTGCTCGTTGGGAACGCAGTGCGTCATTACGAGCCCCTCGACGTCGCGGGGGCCGTTGCTGCCCAGGTTCTTCACCCGGGCCTGCTCCTCCTCGTTGAGGGTCTGCGTCGCCAGCGGGCCGAGGTCGCGGACCTGGTCGAGCGTGATCGCGATGCCGTCACCGATGCGCTGACCGACCTGGTCGTCGACCATGTAGAAGTGCCAGACCATCCGCTCCTGGACGGGGCGGTCGCACTTGCCGAGCGCCTCGACGAAGTTGGCGACCATTTCGTCCTGCTCCCACGTCTCACAAAGGTGCCACCGCTCGCCGGCCTGCTTGTAGTCGTTGGTCCGGGGGATCCGGCTGCGGGTCAGGCGCCCGGTGAGCTCGGGACCCACCTCGGTGTGGCCAGGACCGTCCGCCTCCTGCGGGCCGCCGAGGATGCTGGGCTCGTAGTTGACGTGCGGGTTCGCCCCGTCGGCGAGGTCGACGCTGTGCGTCATCGCGCCGTCGCGCTGGTTGGTGGCCACCTTGGCGTTCTTCGCCTGGTTGACCGGCAGCTGGAGGTAGTTCGGCCCCACGCGGTGGCGCTGGGTGTCGCTGTAGGAGAAGGTACGACCGACCAGCATCTTGTCGTCGGAGAAGTCGAGCCCGTCGACCAGCACCCCGGTGCCGAAGGCGAGCTGTTCGCTCTCGGCGAAGAAGTTCTCCACGTTCCTGTTCAGCACCATCCGACCGACAGGCTTCGGCGGGAACTGCTCCTCGGGCCAGAGCTTGGTGTCGTCGAGCGGGTCGAAGTCCAGCTCGGGGTGCTCGTCGTCGCTCATCATCTGCACCCGCAGCTCCCACTCCGGGTAGTCACCGCTCTCGATGGCCTCATAGAGGTCCTTGGTGTGTGAACCGAGCTCGGTTGCCTGGATGTTCGCCGCGTCCTGCGCGGTCAGGGACTTCACCCCTTGCTTGGGGATCCAGTGGTACTTCACCAGGACCGACTCACCGGCCGCGTTGACCCACTTGTAGGTGTTGACGCCGAAACCCTGCTGGTGCCGGTACGACGCGGGGACGCCGCGCGGGCTGAAGACCAGCATGATCATGTGCAAAGCCTCAGGCGACTGGCTGATGAAGTCGAAGACCCGGTTGGGATCCTGGCGGTTGAAGTTCACCGGGTCCGGCTTCTGCGAGTGGATGAAGTCGGGGAACTTGATCGCGTCCCGGATGAAGAAGATGCCGAGGTTGTTGCCGACGAGGTCCCAGTTCCCTTCCTCGGTGTACATCTTGATCGCGAACCCACGCGGGTCGCGCGCAACTTCGGAGGAGTCGCGGCCACCGGCGACCGTCGAGAACCGGATCGCCAGGTCGGTGCGCTTGCCTTCCTCCTGGAACAGCCTCGCGCGGGTGTACGTCGAGATCGGCTCGTCGCCCCAGGTGCCGTTCGCCTCGAAGTAGCCGTATGCCACCGCACCCCGGGCGTGCACGACGCGCTCGGGGACGCGCTCGCGGTCGAAGTGGCTCATCTTCTCGAGGAACTGGTAGTTCTCGAGGGTGGCGGGACCGCGGGCGCCCACCGTGCGCTGGTTCTGGTTGTCGTAGACCGGGTGTCCCTGACGGTTGGTCAGGGTCGGGCCGCCGTCACCGGCTGCGGGCGAGTTCGTCTGGTCTGTCATGGCGTTCCTTCTCGTTGGTGTGGGGACGGTGGGCTGCTTACGTCTGTGCGTTGATACCCGGCCGCGACTGGCTGCATGCAGGGCAATGACCCCAGAAGACGACCTCGGCCTCGTCGATGACGAACCCGTGGTCCTCCGCTGGCTCCAGGCAAGGTGCGGCGCCCACGGCGCAGTCGACATCCACGGTCTTCCCGCAACCTCGGCAGACCAGGTGATGGTGGTTGTCGCCCACCCGCGCCTCGTACCGAGCAGGTGAACCTGCTGTCTCCACGCGTCGTACCAGGCGCGCGCTGGTAAGCACTTCGAGGCAGTCGTAGACACCCTGCACGGACAGTTCGCCGGCGTGGTCTCGGGCACGTCCGACGATCTCGGCGACGAGGAGGTGCTGCTGCTCGTGCGCAGCTGCTTCGAGCACCTCAAGCACGGCGACACGCGGTCTGGTGACGCGGAGCCCGGCGGTTCGCAGTCGCTGCTGTACATGGGCCATCATCGCGGGCAGTTCATCAGACAATCTGGAATGAGTCAAGAGAGCGGGGAGCTGACTGGTTGACAACCGCTGTCTCAGGTTGCGTCCGGTCCGGCGGGGTGCGGAATCAGGTTCCTCAGCGGCTCGCCGTGGTAGGACGGCAGCAACGGCGGGGGGATCGGGCCCTTGATGCGACGTCCCTCTCGCTGCTGCTCCGATGCGTGGGTCAGGATGCCGACCGACCGAGAGAGGATGAACAGTCCCCGTCCAAGCTCCGGGTCGAAGCCGAGCTCGGTATAGATCACCGCGGTGGCGCCGTCGATGTTCATCGGGATCGGCTTGCTGTGCCCCTGCTCGAGCTGTCGCTCGATCTCCTGGGCAATCCGCAGGAAGCCACCGTCCACGTTCCCGGCTCGCACCTGGTCCTCGACGGCGCTCAGCAGCGGGTCGCGGCGAGGGTCCCTGGGGTGGAACCGGTGGCCGAAACCGGGAAGGTACCGTCGGGCCGCTCGGTGCTCGGCGATGACCTCGGCGACGGCGTCGGCAACGGCGCGGTCGGCACCCGGCGCCGCGACGGCAGAGCCCGCGCGCTCGCGCACGTCCAGCAGCGTTCCATGCACTGTTTACCCGCGCCGCCGTGGACGTCGCCCAGGAGGTTCACCCCTGTGGCCCACGGCGTTGTTGATTCCGACCCCGCAGGTCATCGCCATCCGGGCGGCCGCGATCGAGGGCGCCTGCGGTCCGTGATCGACCGCCGCGACCAGGGCAAGCTCCAGCAGCGACGCCTGCGCAGGCTCCGCGACCTCCCCGCGGAGCATCAGCCAGATCATCTCGACGAACGAGGTGCGCGTGCGCAGGAGCTGCTCGATGGGGTACCCCCGCAGCCGGATGACGCCTGGTTCGATGTCCGAGATCGCCGTGGACCACCAGTCGGTGACCTGGTCCAGCGAGATCTGGTCCTTCGCCCGTTGGCGCGCGTCCGTCATACCGCACCTTCCTCGATAAGGCGCTCGATGGCTTCGTCGTCGTACCCGATGGCACCGAGGACCTCATGCGTGTGCTCGCCGAGCAGTGCGGGCGGGTACGGCGGCGACACGTGCTCTCCGTCGACGTGTGCGGGTCCGCCCAGCAGATGGATCTGGCCGCCCCGGGTGCCCGGTGACGGGAGGATCGTGACGAGCCCACGGTGCCGGACCTGTTCGGACGCCAAGGCCTGCGGCACTGAAAGGACCGGGGCAGCGGGCACACCACTGCTGAGGAGCAGCTCATCCCACTCGCGCGCACTTCGCTGCTTCAGGGTGCCCTCGAGTTCGTCACGCAACTCGTCTCGATGGCGCTTGCGATCCTCTCGAGACCGAAAGCGTGGGTCGGTCAGCAGGTCCGGCCGGGTCAGCACCTCGCACAAGATCTCGAACTGTTCCTGCTTGTTGGCGGCAATGTTCAGCTTGCCGTCGCCGGTCTCGAAGCAGCCGGACGGTGCGGAGGTCCTGTTCTCGTTGCCCATCGCTACCGGCTCTTGACCGGCGATCAGGTAGTCGGATGCCACCCAGCCCATGCTGGTTAGTGCCGCATCGAGCATCGACACGTCGAGATATGCCCCCCGGCCGTCGCGAGCCTTTCGCACCAGGGCAGCCGAGATGACAAAGGCGGCAGCGAGCCCACCGATGCTGTCACACACGGGATAGCCGACTCGCAGTGGCGCGCTGCCCGGGTCGCCGGTCACACTCATGACTCCCGAAAGGCCCTGGATGATCTGGTCGTAGGCGGGTCGCTCGCACATCGGACCGCTGGAGCCGAAGCCTGAGATCGCGCAGTAGACCAGGCCGGGGTTGAGCTCCTGCAGCTGAGTCCAGCCGAAGCCCAGGCGGTCGAGCACCCCGGGGCGGAAGTTCTCGAGGAGCACATCGGCGTCCTCGACGAGCCGCGCGAAGACCTCGCGCCCCGACTCGTGCTTGAGGTTCACGGTCACCGAGCGTTTGCCGGCGTTCTGGGCCAAGAAGGACACGCCCAGATTCTCGTCACTGAGCCCGGCGTCGGCGCCGAGCTGACGAGCCAGGTCACCGGATCCGGGTATCTCGACCTTGATCACGTCCGCGCCCATCAGTGCCAGCTGGTAGCCGGCGAAGGGGCCGGCCAGAACGTTGGTCAGGTCGAGCACGCGCACGCCCGCCATCAGTGATGCGGTCACAACAAGGCCTCCACGGTCCCGAGTCCGGTTTTGGAGATGCGGTTGGCCGCCCCGGTGACGGAGGAGGTGTACCGGCTCACGCGTTCTGCGGTGAACCGTGAGGTAGGTCCGCTGGCTGACAGGGCGGCGATGACCCTGCCCTCCGTGCTGCGGATGGGTGCCGCGACCGCGGAGGCCCCCAGCTCCCGCTCACCGTGAGTTACGGCGTAGCCCCGCTCGCGGACGCTGGACATCTGCCGCTGAAAGCCTGTTATGTCGGGGCCCGTCCATATGGCGGCGAGCTCTTGGAACACGGACGCGGGAGCCTCGCTGAGCAGTACCTTGGCGGTTGCGCCGGCTGAGAGCGGCATAGGCCTGCCGACATCGACGACGCTGCGCACGGTGGCGGTTCCCTCCTCCTGGGCGATCGAGACGCGGTCGGTGCCCTGCCGGACGTAGACGTTCACCGTCTCACCGCAGTCATCGACAAGCGCTCGCATCTCCTGCCGCGTCTCGCGGTTGACCTCCCACAGCGACTGGGCGAGTTGTACCCACCGCAGAAACCGTGCGCCGAGCCCGTAGGTCGCGTCGCCACGGTCAACGACGAGACCTCGAGATTCAAGTGTTGCCATCAGGCGAACCACGGTGGTCTTGGGGAGGCCGGACAGAGCCACCAGCTCTCGGAGATCTCGAGTCGGGTGGTGGTTGTCGAACAGGGAAAGGACGTCGACCGCGCGCGAAACGCTCCGCACGCCACCGTCGGCCCGGATTTTCGCCACCTTTTCATCCATGTCGGCCCATTCCATACGGATAACACTAGCCACTAGATGGTTTTATCATACCGGTGGATGGGTTGCGCGGTGAGGTCTGAGCGTGGTTGCATGGGTGCCCTAGACCACAAAACCATCCTGCGGTTGATCCGAACCATAGGACGGATCCCATGTTTCTAGTAGTTGCAGGCTCACAAGGAGGACCCGATGCGCGTTCCCATCAAGCCCAGGTTCCGGCGTTTCGCGGCCGGCGGTCTCGCGGTGACAATCGGCGCCACCCTGGCCGCCTGCTCCGGCACCACCGGTGGTGGTGGTGCCGAGGCTGAGTTCCCGAGCGAGACCGTCGAGATCATGGTGCCGGCGGCGGCGGGCGGCGGCTGGGACTCCACCGCTCGGGCCATGCAGCAGGTGATGGAGAGCGAGGACATAGTCACCGACTCCGTCGAGGTCTTCAATGTCGAAGGCGGCGGCGGTGCGACGGGTCTGGCTCAGCTACAGGGCGACCAAGGCGATCCCCACAAGCTGATGATGACCGGGCTGGTCATGATCGGTGCGCTCGAGCAGGCCGATTCGCCTGTGTCCCTGACCGACACGACGCCTCTGGCCATCCTCACGTCCGAGGCTGAGGCGTTCGTCGTACCCGCGGACTCGCAGTTCCAGACCATCGAGGACGTGGTTGAGGCTCACGAGGCTGACCCGGCTTCGGTCACTTTCGGTGGCGGCAGCGCCGGCGGCTCCGACCATCTCGTTGTCGGCGAACTGCTCCAGGCTGCTGACGGTGACCCCTCGCAGATCAAGTACGTCGGGTACTCCGGTGGCGGTGAGGCGATAGCGGGCATTCTCTCTGGCGACGTCGCGGTCGGAGTCTCGGGTGTGAGCGAGTTCGAGGGCCAGATCGAGTCCGGGGACATGCGACTCCTCGCGATCAGCACCGCTGAGACGACGGACGTGGCCGGCGAACCCGCCCCTACCCTCCAGGAGGCCGGCTACGACGTTGACTTCAACAACTGGCGAGCCATCGTCGCCCCTCCGGGTCTCTCGGAGGAGCAGGCGTCATCGGTGGTCTCGACCATCGACGAGCTGCACTCCTCGCCGGGGTGGGACAAGGCTCTCGAGCAGAACGGCTGGACGGACTTCTACCGGACGGGTGATGAGGCCGGCCAGTTCGTTGAAGAGGAGACGACGCGTGTCGGGGAGCTCTTCGAAGAGCTCGACCTGTGAACGAGACCTCTCCCAACTCCACCGTCGAACACGAAGACGGCCGGGACCCCGACAATGATGACGGTTCCCGGCTGGGCCCACTGTTCGTGGGCGTGGGGATGGTGATCGTCGGGGTGGTGCTGTTGCGTGAGACGTTCGGGATCGTCGGTGACGGCTTCGATCCGCAGGGGCCGCGGTTCTTCCCGCTGATCGTGGTCGCGAGCTGGCTGGTGCTGTCGGCGCTCTACCTGGGCATGCATGCCCTGAAGATGCTCCGTGGCCGCAGCGGTATGCCCGCAGAGTCGTTCGACCATCTGCTTCCTGTGGTGCTCCTCGTGGTCATCCTGGTGATCTACGCCTACGTCCTGGATGGCGTCGGCTACTGGATCGCGACCAGTGTCTTCTTCGTCGCCTCAGCACGTGCGCTGGGAAGTCGGAACCTGGCTCGTGACTGCACCGTCGGCGTCGTGATGAGCGTGGCCGTCTATCTCGTGTTCACCCAGGGACTCGGGGTGCGCCTTCCCGAAGGGATCATCGGGCTTTGAGCAATCTAACCCAACTGCTCGGTGGCTTCGCCACCGTCCTCACGCCGGAGAACCTGTTCTTTGCGCTGGTGGGGGTCACCCTCGGCACTCTGGTCGGCGTCCTGCCCGGCATCGGGCCCGCCGTGAGCATCGCTCTCCTGCTGCCGGTCACCTACAACTTCGAGGACCCGGTAGGTGCGTTCATCATGTTCGCCGGTATCTACTACGGCGCCATGTACGGCGGCTCGACCACGTCCATCCTGCTCAACACGCCGGGTGAGTCAGCGTCGGTCGCAACGGCTATCGAAGGTCACGAAATGGCCAAACGCGGGCAAGCGCGAGCCGCACTGGCAACCGCGGCAATCGGGTCATTCGTAGCCGGACTCATCTCCACGATCCTGCTGGCCTTCGTCGCCGAACCAATGGGTCGGCTCGCCGTGACGTTCCGCGCAACCGACTACTTCGCACTGATGATCCTGGCGCTTGTCGCAGTCACTGCGCTGGTGGGCAACTCCCTTGTCCGTGGCCTGTCGTCACTGATGCTGGGCATGCTGATCGGCTTCGTCGGGCTGGACAGCCAGTCCGGCCAGGCTCGTTTTACCTTCGACAACCCCACCTTGTTCGACGGAGTCGACGTCGTTCTGTTGATCATCGGCATGTTCGCCATCGGAGAGACCCTGCACGTGATGGTCAAGGGGCGGACCCGCCCTGGACAGGTCGCTGCACTGGAGCCCAAGCACGGCGGGTTCATGTGGTTGTCGCGTGAGCAATGGAGCAGATCCTGGGCCCCCTGGCTGCGCGGCGCGGGCTTCGGCTTCCCGTTCGGCGTACTCCCATCCGGCGGTGCGGAGCTGCCCACCTTCCTTTCCTACACCTACGAGAAGCGGCGCTCAAAGGGGCGCAAAGAGTTCGGGAAAGGCGCAATCGAAGGGGTCGCCGGGCCGGAGTCGGCGAACAACGCATCGTTCTCCGGCGTCTTGGTGCCACTGCTGACTCTAGGCCTCCCGACGTCGGCCACAGCGGCGGTGCTGCTCGCCGCGTTTCAGATCTTCAACCTGCAGCCCGGACCGCAGTTCATGACCGAGTCGCCCGACTTGGTGTGGGCGATCATCGCTTCGCTGTTCATCGGCAACGTGATGCTGCTGGCCCTGAACCTTCCCCTGATCAGTCTGTGGGTAAAGGTCCTGGAGATCCCGCGACCTGTTCTGTATGCAGGGATCCTGGTCTTCGCGACACTGGGTATCTACTCGGTCTCGGGCTCCATCTTCGACATTCTCGTTGCCTACGCCATCGGAATCGTGGCCTTCTTGATGAGGCAGTACGACTTCCCGATCGCGCCCGCGATCCTCGGCGCCATTCTCGGGCCAGAACTCGAGCTCCAGTTCCGTCGCTCCTTGACGCTCGCGAACGGTGACGTCTCCGTGTTCTTCAACCGGCCCCTCACGGTCGCCATCCTGCTGGTCGCGGTGAGCGCGCTGCTCCTGCCCTACCTACCCAAACTCATCGCTCTGGTTCGCGGCCGGCCGGTCGAGAAGACATCCAAGCTCTCCTTCTCCGACGAGGACTGATACCCGATGACAGCAACGTCGATCAAGGGCCAGCAGCGCACGGTTGTCGTCGGCTACTCCCCGAGCGAGCTCGGTCGGGCCGTCCTGTCCGCCGCGCTGGCCGAGGCCAAGCGGCACGAGGCCGGCCTCCTGGTGCTCAACGTGACCCGGGGTGACTCGTACACCGACCCGCATTTCGCGAGCGAGGAACAGTTGCGGGCGCTCGAGCAAGAGCTGGCCAGCAGCACTGTGAACTCCCAGGTCGACCAGCTCATGGGTCGGGAGCCGGCGCAGGAGATCATCCGCGCAGCCCACGAGAGTGCTGCGGTTCTGGTGGTGATCGGGCTGCGCAAACGCTCGGCTGTCGGCAAGTTCCTGATGGGAAGCACCGCCCAGTCGGTTCTACTTGAGGCGCCGTGCCCAGTCCTCTCAGTCAAGGTGTAGTGGACGCTGGGCGCTCCTCGAGCCGGACCGATCGCATGGGCCGGTGATTGCGCGGCGCACCTTCGCCATGCTCCTGATCGGGTCGGGGCTGGTGCAGGCGGTCACCTTCGTCGTACGCCCCACGGTGACCTACCGAGCAATCGAGTTGGGCGTGAGTCCCGGACTCCTGGGCATCATCGGCGCAAGCTTCGCTGTCGTGCCTCTCCTTCTCGCATTGCCCGCCGGGCGGTTGGTTGACCGCTTCGGCGAGGTTCATATGCTGCGTGGTGGAGCTGCGCTCTGCGTGGTTGCGACACTCGCTCTCGCATTGGTCGGCGACGATGTGGCCGTCCTCATCGCGGCAACTGGGCTGCTCGGCGCCGGCCATCTCGGTTGCGTAGTGGGTCAGCAGGCCCTGGTTGCCAATGAGACCTCGCCCGGGCGGCTGGACTCGACATTCGGCTACTACACGTTCGCCGCATCCTTGGGGCAAACCCTGGGCCCCGGCATCGTGATCATTTTCGGGAGTCGCGCGCCAACCCCGGACACCTCGGCGATCTTCGCGGTAAGCGCCCTCTTGGCCGTGGGGCTCTTGATCTCGGCGCTGAGGACTCGGCAGCCGCGCGGAGCCGCATCCGGTCACCAACCCGGCAGGGATACCGCTGGCACTCGGAAGCTGTTGAGGACGCCGGGGCTGTTCGCTGCGCTCTTCACCAGTTCCGTCATTCTCTCGGCGATCGACATCACCGTGATCTACCTGCCGGCGCTGGGGGCAGAGCGCGGCCTTTCCGGGGCGGCCGTGGGAACCCTGCTCGCCGTACGCGGACTCGGGTCGATGGCAGCAAGACTCGGGTTGGGCTGGATCAGTAGCCGGCTGGGTCGGACCCGGCTGATGCTGGTCAGCATCGTCCTCTCAGCCTCCGCACTCGCATTGCTGGCGATCCCGATGCCGATCGAGATCCTGGTCGCGGTGATCGCGATCGGTGGAGTGGGACTCGGCGTCGGCCAACCCCTCACCATGTCGTGGCTGACCGCCCAGGCGCCGGTCGGCCAGCGCGGAATGGCGATGTCGCTCCGGCTGACCGGGAACCGGGTCGGCCAAACCCTGCTGCCGGCCGGCGTCGGAGTTCTGGCAGCGGGCGCGGGCGCAGCCGGGGTGCTGGTGGCCACGGCCACACTCGTGGCGTCGACCGCACTATTCCTGCGGCGAACTAATCTGGACGACGCGTCTTGACCCCGGGTGACCCGAGGTGCGGCGCAAACACCGGGGTGCGGCGCGATCTGGTTTACGGCTCTGCGAATTGGAAGGCGGCAGCCGTGCCCGAAGCGGTACAACCCGAGATCAAGGCCAACGCGATTCCTGGTTCCCGGAGCAGCGAACGGAAGAAGTCGGCTCTCGTTGACGTCCGGGAGCGTGCTTGCAGACGTCATCATGGGTGTAGGGGCGAGCGGAGGTGCTCATGGCGCCCATGGCCGACGAGGCGGCGTTCAACGAGTTCGTGGCGGCGCGCTCCCAGGCGCTGATGCGGATGGCGTACCTCCTCACCCGTGACCATCAGCTGGCGGAGGATCTGGTGTAGACCGCCCTCTTCAAGGCCGCCAAGGCGTGGGACCGCATCGAGGGTGAGCCCGAGCACTACGTGCGGCGCATTCTCTACACCGAGAGCACGTCGTGGTGGCGCCGCCGTCGGCGCGTCGTGGAGGTCTCGGCTGCCGGGTACGACGCGCCCGAACCGGCCCGCGGTGACGTGGACCTCCACCTGTCTTTGGGGCAAGCCCTCGACCGGTTGACGCCCAAACAGCGCGCGGTTCTCGTGCTGCGCTACTTCGAGGACCTCACCGAGATCGAGACTGCACGCGTCCTGGGGGTGCACGTCAGCACGGTGAAGTCAACGCATCGCCAAGCGCTGGGTCGGTTGCGGACCGTTGCACCGGACCTGGGTGAACTGATCGGAGCGCACCATGGCTGACCAGCTGCATGACCTGATGACCCGGCTCGCCGACGAGGCCGGCCCGGGACCGATGGACCCGACGCTGTGGAAGCGCGCTCGTCGGTCGCGGCGCCGTGACCAGAGGCTGGTCGCTTCGGCGGGCGTCGCCGCGGTGCTGGCCCTGGTCGCCGGAACGCTTGCCGGCATGGCGGCGCTGAGCGACCCCGCGCCGCCCGTCGATCGACCCGGCATCGTCGAGCAGGAGGCAGGGATCCCCTCAGAGGTCCATGACGTGGCCGGTGGCGGCGGGCTGAGGCTTGAGCGCGATCTGGCCGTCGGTCGTGGCTCGGTCGCCATCGCCACCGCCACGGCGGCGATCGTGGTCACCGCGGATGACGGTGCCTACCACCGGCTCGCTCTTCCGGGGTTCGACCCGGCGCTTTACGACGCGGGTGGCCCGGACGCCTCCGGTCTGTCGCTTTCGCCGGACGGGACGAGGCTCGCCTACGGCTGGCGCGCGCCTAGATCCCTCGAATCGACTGCGAGCGGCGTGCGGATCCTTGACCTGGTCACCGGAAAGGTCACGACCCTTCCGCGGCAGGCGCTGTACGACGATCCCGCCCGGTTGGTGCAGGTGACTTGGGGGTTCTCCTGGTCGCCCGACGGGCGGCACATCCACAACCGGGTGAAGACCATGCCTGCGGGTGGGTCGAACGCCTGGGTGGCGAGTTCCTGTTGGTACGCCAGGGTCGATGCGACGCGAGGGACTGCCCGGGTCAACACCGAGCGCCTGGCTGGAGGCTACGAACCGGGCGACGACCTCTCGAACCGAGTGCCGCTGGCGTCCAATGGTGACGTGGCAGTCATTGGGACCGACGGCCCGGACCGGTGGCACAGGTCGTCGGAGATGGAGTTGCCCGGGGACGACTCCTGGCTGACCGGCCGCTTCGATGCCTCCAGCCGGCGACTCCTCCTCGAGCACAATGCCGTCGGCGCGTCGCTGCTTCTCGCAACCACCCAGGGCCGCCCGCCGATCGGTTACGAGAAGCCGGCTACCACCGTACTGAAGGTGACGGGCGACCAGTGGCCCGACGGCGCGCGGATCCGGCTGTTGGACTGGGTCGGCGATCGCCATGCCTTGGCGATGGTGCACCGCCCGGCTGACGGGGGCGCCTGGGAACCTGACGCCGACCTAGTGATGTTCGCCCTGGACAAAGCAGCGGGGCGTGCCGAGGGAACCGTGGTGGGTCACGTCGCCGTCGGGGACAGCAACAGCGACTTCAGCTTCGCCACGCACCTCGCCACCGTCGACGCCCCCACGCGGGACTTCGATGAGCAACCGCGCGGCGGGGAAGAGGGGGCGCAGGGCAATTCCGCGTCGGCTCCCGCCCAGTCGGGAAGCTTCGGTGGTCTGCAGCCCCTGGGCGTGGCTGTCGGGGGTCTGGCCTTCGTCGTACTGGTCGTGGGGGTTATCCGGCGGCAGCTCCGACGGCAGCAACCGGAAACCGGCAACCAGCACCGGCGGGTGCGCCAGAAGGAACGTGAGGGCGATGATCCCACGACACGCCAGTCGAGCCGCGTCGGTCGGGGTTTTTGCTCCGACGGGCGTCCAGCGAGCCGTGTGCGACGAACGGCTCCGCGTCAGGCAACCAGCTGGGTGGGCCCCGTGGGACTCGAACCCACAACCCGCGGATCTAGCGACGCGCATCCCTCAATTCGCGAGATGCCCTTGTTTGTAAGGCGATTCGGACAATCGACCTGTTGGAGGCATGTGGTCGTCTGGGGTTGCTCCCGAGCAACCTTCACCACACTTTGACCGCGTGGCTCCGGCCTCGGCACTCACCCTTTCGAGTTCTGAGTGGCGCGGTTCACGTCGGGTCTCCCGTACGTCGCACGCTCGGAGTGCGGTCCCCACAGACACCGCTGCTCCTCACCGCATGGTGACGAATGAGACTAGAACTGAGACTGGATCGCCCCTGCTTGCAAACTCCACGCGGTCCTCGCGCATGGTGTCGTTCCCGTGTGGGGCGATGCGCCTGGGCGCACCAACGAGCACCGGACGCTGTAGCCGTTGCCGTACTTCCCTTGGGGTACGCGCTCGGTAGCGCGCCTCCCGTGGGGCTGGGAGAGTCGGCGGCGTGGGACGCATCACGGTGCAGGTCGAGGGGTATCCGCCAGCCAAGAACGAGGCGCTCTCGATGTTGGGCGAGGGGCATAGCCATGCTCGTCGAGTTCGTGCCCTCTTGTCGGCCGCCCAAGAGGCCCTCGCCGCTACCCCGGACTTCGCCCCTATCGAGCACGCGAAGATTGCGCTGGACGTCGTCGTCCGAGTCTCCGGTACAGATCCGTGGGACGCAACCAACTACCTCGGAGGCATCGCGGATGTTCTCGAGGACAAGTCGCGGCGGGGTGTCAGGGTCTCGCACCTGGGTGAGCTCGCGAACGTCTGGCTGTATCGGAACGACAGGCAGATTAGGCGAGTCACCTACACGGAGGAGCCTGGTCCGGCCGGGTACGAGGTCACGATCAGCACCTTGGCCAAGACACCTTCTGATCCGTAGGTGCCGTTCAGCGGCTCTGGAACATCCGGATCCGGCCTCGGTAAGGCCTCGTACTCAATCAAGTCAGTCTGGTTCGGGCGTGTCGTGGGTTGGGTGGAGGGAGTAGTTCCATTCGCCGTGCCAGTCGTTGCGGGTGAT